>JGI12635J15846_10001495_pt1 | contig 20493 bp, 11 predicted proteins | sample BlaSpr_A8_OM2_M2_FD_15846 | JGI IMG/M metagenome (IMG submission 15846) | reverse complement strand
CAAGCCGGCAACGTCTTGCGGAATCCACAGCGGCTTGCCGGCGCGTTTTGACAAGGAGACAAAGGCTTCGGCGAGTGACGGAACGGCCGGGCGGGCAGGGTCGCGACCAAACATGCGGTTGATGCAGGCGCAGAAATAGACTGCCGCCGCGCCTTTCCTCTCCGTCTTGGGGAGTCTGGAAGCCGCACGTGGCATCGGACCGGGCACTGCGGGCATGAGATCTGGGCTGACGACACTGCGCGCAACGGCGGTAAGTGCTGTGAGCGGCTTCACTCCAAACAACGAAGAAAACGCATGCGCTCCCCGGAGGCTCACCCGCGCCAATGGCTCGATTGCCTTCCAGTGCTTCGCAAGTTGCAGCGCCACGGACTCTGCGCCCGGGCCGTTTTCAAGTGCTCTGAACTGCTTGATCAGCGTTCCGGTGTTAATTCCGATCGGACATGGGATGGAGCACATGCCGTCGCCCGCGCAGGTCTCGATTCCGTCGTACTGATACTCCTGTTGCAGTTGTGCAAGCATGGCGGAATCATTTTTTTGGCGGGTCATTTCACGTCGCAGAGCAATCCTTTGCCGCGGCGTCATGGTGACATTACGGCTCGGACAGACTGGTTCGCAAAATCCACACTCAATGCATTGCGAAGAACCTGTAATGCCTTCGATTTGCGGGAACGACTTCAGATTCTCCAAGTGAAGACGGGAATTGCGCGTCAGTATTACGTTCGGTGCCAAAATCCCATGAGGATCGGCGAGCTGTTTTATGCGCCACATCATGGCGGTGGCCCTCTCACCCCATTCCGAGGCGACGAATGGCGCCATGTTCAAGCCAGTTCCGTGCTCGGCCTTCAACGAACCGTCATGTTTCTTGACGACGAGATCCACGAGCTCGGTCATGAAGGCCGAGTACCTGGATAGTCCGTCGGCGCTACCAAGATTAGCGACCAGAGTGAAATGAAGATTCCCGTGAGCTGCATGTCCCGCGACACCGGGAATGAATCCATGCTTGGTAAGTAGTTCCTGCACGTCGTGCGCACCCTGCGCCAAACGCTCCGGCGGAAAACAGACGTCTTCCGTGATCAGCGTCGAACCTTCCGGGCGATTCTTGCCGACCAAACCTAAGAGCCCCTCCCGGACGTGCCAAGCGAGTTCAACGGCTTCTGCGATACTCGTGAACTCGACCGGCTTAAGCAGTCTGGCGGAACTCACGAGGTTGAGGACTTGCTGCTGCTTTACTCCAAGCGAGTTCGAGTCCTCGGCACCGAATTCGACCAGTAGCGCAGCGGCTTTTGGATCGAGTGTTTTCCAGTAGGCGGGCATGTCCGCAAAGCCCTGACTCGCGGCGGTGAGTGCGGGCGCGACCATCAGCTCGACGGCGGAAGCACCCAGGCTGACGAGCCCTGGAACAAGGGCGATCGCTTCGTCAATTGTCGGGACCGGAATCCATGCCACGCTCGTGACGCGGGGGGCTGGGATCGTCTCCAGCACCGCTTCGGCGATGAACGCGAGAGTGCCCTCAGAGCCGACCAGAAGCCGTCGGAAAATTCCGAGCGGCGTTTCTCCGTCAAGAAGCGCACAGAGTCGCAAGCCGTGCGTGTTCCTAATCGCATACTTGCGGCGTATACGGTCCGTCAGCGCCTGATCTGCTAGAAGTTCTCTTCGCAGTTCCTGCAAACCTTCCACCAGCTGCGGCTCGGCTCGTGCAAAATCCTTTTCCGCATCGGCTTTCGAAGTGTCGATTACTGCGCCGGACGGCATGACGAAGGTGAGCGCCGAGACGGTATGGTAGGCATCTTTCTCGACGGTGCAGCGCATGCCGCCCGCGTTGTTGGCAATCACGCCTCCGATCGTGCAAGCATGCCCGCTCGCGGGATCCGGTCCGAGTCGGCGACCGTGCGGTTCCAAGAGTGAGTTGATGTGGCCGAGGATCATTCCGGGACGCGCTCGCACGTGTCCGCCCTCGTTCTCCACTTGAGCGCCATACCAGTGATGTCGCACATCGATCAGAATGTCGTCGGACTGCGATTGACCATTGAGACTCGTCCCCGCCGCCCGAAACGTCGCGTGTCGCCCCGTCTCACGGCAATACCGAAAGAGCTTGACGATGTCATTGGCCACCCGAGGCCGCACGACAACCTGAGGCACGAGCCGATACGGGCTCGCATCGGAGGCATAGCGTACGAGATCGATTGCTTTGTTGAGGACGTTCTCTTTCCCCAGAAGCGCGATGAGATCTGCTTTCAAGTCAGCCGGGGTCCCATCGACCAGAGAGGCAGGAATTGCGTCACTCGATGGCGGCGCGTCGAATCGGCCGATACGCGCGGGGTTCGCCGAAAACAGCTTTCCAGTCATCGCCGTTTGCCCTCCTCGTGGTCCTCAGCGTCGCAAAACTCAATCTGCCGAATTGCTCGTGTTGCAGGAAATGCTTGCCTAGTCGTGGCTGACCGCTTGCATAATCTGTCCCATTTCCATTGCGTTGCTCGCGGGAATTTCTTGAAGCGAAATCGCGAGTTGATCGGTCGCCGCTCCAGTCAAATTTTGAAACGCCGACCATAGCTGCTTAAGCAGATCAGTCTTTTCTTCAGCTGTATGTCCGCTGCGCAAAACGCAATTGAGAGACGCAGCCGGTCCCTCCTTGCCCGCCGTAAATCCGGATCCCTGGGGATACGTAAAAAAGATCACGTGAACAAAGCTTCTTGGCACCTTCATGACTACGGAGTGGATTCGCGTGAGTTCCTCGGCGAGTCGGGCCTTGGTTTCATCCGGCAGTGAACCCTGCGTAATTGCGGTGTAGAGCGGCATTTTCAGGCCTCACTCGCTACCTCAGATCTTTCAGTGTTTTCAGATCGTCTACGATGTAAGCCAACGACGCCCTTAAGCCACTGCCACAACGGACGGGCGCTAGATCCGAAACCTCTTCACCGCGGCAGACGGGCAGCGTGAGAGAGCCTTCGCCTATCCAGGCTTGTTCGATCTTCACGTCGTGCGGCACATTTTCGACAAGTTCGTGAACCGCCGGTTTGTCCTGGCTGCCGGCCGCGAGACGCGGTGTGTGCAAGAGATTCACGATGGGTCGCTGTTTCAACACGGACTTATCCTTCACCGCCTCCTTCAGCGTCACAACTCCTTCGGCGAGTCGCTGTCCGGCGGAAGTGAGCGAGCCGGCAAATTTCGATCCCGGCGCGAGAGCCGGACCAGCCTTTCCAGTCGCCGCGTAATGGCGAGTCTGAAACACCTGTCCAAGACGTTTCGGGTAGCCTTGGCTCCAGCCGCGAGCGATCGCTGCATCGTTGTCGACAAAAATGTAAGGGCAATAGGCGATGGGCCTACCGTCGAGGAGAGCATCCACGAGGATGAAAAACTCGCGATACTGATAGCGAGCCGGATCGAGATACTCCTCATTGCCTCCGCTGAACTGCCAATCGTAGAAGAGCGCATTGGCGTGACCTTTCGCCGAGCGATCGGCATCAAGTCCACGCGGCAACACCGCTGTCACCGCCGCAGGATCCGCCCAAAACTCAATGTCCAGGAAATCGGCCGAATAGTGCCAGGGAGGTAGAGGATTCAGAGTCGATTTGCCCTTCGGTGTGAGCGGATAGTTGAATCCCTTAAGCATTCTTGCTCTCCCCTCAAATCGAAGGCAAATTCCGGAGTTCTCTGCCACTCGTGTTCACGGATTTGCGTCCTGCCGCATGGCAACTTCGCACTACGCCGAAACGTGCGGAAGGTGAGGAACAGCTAGCTCACTGTAGTTAGGTTTCCGATCCCTTGAGAATTCGTAGGGCCTGCGGTCGAGACAAACGCGCGATCACTTCTTCAATGCGCTGCGTTTTTTCTGTGACCGAAGATTGGAAGGACGTGAGTTTGAATTCAAACGAGCAGAGTATGGTCGAAGAACTCGATTGCGTGGACACCCAGTGAGATTTTTTTGATGCCGGCCCGGATGCCGCCTGACGAAAAGACGGTTCATGACGGGCGAATTGAACCTTCGGAGAAAATCGCGAGGGTTTCGTCCGCGCCTACTCCCGGGGTGTTTTTGCGTAAGAATGTGATTCTACGTGCTTTGCAGACGCGCATCGCGTAAGGATGAGATTCCAAGGGGTTTGTTGACGCCGAGAGTGTGCGGGGGACACCGGACTGGCGGTATAGTCCGTAACCAAAATGCGGACATTTCGATTGCTATGAGCGAGATACGCTCCGCTAGTCTCGTGACACAACGAGAACGACGAAGGAGCCGGGTTTCATTTTGCCGCGGCGCTCGCCGGGAGCCGGTGGGTCGAAGTCGGCCGCGGGAAGAAAGATTCGATGCGTCTTGAGATCCAGACCCATGGTGCGTGCGGATTTTTTCGTCGGGACGGTGGCGACAGTTGTGTATTTGTCGGGGCCGTCTTCGTGAGCAATCGTTAGATTTCCGTCGCCGGTCGAGGCGAACGCCAAGTTGGTTTCGGGATCGAACGCGTTGGCGTCGACGCCTTCACCGATCGGAACCGTGGCCACGATTTTTCCATCGTCTGCGCTGATAACCGCCATCAATTTATTGTCGCAGCCCGCGAAAAGACGTCGCGACTTCCAGTCCGCGGCGAGACCCGAAGGTTCCTGACAGGGAGCCATGGGCCACCGGTTCAAAATCTTCAGCGTTTTCGAATCGAAGTGAACCAGCTCGGACTTGTCTTCGATGTTGACATAGATATTTCCTTTGCCGTCGGCGACCGCAAATTCAGGCTTGCCTCCGAGCGCGAGTGTTCCCGCCACGGTGTTGTCGGCAACGTTGATCGCCGTAGTGTCCTGACTGCGTCCGTTCATCGTGAAGACCCGCTTTGTCGCTGGGTCATAAACGATTGCGTCCGGGTTTGTTCCGGCCTTGACGGTGCCCTCCGTCTTCAGCGTTTTTAGATCGAAAACCGTGACGGTATTTGCGCGGCCGTTGCTGGTGAAGCCGCGTCCCGCGTCGGACGCGATGGCGATGCCGTGAACGCCCTGCGTGTCGGGAATGTCGCCGACGACTTTGCCGCTGTCGGCGTCGAGCACCACGACGTGAGTACCATGCGAGACGAATACGTGGCGAGCGGCGCTGTCGACGGCCACATAGTCCCACCCATCGTCGCCAGCAACGGCGAGTGTCTGCGTAACCCGATAATCTCCCGCGGCGGAGTGCGCCGACTGTGGCACTACCACGGCAAGCAACGAAAATAAGACGAGTGCGGATAGCCTTTTCATGGCGTCGAAACTCCTGTCGCGATCATTTCAAGACAACTTTGGTGTACGCGTCAGAAGATAAACGGACCATTAATCTGGATTTTCCAAACCTCCCGGAAACCTCTTCAGCAAGTTGCGCTTCGCGTCGCGTGAAGGCTTATGATCTCGATATGCGGGTGCTCTTGGTTGAAGACGATACGCGGATCGCGCACTTTGTCGCCAAAGGACTGCGTGAACAGTCGTACGCCGTCGATGTGTTCGCCACGGGAGAAGAAGCTCTCTATCAAGTGGCCATCAATACATACGATTTGGTGATTCTCGACGTGATGATTCCAGCGCCGGATGGATTCGCGGTGTGCAAGGAGCTGCGACGAACAGGCCATCGCGTGCCGGTGCTCATGCTCACCGCACGCGATGCCGTGGAAGATCGCGTCGAAGGGCTGGACTGCGGCGCGGACGACTACTTGANCAAGCCGTTCGAATTCCGCGAGCTTCTCGCGCGACTTCGCGCCCTGCTGCGCCGGCCCAGCGCTCTGCAATCGCCTACTCTTTCGGTTGCCGATCTGGCCGTCGATACGGCAGCGCAGGCCGTATCGCGTGGCGGAAGATTCATCGCGCTTACCGCGAAGGAATACGCGCTCGTTGAATTTCTGGCACGAAATGCGGGACGCGTGGTTGGCCGCGCCGAAATCGCCGAACACGTGTGGGACGAAGAATTCGATCCGTTTTCAAATTTGATCGAAGTGTATGTCAATCGCGTGAGGCGCAAGATCGATACCAAAGGATTCAAGCCATTACTCCACACCCGCCGCGGAGCGGGTTATGTCCTCTCTCCAGATGCGACTCCCGACGGTAAATCTCCGGAAGCGCGGCGCCGTGACGATGTTTAGCTCCGTGCGCATTCGCCTGACGCTCTGGTACACGGCCGCCATGGCGGCCATCCTGATTCTTCTGGCATCCGCCACATATTTCGTCATTCGACAAAACATCCGCGCACGCGGGGATGCGCAAGCTGTGGAGTTGGCCGACACGTTTTTGAGCACCGTGAACGCGGAGATGGGCGAATCCACGAAACCCGACAGCCTCGACTATGGAGTTGCCGCCGCAATTTCAGAACATCGCTTTCGCGACGTCGTATTCGCGGTGTTCGATCCGCAAGGCACCTTGATCGGAATGTCCGGATGGTTTCCGGAGGATCGTCGTCACAGCGAATGGAAACGCGATGCGTTGGTTGCACCGCTGCGGGGAGTCCTCACCGGGCCGGAACCATTTCAATCGGTTCATTTTGCAGGCCACAATTACCGTGTTTACGTTCGGCGATTCTCGTTTGCGCAGCAGCCTGCCACTCTCATTGTTCTTCAATCGCTTTTTCACCAACACGAATTCCTCGAAACGCTCGCCGGAACGTTCGCCGTCGTTATTCCGGTGACATTGGTCATTGCGGGGCTAGGCGGATATTTCCTCGCTCGCAACAGTCTCTCTCCGGTTGTAGCGATGAGCGAACAAGCAAGATGGATCGGAGCCGAAAATCTAGACGCGCGATTGAGCGTTAGAAATCCCGACGACGAACTGGGGCACCTGGCGCAATCCTTCAACGGGCTCCTTGATCGCCTGAACATTTCCTTCGATCGTCAGAAACGATTCGTAGCCGATGCATCTCACGAATTGCGTACTCCCGTGGCGATTCTGTGTGGCGAGACCGAAGTGGCGCTCGCCAAAGAGGACCGCACTCAGGCGGAATACCGAGAGACGCTTCGGATTCTGGCCGACGAGTCGAGGCGGCTCAAACGCATCGTTGAGGATCTATTCACCCTCGCTCGCGCCGACGCGGGCCAATACCCGCTGTCGTACTCGGATTTTTATCTGGATGAACTCGCGGCCGAATGTGCGAAGAACATGCGAACGCTCGCCGCCGCGAAGCAAATCACACTCACCTGCGAGCCGAATGGAGAAGCGCTTATCCGAGCCGACGAAGCGCTTGTGCGCCGCATGGTGCTCAATCTGCTCGATAACGCCGTCAAGTACACGCCGACTGGCGGCGCAGTTTCCTTGCACGTTGAAAATCGCGACGGTGTATACGACTTGAGCGTCACGGATTCCGGCCCAGGCATTCCTGCCGACCTTCAGACAAGAATTTTCGAGCGCTTCTTTCGCGTCGACAAGGCTCGCTCTCGAAAAGAAGAAGACGGAGGTGGTGGTGCCGGACTCGGGCTTTCGATCGGAGCGTGGATCGCGGGCGCTCACCAAGGCACGCTTGAGCTCACGCGTTCCACCTCGACGGGAAGTACCTTTACGGCTGTAATCCCAAAGAGTCCTCCGCCGAGTTAATCCTCCATTTAGGTTGTCGGCGATAGCGTTTTAAGGCGGCTCACCATGCCGCGTCGAACGCATGCGCGGCTGTCAATCCTATCTCCGACATCTTTGTGCTGGTCTTGGTGTGGCGCTGCTCGCAGTCGCCGCTGTTGGGCAACAGAAGCCTCCCGATCCGTCGCCTCTTCGTCTTACGCTCGCGGATGCGCTCGATCGGGCGCGTCAAAATAGCGTTGTCTATCAGGCCGCATTGACTGACGCACGCATCGCGCACGAAGACAAAAAGCAATCCGTCGCCGCGTTGCTGCCGAGCGTCAACTACAACAACTCGGCGATCTACACGCAAGGAACCGGAGTCGACAATCAGGTCAGGTTCATCGCCAACAATGCCGTGCACGAATACATCAGCCAGGGCAATGCGCACGAAGCGCTCGACGTTGCCGGCGTTGCTGAAGCTCGACGAACGGCTGCGATTGCAGCGGTCGCAAAAGCGCGAGCCGAGATCGCCTCGCGAGGTCTCGTCGTCACGGTCGTTCAGAGTTATTTCGCTGTCGCCGCCGCAGAGAAGAAACTCGTAGTTGCCCAGAAAGCCGACGACGAAGGCGATCGCTTTCTGAAGCTGACGAACGATCTTGAGAAAGGTGGAGAAGTCGCGCATTCCGACGTGATCAAAGCGGAGCTTCAGATGAACGATCGGCGGCGACAGCTACAAGAAGCAAAGCTTGCTCTGCTCAACGCTCGTCTGGGTCTCGCGGTTCTGATCTTTCCAAATCTCAATGAAAACTATGCTCTCGCCGACGATCTACACGCCCCGGTGACACTTGGCTCGTCGGAAGAAACAGAAGCGCGTGCCGCTCGCGATAATCCCGACATTCGAGCGGCCCTCGAAACCGTGAACGCCTCAAATCACGGCGTCTCCGCCGCGCGTGCAGGCTATCTCCCGGGATTGGATCTCGATTATTTCTACGGAATCGACACCACGCACTTCGCGACGAGAACAAACGGTGTGTCCAACCTGGGCTCATCGGCGGTCGCGACGCTGAACATCCCCGTCTGGAATTGGGGCACGACGCAAAGCAAGATCAAACAAGCTGAGTTTCAGCGCGACCAAGCTAAACGCGAATTGTCTTTGGCGCAACGAAAGCTGCTCGCGGAATTGAAGTCACTTTATGCGGAGGCTCAGACCGCAGCCGACGAACTTGCAAATCTTCAACGCTCCGCGGAACTGGGGGCGGAAAGCCTGCGGCTCACGACACTGCGCTACAAGAATGGCGAATCCACGGTGCTCGAAGTGGTCGACGCGCAAACCACCGCAACGCTCGCCGATGCCGCCTATGAAGATGGCGCTGTTCGCTACCGCGTCGCACTCGCAAATCTTCAAACACTCACGGGAGAACTGACGACGCCATGAAAGCCTGGTGCGGAATGTTGTTACTCGGGCTCTCTGCGCTTATTGGTTGCAGCCCGGCTGAAAAAGAGAAAGAGCCTGTCGTGACCGTGCAAACGCAGCCGACCGAGCGGCAGTCCATTTCCCAATTCGTGTCCGCGGAAGCGGTTGTGTTTCCGCTGAGACAAGCGACTGTTTCGCCAAAAATTACTTCGACGGTTGCGGATTTCAAAGTTCAGCGTGGAGCGCGCGTAAAGCAAGGCCAGTTACTCGCAATCCTGGAAAACAAGGATCTCGCAGCGCAGGCCGTGGCGAGCAAAGGCGATTTCGACCAAGCAGATGCGACTTACGCCATCACGGTGAACGCGGGAGTTCCTCAGCAAATACAGAAAGCTGAACTCGACGCCGCGGCAGCCAAGTCCGCTTTCGAAGCCGCGCAGAAGGTTTTTGATAGCCGCAAGGACCTTTTCCAACAAGGTGCGATTCCGCGTCGCGATTTCGATAGCGCGGACGTCGCACTGGCTCAGGCTCGGAGCCAGAACGAGCAGGCACAGAAGCAGCTCGCCGATCTTCAACGCATGGGAAAAGAGCAGTTACTCAGAGCCGCTGAAGGAACGAAAGAATCCGCCGAAGGGCACTACCGCGCGGCGACGGCGCAGCTCAGCTACTCCGAGATTCGCAGCCCCATCGACGGCGTGGTCACGGATCGCCCGCTGTACGTCGGCGATTTGGCCGTCGCGAATCAACCGATCCTGACTGTGATGGATGTGTCTGCACTCGTCGCGAAAGCTCACATCCCTCAAGTCGCCGCAGCACAGTTGAAAGTCGGCGACTCGGCGCAAATCAAAATCGAAGGTGAAGATTCTGTCGCGGCCCGCGTCTCGCTGGTCAGCCCTGCGCTCGACCCGGGAAGCACGACCGTCGAAGTCTGGGTAGAAACGCGCAAGCCCAGCCCGTACATCAAGCCGGGAATGACGGTCGCGATCGAAATGACCGCAAAGACCGTCAAGGACGCCATCGCCGCGCCATCGAATGCGATTTTCAAAAACGCCGAAGGCGCTTCTTACGTGCTCGTCGCCGGGACGGACAAGAAAGCCCATCAGAAAGTCGTTCAGCTCGGAGTCAGAAATTCTGAGTTGACTCAAATTACGAGCGGAATCAACGCCGGCGATCCGATTATTGTTTCTGGTGGCTATGCAATTCCAGACGGCACGGCGATTGAGATTGAAAAGCCGTCAGCGGACGGCAAAGACCAACCAAATGCGCAGCCGGAGAAGGATAAGGACTAGCCGGCGTGCACTCCGTGTCTCCATTCAGCGTCAAGAAACAGACGCCGCCGTGGTTCGAGCGGCTCTCGCGACCCATTATCTTTTTCACGATCGCGTTGGCGCTTGTCGGCGGCTACCTCGCGTTTTCGATTCCTGTTTCCGTTTTTCCGAACACAGACTTCCCGCGCGTCGTAATCGGCGTCGACAACGGTGTGGCACCGATCGATCAGATGCTCGTGACGATTACGAAGCCCATCGAAGAAGCCGTCAACAGCGTGCCGGGACTACAAACCGTCCGTTCCATCACCAGCCGCGGTTCGGCCGAGGTTGATCTTTTCTTCGATTGGCACTCCGACATGATTTTGACGCTGCAGCGCGTGGACGCCGTGGTCGCGCAACTCCAATCGGAACTTCCCCCGACCGCAAAACTACAAACGCATCGCTTGACCTTCGCTGCGTTTCCGATCATCGGTTACAGCCTCACGTCCGATACTGTTGCGCCAGAACATTTGTGGGAGATCGCGACGTACGACATCAAGCCGCGCCTGAATCGTCTCGATGGCGTGGCGACGGTCGTTGTTCAAGGCGGGCGCGTTCCTGAATTTCAAATCACGCCCGATCCCGCGCGTCTGCCGGTTGCTGGCGTCACCGTATCCGATATTCTCGACGCCGTTCGCCGCACCAACCTGATTGATTCGCCGGGTCTGATTGAGAGCGACCATCACTTGGTGCTCGGTCTCGTGAGCGGACAGGTTCGCTCCGCTGAGCAACTTGGCCAAATCGTTGTGAAGACTTCACCTGCGGGCGTTCCGATTCGTATCGGCGACATCGCGAGCGTTGCTCCTTCGGTTGCGCCCGTGTACACGATGGTTACTGCAAACGGAAAGCCTTCCGTTCTGCTCAATGTCAGCCGCCAGCCCGACAGCAACACGCTACAGGTCGCGAACGAGGTCCACGATCTCATTCAGCAACTTGAGCCGACGCTGCCGAAAGGCGTTCGACTTCAACCGTTCTACGACCAGTCGCTGATTGTTCACGATTCGATTTCCAGTGTTCGCGATGCGGTGCTCATCGGCATCGTTCTTTCGTCGATCGTGCTTGTGTTGTTCTTGCGGGATTGGGGCACGTCTCTGGTCGCGGGGCTGGTGATTCCCGTCACGCTGCTGATCACTTTCATTGTTCTCAAGGTGACCGGGCAAAGCTTCAATTTGATGACCCTTGGTGGACTCGCCGCCGCGGTCGGGCTCGTAATCGACGACGCGATCGTCGTGCTCGAAAACATCGTGTTGCACCGCGACCTCGGACAAGATCGATTCGTGGCGATACGCAGCGCACTCCGTGAGCTTACGGTGCCCCTCATCGGATCCACAATCACGCCGATTGTTGTCTTCTTGCCGTTGATCGCGATGACTGGAGTCAACGGCGCGTTCTTTCGCGCGCTTGCGATCACGATGACCGTAGCGCTGCTGACCTCGCTGCTCCTCGCTCTCACTTGGACTCCGACGCTGAGTCTGTACCTGGTGCGTAGAGAGGAAGGCGCGACTAGGGAGACAGAATCAGCGATCGATCCGGAACAGTCATCGGCTCTTGTCGCAGATGAAGCGCATATCTCCGGCTTCTTCGGCAAGATCATCTCTGCTTACGAAAAAGTGATGCGCTCCGTCATGAAGCGTCCAATGATCTTGACTGCGTCTGTCGTGGTGATTGTCGCCCTGTCTGTGATGAGCTATCACTTTTTGGGCAGTGATCTTCTCCCAGAAATGGATGAAGGTGGCTTCATCCTTGATTACCACACTCCACCCGGTAGTTCGCTGAGCGAATCGAATCGCATTCTTTTGCACATCGAGGAAATGCTGAAGGCCACGCCCGAAGTCGAAAGCACATCGCGCCGGACCGGACTCGAACTCGGCTTGGCCGCCGTGACGGAAGCCAATCGCGGCGACTTCACGGTAAAGCTGAAATCAAAACGTGGTCGCTCGTTTGACGAAATCACATCGGATCTTCGCGCGCAGATCGAGTCTTCCGAACCGGCAACGAAGGTCGAATTCGTCCAAATATTGCAGGACATGATCGGCGATCTAAGCAATCAGCCCGAGCCGGTCGTGATCCGCTTGTATTCACAGGACGGCAAATTGCTGAATGACACAGGTCCTCGCGTCGCGGACGCGATCAGCAAAGTCCCAGGAGTGGTGGATATTCTCAACGGAGTCGAAGACGCTATCAGCGGGCCGGCCGTCACGTTCCAAATCAATCCCTTCTCTGCGGCGCGATCTGGCTTTACACCGGAAGAAGTTTCGGTCGACGCTTCAGCGATTCTCGAAGGCGAGCCCGCGGCGACGCCAGTCATCCTGAGTGACCGCGCCTATCCCATTCGTGTCCGTTTCCCGGAAGCAAACCGCACCTCAATCGAACGAATGACGAACACGTTGCTCGTCAGCGGAACCGGCAAGACTGCGACGCTCGGATCACTGGCCAGCGTTTCGAACGAACCTGGAGAAACTGAGATTCGCCGCGAAAATCTGCAACGCCTAATTCAGGTCACGGCTCGCCTGGAAGGCGTCGATCTCGGCACGGGCATCGCCGGAGTGCAGAAAGCTGTGAATGATCTGCATCTGCCGTCTACCATTCGCGTCGAGTACGGAGGTCAGTACGAAGAGCAACAAAAGTCTTTTCACGATCTACTGGTCGTCCTGTTTCTCGCGTTGCTCTTGCTTTTCGCTGTGCTGCTTTTCGAATTTCGAACGTTCGCCGCTCCCATCGCGATTCTAGCCTCGGCTCTACTCTCTACGTTTGGCGGTTTCGTCGCGCTCCTCATCACGCGCACCGATTTCAACGTGTCTTCCTTCATGGGCATGATCATGGTGATTGGCATCGTTGCAAAAAACGGCATCCTGCTGATCGATGCCGAACAACGATTCACCGCTCTTGGCTACTCGGTAGAGGACGCGATGATCCAGGCGGGTCGCCGTCGGCTTCGTCCGATCGCCATGACGGCTCTCGCCACAATCGCGGGAATGTTTCCGCTCGCGTTAGCCATCGGAGCCGGCTCGCAAATGCTTCAACCCCTGGCAATCGCTGTAATCGGCGGACTGCTCAGCTCGATGGTTCTGTCACTCATCTTCACTCCGGCCATTCACGCCTTCTTGCAAGGCACGAGACCGAGGCAAGTTGTCTGACGACGAGATCTCACAGAGGCAAGCGCCGGCACGTTTGCGAGTTAATGCGATTCGAAAACAATCCCGCGCGCGACCAAGTCATCGAAACGCGCGTCGCTTAAATCGAAAAGGTCTTTCAGAATGGTTCGCGTATGCTGACCCAACAGCGGCGCGGGCAAATTTGGGTGGCCCGCCGTCTCTGACAATTTCACCGGGGTCCCCGTCACTTTATGAGCGCCCGCCGTCAAATGATCAAGAACTGGAAACATCTCTCGAATTTCGCTCTGAGGATGTTCCGCGACCTCACCAAAGTTTCGCAGGAGCGACGACGGCACCCCTGCCGATTGCAGTCGCTCCACCCAAGCACTCCCTGACCGACCTGAAAACACATGATCAAGTATCGGCTCCAGCTTCTCCCGATTCTCGATTCGCAGTGCATTCGTGTGATAGTCCGGATGTTTCTCCAAGTCCGGCCGCTCAATCGCCGAACAAAAAATCGCCCACAATCGTTCACTCCCGACGGCGATCGCAACTTCGCGGTCACTCGCTTGATACACGCGATACGGAACGATCGTCGGAAACGAAGTCCCCATCGGCTTCGGCACAATTCTAGAGCCCAGATAGCTCATGTAATTCGAACTCATCGTCGAAATCATGCTGTCGAGCATCGACACATCGACGAACTGCCCGCGGCCCGTCGTCTCTCGAGCACGCAACGCCAGCAAAATCCCGATCACCGCAAATAATCCCGCCGTCACGTCGGTGACACCATAACCGCACCGCACCGATTCGCCTTCTTCCGTCCCCGTGATGCTCAACAATCCACTCGAAGCTTGCATTACCATATCCATCGCTGCTTCATCCCGCGACGGCCCTCGCTGCCCATAGCCCGATATCGAACAATAAATCAGCCGCGGATTCCGCTTCCGCACTTCTTCATATCCGAGTCCCAGTTTATCCATCGCTCCCGGCCGAAAATTCTCAATCAACACATCCACGTGATCGATCATCCTCAAACACAGCTCCAACCCTTCCGGCTGTTTTAGGTCGAGCGAAATCCCCAGCTTCCCGCGATTCAACCCAAGAAAAAAACTCGCCACTCCGCCAGCAAATGGCGGCCCCCAACCGCGCCCCATATCACCCGACCGCGCCTCCAATTTGTAGACCTCTGCGCCGTAGTCAGAAAGCAGCATCGTGCAATACGGCCCGGCCAGCGCATGGGAAAAATCGAGAACCCGAATCCCAGCAAGCGCCGCAAGACCGCCTGTCATCCTTGCTCCTTCGCGCGCGCCGCTGCCACCACGATCGGAGAAATGCGAAATCGGTTCAATCCGGCCAACACCGTCGGATCCTGCGCCATGCAACGCTCCGCTTCCGCAAGATCGTGAACCTCGAACACAGCCATTCCGAAGTTATCCGTGGGATCAAGCACCGGACCATAAATCAGCACCTTGCCCTGATCAAACAGTCCTCGAAAGTAGACGCCGTGTTGTTGCATGAGGGCGCGTTCATCCGCGCTCAAATCGCTGGCAAAAGTCGGCCGCGGCGGAATCAATCGAGCATAGAAATATTGTTTAGCCATGAGTTGGTGTCACCTGTGTTGACACAGTCTATGACACGTATCGCCGTCAGGCTATGGACGGAATGAAAAGAAAATCCTGATGCTAGAGGTTTGGCATCGATACGAGGTACATCTCGGCAGTTCGGTTTTGGTGTGCTCGGTGAATTAATCGCCAGCTACAGCTTCTGCGCTGTTTCGCCAGCTCTCGTTGTTTACGAGTTCGGCAGGAATCTCCTGCCCTTCGTTCCGCAGTTGCGCTTCCAGCTCCGCCAGCTGCGCTTCAATATCTTGATTCGCCTTCCGCTTGCGGATCACTTCTTCGCGATATCGCCGCAGGAAGTAATCGATCGTCTCCACGCGAATTCGGATCGACCCCGTCGGCTTGTTCTCGTCGAGATCCTTGAAGCAGAAATACGGCGTGCCCGATTGCTCGACGATGCCCTCAACGACCCCGTAAATCGGCGCATCGTGGCCGCACTTGAAGCTCGACATTTCCAAAGCGACGAGATTTGGATGCCGTGCCGTAAACTTCGCCGCCCAAACCTTGTGGTTCGTACTGCACGAGTACGAATTCTTCCACGCATCCGTAATATCCAGCGGGTGCGTCGTTACGCCTGCACGAACTTCATCGCCGAACAGCCGCTCCAGCAAGTCATCATCGGTGGGCAGCGTATTCTGCGAGAAGATTGGATATCCGAGCTTCTGGAACTCATCCAGAATCTCGTGGTTCAAGCCCGGATCGTGGTGATAAGGACGCGCCAGCATCACGATGCCGATGCGATCCTCGCGTTCCAATTGATCCAGCGTCTGCCGCGCGCGCCTTTTGATATCCGTCTCATAATTTTGCAACGCCGCAAAGCCAGCTTCGACCGCTCGATCGTTCTCTTCCGAAGACAATCCAAGTTCCGACTGCCAAGCCTGCAGCATCTGGAACGCAAACAATTTCCGATCCGCAAAATTCAAAACCGGATCGATGTACTTCAGATTGTTCTCCGCAAAAACATCGTTCTCTTTCGTGAACGCCGCTTTCACCGTCTCAGGCGTCGCCGTAACCGTCGGGCACGCATTCGCGCCGACAATCTTCACCAGCGACGAATGCAGCACGTCGTACATCGGGAAGAAAATCGAGTTCAGCGCCTTCTTCCGGTGCTTTTCCTGAATCAGGTTATACGTGTGCGAAATTCCGATCTTCGCCGGGAAGCACGGATCGATCGCGCCGCGGCTTGCCCCCGCGCGATACAAATCCGAACTCGTATAGTCNGAATAAATAATGTTCTCGGGCTGAACTCCCAAACTCTCGAAATACGCATTAAACAGCGGCGCGTACGAGTAGATGTTCAGCACGCGTGGAATGCCGAGCCGATACGTGCTGCGCGCCTGCATCTTTGCGATTCGCTCTNTCACAGGTCCCTGCTTGAAGCCCCACGACAGCTTCGGCAGCGGATCAGCCACACTCTTCGCGTTCGTCGGCCGGAAAATTTCCTTCGACGCAAAGTCCACATAGTTCGGGTGCTTGTCACGAATCTGATCCAGCCCCGACTTGATATCCTTCATGTCGTTGACGTCTTCAACCAAGCCTTTTTCGCACGTCGCAATGATCAACCGTTGCTCGCCCAGCATCAGCGGAACTTTCGTCACCTTTTCGATCGGTACCAGATTCTTCACCGGTTCCGTCCGTACGTCGATGAACGTGCGCAGGCAGTTGTTCTTACAGAAATAGCAGCGCGTCGATTCATTGCGCGTCGTGCGGTACTCAATCCTCCGCACCGCTTCCAACCCAATAAAGGTAGTCTGCTGCCCATTTTTCCAGAGCCGCAGCGACTCCTGCGCCGCGCCGATCGCACCCGATTCGCCGCAGTGCTCGTGGACGATAATTTCCGGTTGCTTGCCCGTCGATTTGAAGCTATTCCGAATGAAATCGACCTCGGCCTTCACCACCGCCAGATTGTTCTGCGTTCCGCCCTGTAAAACGAATCGTGTCCCAAGCGCCGCGAGATTCGGAATGCTCGCGACATACAAAAACACGTTCTTCGGCAGCACCGCCGCCAGTCCCGCCAAAATCTCCTGCGCCTGCCAGCCCTGCCGCTGGAAATTCACGATGTCCGACTGCATGAACACCGCGCATCCATACCCAAACACAGGCATCGACTGCGCCGAAAACGCCAGGTCCGCGAACTGATTCACATTCAGCCCAAAACCTTCCGCCGTCGATTGCAAAAAGTATCCGTTACCCGCGGAGCACTGCGTGTTGAGCTTGAAATCCTTCACGCGCCCGTGGTTCAAAATAATAATTTTGATGTCCTGCCCGCCCACGTCCACGATGACGTGCGGATCTTTGTAAAATTTCAGCGCCGACTCTGTGTGCGCCACCGTCTCCACCAGCGCCACGTCCGCGTGCAACACGTCCTTCAAAATGTCTTTCGCGTATCCCGTCGTCGCCACGCCGAGCACATCCAGCGTCGCTCCCTGCGCTTCCACCTGCCCACGCAAATTTGCGAACATCTCAATCGTGTCTTGAATCGGATTGCCGTTGGAGAGCTGATACGACTTGCACAAAATGTCGCCGTTCTCATCTAGCAACACAGCCTTCGTCGAAGTCGATCCCCCGTCGATCCCGATAAATCCCGCGACGCGCCCGCCCTTCTCAAACGTCGCCGGCACAAACTTCTTCCCCTTATACTCGTCGCGAAATACGTCGAGATCTTCCGGCTTCTCGACAAGCCCTTTGCCGCCGGCCTTTGCCTTCTCTTCCGCCCGGCCAAACTCCATGTAGCGAACGAGATCGCTGTATCCGCGATAGCATCCGACCGCATCTTCTTCACTGCGCCCGAATTCCACCGCGCCTAGCGCCGCGAAATACTGCGCGTTCTCCGGCACCTTGATCAATTGGTCCGGCTTCATGCCTTCCGGAACCGCGACCTTCCGCTCTTTCCACATCCGCGGAATATTCGCCACCCACGCTTCGCGCATGCCGCGAATAAAACTGTTCGGCCCGCCGAGCAGCAAGACGTGCGGCTTCAACGTGTGCCCGCGCGTCAGAACGCTCAGGTTCTGCAGTACGATCGCTTCAAACAGCGACGCCATCAATTCATCTGGCGGCGTGCCCACCTTCTGCAATCCATTGATGTCGGTTTCCGCGAAAACGCCGCACTTCCCGGCCACCTTGTGCAGCTTGACGCCGTCGTACCCCTGATTCGTCAGCAACGCCGCCGGAATCTTCAGCTTCGCGTTGATTTTGTCGATGACCGCACCGGTCCCTCCGGCACACTTGTCGTTCATCGACGGAATCTTTTTCTTCCGCCCTGTCTCTTCGTCATCCTTGAAAACGATGATCTTCGCGTCCTGCCCGCCCAGCTCGATCACCGAATAAACTTCCGGATGCATTTTCTCGACGGCCAGCGACACCGCCGTGACTTCCTGCACAAACTTCGCGCCAATCTGCTCCGCGATGTTTCCACCGCCCGAACCCGTCATGAACATCCGCGTGTTCTGCGGGCTGATTCCGATCTCGGATTCCATCCGCTTCAGGAACTCGAGCGTCTTTTCGGGCTGTTTCGTCTCGTGCCGCTGATAGTCCTGCCACAAAACCTGATCGGTCGCGGCCTCCACCACAACCGCTTTCACCGTGGTCGAACCAACGTCGAGCCCAACCATAAACTTCGTCGCGAAGTCCGTCGGCACCAGCGGCTTCGGCTTTGGCGCCGGCCGCAGCGAATTCCCGATCTGAACGAGCCCTGGTCCCTTGTGATCGTGCATTCTGTCCCCTAAGACTCCGGCACTACCGAGCCATCACAGCCAGTTCATCGGGTTCAACAGATGTAAGCGCCTGTCAGCAAATGCCGCGCCTGTCAGTCGACTTTTAATGCGCTTGTCATCCTGAGCCGCCCGAAAGGCGGCGAAGGACCTCAACGTAACGTCCAAGCACGTTGTCTAAACGAATCAGTCGCCCGAAGCCGGCTGCGGCACCGCACCCGCCACCCGCGACCTCTTCCAGAACCGCGTATCCTTATCAATCCGCTCGCTGACATGCAGCACAAACTGCGCCGCCGTCCCCGCAATGCCCGGACGATGCGGCACGTGATAAAACGGCTTCTTCAGCTCCGGATGCTCGTCCATATACGCGTGAATTTCGGCCAGCGTTTTCCCGGTCTGCTTCAGGCACTGCTCGAATTCCGCCTTCGCCTTGACCTTCGCTTCGCCCAGCGCCATCTGCACGCGGCTGTGTGCGTTCACTTCGCCTTCGCCCGACGTCTCGATCGGCAAAAAGATCATGTCCTTGAACTTATTGATCACTGCCGATTGCACGCCATCCGATTGCGACGACGGCATGCACCCGAACGGTTTCAGCGCCAACACCATATGGCACATCTTGTGAATCGTGTAGTACACGTTCTTGCCGACTTCCAGGTGCCCTTCGCCGCCGCGCGCGTACTGGTTGTAGAAAGGATGCGCGAGTTCCGCCAATTCGTTCTGGTCCACGAGGTGATGCGTAATCCCGCCCAACTGCTCCCCTGTCCGGTGATAGAAGAAGTTCCACGCCTTCTGCCCGAAGCCGATGCCCCACAATTTCTTGTGCAGCCCGATGTAGTTGGCGAACTGCTTTTTTAACTCGTACCACTTCGGATCCTTGTGCGGGCGATTCACCGGCCATTTCGCGATCGCGTGTGCCTTCGCCTGATACAGCAGGTACGCCACCCACGTCGCGATCGGCTCGACCAAAACCTGCGCGCCTTCGCGCTCCAGGAATTCGAACATGTGGAAGTTTCCGTCGCCTTCGGTGAGCTGCGCCCAGAATTCGCCGGTGATCTTCACGACCGGCTTCACCTTTGTCCGGTCTACTTCGATCGAATCCATCTTTGCGCGCGCGTTCTTTAGCGCCGCCAGATAATCCTTGCCCCACATGTGCTCGTGCCACTTGCCGAACACGTTGAATGTGTTCCGCAGAATCTTGTTGCTCTTGAATTTCGGCTTCGCCCATTCCGGCGCAACCTGTTCGATCTCAAACGCCTTGCGATTCTTCAAATCCGCGCAAAGACCATCCACCGTCTCGCGGAAAATCCGGTCGGTCTCGCCCTTCTTCGCTTCAAACGGGCGAATCTGATAAATCAGATCGTTCATCACGTCGCCCATGTGCATCGCGTTCAGCATGCCGAACCCGAAATCGATCGAAAACTTCAGGCCGGGCTCGCCCGACTCCGCCTTGATGCCGTCGCTGTCCTTGAAGAGCAGCACGCGGAACCCATCGAATCCCGCATTTTTCAGCGCGAAGCGATACTCCGCCTCATACATGCCAAAGCGGCACGGTCCGCACGATCCCGCCGTGAAAAACACGTAGTTATCGAGGATCTGCTGCCGCGGAATTCCTTCTTTTTCAAGGAATTGTAGATATTGAACGAGATTGCCAACCGTGAAATACGTCGGGTTGCACTGCCCGTTGTTTCCAAACTCTTTGCCCGTCTGAAACGCCGGCACATCCGGCACCGGCAACTTCTCGCAGCGATATCCGCTGCCTTGAAACACAGCTCGGATCAGGTCCTCGTGTTTCCACGTGAACCCGCCGAACAAAATCGTCGTCTGCGGCCGCTGCTCCGCCGTAAACGCGCGCTCCACCGGACGGTGAAA
>JGI12635J15846_10001493_pt1 | contig 20503 bp, 20 predicted proteins | sample BlaSpr_A8_OM2_M2_FD_15846 | JGI IMG/M metagenome (IMG submission 15846) | reverse complement strand
GGCGATCTTCGCGACCGCGTCCCACACGGCCATGTCGATGGTGCCCATCGCTACCGACCGCTCACCGTGACCGCCCGGCTTCTCGTTCATGAACATCGTCGCCCAGATCTTGTGCGGATCGAGGTTCTCGCCGGTTTCATCGATAAGCGTAGCCGGGTCCGCAGCCAGCACGCGCGGGATGAAACGTTCGCGCATCAGGGTGCCCTGACCATAGCGGCCGTTTGAGTTGAAACCGTAGCCAATCACCGGCTTGCCGTCGCGGATAACGTCGGTCACGACGGCGACGAGGCTCAGCGTCATCTTCGAAAAGTCGATGTACGCGTTGCGGATGTCCGACTTGATCGGCTGGGTGATTTCGCGGATATCGATGATCTTCATGCGGGTCCTTTTTGTCCGTGCAAGACGCCTTCATGCGCCTTGCGGTAATCTCACGACATTCTACGAAGCATCGCCCGGGCGCCGTCACCGGAACCCGGACAACCACTATCGCGAACCTGCCATGTTGCTTGGCCCCTCGGATCCGCTCGAACTCCCCGGCGCGCTGCCGCCCGTGGTCGCGCTCGCCAGCGTCTTGCCGCGCGGTTATTCCCATGCGGCGCACAGCCACCGGCGTGCGCGGCTTACGTACACCGATTCAGGCGTAATGACCGTTTTTACGCCGCAGGGCAACTGGATCGTGCCGCCCAAATGCGCGGTCTGGATTCCGGCCGGCGCGGAGCACCGGATCCACGCCCGCGACGACCTCGACAAGCGCAGCATCGACGTCGATCCGGCGGCGATCGGCGCGTTGCTGCAAAACAACTGCGCCGTGGTGCAGGTCTCGCCGCTCTTGCGCGAACTCACCAATGTGGCCGCGCGGTTTTCCCGTCCGCACCCCGCGAGCCGGCGCGAAGAGCGCGTCGCCAGCCTGATTTGCGACGAGATCGCCGAAACCCAGCTCACGTCGATGTTCCTCCCGCTGCCGCGCGACGCGCGCGCCCTGCGGGTCGCCCAGGCGCTGATGGCGGATTTATCGAACGGTGCGACCATTGAGCAATGGGGCCTGAAGGTAGGGGCGAGCGCGCGTACGCTCGCGCGGGTGTTCGTCAGGGAGACGGGCTTGCCGTTCGCGGCGTGGCGCAAGCAGGCACGCCTGCTGGATGCCGTATCGAGACTCGCTGATGGAGAGTCGGTGTCCGCGGTGGCCGCCCGGGTCGGCTACGAACATCCAAGTTCGTTCACTGCGATGTTTCGCAGCGCACTAGGCGCAGCGCCGACGCGGTATTTTTCCAGCGTCGAGGACGAGGAGTAGACCGAGGCGCGTCAATCCAGCGAGCGTGGAAGAAACGCGAGATGCGAAAAACCGCTCCCTCGTCAACGCACGGAAAGCGGATCTGGAAGAAAACCGGCGATCTCCGTCGGCTGGCTCGGGGAATACCTAAGCCAGCCGACATACAAACAAAAACCGCTAAGCAAGCAGCGTGTGCACCTTATTGCAAAGATCCGGGGACTGCATCGCCCTTCATTCTCAACACGGCTGCTTGAGCCGTATCCGTGATCTTTTGCTCTGCCAGATTGGCCTTGAGGACAACAACCTGGTTCTGCGTTCCTTGATCGAAGTCCGCATCGAGTTCACTGATACGACGGTTGTACCAGTTGACCACGCAGGTCTTATCTTTGCAGTTGTGCTGACGCCATTGCCACTGCTTGACGTGGTCGTCCTCAAAAGCCTCTGTGTCCGGAGTCACGTCTTTCGCACGTTTGAAGGATATCGCCAGCTTGTTGTCGAGAGACGACAACTCCGGGTCCGTGCACACAAGCTTCTCAGAGCTTGAGACGTTCTTGCCGCAATGGAAACTCGCTGCGTGTGCGGATCCGGATAACAAGCCGCCGCCCAATACCAGTAACGTCAGCGTGACGGTCCCGGCCGCACGCCTCGCGTTAAACAATTTCGTTTTCAATTTGCCTGACCTTGTCATACCTGCCCCCGTCGATCCATCGTTAAAGTTGCACAAGTTGGAAAGCCTCCCCTGGGCATGTGCCTGCCAGCGGAATTCGTTAAGGCGATGATCCTAGTTTTCGAGCGAGTGAACCCCTCGAAAAGGAGGCGACCTTCTCAAGGCCTTACCGAATATTTCCCGCGTGTTTTGGATGTGCAGCACGACATGCCGCGGATCTTGTCTTATGGCTGGTATGTGAAGCGGACAACCCGATGCCTGTTGCTCCCCTGTATCGATCAGTTAGCGACCTGTAGACCTGCCCCGTTCGTGGGCGCGACCATAAAGATCAGTTTAACTAAGGGTTCTACCAGGGCGAAGCGAAGGTCTTTACGATNGCGCCGGTACGTATCGGCGATTCCATGTGCGACGCCGACCACGCGAAGCGCATCTCGTCTGAGCAAACTTGGACGCGTGAATACCCCGCGATTCCACTGCGAGCACCGGTTACAACGCAGGTTACAACGCCGCTCTTTCAAACTTCAATGCAATGTTATAACATCTCTAATAATATAGCGCGCATGCCATGCAGCGGGTCGCTGGTATGTCTGCGCCTGTAGCACCGTCCCGAGTCGCTTCGCCCGTTGCCCGACTCGATCCGCGGCACCCACTGTCCTGGAGGTTTGATCTGCCATGAGCGCCAAATACACCCCTCGCCTGATTCCCACGACAATCCTGACGGGCTTCCTCGGCAGTGGCAAAACCACGCTGCTCAACCGCATTCTGTCCGAGCATCACGGCGGTCGCGTCGCTGTGATCGAAAACGAATTCGGGGAAACCGGTATCGATAATGAACTGCTCGTACACGACGGCGATGAACAGATCGTCGAAATGAACAACGGCTGTATCTGCTGCACGGTGCGCGGGGATCTGGTGCGCATTCTGACGACACTCGCCGAGAGGCGCGCTAAGGGGGAATTGAACTTCGAACGCGTCATTATTGAAACGACCGGGCTTGCCGACCCCGCACCTGTCGCGCAGACGTTCTTTGTCGACGACACGGTGCAGGAGTCATACACGCTCGATGCAATCGTCACGGTAGTCGACGCGAAGCATGCCGAGGCGCAATTGAGCGAGCATCACGAAGCGCAGGAGCAGGTCGGATTTGCGGACCGCATCCTGATGTCGAAGGTGGATCTCGTATCGCCGGAAGCGGCCAGGGTGCTCACCGCGCGTTTGCGGCAGATGAACGCGCGGGCACCGATCAAACCGGTGCATTTCGGCGATGCCGACCTCAACGAATTGCTGGACATCCGGAGTTTCAACCTCAATGCGATCATCGATATAGAACCGGACTTCCTCGAAGACGTGTCGCACGAACACGATGACGACATTACTTCGTTTGTCTATCGCACTTCCGTCGCGCTCGATCGTGACAAGGTGGAAGACTTCTTCAGCGCAATGGTCGCCACCTACGGTGCGGCAATGCTGCGCTATAAAGGGGTGCTCGATCTCCACGGCCTCGAGCACCGCACGGTCTTCCAGGGGGTGCATATGATCTTCGGTGCAAACATCGATAAGCCGTGGGGTAAGCACGAAACGCGTGAAACGAAGATCGTCTTCATCGGCAAGCAATTGCCGGCAGATCTCTTCAAGTCCGGTCTCGACAATTGCATGATCGGCAAGGATCTGCGGCACTGACCTGAACCGGCGGCAGCCTGGACGCCCGAAAGCCGTGCATTCGCGAACCGCGCTCGCGACCGGTCGAACCGCCGGACGCCAACAGACCTTCCATGGCGGCGAAGGCTTCTTTCCCCATATTGACGAGTTTGTCCGGGCGCGACTGGGATTACTCAAGTCAATCGAATTCGTGTGCGGTAAAACCGGCGCGGCGCATGAGTTCCTTGAGCGGCACCGCGCGTGCCCCCGGAAGGTGCGTGTAATGCGGCAGCCACCAATAAGTACTGGTGTAGTCGGCCGGCCGGGGCCTTTTCCCATTACGGATATCCAGAATCTCAAAGTACTGGTTTTCGTAGAGCCGGTTTCCAGCCGAAATATAAGTGCTCGCCATGCGCGTCAGGTCGTCGGAGCTTTGCCGCAAATCGTCCGCCAGCTTGAACGACTCGAAGCGCTTTTCCTGACCGCGGATTGTGTCGTGCTCAATATCGAGGATCTGGTACAGAATGAATAGAAGCAGCAATAACAGAACACTCAGCGTGGCCGTTGCAATGGTCGTGAGAGTCTTGATTTTCATGGCGATCTGCCTGCACTTCTTCGTTTGTCCTGGAGTGGCCAGTGCCGGCGAAAATAATCTCGTCGAACGATACTGACGCTAATTCACAGGAGTTGCATGCCGGGCTGAGCGTACAAGGAAGGAACCGATGCTACAAAAGATACGCCGGCGTTTGCTCGTGGCCGGTGCGCTCGCAGCGGCCGGCCTGCCGCTCGCGAAGAGCGCCAACGCTGTGCAGGACGGCAAGCTGACAATTGCCCTCGTGCTGAAGTCGCTCGCGGACCCGTTTTCCGTCGCCATGGCAGGCGGTGCACAGAACTATCAGAAGCACTATGCGTCGCAATTTGACCTGACCGTCCGGGGCACGGCGACGGAAACCGATACCCTCGCCCAGACACGCATCGTCGACGAACTGATTGGCGCCCGGACGAACGCAATCGTGCTCGCCTCCAACGATTCAAAAGCGTTGATACCCGTGGTGGCGCGCGGAATCAACGCGGGAGTCATTGTGATCTCCATCGACAATCCGCTCGACGAAGCGTCCCAGGATGCCGCCGGCATTTCCGTACCTTTCGTCGGCCCGGACAACCGCCGAGGTGCCGCACTGGTAGGAAAGTATCTGGCAGGCAAGCTCAAGCCGGGCGACGAGGTCGGCATCATTGAAGGCGTTTCCGCCGACCGCAACGCGCAGCAGCGAACGGCGGGTTGCAAGGACGCGATGAACGCAGCGGGCATAAGGATTGTCGCCATACACCCGGGCGACTGGGAATACGGAAAAGGCAAGGAGGCCGCGTCGGCGATGCTGAGCGAACACCCACGGATCCGGGCGCTCATCTGCGGCAACGACAGCATGGCCATGGGCGCTGTCGAGGCGGTTCACAACGCGCGAAGAACCGGTCGCGTGTATGTCACGGGCTATAACAACATCGATGCTGTCAAACCGCTGCTAGACGACGGCCGGATTCTCGCGACCATGGATCAGTTTGCCGAAAGACAGGCCGCGTTCGGGGTCGACGTCGCGTTAAAAGCGCTTATTGAAAGGAGGAAGCAGCCGGACTTGTCGCGCCTCATCGAAACGCCGTTGCAACTGGTCACCAGTGAAAACCACTGAATGCCAGTTTCGGTTTTCACCGACCACGGTGAAGCTGCGTCCAGCGACATCATGGTTGTCCGCCGAGAATCCGGAAATCGGGTTTATCGCGACATCATGTTCATGCTCACGTTATGCATGATCCAGATCGATCCTCCGATCAGGATCACAGCCGTCATGACAGTGAACCCGAACGCCATCACGTTCCACTTCTGCTGCGACGATGCATTCATGTGCAGGAAAAACACCAGGTGCACGATGACCTGAACGAGCGCCAGCGCCGCAATCACTGGAATGGCGGTACTGGCCGCCATGGCGTGTTCCATGACAATAAGGAACGACACCGCCGTGAGAATGACCGACAGTACGAAACCGACAATATAAGAGCCCGCGCTGCCGTGACTCGCGCCGGACGACTCCACATGACCATTTGAATTGAGCATTTATGCCACGCTCGCAAGGTAGACAAAAGTAAAGACGCAAATCCACACAACATCGAGAAAATGCCAGAACAGGCTCAGGCAAGTCAGGCGGCGCAAGGTCGTCTCGCTCAGTTCGCTTTTCGCAATCACCTGGCAAGCCAATACCGCCATCCAGATCAGACCAAGCGATACATGCAGGCCGTGCGTACCCACTAGCGTAAAGAACGAAGACAGGAACGCGCTGCGATCGGGCCCGTTGCCATCGGCGACCAGGCTTGAGAACTCACGGATTTCAAGGCCGATAAACGCCAGGCCGAGAAGAAACGTCACGCCAAGCCAGAACAACAACGCATGCTTGTTGCCTCTCTGTGCGCCGAGCATGCCGAAACCAAAGGTGATACTGCTGAGCAGCAAGATTGCCGTTTCAATCGCGACGCCGTTGATCTCGAAGAGATCCTTCGCTGTCGCGCCGCCCGCGAACTGATGGCTCATGACTGCAAACACCGCGAACAAGGCCGCGAAGATGATGCAGTCGGTCATCAGGTAAAGCCAGAATCCAAAGACGCTGTGAGATTCCGGATGATGGTAAGCGGAATGATCGTCGGGGGCGAGATTTGCCGGGATAGTTTTTTGCAGCATTACTTCGCCTCCTGTGCAATCGATACGCGTCCACGCGACTCTTCGATCATCCGTACGGTTTCTGCGGGTAGGTAGTAACCGTCGTCATCGCGACTCGCGTGCAAGATCACGGTCACCAGAATGCCGATCAACCCCATGATCGCCAGCCACCAGATATGCCAGATACCCGCGAAGCCGAGCACCAGGCTGAACACGGCAATGAAGATGCCCGCGCTGGTATTGGACGGCATATGAATGTCTTCAAACCCATCCGACGCGTACGCCTTGCCCGTTTCCTTCATATGCGTGAAGGTATCGAGTTCATGGACATGCGGAATCACAGCGAAGTTATAAGCGGCCGGCGGCGAACTGGTCGACCACTCCAGCGTACGGCCATCCCACGGATCGCCCGTGATATCGCGGTTTTCCGGCAAGTGGCGATCGCGGATGCTGACGTAAAGCTGGGCCACTTGATGTGCAATGCCGATGGCAATCAGGACCGCGCCAACTTCGGCAAGCAGCAGCCAGGGATGCCATTGCGGATTATCGTAATGATTCAGGCGACGCGTCATGCCCATGAAGCCGAGCACATAGAGCGGCAGGAATGCGACGTAGAAACCGACCAGCCAGAACCAGAACGCGCGCTTGCCGAGTTTCTCATTGAGCTTGAAACCGAAGGCCTTCGGGAACCAGTAGTTGAATCCCGCGAGATAACCGAACAGCACTCCGCCGATGATCACGTTATGAAAGTGAGCGATCAGGAACAGGCTGTTATGCAGGACGAAATCGGCGCCCGGAATGGCCATCATTACGCCCGTCATGCCGCCTATCGTGAACGTGATCATGAAACCGATGGTCCACAGGACAGGCGGCTTGTATTCCAGGCGTCCCTTGTAGATGGTGAACAGCCAGTTGAACACTTTCACGCCCGTCGGGATCGCGATGATCATCGTCATGATGCCAAAAAACGAATTGACGTCCGCGCCCGAGCCCATCGTGAAGAAGTGGTGCAACCAGACGACGAATGACAACACCATGATCGAGCAGGTCGCGTAGACCATCGTCTTGTATCCGAACAGCGGCTTCTTCGCGTAGGTCGAGATGACTTCCGAGAAGATCCCGAACGCAGGCAGGATCAGGATGTAGACCTCTGGATGCCCCCAGGCCCAGATCAGGTTGAGGTACAGCATCGGATTGCCGCCGGCCGTATTCGTGAAGAAGTGCATGCCGAGGTAGCGGTCGAGGCCGAGCAGCGCGAGCGTCACGGTCAGGATCGGAAACGACGCCATGATCAGCACGTTGGTGCACAGTGCCGTCCACGTGAACACCGGCATTTTCATCCAGCTCATGCCGGGTGCGCGCATCTTCACAATGGTGACGAAGAAGTTGATCCCCGTGAGCAAGGTGCCCACGCCGGACAACTGCAGGCTCCACAAGTAGTAATCCACGCCCACGCCCGGACTGTATTGCAGTTCCGACAGCGGCGGATAAGCAAGCCAACCGGTTCGGGCGAATTCGCCGATCACGAGTGACATGTTGATCAAGACAACGCTGACCGCCGTCATCCAGAAACTCAGTGAGTTGATGAACGGGAAAGCGACGTCGCGTGCGCCGATTTGAAGCGGCACGATGATATTCATCAGGCCCACCATGAAGGTCATGGCCATGAAGAAAATCATGATGACGCCGTGCGCCGTGAAGATCTGGTCGTAGTGTTCAGGCGGCAGATAACCGGGTGCGTGATAAGCGAGCGCGAGTTGCGTGCGCATCATGATGGCGTCGGCAAAACCGCGCAGCAGCATGATGAATGCAATGACGATATACATCACGCCGATTTTCTTGTGGTCGACGCTTGTTAGCCACTCGTTCCATAGATAACCCCATTTTTTGTAGTAAGTTACGGGGATCAATACGGCCAGGGCCGCAATAACCATCATGGCGCCTGCGCCCATGATGATCGGCTGATCGAATGGGATTGCCGCCCATGTCAGCTTGCCGAATAGGTTTCCCACGTCTTACCCCTTCGTGTCGCAACGCGGGTCTGCCACGCTGCGGACATTCCCGTTGTCGTACTTAGCGATGATGTTGTTGAAAAGAGCCGGATCGACGTGCGAGAAAAACTGGACCGGGACTTTCTCGCTTGGTGCGGCCACGCCGTGATAGACATCCGCATCAAGGTCTTTCGACGACGCCCTGACCTGCTTGACCCACGTGTCGAAATCCGCGCCGGAGGCCGCAATGGCGCGAAATTTCATGTCCGAGAATCCGTCGCCGCTGAAATTGGCCGACTCGCCGGCGTAATTCCCTGCTTCATTGGCCATTAAATGAAGTTGTGTCTGCATACCCGCCATGGCGTAAATCTGGCCACCAAGCTGGGGAATAAAAAACGAATTCATGACCGAGTCTGAAGTAATGCGGAAATTAACCGGCGTGCCAACGGGAAATTCAAGTTGATTAACTGACGCAATTCCAAGATCAGGATAAATAAACAGCCATTTCCAGTCGAGCGCGACGACTTCAACGTTAATCGGTTTTACGCTGGATTGAAGCGGTTTATACGGGTCCAATGCGTGCGTGCTGTTCCACGTGAGGATCGCGAGATACAAAATGATCAGGCTTGGAACCAGCCAGACAACAATTTCGATCGGAGTCGAATGCGCCCACTTCGGCAAGTAAGCGGCGGCCTTGTTGGAGACACGGTAGCGCCACGCAAACAGCAAGGTCAGCGCGATCACGGGGATCACCACCACCAGCATGGCAAAGGTCGAGTCGAGGATCAGCGATTTCTCGGCGAGCCCCACACTTCCCTTGGGGTTCAGTACGTCGAGATTGCAACCTGAGAGCAGGAGCGCTGGGCAGAGTGCCAGGTACTTGGTCGCCAGGAACCAAGGCCACCCTACCGATGTTTTTCCATTCATTACTTAAGCCCTGTCTTCGTTCTTTGTGTCTCCTTTCAATGTAGTTTTTTAAATTCGGTTCGATGCTATCTCAATAGGATAAATTGATTAACAATATTTTTTGCAAAACTCATTATCGGATATAAATCTGCGGCATGTCGTCGCATATCTTCTTTCAAATTTAATTATGAATTATTTCACAATCCATTCAATTGAATCAGGTGATAGTTCACGGGGCAATCCATCATGAGCGGCACGGGCGCGAGGATTGGACTGTTTTTCTGGATAATCCATCCAGGTTGCAGGCGCTTATTCTCCGGCCGATCCTGAGTAGACTTGAATCTCCCGAACTGAAAGGAGATTCTCATGGCAGACCATTCCATCAAAGGCAAAGTCGTCCTCATCGCGGGCGGCGCGAAGAACCTTGGCGGCCTGATCGCCCGCGACCTCGCTGCGCAAGGAGCTAAAGCTGTCGCCATTCATTACAACAGCGCCAGCAGCAAAACTGAAGCCGATGCCACGGTAGCCGCGATCAGGTCTGCGGGCGCCGAGGCGCTGGCCTTACAGGGAAACCTGAGCAGCGCGGGCGCTGTAGAGAAGCTCTTTGCCGATGCTGTAGCTGCGATCGGCAAGCCTGACATCGCCATCAACACGGTCGGCAAGGTGCTGAAGAAGCCATTCACGGACATCAGCGAGGCCGAGTATGACGAGATGGCCGCAGTCAATTCAAAGGTTGCGTTCTTCTTTCTCAAGGAAGCCGGCAAGCACGTCAACGACAGTGGCAAGATCGTCACGCTGGTCACTTCTCTGCTGGGTGCGTTCACTCCGTTTTATGCCGCCTATGCCGGCACCAAGGCCCCTGTCGAGCATTTCACGAGGGCTGCTGCCAAGGAGTACGGCGCGCGCGGCATCTCGGTGACAGCGGTAGGCCCAGGGCCGATGGATACGCCGTTTTTCTATCCTGCGGAAGGGGAAGATGCGGTCGCTTATCATAAGACCGCTGCGGCGCTATCGTCGTTCTCCAAGACCGGACTGACCGATATCAATGACGTGGTGCCGTTCATCCGCCATCTGGTCAGCGACGGCTGGTGGATCACGGGCCAGACTATTCTTATCAACGGCGGCTATACCACGAAGTGACAGTGGGTGCTGCGGCGAAGGATGATGTCGAAAACGGCGTATCAAGGTAAAACGATCCGATGGATAAACTTGATCAATACCGTGTCTTCGCCCAGGTAGCCGATATGGGCAGCTTCATCAAGGCCGCACACGCGCTGGAGCTGCCGCGCGCCTCGGTGTCAGCCGCCATCCAGCAACTGGAGGCCGGCGTCGGTATCCGGTTATTACATCGCACCACGCGCCGGGTCCGGCTGACCGCGGACGGCGCTCAACTGTTGGAACGGGTGCGGCTGCTGTTGGTTGACGCGGAGGAAATTGACCAGCTATTCCAGGTCCGGCAGCGGCAGATCTCCGGACAATTAAACGTCGACATGCCCAGTCGCATCGCCCGCCGCCTTGTCGTGCCCGCACTGCCCGGCTTGCCGCGTAGCCACCCCGGCTTGCGGCTGGTCTTGAGCTCGACCGATCGCGCGGTCGACCTGGTGCAAGAAGGCGTGGACTGCGCCATTCGCGTGGGCAATCTGCACGACAGTAATCTCGTGGCGCAACCGCTTGGCAGCATTGCGATGATCAACTGCGCAAGCCCGGGTTATCTGCGCGAGCATGGCGTTCCCGAACGCCCTGACGATCTGGCCGGCCGGCACTTGTGTGTCGGATATGCCTCCCCCGCGACCGGTCGCGAATTGCGATGGGAATACCTGATCGCGGGCCGGGAAGAGCAGGTGCCGGTCACGAGCCGGGTCATTGTGAACAATGCGGAGAACTACATCGCCTGCTGCTCCGCGGGGATGGGACTGATTCAAATACCGCGGTTTGATGTGCAGCATCTGCTGAACTCAGGCGCGCTGGTGGAAGTGATGTCCGCCTTCAGAGCCGCGCCAATGGATGTCTCAGCGCTCTATGCGCATCGCAGGCAACGCTCGCGCAGGCTCATCGCTTTCATAGAGTGGTTTAAAGCGTTGATGCAACCGCACTTCGAGCCGTGACGAGGCGACGCCGCACTAACTGCGAAACAAAGATGGCTGGATAAGGAAATCGTCGCGGTTTTTGTCTGCGATCCAGTTGGGCACCCGTCCCCGCCCGCTCCAGGTGGCCCCGGTGGCCGGGTCGCGATATTTCGCGTTGGCGGCCACCGGGACCATGCGGACATGAGCTTTGGTGCCCACGACCTCCTGCAGCGTGATTTTGTATTCCCTCATTTTCGCGACGATCTCGCGCAGCATTCGATCTGCTTCCTGCTGACGGGCTTGCTCCAACTCCTGTTGGAGCGCTTCGCGCTGCGCCAGTAGTTCCTTCAAACTAGGCATTACTGTTCCCATAATCATTCGAAATAAATCAGGCCGCGTATGACCCACCAAGGTTCGCCTAAGCGACAAATATTAACCGAACTGATGTGCGGACTTAAGATCCCCCGGCTCATGGGCTTGAGTGAAACACGCGCAATCCGCGCCTGCGCGGTAAGTGTCAAGTAAGTCGCACGGCCGCACAATTGCCGCGCACGCCGCTGCGACGGCTTCGCCGGGCGCGCAATTTAGCCCATTGAGCTTGAGCCGATCTACTGCAACCCCGTTGGGATCTTGCGTAACCAGTCGCCTTCTTGGGGATCATGTTTGAGGAGTTGAGCTGTGAAAACCTCTCGTCGTCACTTCATTTTGCGAACGGCGTCACTTATCTCTGCTTGTGTACCGGGGGCAAACGCCTTCGGCGAGACAGATTCCGTTTCTGAAAGCGACCTGACGGCGCGGTTACTCAGCTATCGGATTGACGCAACATCCGTCGACAAAGCCGAACACCCCAAATACGTAAGCGGACAGGTTTGCGCGAACTGTCGCCACTATAAAGGTCTTGCCGTCGACCGTTCAGGTCCCTGCACGATCTTCCTGGGCAAATTCGTCAGTGCGAACGGATGGTGCAGCGTCTATGGAAAGCTAGAGCGCTGACCGGGCGCTTATGCGTCAAGTAAAACCGTTGGGGGCTAGCATGGTTTGACAGACCCTTTCGCGCTGCAGCATGACGTATCGTTCGAATGACGCTCCAGGCAAGCGGCATCCGTCGGTCCTCATGACCCCAGCGAATGCCGATTCACTACGCGACGCGTCACTTCCACTTCGCGCCGAGCTTATCGAGCCCGGCCTTTTGTAGATCTTCGGGCTTCATCGCAAGCCGGAACTCGCATTCCGCGTTGAATTTGAGGAACCATGGTTCTGCGATCGATGGAAGATCACTGGGTTCCGCGATATCGACGACTAGAACGGCACCGCGTTTCCTGCTTTGTTCAGTGAAATAGATCACCTCCGGCTTGCATTCCTCCACTATCTGCGAGATGACGGCGCCAGCCCTGCCGTCTCGAACCAGCGTGTTGAACGGTTCGTGCGGTATGTGGACGTTCACGAGTATGCGCATGATCGCGTCGCTCCTTGTTAATAGGTCTGCTAGGTCTGTCGGGGTTAGCCGGTGCCTGCGGTCCGGCCAATCTGTCGTGGCGACTCGGGATTGTGCTGCAGGGTCGTCATCCATCCGTACACAACGTGGTTTTCTGATCGCGTTGTCGAGCTTGGCGACGCAGGCCACTGCGGATGTCTCGGCTCGCGTCGAGATCAACGAGTGGTGTTCTGCTTTCCCTTGATCGGCACGTCCGCAAATTGGTCCGTTCGCGGGAAGCTATTCTGTTATAGGCGCGGATTGCAGAAATATCACGGCAGGGTTCTCCCGGGCAGAATCACCTGGCAAATAGAGGAGAAAAGGATCTGCGCTTCCGATGTTCCCGGAGGACGCCGCCACTGCGCGCAACGTCGAGGATGAGGTGCTTCCCGGATCCGCAGTCGTGGTAATGTCGCAGACGCCTATCATTGGCGACAGTCCAGTGGTAACAGGGAGGCGCAGGGACATTTGCAAGCCATCGAAATAGTTGGCGTGCGCATCACCCGTACTTCCATCGGCAAAGATCCAGAACGCTTGAATAGCAACTGATGCTCTCGCATACTTCTGCCTGGCTGCCTGAACTCGCATTAACCCTTGAGAAAAAAGTTATGGATAATCCCTCTCGCTCGGAACGCTCCCGCAAACTGGCCATCGAGGCGGCGTTCACCATCATTTCCCGCGATGGTCCGGGTCAGCTCACGTTTGACGCCATTGCGCGCGAAAGCGGTATCAGCAAGGGTGGGCTGATGCATCAGTTCCGCACGAAGGGGAACGTCCTGAAAGCGTTGCTTGAGCACCAGACCGACTATTTCGAGAACTTCTTTCGAGACTACCTGGCTAAGATCGGCGACACCAAACCCGAAGCCGCACTGTTAGCGCAGATTGCGACAGCGCGCGAATCCACTACCCAGCAGCACTCGGTCGCCCTTGCCATTCTTGCCGCCCTGGTGGAAGACCCTGAGCTTCTGTCGACGGTTCGAGAGAGCGATGCAAAAAAGGTCAAGCGTATCAAGGCCGAAGCGGTCGACCCGGAGCTAGCGCTGTTGCGCTGGTCAGCAGCCAGAGGCCTTGCATTGACGGCTGTTTTCGGGCTTTGCCCACTTTCCGACAAGGAGCGTGGACGTTTGTTCGATCGCCTGCTTGACGAAGACCAGTGGCCCTCCTCTCCTGACGCCAAAGTCAAAAAACCGCGTTCCGTACGCTCATCACGTAGCGCCAGCCACAGCGACCAAAGCGCTTGAGAGCGGCGTATCTGCCTGGCGTAGCGGCAACGGGAATTGCCCGGATCCGGATCTAATCCGCGATGGACGGTCAGTTTCCGACGGGCAGCCAGTAGCGACTGCAGCGACATCACACAAGCAAAACCGCGGCGCGGATTCGTTCAATGACGGTGGCGTTCAGAGCACGAAGTCGCGGCCATCTCAAGGTGTCGATAAATGGGGCGCGAAGTGCTTGCCCCCTATCCAAGCTTTTCCCTGACGCAAATACCATCGTGACGATGCCCCGGTACATTCCACAATTTATTTATAAAACAAACCGCCTGGTCGGTTTACATAGATTATTTGCGGTGTTACGCTTGCGCCTCACATGAGCTGTCATGTCTGAACCTGATCCGGAAACCGACAGGTGCAGCATCGAAACCGGAGATCTGAATGGTCAAGTCAATCAAGGCGCGGCATCTATTGCTAGCCGCTATTTGCGCAACCGTGGTTGGTTGCTCAAGCGTGCAGCCAGTCGCGTATTCTGGAATTACGTCGTCGTCCTATTTGAAACCTGATCCGGAGGATAAGTCCGGCCGTGTGCCCTATCGCTTCTCGACTCAGGTGGATTGGCAGCAGTACAGGAAGGTGATTATTGATCCGGTGGTCGTGTATCGAGCCGCTGATAACCAGTTCGGCGACNTGAATGACTCAGACAAAAAAGCTCTCGCCGGCTATATGCAATCCAAGTTTGAGGAAAAACTGCGGACTCGCTTCGAACTGGCGAATGCTCCAGGTCCGGGCACGCTGCGCGTCAAGCTGACTCTGACAGGTGCTTCAACAACCACTCCTTTTCTCGGCCCCTTCACGCGGTTTGACCTTTCAGGTGGCATTTACAACGTAGTTCAAACGGCCCGTGGCAAGGAAGGCGCCTTCACAGGTTCCGTCATGTACGCCGTTGAAATCTACGACGTATCGAATAACAAGCTCCTCAGTGCTTACGTGACAAAGCAGTATCCGAGCGCATACAACGTCGGAGCGAGCTTTGGGTCGCTAAACGCATCGAAGACCGGTATCGAGAAGGGCGCTGATGCGCTGGTTGCGCAACTTAAATGAGCCGGGATACAGGACGACGCAGGACGACGATTAGCCGCTTGCGGGATGGCCGGTCCCGCGTCGCCTGTATGCACAGCACCTTCTCGAAAGCGGTGCCCTACAAAGCTGGTTCCCCTCAAGTTAGCCGATGCCTGTGGCGCTAGCCGGACTAAAGGCACGCGCTCCTGGATCATGCGCCCCCGCCCCAGCGGATGCCGAAGATGAATGAAGCCAAGTTAATTGCCTGTCACGAATGTGACTTGCTCCAGTGGGAAGCGCCGCTGCTCAAAGGCGGTACCGCGCGTTGCCAACGATGCGGTGCAGCCCTCTACCGAAGCTTGCCAGCAAGGTTCGATCGCGCACTCGCGTTCACGTCGGCTGCAGCGATTTTGTTTGTGCTCGCCAACTGCTTTCCAATCGTCGGACTTTGGGTCAATGGAACACTTGTCGAAGCCACGCTTTTGGGCGCAGCCTGGTCCCTATACGTCCATGGCATGTGGCCAATAGCGGGCCTCGTCTTCGTGACGACGCTTTTGATGCCGTCACTGAACATAGCGGCTGTTATCTATCTGCTCGTTCCGCTGCATGTTGGTGGTCTTCCCCAAAGACCCGAACTTGTCCTTCGTGTGCTGCGGCACGTTGCGCCCTGGGGCATGATCGAAGTGCTCATGCTCGGCATGCTGGTCGCGCTCGTCAAACTCCAGCACATCGCAACCGTTGTCCCCGGCATCGCAATCTGGGCATTCGGAGCGGTGATGTTGCTGCTGGCGGCAGCGGCCGTTACGTTTAATCCGCGTGATATATGGGCGCGTATAGATTCCGTACAGAGCGACCGTGGTGTGTCACACGTGGTACAGGCAAGTGCCACGGCAGATACCGCCACGCGCGCAGGTCTATTCGTTTGTCACGACTGTGGCTTGCTCTCAAAGCCGCTTTCTGCAGACGTCCATGCCGGAATCTGTCCGCGTTGCGACGCTACGCTGCATCGGCGCAAGCCCGATAGTCTCGCACGCACCTGGGCATTCGTTTTCGGCGCCATGGTCCTTTACATCCCCGCCATTCTTTTGCCGGTCATGGTTACCAGCACCTTGTTCGGGGCTCAATCCGACACGATCCTGAGCGGCGTTGTCTATCTTTGGAACTCAGGATCGTGGTCGCTTGCGGCTATCGTTTTCATCGCCAGTGTCGTGGTCCCAGTGCTCAAAATCCTGTCGTTAGCCTATCTCGCGTGGAGCACTCAGTTGCGCTCTCCCCTCATCCCGCGGCAGCGAACGCGTATTTACCGGTTGGTGGAGTTTGTCGGCCGCTGGTCGATGCTCGATATCTACGTCATTACCATCCTGGTCGCGCTCGTGCAATTCGGTTCGGTTGCAAGTATCGAGGCGGGTCCCGGGGCGATCGCGTTCGGCGCGGTCGTCGTGCTGACCATGTTCGCCGCGCTGTCATTCGATCCCCGGCTGATATGGGACGCAGTGGAGCCGGAAAGTGAATAAGGACGACCAGGATGCGCCCGGCATTCCAACAGCAGTTGCTGTCAAACGGTCGAAGTGGCGCATGCAGCTTGTATGGCTGGTGCCACTGGTCGCCGTCCTGATCGCCGGATGGCTGGCAGTGCAGTCGATCATGCAAAAAGGCCCGACCATCACCATCAGCTTTACCACCGGTGAGGGTATTGAGGCTGGCAAGACGAAGATCAAGTTCAAGAACGTCGATATCGGCACGATCAAAAGTGTCGAACTTTCCGACGATCACAAGACGGTACTCGCCAGCGCTGAAATGTCCCGCAGCGCTTCCGGCATGCTCGTCGACGATACTCGCTTCTGGGTCGTTCGGCCGCGCATCTCAGGCGGCACTGTGTCGGGCATAGGGACATTGTTGTCCGGTTCTCACATCGGAATGGACGTCGGCACAGCGCAACAAGCGCGACGCGATTTCGTCGGACTCGAGTCACCGCCGGTCCTGGCCTCAGGCGCGCCAGGGCGGGAGTTCGTGCTTAAGAGTGGGAACATCGGCTCACTCGATATAGGTTCGCCCGTGTTCTTCCGGCGGCTTCAGGTCGGTCAGATCGTCTCCTATGCGCTTGACCCCGACGGCGCGGGAATGACCCTGCACGTTTTTATCAATGCGCCTTATGACAAGTACGTAACGAATGACACTCGCTTCTGGCACGCAAGCGGCGTTGATGTGACTTTGGATACGACCGGCGTGAAGGTCAACACCGAATCATTGGTATCAATCCTGATTGGTGGCCTGGCATTCGAGAACGCGCCTGACACGACTAACAAGACTGAAGCGGAAGCGCGGCACCAGTACGAACTTTTTGTCGATCGGGCCGAGGCAATGAAGCAGCATGACACCATCATCGATAAATACGTACTGGACTTCAAGGAGTCTGTACGCGGGTTGACCGTCGGTGCGCCCATCGACTTTCGGGGGATAGTCATTGGCGAAGTATCGGCGATTCGCACGCACTTTGATCCGGCAAGGAAGGAATTTAGTATCCCCGTTGAGGTGAGCATTTTTCCTGAGCGCCTGGTCGCGAGCGACGACTCGGGAGCCAGTAGTGCGCGTACATCGTCGGAACGAAAAGCGATTGCGGACGACCTGATATCAAAAGGGCTGCGGGCGCAACTGAGGACCGCAAGCCTTCTGACAGGACAACTGTATATCGCAATCGATTTCTTCCCCTCCGCGCCGAAGGCGACCGTTGACCGGAGTGAAAATACGCCCCAACTGCCAACGGTGCCAGGCAACCTGCAGGGCTTGCAAGACTCCATCACCAGTCTCGTCGCCAAACTGAACAAGATTCCGTTCGAGGGAATCAGCCAGGACCTGCGCAAAACGCTCGCTGACGCGAGCACGCTGATGAACACCATCAATACGGATGTGGCGCCTGAGGCAAAAGCTACGCTCACCGCGGCCCGCGAGGCGCTCACGTCAGCGAACCGTGCGTTGCAAAGCGACTCGCCATTGCAGCAAAGCACCGCTGAAACAATGCGCGAGTTGTCACGGACCGCAGCTTCGTTCCGCTCGCTTGCAGAGTATCTCGAACGCCATCCGGAAGCGCTGCTCCGCGGCAAGACCGAGGACAAGCAATGAGCCGATATCCATGGTTCCCCTGGACCGCGATCATGCTGACTCTTTTCGCGGGGTGCGCAACGTCGCCGGCGTCGAAGTTCTACACGTTGAGCCCTGTTCAGGTTGTCGAGCAGTCGTCTGGCACCAATCCGGTCATGATCGCGATCGATCCCGTTACGGTTCCCGAACTGGTCGATCGATCGCAGATAGTAACTACGCTGGACGCGAACCGCGTGTCTATCGATGAGTTCGCTCGCTGGGCCGAGCCATTGAAGAGTCAAATTCCACGCGTGCTAGCTGCGGATCTTGCGCAGTTCGTCCCGGGAGCGATTGTGTCCACTTACCCGCAACGTGTTGACGACAACGCCTACCGCATCTCGGTCGACGTGCAGACCTTCGATTCGTCAACGAGCGGCACGGTGATGCTGGCAGTTATCTGGTCGGTGCGCCCGCCGAAGCGAGGGGAGAAAGTTAGCGGGCGCAGTGTTGTACATGAGGCGGCGGGCGGGCCTGGCTACGACGCCCTCGTCAAGGCACACAGTCGGGCCCTCGCGTCGGTGGCGAACGATATTGCCGTAGCGTCGCATTCGGCAATGCGGCAGTGACTTGAGGGACGAAACCCACATCTCATCGTCGCATTGCTGTCGCATAGGGCTCGCTCGAATGTCGCATGTCCATACTGCTTTAATCGCAGCCGTGCTATGGTCATACGCCCTCCGACCGACCTGACCGGCATGACCGGCATGACAGGACGGTGACAACGATATCCATCGTCTGCAATGAACAGTCCGAGCCTTTCCCTACAAAGGCGGTCTTCCGCCTGGTTGATGACACTGTTGTGCGCACTCGTCGCTATCATCGTGGCCGTCGGGACCGCGGGCTATATGACGTTGCGCGCCAGCCTGCCGCAGCTTGACGGCACGCACGTTGCATCTGCGCTGTCCGCAACGGTCGCGATCGAACGCGACGCGCTCGGCGTGCCAACGCTGCAAGGCAGCACCCGCACTGACGTTACCTTTGGCACCGGCTTCGTGCAGGCGCAGGATCGCTTCTTCCAGATGGATCTGCTGCGCCGCGTCGCCGCGGGCGAGATGTCCGAACTGGTTGGTCCGGCCGCACTCGAGCTCGATCGCCGCAACCGGCCGCACCGTTTCCGCGAACGCGCGCGGATGGTGCTCGACGCCCTGCCTTCCGACCAGCGGCAACTACTCGATCGATACACGGCGGGCGTCAACGAAGGGCTCGCGTCGCTGGCCGCGCGCCCATTCGAGTACTGGATGCTGCGCACGCAGCCGGCAGCGTGGCGCCCTGAAGACACCCTGCTGGCCGTCTATGCGATGTACTTCGACCTGCAATCGGACGAGATACGCCGCATCCTGTCGCGCGCCGCGTTGCACGAGCGGGTGCCGGCGGATCTGTTCGCGTTCCTCCTGCCGGCGACGAGCCATTGGGACGCGCCGTTCGATGTCGCTCCGCCTTCGCCCGATCAGCCCGCGACGCCACCCGCGCCCCCGCCTTCTACGCGCCCGGACTGGTTGCGCGCGCCGAAACCGGCGAGCATCCCGCCGTCGAACACCGGGTCGCAGCACAGCAGCCTGACCGCGACCCAATCGATGGTCGGCAGCAACGGCTGGGTAGTCGATGGCGCCCACAGCAAGCGCGGCGGTGCGCTCCTCGCGAGCGACATGCATCTCGGCCTGTCGCTGCCGAACATCTGGTACCGGCTGTCACTCGCGTGGCCGGGACCCGATGGGCACCTGCGCCACGTCACCGGCGTCAGCCTGCCTGGTGCGCCGCTGGTGATCGCCGGCAGCAACGGGCAGATTGCCTGGGGCTTCACCAACAGCTACGGCCGTTTCATCGATCTGATCGAATTGCAGCTCAATCCCGCCGATCCGTTGCAATACCGGATCGCGGGCAACAACTGGGAACGCGCGACCGTCCACCATGAACAGATCGCCGTCAAAGGCGGCTTGCCAGTCGACCTGCCCGTCGTCGACACGCGCTGGGGCCCGCAGATCGTCGTCGGCTCGCACGCGTATGCGCTGCGCTGGGTCGCGCACGATCGTCAGGCGATCAACCTGAACCTGCAGCGGCTCGAAGATAGCGCGAGCGTCGCGGACGCGCTGTACACGGCGCAAACCAGCGGGATCCCCACCCAGAACTTCATGGTCGCCGATTCGCACGGCGAGATCGGCTGGACGCTTGCCGGTCCCCTGCCGAAGCGTGACGATGCTGCGGACGCATCAAGCGGACCGCTCAGCGACCTGCCGTTCGATTCGGCCACGTATCGTGGCTGGCAGGGCTACCTGGCGCCGGACGCGTACCCGTCGCGGATCGACCCGCCGCTCGGGCGCCTGTGGACCGCGAACAATCGAACCTTGCCGCCAGCCGAAGCGGCGCTTGCCGGCGATG
>JGI12635J15846_10001490_pt1 | contig 20511 bp, 14 predicted proteins | sample BlaSpr_A8_OM2_M2_FD_15846 | JGI IMG/M metagenome (IMG submission 15846) | reverse complement strand
ACTGTTCTTACAAATCGTCGCGCGTGCATTTGAAACGCCTGCCGACACGAAGCAAGCGCGTACTGCAAGGTCCAGGAGAGAACGCCGGCATCATCGATATCGGAGATGGTTGGGCCTGTGCGTTCAAGATCGAGTCGCACAACCATCCGTCGTTTATTGAGCCGTTCCAAGGGGCGACCACCGGCGTTGGCGGAATCCTGCGCGACATCTTCACCATGGGAGCCAGACCGGTTGCGGTGATGGACTCGCTGCGTTTCGGCCCGATTCGTGTCGGCGTAGGCGACACGTCCGCACAGACCGCGGAGAAAGATATTCATCGCAACCATTCCATCCTCGAAGGAGTAGTCGGCGGCGTTGCCTCTTATGGCAATTGCTTCGGCGTGCCCAACCTCGGCGGCGAGACGAAATTTGAATCCTGTTACTCCGGCAATCCGCTCGTGAATGCATTTGCTATGGGCTTGGTTCGGAAAGACGAGATCTTCTACGCGCGCGCCGTCGGCGAAGGCAATCCAGTCATTTACGTTGGCGCCAAAACCGGACGCGACGGCATCCACGGTGCCACGATGGCGAGCGAGGAATTCAGCGAGGCCTCGGAGGCGAAGCGCCCCAACGTGCAGGTCGGCGATCCGTTTCTTGAAAAATTATTGCTTGAAGCGTGCCTGGAGGCGATGAAGACGGGAGCGATCGTCGGCATTCAGGACATGGGCGCGGCCGGACTTACCTGCTCAACCTGCGAAATGGGCGCGCGCGGCGGCGTTGGCATCGAGATCGAGCTGGACCGCGTCCCCCAGCGCGAAACCGGGATGACTGCATACGAAATCATGTTGAGCGAGTCGCAGGAGCGCATGTTGCTGGTCGCGCAAAAGGGCCGCGAGCAGGAAGTTTTCCGCGTCTTTGAAAAGTGGGGATTGGATGCGGTCGAAGTTGGCAAGGTCACGACCGATAGCATGTTGCGCGTGTTTCAGCATGGCGAAGTTGTTGCCGAGATTCCGAATCAAGCGCTCACCGACGATGCGCCGGTATACAACCGCCCACTTGCTCGCTGGGAGCCGCCCGTGCCGCGCGAGATGCCCGTGGGCATCCGACTAAATACCGGCGCCAACTTCACGGAAAATCTGAAGCGACTTCTTGCCAGTTCAAATATCTGTGGGAAGCGCTGGGTCTGGCAGCAATACGATCACATGGTGCAGACCAACACGGTAGAGAGTCCAGGTGCGGGTGACGCCGGTGTGATTCGCATCAAGGGTTCTCAGCGCGGCCTCTCGATGGCGTTGGATGGCAATGGACGCTGGTGTTATCTCGATCCGCGGTTGGGCGCGATGCACGCCGTCGCCGAGGCCGCGCGCAAGGTGGCGTGTTCGGGAGCGACTCCGGTGGGCGCAACCAATTGTCTGAATTTCGGCAATCCGGAAAAACCGCACATCATGTGGCAATTCTCGCAGACCATCGATGGCATCACCAAGGCCTGCGAGGAATTGGAGATTCCCATCACCGGCGGCAATGTGAGTTTTTATAACGAGACGCTGGGCGAGGGCATTTACCCGACACCGGTGCTCGGCGTGGTGGGGATTCTCGACGACGTACACAAATCTGCAAAGATGCATTTTGCCTCTCCCGGACGCACCATCGTGCTTTTGCGCGCCGGCGAGGCTGCCGATATCACCGATGTGGAGAGTGAATTCGGATCTTCGGAGTACGCAAAAGAAATTATGGGTGAGCTGTGGGGATATCCTCCGGAACTCGAGCTGGAAAAAGAAGCTGCCCTGCAGAAAGTTGTCGTCGAATCAATTCAGCGTGGGTTGGTGGAATCCGTGCATGACTGCGCTGATGGTGGACTGGCAGTCGCGTTGGCGGAAAAGTCTTTTTCCAAGGGCGTCGGCGCGCGGGTAAATCTCGCGTCGAACAAGCTTCCTCCGGAGTTTGTCCTGTTTGGAGAAGATGCGAGCCGCATTGTCGTCTCTTGCGACCCGGGTAACGTAGCCCGAATCCAACGGATGGCGGAGGAACACGGAATCGCCTTGGACGTGTTGGGAGAAACGATTCTGGAGCAGCTTGAGATTTCGATCGACGAGCGAGTGCTGATATCCGCGCTTGTTTCTGACCTGAACCAAGTTTACGAATCTGCCCTGGAGTTGAATTTGCGAATGGATCCGGGGTTAGTGGCGGCAGATTGAGGATGTAGGGTCAAATGGCTAAAGGCTGATTGCTAAATGCTGATTCCTGACAAATTCCACGACGAGTGCGGAGTCGTAGCGATCTTCGCTCATCCCGAAGCGGAGAAGCTTGCTTACCTGGGTTTGCATGCGTTGCAGCATCGCGGGCAGGAGTCGGCCGGGATTGTTACATCCGATGGTGTGAGTTCGCGGGTGTACAAGGCGATGGGTCTGGTTGCCGATATTTTTACCGAAGATGTGCTGGCGAAGATACGCGGCACACTGGCGATCGGTCACACGCGCTACTCGACCGCGGGCGATTCGGCCCTGCTGAACGCGCAACCGATACTAGTGCAATCAAATAAAGGGTGGATCGGGGTGGCGCATAACGGCAACCTAGTCAACGCCGCCGATGTGAGAAGCCGGCTTGAACGCCAGGGGTCGATTTTTCAGACCAATAGCGACACCGAGGTGATCGTCCATCTGATCGCACTTTCGCGAGAGCACACTTTGCCGGAGGCGATCGCAGACGCGTTGCGCCGCGTGGAAGGTGCGTTTTCGCTGGTGGTAATGAGTCCGGACCGGATCATCGCAGTGCGCGATCCCCGCGGGTTCCGTCCTCTGGCCATGGGTCGCATTCCCGCGCCTGAAGGCCAGAAACGGGACACTATCGTATTCGCCTCGGAGACATGTGCTTTCGATCTGATCGGTGCGACCTACGAGCGCGACGTGACGCCGGGCGAGTTGGTTGTGGTTGGGCCGGAAGGAATCACCTCGCGTTTCTATTCGACTGCCGCGCCGCAGTCGAGTTGCATCTTCGAGCACGTCTACTTTTCGCGTCCGGATAGCATAGTATTCGGCCGTGCCGTGCAGACCAGCCGCGAAGAATTGGGGCGACAGTTGGCCCGCGAAGCGCCGGTGGACGCCGATCTGGTGGTCCCCGTGCCGGATTCGGGCGTCACCGCGGCAGTGGGCTACGCGGCAGAAAGCGGAATCCCATTTCGTTTTGGTTTAATCCGCAATCACTATGTGGGACGAACATTTATAGAACCGAGCCAGAGTGTGCGCGATTTCGGCGTGAAGCTGAAGCTGAATCCAGTGCAGTCGCTACTTAAAGGGAAGCGAGTGGTGCTGATCGACGATTCGATTGTGCGCGGCACCACCAGCCGTAAAATCGTTCGCATGATTCGCAACGCGGGGGCGAAGGAAGTTCACATGCGCATTTCCTGTCCGCCCACCATTTCTCCCTGCTACTACGGCGTGGATACGCCTTCGAAAAATCAGCTGATTGCCGCCAACAAATCAATTGAGGAAATTCGGGACTACATTTGCGCTGATTCCTTGGCTTATCTTTCTCTGGAAGGGCTCAAGAAAGCATGCGGCGAGGGAGAGAAAACTTCCTATTGCGCGGCTTGCTACACTGGCAACTATCCTACAAATATTGTGGACGTGGAAGAAATATTGCCGGCGGCTGTGCCGCGATAACTATGCGGGGCGGCTGCGTTCTCGACCGCGAGTGATACAGTCAATTAGATTTTCCTGCGCGCTGCAATCACTCGTGAGATACCTTGAAGGTCCTTAGCGATTCGGATCTCTTGCCATCGGGTCAGCAGATCTTTCGTTTCCTCCACGATTGTTCCGCTCACCTCCATCACGAGCCAGCCTCCAACGCGAAGTGCCGCGCGCGCCTGCGGAATCAGGCGAGCGATGACCTCTATTCCTGTGGGGCCGGCGAACACGGCACTGCGGGGTTCGAACTTCCGTACTTCCATCTGGACCTGATCTTCTTCCGATTCGCCGACATATGGCGGATTGGAAACGATTAAGTCGAAAACGTTGTCTTGGAATCCGGTTAGCAGATCGCCTTGGTCGAAATGGATGCGGGCTTCCAGTTCATGGCGAGATGCATTGGCACGGGCAATCTCAAGTGCAGCAGCCGAGATATCGGTTGCGTAAAGCTCCGCGTGCGGTAATTCCTTGGCGAGTGCGAGCGCGATGCAACCGGAGCCGGTGCCTATGTCAGCAATCTCAAGGGAGCTTGCGGGCGAAGGATTCCGCCCTACGAGCTCCAAAGCTGTTTCGACGACGTGCTCAGTCTCGGGGCGCGGGATCAGAACGGCCGGCGTGACGATAAAATCCATTCCCCAAAATTCCTGGTGGCCAGTGATGTATTGCGCCGGGATACCGCGAGAGCGCTCCGAGAGTACTTCGGCGTAGCGAGTAGTTTCGTCGGAGCTGAGATCGCGCTCCGGATGCGCATATAGATAAGCGCGATCACACCCGAGAGCGAACATCAGGAGAAGTTCCGCATTCATGCGGGGCGAAGGGACATTTTCTTCGGTAAGCCGTTTAATTGCAGACGCGAGTTCAGCTTTCAGTTGCACCTGATCATTTCAACACACACAACCGTGCATGAAGAAAAGGAAAGTGGACAGTCGTTTGGAAGCTCTTCGCCTTAAGATTCCCGCGGATTAAGCCTTGCAATTTCCGAATTAAGCACCGCTGCGAAGGCGACCCATGCGGCATAGGGGATAAAGGCATTGCCCGCCGCGCGATCAACTTTTCGAGCCGCTTTGATGTAGGAAAAAATCATGCCCTCTAAAGCAATAGCGTCCGCCAGGGCGGACGTCGGGCTATGTTCGCCAAAAAAAAGCTTAGACCACTTGGCGTTGGTGGCAAGTTGCGAAATCCAAAGGCGCAACGCATGGTTCCGCTCGCGGGACGGTGCCGCGCTCCAGACCCGCCATCCTGACCACGCCATCATGGCGTACAGGGTTATCCAAACGACCGGGTACACCTCCTGGGGAGGCGCAAAGCTCGGTTTGTCCAGCCGTCGATACCATGTTGCACGGCTCTTCGGGCGGGTGTAGCGGCTTCCATACCAAGCTGCGCCGGCCGTCGCTAATCCGAACCCTGCAAGGGCCAGAAGGGAGCGTGATTTACGGTTAGACATAATCCAGTTTAGGTGCGCCACCAGTCGTTTCAGGTTGCTGTAGCGGAACCTAATTTCTGTGCGGACTGGTTCGTCAGCCTCCCTAGTTCGTAAGTAAGGTAGATCATTTGGCCGATATGGTGCTGCATGTGGGCGGCGCATGCTACTACCATGTCGAGGCGGTTGCGAGCTTTCGCCCCAACCCCCGAATACTCTTTTGACCAATCCCCTGCCGATTGATGGCGGATGCTTTCCAAAACCATCGCCACAGCCTCGTCGAACTGTCTGATAGTTTCTTCTTTCGAAGGCGGATTCGAATCGGCGAATTCCCGAGGACGGTTACGGATGTAGCCGCTCCCCGCAATCTGCGCGCCGACGTAGTAGTTCAAATTGCCGGTCAGATGCAGAACGAGGTGGCCGAAGCTGTTTCCGTAGGGGAAGGGGTTTTTCCAAAATTGCCCGTTCGTCAAGGGTGCTCCCAGTTCGTGGATTCTGGCAGCGTTCGTGGTGTAGCGCTCGGCGAGAACCGAATTCAGGTTTGAGTAAAGTTCGTCCATCCTTCTGTCCCTACTTTGTGACTTTCAAGAATTGTGTGTTTCGCGGCCGAGACGGACGCGCCGCACTCCACCCCGCGATGTTTTACACTACCGCGCTTCCTTCGGCTCTCAGCTTTTCCGCCTGGTAGTGCGTGGTGAGCGCCTCAATCAGCGGCTGGAGCTTGCCATCCATCACTGCTTCGAGTTGGTGCATTGTGAAGCCAATGCGGTGATCAGTAAGGCGGTTTTGCGGAAAGTTATACGTGCGGATCTTCTCGCTGCGGTCGCCGGAACCGACCATGGCCTTGCGCTCTTTAGCCAGTGCCTGTTGCTGCTTCTCCATTTCGATCTCATACAAGCGGGAGCGTAGCACGCGCATACCTTTTTCTCGATTCTTGATCTGCGATTTCTCGTCCTGGCAGCTGACCACCGTATTCGTCGGAATATGAGTAATGCGTACTGCGGAATATGTGGTGTTCACCGACTGCCCTCCTGGACCCGAGGAGCAGAAGGTATCGATGCGCAGATCCTTCGCTTCAATCTTGATGTCGACGTCCTCTGCTTCCGGTAGCACCGCGACCGTGACCGCCGAGGTATGAACCCGTCCTTGCTGTTCGGTGGCGGGAACGCGCTGTACACGGTGCACGCCGCTCTCATACTTCAGTTGAGAAAAAACTCGGTTGCCCTCGATGATGGCGATGACTTCCTTCAAGCCGCCGGCCGACGACTCCGAGGAAGAGAGTACCTCGACCTTCCAACGCTGCGTTTCCGCATACCGCGTGTACATCCGGAAGATCTCGGCCACGAACAACGTAGCTTCGTCTCCTCCAGTCCCGGCCCTGATTTCGAGGATAATATTTTTCTCGTCATTCGGATCCTTGGGAAGGAGCAACACCTTCAATTCTTCTTCGAGGGCAACGACCCGGGGTTCGAGGTTGTTGAGTTCTTCCTGAGCGTAGGCGCGCATTTCCGAATCCTTTTCTTCGGCCAAAATACCTTTACTCTCGGCTATGCCGCGCGTGAGGTCCTTGTATTCACGATATTTCTCGACGAGAGGAGCAATTTCGCTGTGCGCTTTGGCGGTCTTCTGGTATTTCGCCGAATCGTTGACGATATCCGGCGATGCAAGAGCTTTGGTCAACTCTTCGTAACGGGTTTCGATTTGATCAAGACGTTCAAACATATTCGGCTTTCTCAGGACGTAGAATCACCGCGCCTCGGTTTTGCCCGCCGTTTCCCGAACGGCGAAGACTGAACACCTCTATGGCATTGTAGATGCTGAATTGGAGAGGGAGAAATATGCGCGGCGGAGCCGCTAGGCAATTACCAATTCGCCGCCGTTGTCTTTCTCCAACGCCATGGCGTGATCGAGCGCGACGATGGCGCATTGCGCCTGCTCGTCGGATGGCGGCTGCGTGGTTATGCGCTGTAGCCATAAGCCAGGAGCGGTCATCAGTGCAAAGAGGGAGCCACGATGTTTGGCGGCGAAGCGAATAATTTCATAAGACACGCCGGCGATAACCGGCAACAGCGCAATACGCGATGCGAAACGCGCCCAGAATGTGGTGAACGGAATCAGCATGTAGAAGCCGATCGAGATGAGCATCACCGTCATAAGAAAACTGGTCCCGCAGCGGGGATGGAAAGTCGAATATTTCTGTACGGCCACGGTCTCCAGCGGATCGCCATTCTCGAAAGCGAATACGGTTTTGTGTTCGGCCCCGTGATACTCGTAGACGCGCCGAATGTCCGGGAACAGTGAAACTCCCCAGATAAACAGCAGGAACAGAATCAAGCGCACCGCGCCATCGATCAGGTTGAACGCAATCTGGCCGCCAAAAGCGGGATTAAACTTCTTCAACTCGGTGGCCGCCAGCAGCGGCAGATACTTGTACATAAAGATGAAGAAGGCCAGCGAGAGTACGACATTGCCCGCGGCTAGCCACCCGCTAATAGCGGCGGCTTTCTCCCGGGCTTGCGATTGTGAAGATTCCGCCACGCTTTGCTTCGGCGGGGCAGAGCCAGCTGTCTCTACATGAGCAGCGGCTGAGTTCTCGTTCTGCATCACATCTTCAATGGCTACATTCGCCGAGAAGCGCAGCGCGCGGTATCCCAGGGACATAGCATAACCGAGCGTCATCACGCCCCGCACAATGGGCCAAGCCATCCATTTGTGTTTTTCCGAAGGACGCTCCAGCGGTTGGCTGAGCGTAACCACTTCGCCCGAAGGCTTGCGGCAGGCGATCGCCCAGGCATGCGGCGAACGCATCATCACGCCTTCCAGCACAGCCTGCCCGCCGACCAGGGTTTCTTCGCCACTTTCAAGCGCGGGCAGAAGCTGCACGGCTACCAGGAAACGCACGAGATTTCGCAGAGAACGCACTATAGTTAGATGCTCCAGGCGCGGGAATGCACCAAACAGTAGACTACCATACAGCAGCTTATTTTCTTCTGGTCGAGTCAGATGACTAAAGGGACGTAAACGATTGTGTTTAGCCGCATCGGACCGGCAATCTGAGGTCATTTGGCCGATCTTTCGGATGCATCTTACCCGCATGCGCAAGCTGGCTGAAACCTGTGAGGCGATCGCAGCCACCACCAAGAAGCTGTTGAAGACGGCGATCGTCGCCAATTATCTGAAGTCGCGCACACCAGACGAGGCGTCGGTGTCGGCGGTATTTCTTTCCGGTGGAGCCTTTCCCGCTTGGGAAGAGACAATTTTGCAGGTCGGAGGTTCGCTGCTGTGGCGGATAGTAGCGGAACTTTCCGGAAAGAATGAAGCCGAATTAACGGCTGCTTATCGAAAGCACGGCGACTTGGGCGCGGTAGCGCGGGAGGTTCTCCAGGAGAGAAGCGGACAAGGCCTGGGCGTCGAGGAAGTAAGCCAGATTTTTCGGGAGATCGCTGCCGCGCGCGGACCCGCAGCAAAGGCAGCCCTGGTTCGCGGCCTGTTGTCGCGAGCGACACTACTCGAAGCCAAATACATCGTAAAAATCATTACCGGCGATTTACGAATTGGGCTGAAAGAGAGCCTGGTGGAGGAGGCGATTGCGAAGGCCTACGAGGTCCAGCTTGCGGATGTGCAGCGCTCCAATATGCTGTTGGGAGATCTCGGGCAGACACTCCGACTGGCCGTGGACGGCAAGCTCACGAATGCGAAAATGAGAATTTTTCACCCCTTGGGATTCATGCTGGCCAGCCCGATTGAATCGGCGGAAGAGGGACTGAGTTATTTCCCTGAGACCGCCGTGGAAGATAAATATGACGGCATTCGAGCCCAGGCGCACATCTCGAAAGGTGAGGTGAAGTTTTTCTCGCGTACGCGAGATGAGATCACTGCATCGTTCCCTGAATTGCCCGGAGCGCTAGCAGGATTGCCGCAGGATGCGATTCTCGATGGTGAGATTGTGGCGTGGGAGTACCCCTTAAATCTGGCCCAGACGCAGGAGGTCGTGGGCGAATCATTCTCAGAAGCTGACGAGGCTAGGGCCTCTAAACCAGGCCGGGCGAGGCCGTTCTCGGTGCTTCAGCGGCGGCTCGGCCGAAAAAAAGTGAGCGGCCAAATGCTAGAGGAGAATCCTGTAGCATACCTCGTATTCGACATCCTCTATGCCGGCGGCGAATTGTTGATTGATCGTTCGCTGCAAGATCGCGCGCGGATTCTAGATGAGTTGCTGACGGCGGAAAGAAAAGTCATTCATCGCACAGACACAGACAAAGGCGCGCATGGGAAAACCGCGACACAAGGGAAGTTGACATTCGGAAATGAGGCAGAAGTTTCAGTACACAGCGTCATCCGGGCGCCCGCGTTCCAGGCCGCTTCGCCTTCGGAGTTGGAGAAGCTGTTTGCTGCGGCGCAGGCGAGGGGCAACGAAGGGTTGATCATCAAGGACCTCGCCTCGGCCTATACACCGGGCAAGCGCGGCAAATCGTGGCTAAAGATGAAGCGCGAACTGGCCACGCTCGACGTGGTTGTGACCGCAGTCGAGTACGGTCACGGCAAACGAGTGGGCGTGCTCAGCGATTACACATTCGGCGTCTGGGACGGTGACCGGCTGGTGAATATCGGCAAGGCATACTCCGGACTGACCGACGTCGAGATCGCCGAGATGACGAAGTGGTTTCTCGAACACACGATTGCAGATCAGGGTTTCCGGCGCACCGTCGAGCCCAAAATTGTACTGGAAGTGGCCTTCAACAACATGATGCGGTCGGAGCGGCACGAAAGCGGCTACGCACTGCGGTTTCCACGAATCGTGAGGCTAAGGCTAGACAAGTTGGCAGGCGATGCCGACAGGATTGAACGAGTACGGGAGATCTTCGAGACCCAGTAACTCGTCAGGTACCCAGCGCGTTGAAGCTTGCTGGGGAAGAACTGGAGTCGCCGAAGCGGCTATGCACATCCAGGAGCCGTTCTTGTTGATCCCTGTATCGACAAATCGATTTCGTTTCACATAAGGCTTGCCGTTCTCAATGCCTTTTTCCCGGAACCCTCCGGTCGCAATCGCTACATCGCCGAACAGATGCACAGAAATCGACTCAGGTTCGGCCTGCTGCTCGTCGGATGACATCGCTGCGTCGACGCTTGCCAGAAACGCGGTCTTGGATCGGAGACTGCCATCGTCATTACCCAGGACCATGGAATCCTGTGGGATTTCGTTCCACGCCTATTTGTCTCGAAACTTATGTGCCTGATTCCGCGCCTTCTCCAGCGCGATAACTTTAGATTCAGCTGAACCGGTGCGCTCTTGCGCGGCGACCGGTCCCACTAAGATGAGGACTAGGGCACAAAAACTCAGAAGCTTCATTCGAGAACCTCGTTACTTGATGTAAGTGCCGCTTCGATAACACCCGGCAGGCCAGCAAACCATTCCTAGCATGCAGATGATCACTGTGAACAGCGACATACTACGACCTCGGCGGCCGCAACTGGTCCAGCGATAATTACAGCCGTTTAGTGATTATGGTGGTGATGTGCTTCGCTCTCACCTATGGGCATCACGCATCCGTGCGCCACTTCGCAATCCACGTGTTCAAACTGGATCGTGGTGTGGTCGATGCGGAAGTGGTGGTACAGGTGGTGCTTTACATCGCGCAGGATGCGCTCGCTGACGGAGGGTGGAATGTCCTCAATCGAGATATGGCAGGAAAGGGCGTGGGTTTCTGAACCGATGCTCCAGACATGAAGATCGTGCACATCGTTCACGCCTTCAATCGAGCGGATTGCGGTCTCCACTCGTTCGAGCTTCATGCCGCGCGGTGTACCTTCAAGCAAAATATTAAGAGTCTCGCGCACGATTCCGAAACCCGACCAGAGGATCAATGCACCAATCCCGAAAGAAAGCGCGGAATCGATCCAATAATCCCCCGTGGCAAGAATCGCCCAGCCTCCGGCGATGACGGCCGCGGTGGAGAGCGTATCGCCCACTTCATGCAACAAGGCGCTGCGGATGTTGACATCGCCCCCGGAGCGGAAAAGCAACAAGGCGATCACTCCGTTCATCAACACACCCGCGCCCGCGACCCACATCATCACCGACGCCTGCACATGCTCGGGATGCTGCAGTCGGCTGAATGCCTCGTAAAAAATAAAGAATGAAACCGCAACCAGCGACACCGCATTCACCAGAGCGGCCAGAACTCCCGCACGATGGTAGCCGTAAGTCTTGGTCGAACTTGCGGGACGTGACTGCAAGTAGACGGCGACAAGAGACAGCAGCAAGGCCAGGAAGTCGGAGAGATTGTGTCCGGCCTCGGACAGCAGCGCCAGAGAATGCGAACGAATGCCCGCCGCCACCAACAGCACGATGTAGGCGAGAGTCACGCCCAGCGAAATCTTCAGTACTCGCTTGGCACCGCTTCCGCCGTGAACATGGGCATGCATTCTATAAGTGTACGGGCGGCAGCGGCGGGCTTCAAGAGCGGTGGTCCTAGGCGATCAGCGATTGAATAGCTTCTGCAGGTATCGCTCGTTGTACATCGTAGTCGTGCTTTGGACAAACTCGAGAATGCGGTACATTTTTTCTCGCGACTCGCGGCTCATCTCTTTGAATTGCACGGCCACTCCCGATCCTGGATGAATTCTGGCGACCGTGCCTTCCGTGTTCAGCGCAGCGTCATCCATGGAAAACACCACCTTCACATTCGAGCCGGGCTTGAGGATGGCACTGGTTTCCACATAACAGCCTCCCAAGCTGATGTCGATAAGGTTGCCGAATACTTGTCCACCGCCCGCCTGAGAATGTAATTCAATCGTAAGCCTGCATTTCACCCGCGTGTGCAGCCGTTGATCTTTCCGGGCTGGTTCTTTTTGCTTCTCCAGATACATGCGGCGGTCCGCCTCGGTAAGCAACTGTTCGGCGTCGTTACCATCCTCCGGAGACACAGCGAGCCCAACACTTAAAGACAGAATGTCTTCTGCACAAACGTCGAACCCCGCCTGACGGGCGAGAGGCCGAATCTGCTCAACTTTCTTGGCTGCAGCGTCAGCGGAGAGGCCTGGGGCAATCACGACGAACTCGTCTCCACCCATACGGGCAACATAGTCGTACTCGCGACAACTGTCTTTCAGCGCTTGCGCAAACAGACGTAGAACTCTGTTTCCTTCCAGATGCCCAAAGCGGTCGTTGATCTTCTTGAATCCGTTCATGTCGCAGACCATCAACGTAAGCGGAAGATTGTCGCGCTTGCAACGAGCCAGTTCACGATCTAGTTGCAAAAATAGCGAGCGGGCGTTGGGCAGGCCGGTGAGATAGTCGGTAGTAGCGGAGCTTTCCGCTTGCTGGTATTTGAGAGCATTCTCGATTGAGAGGGCCATCTTGCCGCTCACCGCGAGCAGAATTCGCAGATGGTCCGAGGTGAACGCATCCCGCTCGGAGCGGTAGAGCGCGAGAACGCCGATCACGCCCGTCACTCCTTCAAGAGGCAACGCCAACGCCGAGCGCAATGTGCTGAATTTCGCGGGATCATTCAAGTAGCCAGGTTCCACGGAAGGGTTTCCGTTCACAATGGGCTTCTTGTTCTGCGCCACCCAACCCGACAGTCCATCGCCCACCGGAATTCGGAGAGAAGCAAACAAACGATAGTTGTCGCCGTTTACATACTCCGGGATCAACTCATCTCCGCGTCGAATATAGATGGCGATAGCGTCATAAGGTACCATCGGTTTCAGTTTTACCGAGAAGACCGAGAGCGTTTCGCCAAGACTCAATGACGCTCCCAGATCCTGGCTCAACTCAAACAAACTTTGCGCCTCCTGCCGCGCCGCCGCAATCGATGACAGGAAGGTTGCCTCCCGGCCCGGCGTGTCCGACACGCCCGCGCTCTCAAATCCCGCAGCCGGAGCCGGCCCCCGCACGATCTTAATTCCGGCGGAGAGAGCTACGTTGCCGTCCTCCGATGACTTCGCCAGCGCCAAATTCTCCAGAGACTTATAACGCCTCTTCAGCACCTCCACTACTTTCGGATCAAATGACTTACCTGCCTCCGCTACCAGGCGCTGCATTACGTCGTCCAGCGGCATGGCACGCCGGTATTGCCGGTCAGATGCCAAGGCGTCCAGATAATCAACCGCGGACAGGATGCGTGCGCCGATCGGAATTTCCGTACCTTTCAATCCAAACGGGTAGCCAGATCCATCCCATTTCTCATGGTGGGCGCGCACAATCGGCACTACCGGGTAAGGAAAGCGAACACGTTCCAGAATTTCGGCTCCCACTACGGTGTGAATCTTCATCTTTTCGAACTCTTCCGGAGTCAACCGGCCAGGTTTCGAGATGATATGTTCGGGCACCGCCAGCTTGCCGATGTCGTGTAGCAGAGCGGCAGCATGGAGTGCCTCCAGTTCGGCGCCCTTTATACCTAACTCCTTGGCTACCTCGATAGCATAGACGCGAACTCTTTGCAGGTGCTCGTGAGTGGTCTGATCTTTTGCCTCGATGGCCAGCGCCAACGCCTCAATCGTTCGCAGGTGCAGCTTCGCCATCTCTTCAACGTGCCGTTTCTCATCTTCCAACTTACCCAAATAGAGCCGGTAAGAACGGTAGATGAGATAAATGGCCGGAACAAAAAGCAGCGAAGTCTCCCAATTAAAGCTGTGATTAACCCAGGAAATCGCGCCCGCAATGCCCGCTCCCACCAGATAGTACGGGAAGGACCAGAAATAACAATCCACCAGAATCTTACGTAGAGGCTTGCCTTCGCTGAACGAAATCACGACCGCAATACATCCGGCATTGACGATGAAATAAACCGACGCGGTCAAACACAAAAGCAGTGGACGATTCTCGATGAGCCCGTTGAGTAAGGGATTGTGATAGACGGCATAGGCCACTGCGGTGGAAAGCGCGCATGCGCAAACGTTGAACGTCAACTGAATCGCAGTTGGCCGGTCCGGATACAAACTCTGAGCCAGCATTGCGATTGCTCCCAGAGTCAGTGCCTCGGAGTAACCAAGCTCGGCCACACCCACAAGAATGAACAGGAAGTTCACCGAAAGGTGTCCGGTGATTCCAGGCAGCGTGACCCTAAATCGAGACGCCAGAACCGCGATGCCCAGATAGCAGATGAATTCCGCGATGTTCTTGCTGCTCTGGTGAATGGCGGCTTGCATCAAACAGGCCGTGCCAGCCGCAATTACCAGGCCGACAAAGATCTGTGCCTCAACTGACAGGGCTCTCCACGAGTTTGTGCTGGCGGACATTAATTGTGCAGGTCGTCGCGCCCTGGTTCCCTAGGACGCGAGCTTCCCGGGTCTTAGGATAAATAGCTAACAACCTGAGTCACAACCATTTGCGCGATAGGCAGGAAACTTCGGTAATGCTTCTAATTTGTGAATTAGCGGCTTTCGGAAGAAAAACGAACGAAAGGGGGAAGATCGAATGCGTTGCGGCGGGCTTGACTCCGCGAGAATAAATTTTCAGGATAGAAGGATTTGGTGGCGGCGCGTGGACTCGAACCACGGACCTACGGATTATGAGACCGTCGCTCTAGCCACCTGAGCTACGCCGCCATTGTTGCTAAACAACACTAAATAAATAACTTGTTGGTAATCTGTTGGTAGTAACAGCTTCGCACCATCGCATATTCATTGCATTCTGAACTATGATGGGGGTGTCATGAGCGACCAAGCCATCACACGCCATCAGCGCGGTTACATCTACGAAGCTTTCAATGCTTTTCATGTTCGCTACTACACCACCGAGATTGTAAACGGTGAGTCGAAGCGGGTGCAACGTTCCCACCGGCTCTGCGCGAAAGATCGCAGCACCGGGCACGGAACAACAGGCGCAAAGGCGGTGAAGAAGCTTTGCGATGACCACATGCGCGACATCAATGCGGCGGTGCCGTCAACCAACTCGGAAATGTTGGTATGCGAATTTTGGAAAGAGAAATACCTGCCTTACTGCGAAACACAATGGAAGGGCCACGGCATGAAGCCTTCCACCGTCAAAGGTTATAAACAGGTATGGCAGCAACATCTTGAGGCACACTTCAAAGAGCACAAGCTGCAAAAATACACGTCTGAACATGCGCGGGCATTCCTGCACAACCTCAAAACCAAACAAGGCAAAAACACGTTGAAGCACATCCGGGCGCTTGCCTCTGCGATGTTCACCGAAGCCATCGAACGCAACCTGTTGAAAGGCGTGAATCCGTGGCACGTAAAAATCCCAAAGGATGCCATTGAACCTGAAGAAACTGCCCATTACACCCTTGAGCAAACCGAAACCATGATTTCCGCGTTGGTGGATCACGTTGACGCGCAACTAGTGTTGGCTCTTGCGTGCTTCGTTGGGTTGAGGCGTGGAGAAATTGCAGCGTTGAAGTGGGAAGATTGCGATGGTGATTGGATTCACATTCGCCGCAACCTAAGCGACGGTGAGATTGTCACTCCAAAGAGCAAAGCATCTCTCGCGCCTGTTCCTCTCATTGATCAGGTGCGCGTGCCGTTGGAGTTGTGGCGTGCGAAGTGTGGCAAGAAAACTGAAGGTTGGATGTTCCGCGATGATGGACCGCTAGACATCAACAACATACTCAACCGCGTCATCATTCCACACGTCAACGGCGCTAATAACTGCATACCCTGCGACAAGAAGCCCGCAGCATCAGGTGTGACGTGGGCAGGGTTGCACGCTGGAAGACGCGGCACTGGCACGATGGTGATTGAAGCAACCGGCAACATCGCCATTGCTCAAGCTATGTTGCGCCACGAAAAAGCGAGCACCACAGCGAACATCTATAAAAAGCAACTCGCGCAGCGTGCTTACTCTGAAGGTGTGGCTATCTACCAAAAGTCGCTCAACGAGGTTAACAAATAACAACCATGAAGCTGACGAATGCACTCTTGGTCATCATCGTTCTCGCAGTTGGATACTTGGCTTACAACCAATGGCAGGACCGCGCAGAACAACACCGCAAAGAAGTGTGCTCGCAGGATTGGACAGGTCACCCTGAGTGCGCTGATAACGATCTACAGCGCAAGGGATATTGAATTTCAACAACGACAATCGGCCCTTGCAGGCCCTTTCCGAGACTGTGCGCGGGGAAACTTGGCGCACTCATGTTTGTTGAAGGCTTCCTTCACCGCGAAAGTCGGTTCGCCAGATACTTTGCGAGGTGGCATGATCCAAGCACAATCTTCACATCCCCACGCCGCAAAGGTGCTGTTTTCTAACCACACCAATTTTCGGCCCATAATCGGGAAGTTTCTCACAAATGTTCGATATCGTACATAGCTTTGTTAAACTTCAACCATCGCAGGGTGAGCCTCAGGACGATCTAACCGCAGATCGTCGCAGCGCGGGCAGGGAAACGACCTTCGCAGGCCGGTCTAACTAAGGTCGTAATCGCTGATCCGCTGCGACCGGCAAACACCCACCCGGCAATAGCGACGGTCTAAGATTCCGTATCGACACCTTTATAATCAACAACTTACGAAGTCGTACTATGCGGATGACCATGCCATGCAGACTGCAACCGTCTGGCACAACTTTCACCATCCTGAAGTCTTAACTGTGTGTGGTTCCATCACTTCACAGAATACAACGAAGTGAGTTGGTGTTCTCTCTTCAAGCTCAAAATTTGTGCAACGATGTTTTTGAACCATCAGGCGAAGTGATTTCAATACTCATGCCTCTGAGTGCCTCACAATCAAAAGCAGCATCGTTCTTGGTCGGCCAATAAGCAGCTTTCTCAGGATCAGGATCGAACAGAAAATCCGACTTGTGTTCTTCCCCCGGCTTTATCGATGGTGTCCATTTCGTAAGGTATGCCTTCGTCATCACATGCAGCTCAGGTTGATTATCAACCAACCCGTCAAATCGGAAGATTGGAAAACAACATATTGCGCGACTGGTTAACGTTGTTTCCTTGGTTTATAAAGCCGCTCCCGACCTTCGGTGCCTAGGCAAGCCGGGGAGGATCAGCGAGACTCGCCAGAGTTGAGCAAGCAAACCAACCAAGGAGAACCGCAATGTGAGTTGACGTTGATATTCGAGAATCTTTGTCCTACTTCTGCATGGTCACGAAGCAGACGCAAGAGAAGGCCGCCAATCAAGCCATACGCGAGATGTTGGAGCGCATCGAGAGTGATCCTGCGATGAAGGAACGCATGGGCCGCGCCAAATCGTGAGCTACGCCGCCATTCAGTTTGGGGAAACGCAACGAGCGGGACTCCGTCGCAAGCTTCGCGAAATCTCGCTGCCTCGGACGCAACGGCCGGAACATCCGCCACATCCAATGCTTCATTCTAAGAGCGCTCGTAAAAATGCGTCAAACCGGTGCTAGAAGCCTCGATTGTATTCATCGATTCGATACTTGTCAGCCGTTAGCGTAAAGCTCGAAACTTGTCGTGCATGAAAATTGTTGCCGTCATTCCTGCCCGTATCGCCTCGACCCGGCTGCCACGCAAAATGCTCCGTGAGATCTCCGGGCAACCGCTCGTCGGCTGGGTCTACGAGGCGGTCCACTCATCGCCTCTTCTTTCCGACGTGATCATTGCTACCGACTCGGAAGAAATTATGAACGTCTGCAACCATTACGGCTGGAAAGCTCGAATGACTTCGCCAAATCATCGCAGCGGCACCGAGCGCGTGCATGAAGTCTCAAACGCCATGATCGCGGATGTTTATCTCAACGTGCAAGGCGATGAGCCACTCGTGCGTCCGGAGCAAATTGCTACGCTGTTAAATGTAATGAAAGACCCGTTGGTCGAAGTGGGAACCTTGAAAACTCTTTGCCCGGCGCATGAGATGGGTAATCCAAATGCAGTTAAGGTTGTGACCGAGGCAAAAGGCCGTGCTCTTTATTTTTCCCGGTCCACCATTCCTTTTGACCGCGATGGCAACAACCCGCCCTACTTCAAGCATCTCGGCCTGTACGCCTACCGGAAGTCTGCGCTCGATTTCTTTATGCGGCAACCGGAATCGGCACTGGAAAGAAGTGAACGGCTGGAACAGCTGCGTTTCCTGGAGAACGGAATCCCAATTCATGTGGGTGAGACGCCCTATGATTCCGTAGGAGTGGACACGGAAGAAGATTTGCAACGGGTGACGACGATTCTAGGCCAGCGCTAGGTTTCGTTTCACGGCGAAGCATTAGGCCTTACGCCTGCGGGCCCGCGCTTTGCATGCGGTTCCATTCTTTTGCGGCCGCCACGCGCCTTGAGATTGCAGGATGCGAGTGGAATAACAACTCTATCCATCGAGAAGGGGTGCGCTCCGCCAGGTTCTGCTGCGCCAGTTTGTTCATCGACGAAATGAAAGGCTCCACGGTGGCGATCGATTCGAACGCGTAGCGGTCGGCCTGCCGCTCGTTGTACCGCGAATACGCATTTAGCGCCGGCATCAGCAAGAGAGAGATCGCGGTTGCTGTGATCGCAAGCAAGGGCAAGTTGGCAAAATCGGAGAGTTCCTCGAACATGTGATGATCAACCGCGTAGTGAAGCACAAAGTTCGCCACCCAGAAGCCGGCTAGAGTAATCCCCGCCTGAACCAGAATGCTTTTCAAAATGTGCTTGTGCACATGATGCCCTAGTTCATGCGCCAGCACCGCCTCGATTTCTTCGGGAGCATAGTTGTCCAGCAGAGTGTCAGCCAGGATAATTCGCCGCGTGCTGCCGAGTCCGGTAAGAGCCGCATTCGCCTTCTTGCTTTTTTCGGAAAGCTTCCAGCGATACACTCCGCGAACGCGAGTCCCTGCACGCTCTCCAAGTTGAATCAGCCGGCGCCGTAAGTCTTCGTTATCTAGCGGCTCGAACTTGTAGAAAATTGGAAACAGCACAACAGGCGCAAGCTGGGCTAGCAAGATAAACAGTCCCATGAACAGAACCCACGTAAGCAGCCACCAATGCTGTGGGGATTGCCGGATCATGAAATACAGCAACTCCACAATGATCTCTGCCATCACCAGCCCCACCAGAAAGCTCTTAACTTCATCCCATAACCATGCGCGTGCCTTTTGTGTTGAAAGGTGGAAGTTTCGCTCCAGCCGGAAGCCATAGTAGTCAAACCCCAGACCGAGCACTTTGCTGATCAGAAGCAAGAAGAACAGGTATAGAAAAACGGCGAATGTGTAGTTCTGAAACCCGCGGCGCAAAGCAAGATCACGCAACCATCCCGACCAACCTGTGATCAGCAGGAGAACCAGAAAAACGGAGCCGACGACAAAGTCCGCAGTTCCGAGCCAGCGGTGGATCTTGTTGTAACGCCGCGCCTCAGGCGAGTCGTCTGGACCCTGGGGTGTGCTTTCAGTGAAAGTCATGCTCACCTAGGAGTATCGCACTAGCGGTACGTCGATGTGGAATTGCGAAGCGGTCACTGAGACCATTAACTCCCGTCGTTAACAAAGTGCTCTGCGTCCATCAGAATTTCGGTCACCAGTGCAGGCGACGCTGCCTCCGCGTACGCGCGCAACATAGGCTCCGTTCCAGAGGCCCGAAAAAGAATCCACGCTTCCGCCCCCTTGCCATTCGTCGGCGCATCCAGAAAAAACTTGATGCCATCAAGATTTTCTTTCTTCACCACGCGATAGCGTCCCAGACTCTTCGTGCTTTCTGCGCGCGCCCTCCGAATCGCGCTCTGTTTGATGCCTTCCGAAATGTGCAGGTCCCGCCGTCCATAGTAGTGTGGGCCAAACTCACGTTGCAAATCCGCAACCAGTTGGCCCAGCGGCTTGCCTTCCTCCGCCATCACATTGGCCAACAGCAGGCAGTTCAGCACGCCGTCGCGTTCTGGCAAAAAGCGCGAGTAGCCTATACCGCCGGACTCCTCGCCGCCGATCAGGATGTCGTGTTCCATCATCAAATCGGCGATGTACTTGAAGCCAATCGGTGTTTCGTAAAGCTTGCGGCCGTACTTGGCGGCAATGCGGTCGAGCATACGCGTGGTATTGAATGCGCGCACCACGTCTCCGGACCACTTCTTGCGCTCGAGAAGCCAGCGCAACAACACGCAGAAGATTTTGTGCGAGTCTACAAAGCTGCCATCTTCCGCCACCGCGCCAATACGGTCGGCATCGCCATCGGTGGCCAATCCAGCATCGCACTTCTCGCGGACAACGGTTTGCTGCAACAGAGAGACATGAGGCTCGATCGGCTCCGGATTGATCCCCGGGAAAAGAGGATTGACTTCCTCGCGGATGGCGATGTGCTCGACGCCGCGATTGCGGAAGATCTCGGCAAGAATGCCGCGGCCGGAGCCGTACATCGAGTCGATCGCAACCTTGAACTTCGCCTTGCCGATTAAATCCATGTCGGCAAAACGGCAAACCGCCGCAACGTAGGCCGTTTTGAGATCAGCCTCCTCGATGGCTGCTGTTGCGCCTCGCGGCATGGTTGCGGCCCGCAACTCTTCTTCCACCTTTCTCATGATGTCGGGAGTGGCCGAGCCGC
>JGI12635J15846_10001487_pt1 | contig 20525 bp, 23 predicted proteins | sample BlaSpr_A8_OM2_M2_FD_15846 | JGI IMG/M metagenome (IMG submission 15846) | reverse complement strand
CGTGGCGTTCGCCAGCCCCGCCCCCGAGTCCAGCACCACCACGTTCCCGCCCCGGCGGCCGGGCCGGGTCCGTAACTCCCGTACGAACTCAGCGACCTGGGCGCGAGTCGCGGCCGCCGGGTCGATCCCGTCGCGCTCGCACGCTTCCAGGAACTCAGCCAGGCCCCGGGCATAGGCATCAATCGTCCGCGGTGCCCTGCCCAGATCAGCCCAGATGCCCAGCCACTCGGCCGCCCGCTCGTGCCGCCCCAAGACAGGCCACCTGTCCCACGCCGAAACCGCAGCCATCCCCGCAAGACCCCCGTCCCCGCTGGCCTGCAGGGACGCTACCGCGCCCAGCCCCTCGAGCAGGCAATGACACGCGGGGCCTGATTCCACGTAACTGATAGGTACAGCCACCCCTCCCCGGTCCGCAGGTAGGTAATGTCACCCACCAGGCGAGTGCCGGGAGCGGCGGCGGTGAAGTCCCGGTCGATCAGGTCCGGGCTGGTCACCGGCTGCTCGCCGGGCACGGTGGTGCGCTTGTACGCCCGCGGCTGGCAGGCCCGCAGCCCCAGCTCGCGCATCAAGTCCGCGACCGGGCCCACGCTGCACGGGTGCCCGTCCCGGTTCAGCTGGGCGGCTACCCGCCGGCACCCGTAAGCGCCCCGGCCTTGCGCGAACACCCGGCGGATCTGGACCGCCAGCTCGCGCCGCCGGGCCGCCGTGGCCGTCTCGGCCCGGTTGCGCCAGGCATAGAAGCTGGATCTGGGCACGCCGAGTAGCCGGCACATCCAGGCGATCTTGTAGTTGGCCTTCTCCGCGTCGATCACAGCGCACCGCTCGGCTACCGGTGCTCCCGCGCGAAGAAGGCCGCTGCTTTTTTCAGGAACTCGTTCTCCATCCGCAGCCTGCGGTTCTCTTCCTCGAGTTCCTTCACGCGCGCACGCTCCACCGGGGAAATAGCCTGGTCCGGCTCCGGATGCTCCCGCCGCCAGGCGTTCACCCAGTTCCCCAGGGTCCCGTCGTGGATCCCCAGGTCCCGGGCCACCTCCGCGACCGGCTTACCGGTCTCGATCACCATCTGCACGGCCTCAGCCTTGAACTGCGGGCTGAACTGGCGGCGATGCTCTGGCATAGAACAGATCCTCTCAGTCACCCCGAGAATCACTGTCCAAGATCTTTAATACACCTCAGTCGGCTCCATGTCGCTGAGCATGGACACCCATGCGTCGATCCAGTCCTCCAGCAGCATCCTGCGCCCAGAGCGTTCTTGCTATGAGCCGTTGATCTGCTCGGTGATCTGCGTGGTCGCGTCGGCGCGCGCTTCCTCGGGATCGTCGTAGAAGATGATCCAGTACTTGTGGTCCTCAAACCGCCAGGGGTACCAGGTTCGACCGTGACGGTTGGTTTCCACGGCTTCGGCCTGCGCGGCTTCATCGCTGCTGGTCCCTGTCGGGAGCCGGCATGGCGTGCGGTCGGCGGCCTGGGCATCGGCGTACTCGCCGAGCGCAGCGCTCAGGCTATTCAACGGAGGGTCCGGGCAGTCGTGATCACGGGCTTTTCCCGGTCAGCGAGTAGCGACCTAATCCGGCGCGAGATCTCCCGAACGGCCTTCTGAAGACCGCATTGCACGACCTTGACGGGCCATGGACGTGATGCTAACCTGCCAGCCAGATAATGAATGACGCGTTCAGGCGCACGAGTGGCATGGGTAGGTTCGCCAGGCTCGGCGAGCACCCACAGACGACGCGTTCGCGCATCAGCGTGGAGGCCCACCTGGCAGGAGTGTGTCTGTATGCAGCCCAATCCGTCGATCGACGAAGTCTCCGCCTGCAACATTTAGACAGAAGGCCATGCTTCCCGCTCGGCTGACCTGTCAGCAGCCCATACGTGGGTGAACTAACGAGTATGTCGGCGAACGCAGTCCGATAGCAGTTGGGTCAACTCGACAGAGGAACTAGTGACAATGCTTGATAGTCCCACAGCGACCAAGCCCCAAAGCAGCGTTAGTCCAACGGCCCTCGCCGTTCCGGCTAGAAACCGCAAATCAAAGAGCCTGCCGCTCGGGTTCATAGCCGGAGTCATCGCGGTTCTACTTCTGGCTGCCTGCAGCTCAAGTGCAAGTAATTCCACATCCAGTTCCAGCTCATCGCTTCCTAAGGCAATCAAGTTGGTTAACATCGATGGACTGACCGGAGCTGGGGCGGCGTACGCGACCTACATCAAGCAGGGCATGCAACTAGCAGTCGACGACATCAACTCCTCTCATTACCTTACCCACTCATCGCTGTCGATGACGTTCGAAGACTCCACCGGCTCCCCATCGACGGCCGCAAGCCTGGCTAGCCAGGCTGTCGGAAAGTACACGGTAGTCTTCGGGCCCAACGACAGCGGATCAGCGGTAGCAGTAGCACCTATCCTGGCGCGCAACAACGTCCCTACCGTCTTTACCCAGGCCGGTAGCCCTGGTGTTCTTATCGCAAAGAATATCGTTCGTCTTACCCCGCTGCAGACGAGCTTTGTCCCAAAGACGTTGCAGTACCTGGAGTCCACGAAGGCAAAGAGCCTCGCGGTCATATATGACTCCGACTACCCAACCCTCATGGACGAGGCCAATGACATGAAGAGCATGGCCTCTAAGTATAACTACAAGTACCTCGGCTCAGCGGCAGTGCTATCGACGACATCTGACATATCGTCCGCAGTGTCGAAGCTGCTTGCCTTCCACCCGGCGGCTATCGCAGTTCTCCTCGTGGGTGCGCAGAACTCTTCGCTCGGCTCCTTGCTCTCCCAAGCGAATTTCCATGGACCAGTGATCAGTGCCGAGGGCGCTCTGGCTGGACTCCTCGGATCCAAGAACAGCGAAGCCAACGGCTGGACCTGGACAGCCGACTGGAATCCGCCAGGAACCAACCAGAAGTCAAAGATCTTTACCTCGCAGTTTGAGGCAAAGTTTCACGCCACGCCGACTCTCTGGTCCGCGGAGGCATACGACGCCGTGTACTACGCGGCGGCGGCTCTAAAGGCAGCAAACTCCACAGTAGCCGCGAAGGTCGACGCCGCACTGGCTACGGTCGGGGCGAATGGCTTCAATGGCATCCTTGGCAGCCACCTTCTTGTGCGCAACGGCCAAGAGTACTCGAACGGCTTCCTCGTTCGCTGGGAAAACGGCGGCGGGACGATCGTCGGTTAACGGTCTTGCTGCCCTGTCGACCTGCATCCAAGTTGCGTCGGCAGGGCAGCGAAGCGCGTGGTTGGCTTACTCGGGAGGGACTTCGAGAAATTGCAGCAGGTTATTAACGCCGCTGTGCTCGGCTCGATCTACAGTCTCTTCGCCTTCGGAATAGGACTGCCCTGGGGAACGATGAACGTTCTCAATCTTGCGCATGGGTCGATATTCCTGTTGTGCGGTTTCATCTGCTACGTCCTGTCCGTTAAGGCTCGAGTACCGCTTAACTTGCCCGAGGCGGCGGCTGTCGCGATTGCGGTCGGCGTATGCGCGGACTGGCTCATCGAGCTAATCGTATTTCGACAGATTAGGCGTCGATCTTCCAATGATGGCGAAGCGCAGCTGCTCATGGTGATCGGAAGCGTTGGCATCGCTGGCATCCCCATAGCGATAGCAAACAACGTGACCGGGGGCGTCCCATTCATGATCTTGCAGCAGCCGACGCACAGCAGGGAGCACGAGCTATTCGGTGCGTCTATCTCGAATCTGGAGATCAGCATAATCGCGCTAAGCGTCGGAATCGTGGTTGCAGCAGCGCTCTGGGTCCGCTTCAGCAGGCACGGTCGCGGATTGCGAGCCATAGCCGTCGATCCGGAGATAGCGAGCCTCATGGGGATCAGTCGATCTCGTGCCTCTGCGATCGTGATGGGAATCTCCGGCGGGACGGCTGGACTAGCTGGAGTATTGTTTGGTGAGTATCTAGCGAGTTTGCAGTCAACATCTGGTGAGGATCTCCTGCTCAAGGGATTCGCCGTTGTCGTTGTGGGCGGCGTCGGGAGCCTTTGGGGGCTGCTCGTGGGAGCGTTCGCGCTTGCTGTCGGCGAGGTAGTCGTGACTGCGACGACCTCTGGCGTCTGGACCGACGGCGTCTCATTTGCCTTGATTATCGTTATCCTATTGCTGCGGCCGAACGGAATATTCGGCAGGGCGACGGTCGACCGGACATGACGTGATTAGCTGGTTTACGGGCCAAACCATTCTGCTGCAGCAGCTGGCGGTGAATGTCCTCCTCGCACTTAGCTTTCAGGTTGTGCTTCGGTCGGGCGTGTTCTCCTTCGCCAGTGTTGGTTTCTTCGGTCTTGGTGCCTATCTAGGCGCAAACCTCGCGATGCACCATGTTCCCGTCATAGGCGTGCTAGTCGCAGTTGCTGTCGCGTCGTGGGTCGTCGGGTACGGACTCGCCCGGATGTTCGCCGGTCTCCGGGGCTTGTACCTCGGTATGATCACCTTCGCTTTTGACCAGATTGTTGTGGTTCTCGGTGAAAACGGCGGCAGCTTTACTGGAGGCGCCGTCGGTCTTTACGGAATTCCACTGGCCCTCACAACCGCCGAGGCCTTGCTGCTTGCTTTCCTAGGCTGCGTGGTCATGAGTCAGCTGGAACGGCGCGCCCTTGGCCGAGCTATTGCTATTTTGCGGGTAGATGAAAGGCTGGGCCGTGCCCAGGGATTTGCCGTCGATAGTCAGCGCCGATTCGTATTCGCGCTCTCGGCTACTCTCGGCGGGCTTGCGGGAGTAACCAGCGCACTCCTGACGACAACAATCGGGCCCACCGATTTCGGCTACGAACTCATTGTCACGGGCCTTACGATGGCAGTAGTCGGCGGTGTAGTTTCCTGGGCAGGAGCCGCGATCGGCGCATTTGCCGTTACGTGGTTTCCGACGTTCGCCCAGGGGCTTGCGAGCTATCAGGCTCTGGTCTACTCCACGCTGATAGTGGTTGTCGTAGTACTCGAGCCAAATGGAGTCGTTGGACTCATTCGCCGCGGGACGTATGCATTGTGGGCGGGCCGCCGAAGGGCCTTGCAGCGGGCAGACCGGGAGGGTGCTGAGGTGCGGGAATGACGGCGCCGCGACAGGAACATGCAGTTAGCGAGATTCTTCGCTGTGACGGGGTGAAGGTCTATTACGGCGGCGTGCATGCAGTGGATGGCGTGTCGTTGCAGCTGGAGGACGGGGCGCTACATGGCCTCATTGGGCCCAATGGATCGGGGAAGAGCACGCTGCTCGGTGCGATGTCCCGGATGACCGGCCTGACAGCCGGATTCCTGTGGTTGAAGGGCCAACGCTATGACGAACTACCGGCACACGAGCTCGCCCGCCGGGGAGTACGGCGAACCTTTCAGACTGTCCGGCTTCTTCCGGATCTGACGGTGCTAGAGAACGTGATGGTCGGCGCTGATGCGCCGTTTCTGTCACACGGTATCTGGCAGGCTTGGGTTACATGGCGCCGCTCGTATCGGGCCGAGCGGGAGAGCCGTGAGAGGGCGATGGACGCGATCCAGATCCTGTCGCTCGATGGCCTGGAGCGCGTCCGATGCGGAACTCTTCCGTATGGCACTCAGCGGAAGGTCGAGCTCGCTCGATGCGTGGCGGCTGGGCCGGACGTCTTGCTGCTAGACGAGCCGACTGCCGGGATGAGCAGGGCCGAGCGCGGCGAGATCGCGAAGTTGCTGCTCAGCCTCCGCGGGGCAGGCATGACGCAGCTGTTGGTTGAGCACGACGTCGATCTCATTACAAGCGTGTGCGATCACCTATGGGTCATGAACCTGGGGACTGTGATAGCAGAGGGCAAGCCTCGAGAAGTGATTAGTAGGCCAGAAGTTGAAGAGGCTTATCTGGGAAAGGCTCAGAGGTGACGGCTGTGCTGGAGACGGTCGACCTGCAGGTCTCCTATGGCGCAGTGCGAGCGGTTCTGGGCGTGACGCTGTCGGTTGGCCCAGGAGACGTGGTTGCCTTGCTGGGCGCTAACGGCGCGGGGAAGACGTCGACCGTGAGGGCTAGTGCAGGGCTGGTGCGAGCCGCAGGCGGCAAGGTTAGATGGGAAGGCCAAGACGTCACGAATTGGCAGCCTCATCGGCTTGTCCGGGCGGGCCTGGCAGTTGTGCCCGAGGGGAGGCGAGTATTTGCCCCCATGACCGTTGAGGAGAATCTGGAGCTCGGTGCCTTCACCAATCGCTCGGCAGCAAGTCGGAAGGATTTGAAGAGTGAGATGTACGACATGTTTCCCGCGCTGGCGCAACGAAGGCATATTCGCGCAGGCCTCCTGAGCGGCGGAGAACAGCAGATGCTGGCCTTCGGCCGGGCCTTGATGTCGAAACCAAAGGTTGTGATGATGGATGAGCCATCCATTGGCCTGAGCCCGGTGATGGTGGACAGGGTCATGAGGGCTGTAGCGGACATTGGAGGTCTAGGAATTGGTGTACTGCTAGTCGAGCAAAACGCCATAATGGCGCTGGCCGTTGCGCAGACTGGCATTGTTCTTGAGCGAGGTAAATGCGTGCTGAGTGGAGACTCAGAGAGTCTCAGGAACGACCCTGGAGTAGTTGCAGCATTTCTTGGCGATAGCGTTATACGCGATTCTCCGGAGAGTTCTCCCTCCGCTGGCCGTAAGGGCGGCAAGCTTCGCGAAACTTCTGGCCCTGCGGACCCACCCGCCAGTACCCGCAACGACGACCCTTGACCGTCGCACGACTATAAGCTAACCTGCTGGCTAGATAATGAAAGTCGTGAGCGGTCGGAGCGGTGATGAGATGATCGGAATCGACATCGGGGGCACCTTTACTGATGTGGTCCTGTTGCATGATAAGCGGATCGCCCGAGCGAAGGTCCTATCGAGTCCCGGCAATTATTCAGACGCCGTGCAGACAGCTGTGGAGTCATTGTGCGAAGAAATTGGGCTACCTCCGTCGGCAGCTATAGGACGCTTGGTGCACGCCACGACGGTCGTCACTAATACCCTGCTTGAGGGTAGCGGTGCGCGCACGGCCTTCGTTACTACGCGGGGCTTTCGTGATATTCTGGGCCTAGCACGAAACCGTCGGCCCTCTTTGTACGATCTGAGATGGCGCAAGCCTCGGCCTATCGTGCCCCGGGCGCTCTGCTTTGAGGTCGACGAACGGGTGGGACCGGCCGGTGAGGTTATTACACCGCTAGATATTCCGATGGCCAGGCAAGTCATCCGGCGCGTAATCGACGAGAATGGCGTCGAGGCGGTTGCGGTGTGCCTGCTTAATAGCTTCGCCAATCCTGTGCACGAGCAGCTACTAGGCGAGCTCGTTCTGGAACTTGCCCCAGAACTACACGTTTCCCTTTCTTCGTCTGTTATGCCGAAGGTTCGTGAGTACGAGCGGGCAAGCACGACGGCTGTCAATGCGTATGTGGCGCCGAGGTTTCAGCGCTATGTGTCGGAAATGCAGCAAGCGTTCACGGCGAAGGACGTCTCAACACCTCTGCTGCTGATGCAGTCGAACGGCGGCGTCGTACCGGCATCCGCGGCGGTGCGCCGACCGGTGACGATGATTGAGTCGGGCCCCGCGGCTGGCGCTCTGGCGGTGGCGCAGCTTGCCTCTGAATTGCAACGGGACCAGGTGATCGCTCTTGACGTAGGCGGCACCACGGCCAAGGCCTGCCTCGTCGAGCGCGGTCGAGCGCTTGAGACGTCGGAGTTTGTCGTCGGCGGTGCGATCAACTCGGAGAGCCGCCTGCTGCAGGGAGGCGGCTACGTAGTTGCTGTGCCATCAATTGACATCGCGGAGGTCGGCGCAGGCGGCGGCAGCATCGCAAGGATTGATAGCGGCGGATATCTCAAGGTGGGGCCTGACAGCGCCGGCTCACTTCCCGGACCCGCATGCTATGGACGCGGCGGTCTCCTTCCGACCATCACAGATGCCTTCGCGGTTCTTGGACTGCTCGATCCGGCAGGTATCGCCGGAGGAGAGCAGAAGGTTGATATCGACGCTGCTGACCGAGCCCTGAGCCAGCTAGCTCGGCCGCTTAGAGTCACGACTGCTGACGTTGCCTGGGGCGTGTATCGCGTTGGCACGGCCACGATGATGCGGGCAGTGAGAGCAGTCACCACGGAGCGTGGCCGGGATACCCGGCGTATGGAGGTGGTCGCGTTCGGTGGTGCCGGACCGCTTCATGCCGCCGAGCTTGCCTTGCAACTGCAGATCCCACGTGTGCTTGTGCCGCCTCTTCCCGGCCTCTTTAGTGCCCTGGGATTGCTGCTTGCTCAGCTTCGTTTCGACTTCGTCTCCGGACTACCGGCATCCACCATTCTCACGGCGAGTACCCTGGAGTCTGGGTTCATGGCCCTGGAGCAGGAGGCATCCACCGCGATCAGATCACTTGATCTGGATGCGTCGCAGGCGGTGCTGACTCGCGTTGTCGAGGCTCGCTACGAAGGACAGATGGACCAGATTCTGCTGGAGACGCAGCGCGGAGCAAGCGAAGAGGCAGTGCGCAAGGATTTCGCGACGCAACACAAAGTTCTTTACGGGCACCCTCCACAGATGTCGAATCTGTATCTGACAAGCCTAAGAGTTGTGGCAAGCCTGCCAGGAGCGCACGCCGACTACCGGTCAATCCTGAACCGCGTGGAGAACGTCCCGCAGAAAGGGATCAGCGCTGACCGGCCAGTCTTCTTCGGCAAGGAGTACGGATGGATCGCCACGCCGATAGTGTCCCGAGAAGATCTGTCAGGGAACCCTGAAGCGGGCCCGGTGATCGTCCAGGAATATGACACAACAATCGTGGTGCCGCCTCGAATGAGCGTATGTCTTGATAGCGCCCGGAATGTAGCGATCGAAACTGAAAAGAGCTAGCGACGTGGTTGTCGATGAATTCGAGATAGAAATTGTTGGCAACGCGTTGCGCGCGATTGCAGACGAGATGGCCGTGGTCCTGACAAGGTCCGCGTACTCTATCGGCGTCCGAGAAAAGCTCGACTTCTCTACGGCACTCTTTGATCGGACGGGTCATCTGATAGTCCAGGGAGCCTGCATCGCAGTCCAACTCGGCTCGCTCCCTTTTGCGATGAGGTCCATCCTGGCTGCTTATCCCGGAGGCCTCAGCTACGGCCAGGTTGCGCTGACCAACGATCCGTACGGCGGTGGCGCCACCCATCTAGCGGATTTTGTGACAATTGCACCGATTTACGTCGAAGACTATCGTATAGGATATGCCGGGGTTCTCGCGCATAAGGTCGACATAGGCGGCCGGGCCGCAGGCGGCCTGGCGGCGGACTCGAAGATAATCTTCGAAGAAGGGCTTCGCCTGCCTCCACTTTTGTTCATGGACGGCGGGCGCGAGGTTCCGGCGGTGGCGAAGATTATTGAAGCCAACGTGCGTACCCCGGAACTTGTCATGGGAGACCTCCGCGGGCAGTTGGCCGCCCTGAGGATCGGTCAGGAACGCGTATCCGACCTGGCGGCGCTATATTCACGAGCTGATCTCGCACGAATTATGGAAGATCTTCTCGATCATTCTGAGACCACTGCCCGGCGGCGCCTAGCGGAACTTCCCGACTGCTCAGCTGAGTTCACCGACTACATTGACGACTACGGACCCGGCACGCCGGCGCTCGAAATCACTGTTGGCGCCGAGATTCGGGGTGACACGTTCGTGGTCGATTTCACGAAGGTTCCCGAGCAGGTTCCGGCAGCCATCAATGCGACGCTGTGCAACTCGGCGGCAGTAGCGCTTTTTGCCCTCAGGGTCATCGTTGCGGAAGACGTTTTCGTAAACGATGGCCTAGCCCGAGCGCTCGAGCTGAAGACACGACCGGGCACGCTGGCCGATGCAAGCTTCCCTGCTCCCGTCGCATCCCGTGGGATAACGCTCTACCGACTCTGGGACGCGCTCGCCGGTGCGATAGGGCTGCTCGTCCCCGAGCTGGCGATGGCAGGTGGTGATGGCGGACAGGATCTTCTAGTGTTCTCAGGCTTTACTCACGACGGGGGTCCGTTTGTGCTCAATGAAGTAGTTACCGGAAGTTGGGGGGCTAACTCGTTTGCCGACGGGGTAGATGGAATTGCAACTCCGATTGCGAATCTGGCCAACACTCCAGTTGAACTGGTGGAGGCCGAGTACCCTATTATGGTAGAGGAGTACTCACTGGTGCCTGGCTCCTTCGGAACCGGCAAATTCCGCGGCGGATGCGCCGTTCGCCGCTCGTTCAGAGTCAGGCATGGTCCGGTGTCTCTGCAGTTGCGCAGTGATCGCAGGAATCACCGGCCGTATGGCCTGTTTGGCGGAGAGCCTGGAGACGCGTCCTACACCTTGAAGCGCGGCAACGATGGCTCTCATGAGTATCTGCCGAGCAAAGGATCGTTCGTGCTGTCTGAAGGAGACGTAGTAACGCATACGAGCTGCGGGGCGGGGGGCCTGGGAGCTGCCGCAGATCGTGATCCTGCTCTGGTCCTGCAGGACATTGCGGACGGGTTTGCACCGGAGAGCAAGCCTGGTCCGCCAGTGGCCGATGGTCCCGAATGTTGAGGAAGCCGTCCGGCAGCGCCAGTCCATCGGCCGGCAAGCGCTCAAGCGGCGATACGGGGCTGCGGCCGAAAGCTCGGCTGCTTGCGCCGCGGTGCGAGTCGGCGTGGATCCTGGCGCCCTCGTGTTGCCATCAGTCATCATGCGGGCGGCGAGCCTGCCGCTAACGAGATTCGCGAGGTCGATCGGAACGCTTGTGGTCGGGCGACCGTCGTTGGCTTTCACGTCCACTTATATCTTGACAGTCCATCAGCGGATAAACTAACCTGCTGGCTAGTGTACCAATCCGGCGCCCGAGCCTTGGCGGCGCGAGGCAAGGCTCGAGTCGCTGCTGGCGATGGGTACTGGTGATCACTAGCGGACACCCGAAGGGTTCGGACAGATCTTCTATGCTCGGCGCATGTATCAGCGGAGTAGCTAAGACTCAAATAACGCGACGATCTGGCAAGAGCGTCCTTCTCCAGGCTGCCGAAGCAATAAGTGCTGCCGTGAGCGATGCTGGATTGACAATAGCGGACATTGACGGTCTCGCGACATACTCGCTTCACGATTCGGTAGGCCCGGAATATGTAGCGATGGCATTGGGCATACCAGAACTGTCCTGGAGTATGGACTGGGTCAGCGGAGGCTCAGCCTCAGCCGCACTTATAGGCTACGCCTCAGCCGCAATCCGGTCGGAATTCGCTCATAACGTCGTCGTCTATCGTGCTCTAAACGGTAGCTCAGGCCTGCGAATGGGTAGCGTCGGGGTTCAAGGGACCTCGGCGTCGGAAGCATTTACTTCGCGCTATGGATTCGGCACGGCGGTCCAGTGGGCAGCAATGGCTTATCAGCGCCATATGGCAGTCTATGGCACTTCCCCGGCGGCGTTGGCGAAGATCGCAGTGAGGCAGCGAGCCTATGCTCAGCTAAACTCCGCAGCAATTACGAAAGGTGCTCCCCTATCCGAGCAAGATTACTTCCGGTCTCCGTTTATTGCTGAACCTCTGCGCTTGTATGACTGCTGTCAAGAGAGTGATGGGGCGGCAGCAGCAGTGGTCAGCCGCTCGGGCCGAGTCGGAGCGAATTCATCGCGGGACATCGATGTGATGTCCATGGCGTATACAAGCCCGCTGGGCTCGGAGCCGCCTTACGAGAAGTATGANGACGTTACTGTCATGTTTCCCCATTGGCTGCAGAAGCGACTGTTTGAAAGCGCCAGTATTGGTCCCGAGGCGATAGATTTGGCGTACTTGTATGACGCGTTTACGTTTTCAGTTCTTTGCCAACTGGAGGACTTCGGGTTCTGCCCGAAGGGCGAAGGCTCAGACTACGTTCTGGAGCAAAGAGCGCATCCGCTGGTCAACACCAACGGCGGACTGCTGTCAGAGGGCTACATACACGGGTTCAACAATCTTGTGGAGGCCGTCGTGCAGCTGCGCGGTGAGGCGCACGATCGGCAAGCCGATCGGCACGACATCGCTCTAGTGTCGGGCTACGGACTCACGCGTGGAAGTGCTGTAGTTCTCTCACGAACAAGATGAGGTGACGGCTTGACTGATCTCTTCGGGCCGGAAAGTCTAGGCCAGCCGTTCTGGGAGGGAGCTGCGGCCGGACGGCTGGTGCTTCAGTGGTGTGCTCAGTGCGGACGGTACGCGCACTTTCCGCTGCCGACTTGCCCACATTGCCACGGCGCTGACGCGCTCGGCTGGCGGGAGCTTTCAGGTCGAGCGGTGGTTTATACCTTCACCATCGTGCACCGCACCCGCTACCCGGCCTTCCGGGATCGGGTGCCCTATGCGGTTGTCTGCGGCGAGCTCGTTGAGCAGGCTGCACTGCGCATGTACGCGAACCTCGTCCACTCGGAACTTTCAGATCTCCGGATCGGATCTGAGCTACAGGTCGTGTTCGAGGAGCAAGACGGAGTGGTCTTGCCGCAGTTTGTTCTCGCCTAGCTGGGTTACGCGGCCCTGTCAGAGACGTGACGTTACGGCGGAGTGAGATATCACATGAGAGACGTCCTTTCCCCTCAGCTCATCAGGCGGCTCTTTGAGGCGCAGAGCATCGCTCTTCTGGGGGCATCCGACGACGCAACCAGGATTGGGGGCCGACCGCTGCGGCTTCTGCGCAAATTCGGCTTCGGCGGCTTGATTGTACCGATAAACGTGCATCGCTCTGTGGTGCAAGGCGAGCGCTCATATCCATCGCTGCGAGACGTCCCGCACCCTGTGGACTTGGCGATCGTGGCGTTGCGTGCTGACCTGGTAGCGAAATCGATAAGCGATTGCATTGATCTGGGCGTCGGCTCGATCGTCGTCTACACCTCAGGCCTCGGGGAGCTCGGCAGCGAGGGCGGCGAGGTGGAGTTTCAGATGGCCTCGCTGGCGGAGAAACATAATGTTGCGCTTCTCGGACCGAATTGTCTGGGCGCGCTTGACGTGCATCGTGACCTGCCCCTTACCTTCAGCGCCGTACTAGAGCGCGGCATGCCGAAGAAGGGCAGTCTTGGGATTGTCAGTCAGAGCGGCGCCATCGGGATGACGATCCTGGCTGCATGCCGGGAGAGGAGTGTCGGAATCAGCAAGTGGATCAGTACCGGCAACGAGGCGAGCCTTAACGTCGCCGACGGGATCGCCGCGCTGGCCGGGGACGACTCGACTTCGACGATCGCCTGCTATCTCGAGAGCGCCCGTGCGGGCCGATCGCTGCGAACCGCGTTTCAGCTGGCGGCCGACGCTGGCAAGCAGGTCATTCTCCTTCGAGGAGGGCGGTCCTCGCAAGGTGCTACGGCCGCGGCGTCGCACACTGGTGCACTGGCCGCACGAGGCGGGGCCTTCGACGCCGTATGCGCGGAGTCCGGTGTCGTGCAAGTCAGCACACTCAGGGAGCTAGGAAATGCTGTCTACGGCACACAGCGCGGCCGCAGATTGCCGGGCGCGATCGCCGTTGTGACGCTCTCGGGCGGACTGGGCGTAATGGCCGCGGATGCCGCGAGCGCGATGTCGGTAGCTCTGCCGGAAATTGCCGAGACCACGCAGGCCGAGCTGCGCGAGCTGGTTCCGAATGGGTATGTCGGGAACCCGATCGACTTGACGGGTTCGGTGATCAGCCAGCCTACCCTGATCGCTGACACGGTTGAACTGGTCGTGAGCGGCGCCGCCTATTCGACGATTGTGTATAACTTCGCGCACAATGGTCTGGATCCCGCGCTACTAGATGGGTTTTTCGGTCCTCTCAAGCTGGCGGTTACACGGTCCACCGAAGTCAACCATGTCTTCACGGGGCTTACTACCAACGAGACGCGGGCGAAACTAGAGAACCAGGGCCTCATCGTTGTCGACGAACCCGCGGACGGCATCTTCGTGGCCAGCCTGCTGTCGAATGCCGCGCCAGCCGGGACCGACACTCGGCATGCCGTCGCGCCTGAACCGCTGTCAGTGGCCGACTGGAACGAGATCGGGCCACCGTGGAATGAAGTCGAGGTCAAGGACCTGTTGCGAAGGATCGGGATTCCGACGCCACGGGAAACCGTTGCCTCGAGCGCCGCCGATGCAGTAGGCGCTGCCGCCGCCCTGGGACAGCCGAGCGCCCTGAAGGTCGTGAGTCGCCAGCTCGTCCACAAGGCGGCTGCAGGCGGCGTGCGGCTCAACGTCGAGCCGGAGCAGGTTGAGGTTGCCTACCAGGAACTCGTGCGGGGGGCGGAACAAGCTGGGTACATGCTGGAGGGCGTTCTCGTTACCGGCATGTACCAAGATACCCATCTCGAGGTGATCCTGGGAATTACTCGGGATCCGTTCTTCGGTCCGATGCTTCTTCTCGGAATGGGTGGCACGTTTGCAGACATCCTGGGGGTGTCGACGATGGGCAGCGCTCCCATGGATATGGCCGCGGCGCGCCGGTGGATCCAGGCATCGCCGGTCTTCGGCTTTCTCAGCGCGCAGCGCGACGGGGCGAAGCTGGACGTGGAGGCTCTAATTGCAGCTTCGGTCAACCTCTCAAGGCTTGCGCTCATGCCAGGAGATTGGGAAACGATCGAGATCAATCCATTGCTAGTGGGCGTCGAAGGGGAGGGTGTGATAGCGCTTGATGCGGTCGCCATAGCGGGTCACTAACAGATGACCTGAAAGAGCCAGACGAACTAGACGAGGAGGATCAGATCCGATGGTAGCCACAAATGAGAAGCGCGCGCAAGCCGAGCTTGACGAGTTCCAGGGCCGTGTAGCGCTCGTCACCGGTGGAGCAGGCGACGGCATCGGGCGCGCGATCGCTAATCTGCTTGCCAGGCGCGGTGCAGCCGTCGTCATCGCCGACGTTCACTCCCGCCGCCTGGAGAAGGCGGTCGAGGAACTGACTGACAACTCAGAAAAGACGGTGAAAGGCTACGAACTAGACGTCGCGGATCGAGGGGCGATCAACGAAGTGCTAGCCGATATTGCCTCGACCGTAGGGCCCGTGCGAGTACTGGTGAACAGCGTGGGCAGGACGACTATCGGCGATATCCTCGACTACCCTGCCGAAGAGTTCGAACGGTTGCTTTCGGTGAATCTGACCTCCCCGTGGTATCTGACAATGGGTGCGGTAAGGCACATGAGAGAGGCCGGTGGGGGCGCTATAGTCAACATTAGCTCCATCGCACCGCCGGTTGGCTTCGCAATGATAGAGCCACCCTATGCGGCAGCCAAGGCCGGCTTGCATGCGATAACGCGAGGCTTCGCCAACGCAGCTGGCGTCTTCGGAGTTCGATGCAACACGGTGGCCATGGGTATGGTTGCTGAGACCCATTTTGCGCGTACGCATCCGGAACTCATGCCGGATCTGCAGACGATCCCACTGCGTCGGTATGCACTGCCAAGTGACATAGCCGAGGCGGTATCATACCTGGCATCCGACCGCGCGAGCTTCATCACCGGCGAACTGCTGACAGTGGGAGGCGGTGCTAACTTCGGGATTTAAGACCCGACCGATTCTGTGTGCGACTTAAAGTGTCCCCATAGGAACCAGAAGACGCGACCTCGCCAGAAAGACGCCAGCCCTCTGCCGTAGAACGTTGAGAAGGGAGAGAGTGTGCAAGCGGATCTTGGAACTGCATTTATGAAGTCCGCTAGCCGATACAGTGGACGACCGTTCCTGGTAAGTCCTGAATCGATGCGTTCCTATCAAGAAGTCGCCGACCGCAGCCTTGGCTTCGCAAAGGCCCTTTCGGCGCAGGGAGTAGGCCCAGGAGACAGGGTAGCTATCGTACTGCGTAATCATCCGGAATACGTCGAGGCGATTCTAGGTGCCGCCTGTGCCGGAATTGCCATTGTGCCCATCAACAGGAGACTTGGCGAGGCTGAGATCGTCACCATCCTCAGAAACGTGCGAGCGAAGGTTCTGATCACTGAGCCAGCCTTCCGCCTACTGGCGGAGATGGTGATAGCGAAACTGGGCGTAAAGGTTGTATGGGTTACGAAGGACGGACCGCCCGCTGACGGCGGACTGACCTTCGACGACTTGGCCAGTTTCGGCGGGACCGGTGAGCTGACGGCTTCTTCGCCGAATGACCTGCAAGCGATTTACTTCACGTCTGGGACGACGTCGGTCCAGAAAGGTGTCCTGCGATCACATTCGGCTGACCTGGCCATGGCTGTCGGCGGTGCTCTAGCTACGCCATTCGCACCAGAAGACGCGGCTTTCTATGGCATCCCGCTACATTCAGCTGGGTTCTACGGGCTAGGTATAGCGGCGATGTTGGGGGGCGCGCGGCTCGTCCTCGTGCCGGAGTTCGAACCGGATCTGGTCCTCGAGGTCTGCGAGCGCGAGCATGTGACTCACACGACTCTCGTGCCAACCATGTGGGAGATGCTGCGACGGTGCTCCACCGCGCAGACAGCAACCCTGCCGTCCCTACGGCATCCCTTGTGGGGCGGAATGCCGTGCATCAAGCGCCTGAGTGATCTCCTCGAGCGCTGGCTGCCCGTACCTTGCGTCGGAACATACGGCCTGACAGAAGCGACGTGCGCAACCTACTCCAGTGAGGCCGTTTATCGCGATGGTAGGCAGCGGTCATCCGGCTATCCGATCCTGGGCATGGAGGTATCCGTCGTGGACGACGACGGAAGGCCATGTGATGTCGGCGAGTACGGTCAAGTGCTGCTACGCGGCAGCCTTGTCATGGACGGCTACTTGGACCAGCCGGAATTGACCAGCAACGTTCTACGAGACGGATGGCTCTATACAGGAGACTTGGGTCTGCTAGACAAGGATGGGGCTCTGACGGTCGTCGAGCGGATAAAAGACATGATTATTAGCGGTGGCGAGAATATTTTTGCGGCTGAGATTGAGGATACTATCCTCGATATTCCTGGAGTGTGCGAGGTAGCTATCGTAGGGGTTCCTGACGATCTCTGGGGACAGCGCGTTTGTGCCTTCGTTGTGGGTGACAATGCACTGAGCGCCGAGGAAGTCGTTGATGCGTGCGTCCGGCGACATGCGAGGTTCAAGCGACCCAGGCAGGTGATATTCCTCGACGAATTGCCTAAGAACGCCTTGGGTAAGGTCCTCAAGGGCGAGCTTGCGGCATCGGTGCGGTAGCGTTATGAACGCTTGCTCTTGTGGAGCCGAGTGACCTTCACGTCGCTGGTAAAGACTAGGATTTCGGCAATATTCCTGACAGTATCAAGTCGCTGAAACCGCGCACTAGTTCTTCTGCCGAGGTGTTTAGTGGTTTGTACCACCGGTAGAGAGAGTTGGTCATTCCAAATACACCGACGATCACCAAGTGCGGATCGACCTGACGGAATTCTCCGATCTCGACGCCGTGTCGGATTAGAGCTTCCAATCGATCTTCTATCTCGTGCTGCCTCGCGACAATCTTCTTAGCCTGGGCGCCTTTTCGGATGCCGGTTTCGTGAAAGTAAACACTCCAGACAGTGAAATTCCCGAGAATCTCTCGGATATGTGCATCCAAAAAGCGCTCAAATTGCTGCCTCACTGACTCTTCGGGATCATGTTCTCTGAGAGTGCCTACTCCAGCCTCGACGGCCTGCTCGCAGATCGCCAGGAGAAGCTCTTCTTTCTTATGGTAGTAGTAGTAGACAGCTGCCTTAGTGACCCCGAGCCTTTCGGCGACCATGTCGAGCGTCGCAGTGGCATACCCAACCTCTCGGAACGCCGCGGCCGCCGCGGCGATGATGTCACGACGCCTCGCGTCGTAAACGGTCTGATCCCTCACACGCGACACGTGCGCTCCTGTCCGAGCGGCGCTCGTCGAGACTTCGGCGGAGGATATGGCGAGCTGCCGGGAATGCACGACGGCGGCTCGAATCCTTTATGGGCATTGGGGGTCGCTTGCGATGCGGGTTGCAAGACGCTCGCTCGGTTAACGATGCGCATTGCGGCTGAACACGGACCTCCTGACATACGACCACAATACACAACGGTGATAGCCGCTGGGGCCGGGCCTGGCCCGATTTGACGGACAGCATCATCAGAGATTTGCTCCGGAAGGATGATCATGAAGATCATGGGCGAGAAGCCCCGGCGTCGCCGCTCGTTCACTCCGGAGTTCAAGGCCGAGATCGTTGAGTTGTGGCAGTGCGGGAGCGGTCGGTCGGGCGTTGGCTCCGGATCTCCAGCAAGTGACGGGCCGCTACTTTGCCTACAGCAAACCCAAGATCCTCCATCGCGCTGCTACGACCAGGCGGCCGCGGCATGGCTACGAGACATCAGCGAGCGCCGACCTGGCCGGCCTGCCAGCAGTCGGGGCCACCCCGGCGTGCGGCCAGCAAGGGTGTCTTAAGGCATCGGCCTGATGCGTCGCCGACCGCTGGGATGCTTTGGGGTGCTCTGACGAACAGAGTCCGTCAGAGCGGGTCAAGCCCACCCGTCGTCAGGGGGTGGATGACCTACTGCGGCAAGTTCTACAGGACTGACCTGGGCAGCATGCTGCGGCGCATCAACGCCTACCGGATGCGCCAGGCACGACGGGAATTCAGGCGGCTCAGGTCACACAAACGAGCCTGGCGATAGTGGAACGGGCTGCTCGCCATGCTTTCTCACTGGGCCTGGGCGACCGATCCCAGCCCGATCAGATGAGGCGAGCGGAGTAAAGGGAGACTCTCACGCTTCGTTCTGTGGGAGTCCGGGGGTGAAATTCCCGCGGGCCACCCGGCGCGTCGCTGCACGCAGACCCTTGACCACGATTCTTGACGAGGATTCAATGGCGTCTATCGGAAGGATAGCTTGGACTGAGGGCCGGATGCTTTTCGCTGATTCGGTTGCTACAAATCCAGCGCGCTAGCCCGGTATCATCACTTGTCAGACAGCATTTGAATATCTCTCCCGATGAGATTATTACCGCATTTTCATACTTCGGGGCAAACGTCGGTTTGTTTATTATGATACTGTTACTGAGAGGCGCCGCGAGGTATTCCGAACAGTGGCAGTGGGTCTGAGCCTCGAGATGAGCATGATGACCGAGCGCAATTCGCAGCTCTTTACTGCTATGGCAGATTTGGCTTTGACGCTTCCGTCCAGATTGAGTCCGGACCTTCCTATCGCAGCCTCTCGCAATCGTGCCGCGGTATTAGACGGGTAGCCGACTGGGTTGGTCGGCGCGTCGTCGAGCAGTACAAGTCCATGGACGACGCTGGGGCCCTCTTCCGCGAAGCGCAATGCGTGTGACCGGTGTTGTCCTCGAGCCGCCCCTGAAATGACAACTGTCTTCCGTTTGAATTGGCTCATAGGCGTCCTTCCTTCGCCCGGACCGATCATGCTGCGGATGCCGGCGAGGTAGCCGAACACCACGAGCGGTTCGTGAAATGTGGAGTGCCAATCGAACGCACCCTTCCAAGCTGCGTGGGCATGACGATCTGCTCCCACGACATGGTCGTACATAATCACATGGCGGTTACCCTGCCTCTCCGCTGTGGTAGCCGAGGTCCTCAGAGCACCTGCGGGGTTCCAGAACTCGGCCACCGGTCTTGACCTGGGCATCTACGCGGCCCGCTCGTATTCGTTAATGAGGCCGCCCAGAACGGACCGGCGCCTGATCCGCTGCTGGGAGAGGTCGGCGACAGGGTGGTCGGGCCGGGGTGGGCGGAGTTCGCGGCTGCGGTGGGGTCGTCGTCCGTTGTAGTGCCGGGCGTACTCTGCGAGGACCGACCGCAGGTGCCGTTCACCGAAGATCAGCATCCGGTCGGTGACCTCCGTCCGGGCGGTGAGCACGAACCTTTCCGCGTGGGCGTTCGCGCGAGGGCTCCGCGGCGGTACCTTCACCGCCTGGATGCCGGTGCTGGCCAGGATCGCGTCGAAGGACGCGGTGAACTGCCCGGCCCGGTCTCGGACCAGGAACCGGAAGCCCGCGGCCCGGTCACCGAGATCTATCAGGAGATTGCGGATCTGCTGCGTGGTCCACGGCCCGTCCGGATTGGCGGTCACCCCGAGGATGTGCACGTAGCGGGAACCGACCTCCATGACGAACAGGCAGTACAGGCGCTGCAAGGTCACCGCGCAGTCCACGTGAAAGAAGTCGGTGGCCAGCATCGTCGCGGCTTGGAAGTGCAGGAACTGCCGCCAGGTCGTATCGGTGCGCCGCTTCGGCGCCGGAGGGATCTTCAAGGCTTTGAGGATCCGGCGGATCGTGGAGGCGCCGACACGGTGGCCGAGCGTGAGCAACTCGCCCTGGATCCGCTGGTATCCCCATGAGGTGTTCTCGGTGGCGAGCCGCTCGATGAGCGCGGTGATCTCGGTGCTGACCGGTCCGGTTGAGGTAGGTCCACTTCTTTCTGACCAGGCGGCGGTGCCACCGGAGCACAGTGCCGGGCGTGACCAACCGGTGCGCCCGCAGCCTTCTGGGCAGGTGCCGGATCAGCGCGGCCAGGATGGCGCGGTCGGCCCAGTCCAGGCGGGGCCGAGGCTTGGTGCGGCGCAGGACGGCCACCTCATGCCGCAGCACCAGCAGTTCCGCGTTCTTCGACGCCGATGAGCGGCCGAGCAGGACCAGCCAGCCGCACAGCCGGATGAAGATCAGATAGAGCAGACGGAGGGACACGGCTGATCATCATGGCCCACCGGTGACCC
>JGI12635J15846_10001486_pt1 | contig 20549 bp, 10 predicted proteins | sample BlaSpr_A8_OM2_M2_FD_15846 | JGI IMG/M metagenome (IMG submission 15846) | reverse complement strand
TCCTGCTGGCTACAAGGCATTCGACCCTTCCGCCGTCGGCAAGCAGTAACCATCAGCCCAATAAATGGGACAGCCATTTCCGGCTGTCCGCCTAAGCGAGCTCCGACCCCTCCTTGTAGGGGCACAGCATGCGGTGCCCAGCGCGACGGCTTCGAGCGCGCCGGTCTTCGTAGCGGCGAGTTAATCTCGCCATCTTATCCTTTGGGGTCGGAGCTTCAGCTCCGACATAACGCCCCACGCACCACCCGTCATTCCGAACGGAGCAGGACGACTCTTTCTTCCCCTTCACTTCCTGTGAAGGTCGTCCTGCGTAGAGAGGAATCTCTCTTCCTCTTCTCTTCGGTCTCTTCTCCCGTTGGGTCGGGCGCTTTTCGTCCCTGCCATCTCGATCCGCAGCGCGCCTTTCGCATCCCGTCCCAGATTTTGGGACCCTCGACGGGAGTTCACCAAGAACTCCCGGTGCCAGGTTTCCTGATTCAGTAAGCGACCTTGCATTGAGGGCTGACCAAGCGCAGAATTCCTGCAAACACCAAGGCCCGGTCGCGCAAAATCTCCCACGTATGAGGTGCAACAATGGCCAGAGTGATTGTAGCTGTGCTGTTGACGTTTCTCTTTTCCTTAACTCCGCAGCAGCCGCCGCAAATCAAGTCTCCCGGCAATCTATTCGCCCAAGCAACTGAGCCGAGCCAGCGGTCCAAGCTCCCCACCTCCGAGGCGCAAGTGGGAAAAAAGCCCAATGTCGTGGTGTTCGCTGTCAAAGGCACACCCTCTCCCGCGCAACGCCCGCAACGGCCTAAAGACATGCCAGCTTTCCGTCCTCTCTCCAAAGAGGAAAAGATCAGCATCCTGCAAGGGATTCCCGGAATCCCAAACCTAGTCACTGCGCCTACGCCGTTTCTCACGCTCTCCACGATCCACATCATCGATCCCCTCGGTGAATTGATCCTTAGCTGGCCGAAATATACCAACCCCTTCTACGCGGCTTACGGCAAGTTTCCTGACGACGGCGGCGACACTGCTGCCTTCAATGCAAAAACTGTGCAGGTCGACTTCCAGGCCGACCCCGGAAATGTCTATCTGGTGGACTTTGTCGTCTACGTCGGTCCCGGTCAACCAACGTTCGATTTCCAAATCACAATTCCGGGTATGGAGCCCTTGCACCAACCGGCCCAGCGCAACGCATTCAATCATCTCGTTGCGCCCGTGTGGAACATCCCAACAAGCGGGTGGTACTCCGCCTTCCTGCAGGAACAGTTCCCGTCGGAAAATGGTGGCAGTGGTAAGCCGTATTACTCGTGGATTCTCAATAGAGTCGAAGTAACCAAATTCGTTCCTTCATCGCCCTGAATTGGCGGGTGGCCCAGACATAAGCTCGGAAGATGAATTTGGGTGCCCCACGTGTCGAGGTTACACGTGGGTCTTCGCTTTTTTGCTGGGTGCCGCACTTTTTTGCATATTTGCAAGTGTGCAGTTCTTAAATTCTCCTCGCACGGCATTCATACCGTTGCACTTATAAGTTTACTGTTGACATACGTCCAGATCCGTGTTACCCTTTCCCGTGTTATCTCGAACAAACCCGCCATGTAGCGCCCGTAACCCCTTTAGATTCCGCACTTCCGTGGATCCTCGTGTTTTGCACTATTTTTGTGCAAATAAGTCCTTTAGAATCCCACTTACAGACACCCCTCTTGTAACTGCTTTAGAATCCGCACTTACGAAAGCACCGGGGGAGAGGTACTCCCAACACTTCTGCGCGAAGCTTTGCTTCCGCCGTCATATGCACCACGTGGCGCCTCTATCCCCTGTGTCCTCGCTCGATTGCGCATACTTCCCGTCATCACGGGGGTGTACCCCCGAGCCCATCACCAAACCCTCCTTGCAAGGCGCCATCGCGAGCGTAAAATGCCACCGATGAGCCACTTGCAAATGCATCGCACGCGGATGCTGCGCTGCGCGGCTGGCATTCTGCTCCTGATCCTACCAGCGGTGAAAACCCTCGCGCAGACTCCCGCAGCCGAGACGCGCCCGGTGATCACCGTGTCCGGTACCGTGCGCGACTCCCCCGGCAATCCCGTCGCAGACGCCTCCGTCTTCTTTGAAGAAAAAGCCACTGCGGCTTCCGTCGAGACGAAAACGAAAGCCGACGGCACCTTCTCTTTTTTGGCTCTGCGCCCTGGCACCTACACCGTCAGAGCAGAAAAAGCCGGAATGCGCGCGCCTGCTTCTGCATCGCTGCTTCTCTCCCTGGGAGAAAGAAAACAAGTCGACTTGGTCCTGGAAACGCCGCAAGCAAACCACTCGCCGCCTCCCGCGACCACGAAGTCCGGCTCAACCTCCGCAGCAATGGAATTCGACGACAAGCCCAGCTTCACCGTAGCCGGCGTCACCGACTGGACCAACGTTGGCGGACATGGCTCCGACACGAAATTGCGCACCAGCGAATCGCTCGCCAAGGAAACCGCCACGCTGAAATCTGCCGAGACGGGCGAAGCCTCCCCAAGCGCATCCGAGTCAGCGCGCGCGGCAGACTCGCATCGTTTGGCAGGCGATCGCGCCGAAGCTTCCGGCGATCCTCTCGCCGCCGTCCGCGAATACGAACAAGCCGTTCGCCTGAATCCTAGCGAGCAAAACTATTTCGCCTGGGGCACGGAGCTGCTCCTCCACCGAGCCATCAAACCAGCCGGCGAAGTTTTCGAGAAGGGAACTACCGCGCATCCCAAATCAGCGCGAATGCTTGCCGGTCTCGGCGCCGCTCTTTATGCCGGCGGCGAATACGCCAATGCCGCGCGTCGCCTCTGCGAAGCCTCCGATTTGCAACCCGCCGATCCCACTCCCTATCTTTTCCTCGGCAAAATGGAAAAGGCCGCGCCAGACCCGCTGCCCTGCGCCGCGGAAAAGCTCGCGCGCTTCGCGCACGACCAACCAGGAAACGCACTCGCAAATTATTACTTTGCCGTGTCGCTTTGGAAACGCGCGCAACAAAACGAGAATCCCCAATACCTGCAGAAAACCGAAACGCTTCTGCGAGAATCCATCGCTGCCGACCCAAAGCTCGATGAAGCCTACGTGCAATTAGGGATGGTCCATGCCGCGCGCGCCAATGTCGCGCAGGCTATCGACATGTACAAAAAAGCTATCGAAGTGAATCCACAATCCGGGGAAGCCCATTACCGCCTCGCGCTAGCATATAGACGAACCGGCGAGCAAGAGAAGTCAGAGCAGGAATTGCAACTCTACAGGCAAGCGGACAAAACAGAAACCGCCGCAGTCGAACAGCAGCGCCGCGAAATCCGCCAATTCCTGATTATCCTGAAGGATCAGCCGCAAGCCTCTGCCCCGAGCCCTGAGAAGCAAAGATGAAAACGGCGAGGACTAAGAGGTCACTTCAATTTGGGCGCAGCCAAAGAAACAATGCCGCTGCCTTCGCGAATGGTGAGAATTTGATTGGCCTTCACGGCCGTGAACCGCTCGACTTTTTGCGTCGTTGGCCATTTCACTTCGATCACATCAATCGTCTGCGCTTTTCCGACGCCGAAGTGCAGCCGCAAATCGCTCTGCGACATCACGCTCGATCCGCTATGCACTTCATCCATCTGCGCGTGCGTGCCGGTAACTACGCGCACACGCGCCCCAATCGCAGTGCGATTGCACTTCGTGCCAATCAATTTAATCTTGATCCAGTTTTGCTTGTTGCCGCCATCGTTGCGCAGCAGGGAAGGAAGGTCATTCATATTTAGAACCAGCGCGTCGATGTCGCCGTCGTTGTCGTAATCGCCAAAGGCCGCGCCGCGGCTGGAAAAGCGCTCTGTAATGCCCGGGCCCATTTCCGCGGACACATCTTTGAATTGTCCTTTGCCGAGATTTTTGTACACCAGACGCGGGTTCTTGAATGTTTGGCCGATATTTTGGCCGTCAATTTCGGGATACACGTGCCCGTTGATTTGCATAATGTCCGGCCAGCCGTCGTTGTCGTAATCGAGGAAGCCGCAGCCCCATGCGACGTATTGATTGTTGATTCCGATGCCCGACGCAAATGTAACGTCGCTGAAAGTTCCGTCGCCGTTGTTGTGGTAAAGATTGCAAGTGTCGTCGGCAAAATTAGTTTTGACAATATCGAACCAGCCGTCGCAATCGTAATCGGCAACGCCGATGCCCATGCCGGCTTGCTCGTGTCCGTTTTCGCTGTACGCCACGCCGGCGATCACCGCAACATCTGTGAACGTGCCGTCATGATTGTTGCGAAATAAAATGCTCGGCTGCGAATCCACGGCGACATAAATATCCGGCCAGCCGTCGTTGTCGAAATCGTACGACACAGCAGTGATGGAATATTTCGGCCCCGGCTTGAGAATGCCGGATTTTTCAGAAACGTCAGTGAAGGTTCCGTCGCCGTTGTTGTGATAAAGAACGTTGGTATCACCAGGCATTCCGCGCGGCCCGCACATCACCGGAATTCCTTTCCACTGGCAGAGAGGATCCGTGGGAGAAGGAGCTTTTTCCGGATCAAGGCGAATGTAATTGCAGACGAACAGATCGAGATGACCGTCGCGATCGTAATCGAGAAATGTGCAGCCCGCACCCCAGCGGAATTGTTCGTCGTACACGCCGGCCTTACGCGTCACATCCGTGAAGGTGCCGTTGCCATTGTTGTGAAATAAAATGTTGTGGCCCCAGAAGCAGCAGAAGAGATCGTCCCAGCCGTCGTTGTCGTAATCTCCGACGCATACGCCGGTCTGCCAGCCGGTGCGCGCGAGTCCGGATTTCTCGGTCACGTCGGTAAATGTGCCGTCGCGATTATTTTTGTAGAGATGCGAAGTCGGCGCTTTTCCTTCCGGCCACTTGGCGTCGAGGCGCGTTCCGTTGGTCAAATAAATATCGAGCCAGCCGTCTCGATCGTAATCAAAAAACGCGAGGCCGCTGCCTTTGGCTTCGATGATGTAGCGCTTGTGATCGACACCGCCCCAAACGTTTGGAGAATTCAGCCCGGCTTCTTTTGCTACGTCCACGAAAGTGACCGGCGACGCTGCTGTTGGATTCGAAACGGTCGCCGCTTCGAGCAGGGCGCTGCGTTTCCATTTCCAAAGAGGAGTAGCGAGGGCGTCCAGCAGTGTGCTGCCGAGAACGAGTGCGGAGGAGCCGAGAAAACTTCGACGCGGTAATTTCATTGGCTCGCCGTCTTCGGCGGAATTTTGGGGAACTTGCGCGGCACGATTCCCGCGCCTTCCTTTACCGCGATGATTTTATCGATGGGCACGTTGGTTAGTTTTTCCTCTAAACCGCTCGGCCAGGTAATTTCCAATGAATCGATTTTTGTGCGCTTGCCAAGCCCAAAGAAAATGCGCGGGTCGCTTGCGGACATATAGCTCATGCCGCCTTTCGCCTGCTCGGCACGCGAAATCCCTTCGGAGGTCAGCTTTAGCGAAGCGCCGACGCCGTCGCGATTGGATTTTGTTCCGATGAGCAGAATCTCCAGCCAGTGATTGGCGTTGCCGCCATCGTTGCGCAGCAGCGAGGGATAATCGCCGCGATTGTTGGTGGCGATATCGATGTCTCCGTCGTTATCGTAATCGGCCGTGGCCAGGCCGCGGCCAGCGATGGGGCGCATGAAGTCTGGACCCAGCGAATCCGATACCTTTTCGAACTGGCCTTTGCCTAGGTTGCGGAACATCAGCAGAGGCTCCTTGTAAGAGACTTCGCCGTGATAGAGCTGCACATTGTCCAGCATGGCGCCATTCAGTTGCAGGACGTCGGGCCAGCCGTCGTTGTCGTAGTCCAAAAACTTCATCGAGACGCCGCTCAGCAAGATCGCTTTGTTGCCGATGCCGGAGCGATAGGTGTAGTCGTCGAACGTTCCGTTCTGATTATTGTGATAGAGACGATTCAATTCGAAATCGAGGTGCGTGATGTAGACGTCCTGCCAGCCGTCACCGTCGACGTCCGCGGCGTCGATGCCCATGCCCGCTTCGTAGCGGCCATCCTCGCTCGCAGCGATTCCCGAAACGAGCGAGACATCCTGAAACGTGCCGTCGTGCTTGTTGAGGAAGAGAAAATTCGGCCACGAATCGTTGGCGATGGCGATATCCGGCCAGCCGTCATTGTTGAAGTCGGCGAGGACCACGCCCATGCCTTTGGATTCGGGTTTGCCAACTCCTGAGGCGTCGCTCACATCGGTGAACGTGCCGTCATGATTGTTGTGATACAGCTTGGTTTTCTGGCCTTTGTAATTTCCGGGATGGCAGTAGGAACGGTAACCGGGACGATGTTCGCCGCACCAAAGATTATTTTTCGGGCTCCACTCAATGTAATTGGTGACTACGAGATCGAGCCAGCCGTCTTTGTCGTAGTCAAACCATCCCGCGCTGGTGGACCATCCGCCTTCGTCGGCTACAACGGCCTTGGCGGTGACGTCGGTGAAAGTGCCGTCATGATTGTTGTGATAAAGGATGGCGCGGCTATAGCCGGTGACATAGAGATCGGGATAGCCATCATTGTCGTAATCGCCGACGGCCACGCCCTGGCCGTAATGTCCTTCGCCGCCAACGCCGGCTTTTTCGGTGACATCGGTGAATGTGCCGTCGCCATTGTTGTGGTACAGCGCGGAGCGCAAAGGGCGCGGGGGCTTGTAAATGTCCGTGGCGGCTGATTGGACGAAGAACACATCGATCAAGCCGTCCTGGTCGTAGTCGAGCCAGGCCACGCCAGTGCCCATCGTCTCCAGATAGTATTTTTCTTCGGTTTGCGTGGCGTCCTGAAGGAATGTGATTCCCGCCTCTTTGCGAACATCTGTATATCGGACGGGGATGGCAGCTTGCTGCGGCTTTGGAGCTTGGCCAGCGAATAGGAGCAAATGCGTGGCCGTGCCCAGTACAGTTGTCAGCGCAAGAATTGCGCCGAGTTTGATTCCGAGGCCAAGAACGGGTCCTCTAACTATTTTCAATTTGTTCCCGCTGCCCCGGAGTGTGTAGACAACATTCTTTCCATACGAGCACGTTGGCTCACAGATTTCTAGAGTATTCCGATCAGATTACGCATTCTAGCGCCGGGGCTGAAGGTGCTCAACGGGAAGTTTCGCGTTCCTGAGCGGTTTAGCTCCTGAGTTGCCGACTTTCCGCACAAAAGTAATCCGTTAGCGAAAGCTTCGATGAATGCTGATAGCACTGACCTGCAGGACATTAAAGGCATCGGCGTGCAACCACTATCCATTTTCATGAGGTCTCCTGTCAAAAAATCGGAGAGCAGCAGAAAAGGTTGCCATTCGTCTTTCGGGACGGAGGTTTCGCACACGCAAAGATCGGGCGCGACCGCTTCCGCGACCGCGCCCGTTGATCTGGCTCTAGGACTCGCTATTCCCTGCGAGCGGAAGGCCTACGGCGTGTCCACGCGGACTACGGTCGGGTTCGGAAAGCCTGTAACGTTGCCGGAGTATGCGACCGACCCTAAGTACTTAGTTGCAGGAGCCAAACCGTTGAAGCCGAGCTGAATAGCACCTGAGCCGCCGAGAACTGCTGTACTGGGAGCGCCGACCGTCATGTTCCCCGCATTGGCCGAGCCCAGCAGCCAGGAAAACAGCGTGAAGTTTGCCACTCCACCCGGGGTGTTAAAGCCGTGCACGTAGACTATATAGTCTGTGCCCGCTGCCGGGTTGAGCAGGTCGACTTCTTCGTTTGCTGTGCCGCCGGCGCTGGCGCCAACCCGCACTGCCCCTTTGTAAACATACAGGTCCAGGTCGCTCGCGGGTGTGACATTGGCATCAAACAATGAGAACCGCGCGTACGTGGTTCCGGCTTGAATGGTAACCGGAATCGCCGTGACGCCAGTTCCTCCGGGCGCGAACGACTGCCCAGGATCTTGATTGACGCTACTGTTCGCGGTCGCGGCAGGAATCAGACCTCGGGCTGCCGCCGCGAACGCTCCGTCATACCCGAACTTCACGTTGTAGTTGATCGCCCCACCTGTACCGGACACCTCCGCCGGAGCCGCCAGGGCTACTGGCCGCACCACGAGTGGGCTGCGGACGTTGTGCGTGCCGTCGGTCCAGCTCAGCTGACCGCCGGTGTACGCATTCAACGCTGCCGTTGTCCTGGTGAAGGTCACGTTGAAGGTTTTCGTTTGTCCCGGGTTCAAGGTCAGAGAGGAAGGGCTGACGTTCATGTTGAAGCCGGCCATGCCGCCGACGGCAGCGGTATAGGTTGCGTTTTGCTGCCCCACATTGGTTACTCGGCGCGTTACCGTCTGGATGCCTGGCATTGCCCCAATCGCAATGGAGGCTCCATTCAAGCCACTCGGGTCCAGGGTGTAGCCGGCGCCCGAGAGCGCATTACAAGTCGCCGGGTTCACGCCTGTGGTCGTGCCGCACAGGAATGCCAGCCAATCGTTCAGGTTGGAATCGTAGACCAGCCCCGGATCAGCAGCGCTGTTTGGCGCAACGTGTCCTGCTCCCTGACGGAAGATCACCAACGGATTTGTGTTCGGTCCGTCGAGGATGTCCGTGCCAGTTGTCATCAGCGCTGACTTGATCATCATCGGCGTCCAGTCCGGATGCCGCTGCTTGATCAGCGCCGCCAGTCCAGCCACGTGCGGGCTCGACATTGACGTGCCGCTGTACACGTTGAACAGTTGACCGGCATTTCCCGGAGGCGCCACAGCCGCCACGATGTCCTGCCCCGGAGCGATCACGTCCGGCTTCAGCAGGTTGCCATTACCCGCGCGCAGCGGCCCGCGTGAGGAAAAAGACGCGGTAAACGGCGCGGGAACGTTGAATACAAGTTGCGCCTTATTGATCGTCCCCGTGGGGCCGGCGGTCGCCGCGTATGCCTTCACGGCCGCGCGGTCGGTATCCGCCAGATGCACCGTGGGAACGAAATGGAAGTCCGCGTTGAGCGAGTTCGGCGTGACGTTCAGGAGTATCATGCCCGCCCCTCCCGCTTCTTTGACGGCAAGGCTCTTGTTGACCCGGGCATTTACGCCGCGGTCGCAGACAACGATCTTCCCGGCGACTTTAGCCGGATCCAGTACCGGTGTGGGTGTCTGACTGGCACCGACCAGGTTGTCAATCGCAGCGAAACACAGCCTCACCGCAGTAGCATCCGCTCCCGCCAATCCCGCCGCGGTTGCGTCGATCAACGCCACCGGTCCCACCGCATTTGCCAGAGAAGCGCCGTTGAACGTGGTGCCTCCCAGATTTACAGAGCCTCTACCGTCGCGATTGTGTGTACCGGCTGCAACCGTCGTGATCCACGGACTAGGGTGTGCCACCGTCGCGCTAGTCGGGCCGCTGTTGCCCGCTGACGCCGCCACAAAAACTCCCGCATTGGCGGCGTTCAAAAACGCAATCTCCGCCGGATCAAGAAAGTTCGTCAGCGTTCCACTGATCGAATAGTTGATTACATCTACCCCGTCGGCAACAGCTTGATCGATTGCCGCCACCAAGTCCGACGTAAAACCGCTCGCCGTGGAGGCATCTTTTGTGGACCACAATGCCTTATACATCGCGATGCGCGCTCGCGGAGCCATGCCGCTCATCGGACCAAATACCGCCGCCGCTCCGGTGCCCTGCACGCCATGATTGCCGCCGGCCGTAGACGACGTATGCGAACCGTGGCCGTTGTAGTCGCGTGCGGACATGAACTCCCAGGGCCGCAGAGCCTTGAGCGCCGCATCACCGCCCCACGCGGCGTTGAACCAGGCGGCACCGATCAGCTTCTCATTGCACTTTGATTGCGGGAACTGCTCTCCAGCATTGCACTGTCCCTGCCAGTTCAAGTTGTGCTGACCTTGGCCGTAATTGTCGCCCGGACGATCCGAGACGCTCAGTCCCTCCGGCCAGACACCCGAATCCACTACGCCGATGATGATGTCCTCGCCCGCGTGGCTGAAACCTCCGAGGTGAGCCCACAGGCCCGTGCCCGGCGTGTCCAGGCCCAAGAACGTTGGGGTTGAAGACGTGTCCGCGAACTGCAGTTCGTCCTTCACAACCGAGACAACGCCCGGCTGACTCTTCAGAGCTTCTGCCTGAGCCGGCGTCAACTCCGCCGCAAAACCGTTGAACGTATAGTGGTAATCATAGACTTTCCGTCCCCCCGCTGCCCTCACCGCCCGGTCGTGATCGCCGTCCAGGTGTGCCGCATAAGCATCGACATCTGGATTGGCGCGAGTGAACTTTTGTCCAGCGGCTGGTTTCGTGGCCCTCAGCCCCGGCACGTCGCCCCTATAGTCCACCGCCGGTGCTTTGCTCATTTGCACCACGTACAATTTGTTGACCGCTTTGTCTCTTTTTTGGCCGACCGCTTCATCTGAATTTTGGGAATCTTGTGCACGTACACCGACGACGGCGAACAATAGTAGGAAAGCAATAATCATTTCGAGGTAACGTTTCATGGATCATCCACCCCTTTTTCCATCGCTATGAACACACAACCACTCGGATCTGAGTCGCGGCTGGGACAAACCGGACTTGCTCGCTTAATGGCGAGGGCAGGAGAACTGCGTGCGGTCGCCGACCGGGGAGTCTATCGGGAAAACGGTCATTGTCAAGGGTTGTAACGAGCCTCCGGCTCTTCTCGTTTTTATATCGGTGGAGCACTTCATTTCTTTAACGGTTCAGTAATAAGGTGAATACTGCCACCGGCGTGGTAAGCTTCACTTCAGGTGGTCGTGCATACCAAAGAGGCCGCAGGTTCATCGCGTGAGAGTAGTAGATGATGCGTTTTTGCAGGCGCAGATCTTGCATGCACCAGGGAGCAAATTTCCGCGGCAGCGAGGCCAACTGATCCATGAGTGGCTCGGGGTTGGCGCTCAGATTTAAGAAAAAATGGCCGTCCCACAAATCCGCGTGCACGCGGTTAAGCGGATAGTCCTCGCGACAAAAATTCGCCTCCTGCATGTGTGTTGCGCCCAAGAGCCGTCCATCGAGCGCGTACGTCCAGCCGTGGTAAGGGCATTGGATGCGGCCTTCGAAGTGACCTTCCGAGGCTGCGCAGATGCGCGTGCCGCGGTGGCGGCAAACATTGAAAAAAGCCTGAACGCGGCCGCTCGAATCCCGCGTGACAATGATGCTCTCGCCGGCAATCTCAGGCAGAACGTAGTCGCCGTGACGCGGAATTTCGCTTTCGCGGCCTGCATACACCCACGTCTGCGCATAAAGCGGTCGATCTCGTCACTGAAAACCTGTGGGTCGGTGTAGTAGCGCCGCGTAAGAGTCCTTGGCGTGGGCGTCACTTCTGTCTGCATGGTTTCCCCGAAGTCTCAGGCCCTTGCGGGCATATTATGCCACAACGAAAAAGCTGAGTCGGAGTTAGAGTGTCCTCTCGGCGAGCGATAACGCGAGCTGGAGTAATTGCTGGCGCGCCACCATCGGCATGGGTTCGCGTGCGGAGGCGGATTGCGCGGGGGCGCGGGAGAGGGCTTCTTCGATGCGGTTTACGTCGAGGGCGCCGGCGGCGTTGCTGCCCTTGAAGCGGTTGAGGACTTCGCGGGCTTTTTCGATCTGTCCGGTTTGGTAGTAGAAAACGCCGAGCGTGGAATAGCTGCCGGCCCATTCCGGCAATAGTTCCACGGCGCGTTCGAGGCGGTCGGCAGCTTGCGCCGTGTTGCCTTCCAGGACAGAGATGAGGCCCAAGCCCCACAGAATTTTCCCGGAGCCGGGGACGCGCGCCAAACCTTGCTGCAAAGTTTCCGATGCGCCGCGCACATCGTTGCTGCGCAACTGTACCAAAGTGAGCGAAAGATAATACTGATCGTTATCGGGGTTGCGGCGAATGGCGTCGCGGAAAATCTCGGTAGCGCGCGCAGTGTCGCCGAGATGGGCTTGGATGTCTCCGAGCAAAGCGAGGTAGGCATCGTCCTGCTGACCTGCAACGGAAACTTGCTGCACGGCTTCGAGTGCTTGCGAGTAGAGGCCTTTGCGGAAATAGGCGTCGGCGAGGTCAAACTTCACATCGTCCGAATCAGGGTTCGCGCGCAGCGCCGACTGAAAATGCTGGATGGCTTCGTCGTACAAGCGATAGCGGGCGAGCAGAACGCCGATTCCCGTCTGGGTGCGGTAATCGTTGGCGCTAAGCTGGTCGAGCTGTGCGATGGTCTTGCGGGCGTCTTCCGTTTTCCCAAGTTTCAGGTACGTTTCGGCAAGCAGGTAGAGATCTTGCGGCTGGTCGGGATGTTTTTGGACTTGCTCGGTCAGTTGCGTCAAGTCGAGTTGCGTGCGCTCGCGCGCGGTTAGAGTCGAGCGGTTGTCGAGATAATCGAAAAGGTGCTGGTAGGGATAGGGGCCAGTGGAGGCGTCCTTTGAGAGTGTTTGAAAGACATTCAAATCGCGCTGCGCCGCTTCCGTTTGGTGCAGGCTGCGCTCGACCATGGCGAGCTTGTAGTAGCCGGAGGCGGGGTCGCGGCTTACTTTTACGTATCGGCGCAGTAACTCCGCGGCCTCTTCGAGTTTCTTGCTGGCCACGCGCAGGTTCGCCAGCTCCAGCAGAGCCTCGGAAAAATCAGGGTTGGACTTCAGCGCCTCCTGAAAAAAGGTTTCGGCCGCGGCGTGATTTCCTTGCCGCTCTTCGATGTAGCCCATGTTGAAAAGGCAGGAAGCGTTGCGACGATCGAGGTTCAGTCCTTGCTGGAAATATTTTTTCGCTTCGTCGAAGCGCCCGAGATGACGGTACGAGAGGCCCATGAATGCGTACGAGCGAGCCGAGGGGTCCAGCGCAATCAGCGCCTTGAACTCCTCAATGGCTTTCTCCGCTTTGCCGGACATGAAATAGCTTTCGCCGAGGGCGGCGTGGAGGTCGGCGCGCTTCGGAGCGACTTGCAAACCAGATTCGAGCAGTGGAATGGCGTCTTCGAAATAATTCTGGCTCATGCTGACACGCGCCAAGAGGAAAATGATGTCGGCATTTTGCGGGGCCAGCTTGTGCGCGCGTACAAGGAGATCCAAAGCGTCGACCGCCTTTTTCTGGTCGGCATAAACCTGCGCCAGCTGGTAAAGCGTGTCCGGCGAATCCGGCTTCAGCTTCAGCGCGCGGTTCAACGCCAATTCGGCCTTGGCGTATTCACCGGTGCGTAGATAGGCCTGGCCCAAGTTGTAGAGAATCTCCAGCGTTTCCGGCTGCAGCGCGTTGGCTTGTTCGAGTTCGCGCTGCGCGGCGCGATACTGTTTTTCCGAAGCCAGCAAAACGCCCAGCGTGAAATGAAGCTGCACGTCGTCCTTGTTTTCGTTGGAGAGCTCCGTCGCCGACTTCAAGCCTTCGGCGGTCCTGCCGGCCTGAAGGTATGCGCGCGTCAGGTTGAATCGGGCTTCGAGATTCGCGGGCCGCACGCGCTGAAAATGAATGATTGCCTTGGCTGGCGAGCCCTGCGCCAAGAGCACCAGGCCGAGGTTGTAGTTCGCGTCGCGGTTCGCTGGCGCGAGACGAAGGACGCTCCGGAACTCCTGCTCGGCAAGGTCGAGCTTTCCCTGCGCGACGTACACATTGCCGATGCTGTTGCGCGTGCGAGTGGAGTTGGGCTCAAGCTTGACGGCTTGCTGGAAAGCTTCGAGGGCGCCGGCATAATCTTTTTCGCTAACGTATATAACCCCAAGCAGATTGTAGCCTTCGGCGTTCGCGGGATTTCGTTGCAGCTCTTCCCGGATTTTTGTTTTGGCCTCGGCTATGCGGCCTTCGCGGAGCAGCCCTTCCGCTTCGGCGAGGAGCGGCGACACCGCCTTTGCGAGTTGCTTAGGAGCGCTCCGCTTTGCGGCCGGTTGCTGCGCAGCGTGTGCTGCAGCGCAAGAGGAAATCATCGATAGCGCAAGAATTACCCACGACGCGACGCTCGCGAGTTTTCGTTGCAATGCGGAATCAAAAGCCATCGCCGACAACTCCTCCATCTGCGCGCTGATTATTGTCGAAAACTCAATTTAGCATCTCCAGCGCCTGCTGAGCCATCTTGTGCTGTGGCTGCTGTTGCAGCAGGGCTTGCAGCACCTCTCGCGCTTTGTCTTTTTCTTTGAGGATCACGTAGAGGCGCGCAAGATTGAGATAGGCCTGGTCAAAGTTCGGCGCCACACGGATGCAAGCCTTGAATTTTTCTTCGGCTTCGGGATATCGCTCCTCGCGCACAAAAAATACGCCGAGATTGTTGAGCGCGTCTGGATAATCGGGGCGCAGGCTGATCGCACGCTGCAGGTATTCCGACGCGAGTGGTAGCTGCTTTTGGCGCGCGTAGAGCATGCCGAGGTTGTAGTGGACTTCCGGATTTTCCGGTTCGAGTTCGAGCGCGCGCTTGAGGAGCTTTTCCGCTTCACTGAAATTTCCTTGGCGGCGGTAGACGTTCCCGAGATTTAGCAACGCGATGGCGTAGTCGGGCCGCAGGAGCAGCGATTGTTTGAAATTGCGGATGGCATCGTCGGACTGCCCTTGCTGCGCCGCAATCATTCCGAGATTGTTCCAAGCTTCCGGATAGTTCGGGCGCAGCTTGACGGTTCGCTCGAGATATTGGCGCGCCTCCGTGAAAGCGTTCTTGTGAAGGTAAAGCGTGCCCAGGTTGTAATAAGCCTCGGGCTCGTTCGGCTTGGCAGCGATGACTTGTTGGAAGGATGCCGCAGCTTGGTCGAGATAGCCGCGCTGGAACAACGCCACGCCGTAGGTGAAGTCGTTGCGCCGGAACGCGCCCTTTTCGTAGAGCGCTCCCGCGAAGGGCAGCGCGTTGCGCGTTCGTGCCTCCGGAGTCCGCAGGAGCGATTGCAGATCATCCACTAGGCGTCCGACTGTCACGACGCCCTGGTACACCTTGACAATCATTCCTTCGCGGTCTATTAGGAAAGAAGTTGGCAAGGCGAGATCGCGGCGGCGATCGAACAGGTAGCGATAAAGAATATTGTAGATGCCCGCGATTTCTGGCGTGGCCCGCAGGGTAGGGAAGGATAGGTTTTCTTTCGCGGCAAAGGAGCGCGCTGCCGCCGCATCGTTGTCCTCGTCAACGTTGATTGCGATGATGCGGAGCCCGTGTGACGCGAGAGTTTCATGGCTGCGTTGAAACAGGCGCAATTGTTCGCCGCACGCCGGTGCTGTCGCCGCCCAAAAATGCAACAGCATCGGACTTCCCCGAAGCGCCCCAAGGTTCACGGCTCGGCCCTCTAAATCCGGGAGAGAAAAGTCCGGCGCGTGCAGGGGTTCGATGAGCCACGTTTCCGACGAAGGCGGCAAGGCCTCGGGCTTGATGGGTTCGCTCGGTTGAGCATAAGCCGACGGTGAAGCCGCGAAGGACTTCGCCGCAAAATCCTGCGAGCCCTCCTGAATCTCGACGCGGCGATTCACCGGGACGCGCGCGAAGGTTTGCATGAGGCCGCTGGGCCAGCGGATGCTCGCGTGAACAGCGCCCTCGGTTTTGCCCACACCGAAAAAGAGCTCTTTGCTGTGCTGCGACAAAAAGCCGGAACCTGCCAGTACGAATTTCGTTTGACGGTGAGCTCCAGCTTGGACGGTGATCGAGGCGCCGATGGCGTCGCGGTTGCTTCTTGTGCCGCGCAATCGGAACGAGACGGACTGGCCGAGCTCTTTCATTGCGTTGCGCAGGACTCGAATTTGTGGCGCGTTGCGATTCTTGAGAATTATTTCGAGACGTCCATCGTGGTCCAGATCCGCGAGCGCAAAAGCGCGGCAATCGTCGGGAAAATCCAATCCGAGTGCGCCGGATACTTCCGAAAATGTGCCGTCGCGATTGTTGGCGTAGAAAACGTTTCGCTCGTAGCCGTTCCAGGTCGCGTCCGAGCGGATCAGCTCGTTAATAGCATTCCAACCTTGCTCGTATCTTGCCGAGGGAAGGGAATTCTGCGGAGATTTGCCGACCACCTGGCGCCAGAAGAAACTGGAAATATCTCCGATGACGCCGCGCGGAGGTTCCGGCCCGGAAATGTACCCGTTCGCGATGTAGAGGTCCAGATACCCGTCGTGGTCGAAATCCCAGGCATCGGAAGACCACGCCCAACGCCCCATCTCAACGCCGGCTTTCTCGCCGACGTTTTGAAATTTCCCATTCCCAAGATTCCGATAGAGCGAATTGCCGCGCGCGTGTCGGCGATAAAGGGCGCGAACGTCTTCAGGTTCGCCCAGGTGAAAGCGTTCCTGCTCAGAAATTCGAATGCCCGCAGCCGACCACATATTAGAGACGTACACGTCCTGGTTGCCGTCATTGTCGTAATCGAACCAGGCCGCGCTCATGCCCGCGCCGGGATCTTCCACGCCGGCGTGCGTTGAGACAGACGTGAAGGTCCCGTCGCCATTATTGCGGTAGAGATTGCTCCGGCCGAAATCGTTGGCGACGTACAGATCGGGGTGGCCGTCGGCGTTGTAGTCGGCCCAGGCGCAGGCAAAGCTGTAGCGGTCGTTGTCAACGTTCAGCCCGGCTGCTTCCGTGCGATCGCGGAAAGTGGCGTTGCCTTCGTTGTGCAGCAGAAAATTGGGCGGCCCGTTGCGCGCGTCAAAGTAGGGAGCGGGGTAGTGATACTGGTCTAGGCCGAGATAGTAGCTGTAGAGACAGAAATAGATGTCGAGGCGGCCGTCGCCATCGTAGTCCGCGAGGGCGGCGTGGGTGAACGTGCCTTGCGGCGGACGCGCGAATTGAAAAGCGTCGCGTTTGAACGAAAAGTTTCCGCGGCCGTCGTTGAGAAAGAGAAGAGGGCCGCTTCCGCAAACGACAAGGAGATCCTGTACGCCTTTGTTTTCGAAATCGGCAAACAGCGCGCACGCGGTGGCGTCGAGCACGCCGACGCCGGCTTTTTCAGTGACGTCGTCGAATGTCCCGTCGCCGCGATTGCGATAAAGGCGATTGGGGAGTCCCGCCGGCTGGCAGACGAAGAGGTCGTCGAAGCCGTCGTTGTCGACGTCGCCCACGGCGAGGCCGTTGTTGCCGTACACGTCGATGCCGCAAGCCCCGTCGAGGACGGTCCGCCAGTGGTCGACCCCGCGGAGCATCTGATTTCGGTACGAGTCCGTTTGGCCGAGGGCTTGCGCCGTCACGTCGACGAAAATCGGCCCGCGCGCGCGGCTCACGGTTTCTGAGGTTGCCTCCCAACGCAGCACGCGCCATGCGTTGGAATCGGCGCGAGTCCACCGCGTCGACCAATTTCCGATGCGCTCTTCGCGGGCGCCATCGGCGCGCGTGCCGACGAGGTCGTAGCGAATCTCGGTTTGCACGGTGAGCGGGGAGTTGGCAACTTCTTTGACGCCAGTGATTTCGAACTCCGCGGTCTCTACGTGCGCGAAAGGTGCGAGGTAGTCCTTCACTTGATCGAGGAACCGCTCGCGGCCCTTCGTTGGATTAGCGGTAAAGCGCCGGCGCGTGACCTCGATGCCGCCGCCCGAGCGCACGCTGCTTTCTTGCGGCTGTGCGAGGGGAGTCGCTTCGAGCGAAACGTCAAGAAAATTTGCGAGCACGCTGAGCGCGGGCGGAGCTGTGTTGAGAGCACTGCTCCAATCGTTGAGGAGCCGCGCGATTTCAAACGCGTATTTTTCGGTAACGAACTCGTCCGCGCCAGTCGCAACAAGGCGAAGAACATCGTCAAGAGGAGATTTCGTGGGGTAATGAGGTGTCAGTCGAAAATCAGCGAAGGGAAAGGCGGGAATCGCTCGCGGAGAAGCAGCAATTCCCGCGCCGAAAGGCAGAGCGCGCATCGGCGCGGGAACGAAAAGCATGGGAGCCCAGCGCATTCCCCGAAGGAAGGTTCGACGCGAAATGTGCTTTTCGTCTTTGTGACGCGCCATCCGGAAGTGCCGTGCCACCACCCGCTCGCATGCTAGCACTCTGACAGGGCCGATCCAAAACCCTAAGGATCGATGGGGGCCGGCCCGGAGGAATTGCCGGGGACCAGCTCGGCGGTAATCTGGTATTCGCGTCCCTGAGGGTTTGCGGAGCGGGAAAGTTCGTGCAGTGCGTCGGCGGCCATTTGGCCGAGCATGTCGCGATGAATGTCCACCGTAGTAATCGAAGGGTTGCTGTATTCAGCGAGGCGCGTCTTGTCGAAGCCGGTCACCGAAATGTCCTCTGGGACGCGGCAGCCGGCGTTCATCAGGCCCTTGATGACTCCGACGGCGGTGAGATCGTTCACCGCCATCACCGCCGTGGGCCTGGGATTGAGCTGTGCGATCGCCAGACCGGCGCTCAAGCCGCCTTCGAAGCGCAAATCGCCCAGCAGCACTGGCCCGGGCTCAAGTCCTAAAGCCCTCATACACTTTTCGTAGGACTGCAAGCGCACAACGTTGGACCTCAGTCGCGGTCTTCCGGCGACAAAGGCGATGCGCCGGTGTCCGTGTTTGTGGAGGTACTCAACGATCTGCTGTATTCCGGAATGGTAGTCGATGCGCAGATTGCTGACGTATTTGCGCACGGGAGCAAGATCGAGAAAGGTCACGGCAATTCTTCGCCGCGCCAGTTCGTGGATCACGCGCAAGCTGATCTCCGAGGTCATCACCGCCACGCCGCGTACTTTGTGCTCCATCATTCGCTCGGCGGCCTCGCGCGTTCTGCGCGGATCATAGTTGGTGTCGCTGAGAATCGCGTCATACCCAAGCTCGCGCGCGCGCGTCTCGAAGCTCTTGATCACTTCCGGGAAGAACGGATTCTCGATGTCGGAGACGATGATGCCCAGCGTGCGGCTTTCGCGCGAGGCCAAGTGGCGTGCGTGAACGTCGGGAAAATATCCGAGGCGCTTGACCGCCGAAAGCACCAGGCTATGCGTACGCGGGCCCACTTTGCCGGTTTTGTTCAACACGTTGGAGACCGTGGCGGTGGATACTCCCGCGGCCTTTGCAACATCGCGAATGGTTAGGCCCATAAGCCGAAGTTCTCAGCGAGGCAAGTGACTCCGATCGAATCCCCTACGTCGGGGCAAGCGGCTTGCAGTATAGATGAAAAAAAACGCTTGACAACATCGAAAGACCTGTGAGATAGACAGTCCCACTAGGTTAAGCGGTTAAGTAGCTTGGGTGCGTAAATCCGGAGTCAAACGGGTTTTCATGCATTTGCCGGGCTTGGGGTGCGAGATTCTCAAAACGCTCATGTCGTGGGGCGCAGCTAGCCGCGCGTTTCGATCAGACCTAGGTCCGCAACATTTATACGAGTCGAGGAGCCTTTAGGGCGGCTTAGGCCGCCTTAGGTGCTTGATGTCCGGGATTTGTCAGGAATTGGGCCCGCGAGGGCTAGGAGGAAAGGCGATGAACGGAAGAGCTCTTTCTGCATTGTTCGGTCGGGCGCCGTTACTCACGCTGGCAAGTCTTGTCGTATTGTTCTGCAGCGCGGCCCCGCTTCGCGCGCAGGTGGACACCGGCAGTATCCTGGGCACCGTCTCGGATACATCGGGCGCGTCGGTTCATGGCGCCACCGTGACCCTCACCAACGAGGGCACGAACGCCAGCCTCTCGACCACTACAGGTTCAGACGGGAGTTACAAGTTCACGCCCGTCAGGATCGGCACCTACAAGCTCACCGCCACCCTTCAAGGGTTCTCGACCATTACGCAGAAGAATATCGTCGTCAACGTCGGGTCCGATGTAGTCGTTGACTTCACGCTGAAACCGGGCGCAGTCAGCGAGACCGTCGAGGTAGCATCGACGGTTCCCGTCCTCGAGACCCAGGACGCTTCCGTAGGCCAGGTCATGGATTCGCGCAACGTCGATCGCCTGCCGCTGAACGGCCGCAATTTCACTTTCCTTGCTCAACTCTCCGCTGGCGTCAACACTCCGCAGGCGGACACTCGCGGCAACGCGGCGAGCGGCGCCTTCTCAGCCAACGGCCTCCGTCCGGCGCAGAATAACTATCTGCTCGATGGCATTGACAATAACTCCGACACCGTGGACTTTTTGAATGGTACGAACTTCGTCGTGCTTCCTCCTGTAGACGCCATCGAAGAATTTAAAGTACAAACCTCGAACTTTAGCGCGGAGTTCGGCCGGTCCGGAGCCGCCGTTCTGAACGCCACCATCAAGTCCGGCACCAACAACTTCCACGGTGCTGCCTGGGAATTCTTCCGCAACGATAAGCTGGATGCCGCGGACTTTTTCGAAAACGCTCGGGGAATTAAGAAGGGCTCTCTTCGTCAGAATCAGTTCGGTTTCTCTTCTGGCGGTCCGGTAATCATCCCCAAAGTTTTCAACGGCAAGGACAAGGTGTTCTACTTCGCCGACTTTGAGGGCCTGCGCCGTCGTCAGGGAACCGTGCTGACGGGCGCTGTCCCGACGGTGAACGAGCGCAACAGCGGGTACACCGACCTTACCGACTTGATTACGTTTCAGTCCGGCACTCACACCGACGCATTGGGTCGTGTTATGCCGATCGGGACCATCCTCGACCCGTCAACAACACGAGCGGTCCCAGGTGGATTCGTCCGTGATCCCTTCGGTACCTGCCCGGCTACTACGGTCACCTTTACACTCGCTGCCTGCAACCTGAACCACATTCCCGCAGGCCGATTGGATGCGAATGCTATCAAGCTCTTGAACCTCTATCCGCTGCCAACGGGTGCGGGCATTGTCGATAATTTCGGCAATTCGCCGAAACTCAAGGAAGACCGCAATGCCTTTGAT
>JGI12635J15846_10001485_pt1 | contig 20556 bp, 22 predicted proteins | sample BlaSpr_A8_OM2_M2_FD_15846 | JGI IMG/M metagenome (IMG submission 15846) | reverse complement strand
AGCGGTAGGTAGTGGTTTGCATCACGAAAACCATGTCCGGATTTTTCGGGTCCACGTACACGCGGCAGATGTAGAGATTGCCGGTGATGCGCGGATCCTTGGTGATTTGGCGCCAGTGCGTCCCGCCATCGTCGGAGCGGAAGAGGCCGGGTTCCATGATGGCGAAAATTCGTTGACCTTTGGTGCCGGGAGCAACGGCGAGACCAACGCGGCCGCGCGGCGCGGCAGGCAGGCCGTCTTCGGAGACGGGCTTCCAGCTGGCGCCTTCGTCGGTGGATTTGTAAATCCAGGAATCCTGCGCGGGAGTTTCCGGAGGGCCCGCGCGGAAATCGAAGGGCTTCCAAAGGGCGGAGTAGAGGATGCGCGGATTATCGGGGTCGGCGGCCATGTTGGAAACGCCAGCCGTGTCGTCCTTGTAGAGAGTTTTGGTCCAGGTCTTGCCTCCGTCGGTAGTTTTGTACACGCCGCGATTTTCGCTGGCGGCGCCGACGCCGAGGATGGGATGGCCTAGAACTCCGACGACGATGATGTTGGGATTGCGCGGGTCGACGAGAACCGTGCTGATGAAGCGGGAATCTTTCAGGCCGATGTTGGTCCAGGTGGCGCCGGCATCGGTGGAGCGATAGACGCCGTCGCCGGCAGTTTGTTCACCGGTGCCGACGATGATGAGTTTGGAATCGGAGGGGGCGATGGCGATGTCGCCGATGGATGCTACATGCTGATCGTCGAAGATTGGTTTCCAGGTGGTACCGCCGCTGGTGGTTTTCCAGATGCCGCCGCCGGGGGTGCCGATGTAGTAGGTGGCGGAATCGCCGGGGACGCCCGCTACCGCGGAGACTCGGCCGGCGCGGTAGGGGCCGATCAGTCGCCAGTGTAGGGCCGAGTAGAGGCTGGGATCGACGACGGGTGTTGCGGCTGTTGCGGGATTTTGCTGGCCGTAGAGAGGAACGGCGGCGGCGACCAGTACAACCGCGGCGAGAAGGCGTTGAAGGCGAAGCAATGGGATCCTCCGGTGACGGGAAAGTTTACCATCGTGCGAAAGATTGCGTGGGTTTCGCGATGCGTTAGTGGAGGCCGGACCAATCGTCGGCGAGGAGGATGGAATTGCTGGGATTGGAGGGGTCGTATTTTACGCTGGCGGTTTGGCCGGCGGCCACGCGGCCTAGGTGCTTGGCTTCGTCGAGGCCGGTGATATCTTGCGCGGTTTCGTAGGTGACGCCGGAGATTGAGTAAGTGTAGTAGAGGAGCTTTTGCGTGCCGTTGGTGAAGGCCGAGGGGGCGGCGCGTTTCTGAAACATTCTGGGTTGCTTGGCGGTGGGATCGTTTGCGTCGCGAGCGTGTTCGACGATTTCCAGGACCTGGCCCTCGACGATGCGGCCGACTCGATTGAGATAAGCGCGGCGCTGGCGTTCGACGTCGCCGGCGTCTTCGGGCTTGCGGCGCAGCCAGAGAACGAGTCCGACGAGGGCGACCACCGCAACTCCGGCGAGCGGAAGCCAATCGTGCCAATCAGTCAGGAGTTCTTTCAACGCGTGCCTTTTCCGGTGCGGTTCAATCCTGCGCGGCGATGACGGGATTTCTTAGCGTGCCGATTCCGCCTACGCTGACTTCGACCACGTCGCCGGCGACCAGCGGCCCCACACCCGAGGGCGTGCCGGTGGCGATCACGTCGCCCGGCTCAAGCGTCATCACCTGCGCGATGAAGCGGATTATAGCATCAACGGAAAAGATCATTTCCGACGTGTGTCCAGACTGTTTCCTGATTCCATTCACGTAGGTTTCGACGGTGACGCCCGCGGGATCGATATGCGTTTCGAGGATGGGGCCAAAAGGACAGAAGGTGTCGAAGCCTTTGCCGCGGGTGAATTGGACGTCGAGTTTTTGCAAGTCGCGGGCGGTGACGTCGTTGAGGCAGGTGTAGCCGAGGATGTAGGGCGCGACGCTTTCGGCTTCTTTCAGGTGATAGCAGCGGCGGGCGATGATTACGGCTAGCTCGCCTTCGTGGTCCATGCGGTGAGAGATGCGCGGGTGGACGATGGGTTCTTCGGGCGCGATAACGGACGACGGAGGCTTCAGGAAGATGAGCGGTTGGGCAGGTGCGTCGTTACCCAATTCTTTGGCGTGTTCCAGATAATTGCGGCCGACGCAGACAATCTTGCTGGGCGCGGACGGCGGGAGGAATTTTATCTGGTCGAGGGGCCAGGCATTTCCGGTGCGCTCGCGTGTGCCGTGGAGTTCGCCGTGGATTTCGTGGATTTTATCGCCTTCGATTATTCCGGCGCGGGCGTGCGGATGGGATTCGTGCGTGGAGCGGCTGAGAGGTTTGGCGTCGAATTCCTGGGGTTGAAATCGGCAGAGCTTCATCGGTGGTGGGTGTCGAAGAAATCGGAGCGGCGGCGGCGCGGGGCGATACGGTGCTGGCGCGTCAGCAGAAGCATGGCGCCAACCCAGGAGCCTACCGCGCAGACACCGTATACGACGGCGCCTTCGAGGAAGGCGTCGAAGGGCGAGCGCAGCGCTTGGAAGAGGCTGTGAAAAAACATTCCGGCGATGTCGTAGGCGACGACGAAAATTCCCCAGGCGAGCATGGCGGAATAGAACATTTTCAGCGGGCGATTGAGGAAACGGAAAATCGGAATGAGCATGATCGCGAGGAACAGGCCGTAGGAGGCGCCGTTGCGTTCGAGAGCGCGATTATCGAGCCAGGAGAGGCGATTTGCGGCGATGAGCGAGCCGATCATCACGATGGTGAGCAGCGCGCCGGTGTAGAGGCCGACGCGAATCGTCGAGCTGAACGCCTTCAGGGTAGCTTCTGCGTGAGCGGGGATGGGATGGGCGGTGGTGGCTGGATCGGTCATTGATTTGGCTGCGAGTCTGCCGGAGCTTCGACCGGCACTTCGCCGGATGTGGCTGCGCTGGCGGTGCTTTCATTGCCGACGCGATCCACTGCCGTGACGGTGTAGAAGTAGCGGTGGCCCGGTACGACATTCATATCGCGAAACGCGGGAGTACGCAACAGTTCCGGATCTTGCTTCTGGCCGGCGACTCCTTCCTGCTCACTTCTATAGATGTTGTAACCGGCGATATCGTTTTCCGCGCTGATGGACCAGGAGAGGTCGAGATAAGCGGGCGCGCTGCCCTGCGCGGGAACCAGCACGACGACGAGTCCTTGCGGCGCGGCGGGAGGGAAAGTATCGAGCGGGGTGACTTCGATGACGGGCGAGTCGGGCGATTCAATTTGCAGATCGGGGTATTGCGCGACGCTGCGGACGCTGTAGCGGTAGGTCTTTCCGAATTGAATTTGGGTGTCGCGGAAGGGTGGCGCTGCACTTTCGCCGATGAGAACGGTGGAGTTTGGCGATCGCGGTGGCTGCGGCCCGTTGACGGGCGCGATGGCTTGCGGCATTTCGCGGCGAAAGATTCGATAGCTGGCAATCGGCGGTGCGGGTCCGACGGCGGTTTTTTGCGGCGGGGACCAGGCAAGGATCACGCCTTGGTGAGTGATTTCGGCTTTGAGGTCCGCGATCGGTTCCGGGGAGGGAGCGACCCGCAGGATGGCGGCATTGGAATTCGCGGAGACTTTCTTTGGCGAGGTGCGAGTGCGCACGGTGTAAACCGCCTGCGTGTCGGGATGCTGGGTGAAATCCTCGGGCTTGAGCGCGTCTTCGTAGCGAATTTGGCGTCGCGTGTCGAATCGAGCCACCATCGCCGACGGGATGGTTACGAGCAGCGTGGGATTGGCGGGAACGGACGTTGGCGCGGGGCTCGCGGGATTTTTTTGGAAATCGCGGAAGATTTCGATTGCGGGCGGCTGCTTAAGCTCGCGACCCTCGATGGATTCCTTGGGAAGAGTAAAGGTGAGGATCACGTTGTCGCCTTGTTGGGTGGCGGCGAGATCGGGGATTGCGGTGGGAATCGGCGCTTTGCGTTCGACTGGCTCACCGGGAGCGCCGCAGCCGGCAAGAAGGACGATAGAAGCGAAAATGGAAAAGAGAAAATGGAAAATGGAGGCCGGCACTCGTGAACGCTGCGCACGCTGAGACCAGCGCGCCACTTTTCGTTTTTCCATTTTCTGTTTTCTAATTTCTACAAAATGTAACGGCTGAGGTCCTGGTCTTTCACGATATTGGCGAGCTGCTTTTGCACGTAGGCCGCGTCCACTTTAAAGGACTTCTTTTTCATTTCCGGGGCTTCGAAGGAAATGTCTTCCAGCACTTTTTCCAGGATGGTGTGCAGGCGGCGCGCGCCGATGTTTTCGGTGTGCTCATTCACTTTGGCGGCGAATTTCGCGATGGCGGCGATGGCGTCGTCGGTGAAAGTGAGCTTGAAGGGCTCGGTATCGAGCAGCGCGATGTATTGCTTGATCAGCGCGTTCTTGGGCTCGGTGAGGATACGAATGAAATCGGCCTCGGTGAGCGAGGTGAGTTCGACGCGAATGGGGAAGCGGCCTTGCAGCTCGGGGATCAGATCCGAGGGCTTGGTGGTGTGAAACGCGCCGGCGGCGATAAATAAAATGTGGTCGGTGCGCACCATGCCGTAGCGGGTGTTGACTGTAGTGCCTTCGACGATGGGCAGTATGTCGCGCTGCACGCCTTCGCGGGAAACGTCCGGGCCATGGCCAGATTCGCGGCCGGCGATTTTGTCCACCTCATCTATGAAGAGAATGCCCATCTGCTCGACGCGATCCACGGCGATGCGCGTGACCTGGTCCATATCGATCAGGCGGTTTTCTTCTTCCTGGATCAGGTAATCAAACGCTTCGGCGACCGTCATTTTGCGCTTCTTTTTTTGCTGGCCGAACATGCCGGAGAGCATGTCCTTTACGTTGATGTCCATTTCCTCGACGCCCTGATTGGTGATGATTTCGAAGGAGGGCATCTGGCGTTCGCGGACTTCGACTTCGACCATGCGCGTGTCGAGCTTGCCTTCGCGCAGTTGTGCGCGAAGTTTTTCCCGCGTGCGGGCTACTTGCTCGCGGCGCTGAATTTCGCTGGCGGGCGTGGTGTCCGAAGGAATGGGTGAAGGCGGGAGGAGCAGGTCGAGCAGGCGGTCTTCGGCGGATTGTTCGGCGCGCTCGGCGACTTCGTCGAGTTTTTCTTCGCGGACCATGTCAATCGCGGTTTCGACGAGGTCACGGACCATGGATTCCACGTCGCGGCCGACGTAGCCGACTTCGGTGTACTTGGAGGCTTCCACTTTGACGAAGGGGCAGCCAGCCAGACGCGCGAGGCGGCGGGCAATCTCCGTCTTGCCCACGCCTGTGGGGCCGATCATCAGAATATTCTTGGGCAGAATATCTTCGGCAAGCTCCGGCGGAAGCTTCTGGCGGCGAACGCGATTGCGCAGCGCGATGGCCACTGCTTTCTTGGCGAGATTCTGGCCGACGATGTATTTATCCAGCTCGACCACGATTTCGCGCGGGGTAAGCTCGTCGAACGACGGGAGCGGTTCCGGCTCGGGCGCTTGCGATTCGTTTCCGGATAGGTAGATGACCATGTCTTTCTCCGATTTCTCCGTCATAGCTCTTCCACGCTGAAATTGTCGTTCGTGTAGATGCAGATTTCGCTGGCGATGCGCATGGCTTCGGCGGCGATATCCTTGGCGCTGAGCTTGGTGAACTTGGAAAGAGCGCGCGCGGCGGCCAGGGCGTAGGAGCCGCCGGAGCCGATGGCGCAGATGCCATCGTCCGGTTCGATCACGTCACCATTGCCGGAAAGCAGGAACGTGGATTTGGCGTCGGCGACGATGAGCAGCGCGTCCAGGTGGCGCAGCGAGCGATCGGTACGCCATTCTTTCGCGAGTTCGACGGCGGCGCGCGCGAGATTGCCGTGAAATTCCTGCAATTTTCCTTCGAAGCGGCCGAAGAGCGAGAGCGCGTCGGCGGTGCTGCCGGCAAAGCCCGCGATAATTTTATCGCTGTAGAGGCGGCGGGTCTTGCGCGCGCTGTGCTTGATCACGCCATCGCCCAAGGTGACCTGGCCGTCGGCAGTGAGGACGACTTTATTGTCTTTGCGCACGCACAGGACCGTAGTGCCGTGCATCTGCTCGCTTTTGTGCGTTATTGGCATCCGACGATTATACCGCGCTCGCGCGGGAATGGGCCACTTAGACGCGGAGGCACTCGATTTGCGTCAAAGGCATGCCGATACTAGTTAGAAGAGTATAAGGAGTCGACAAACTTGCGGAAGTGATCGTCGGACATGAATCGCTGGAAGGAATCGTCCTGCCGCGGGTCGGGCATGCCCTCGCCAGCGATGGCGTTGGCTTTCAGCGCGAACGCCTTTTTCAGGTAATCGATGGTTTTGTCCATATCGTTGCGTTCGGCATTCACGCAAGCCAGATTGTAATAAAACATGGGATAGTCTGGATCCTTGCTGAGGCCGTAGTTGAATGTAACCTCTGCGTGGGGCAGATCGCCGGTAATTCCGTAAGCCATTCCCAGATTGTCCACCAGGACTCGCCACGTAGTGCGGTCGAGCTGGGGATTCTTTTTTTCGAGGTCGAGGGCTGTTTGATAGGGCCCAATCGCGCGCCGGAAATCGCTGGCGAGGTAATAGCGGCTGCCCTCGCGAAGATAATTCATCGTGTTTTCGCCGGACGGTGGTGCGGCCGACGCGGCGTCCGGTGAAGAAGCAGTGGAAGCGCCTGGACTGACATCGGCAATACGGACCTTCTTTAGGAAATCCGTGAAAAGCGATTCATCGGAATCGTGGAACTGCACCTTGGAAAGATGCAGATCGACGAAGACGTCGTCATTCGTGAGGCAAGCCACGAAATTCTTTTGGCGCACTGGGAGTTTCTGCGCTGTCGGGATCAGATATTCGATGACCGCGAAGTCAGCAATCTGAGAGGAGCGGATTTCGGTGGCGATAAGGCCCGCCGGCAGAGATTTCACGCGGTTGCGTAGATAGTCGGGGCAGGTCTTGCTGTCGGCGGGGCCGTTACCTTTTTCCAACGCCGCCGATAAGACCAATCCAGTCGCGGGATCATTCGCGAGGAAATACTGGCGGCCGTCGGGTTGACGCTCATTCCTCTCAACGACGAATCCGGGAGAATCGATCTCGACCGCCCATGTCTTGCCGGGATAGCTGATGTGCAATTTTTCCTGTGGCTGAGCAGCCTGCGGTAGCGCTGCGGGAGAAAGCGAAGTTAAAAGCAAAGCGAAAATGAAAATCGAGCGGCGCTTCATGTGCGGCATCCTCCGGGATCGCGGAAAGCCACTTAACATGGATGGCGAGGTGATTCTCGCGCGCATTGGTGCCGGCGCACAAGTTCATTCAGCCAGTAAGTATTCGGAAACATAACTCTGCAGGGTGCTCGCGAAGAGCAAAGTTAGTTCTTGTCGTTGTTTTTATTGCTGGAATTGTTTTTGGGCTTTTTATCTTTTTTGCCGACTTTTTCCCAGCGTTCGTCGAGGGATTCCTTGGTGAAGAGGGAATCGGGTACGGTGGTGTTGTATTCATATTTGTCGAAGAAGACCTGGTAGACCTTGATGCCATTGCGTTCGCGGGTGATTTGGTAGGGAGTCTGAATGCCACTAATGGGGTGGTAATTCGAATAGTATTCGATTTCCTCGTTACGCATATGCGTGTTGGCGTTGCGCGTGTCCACGACTTTGCGCACGGGCAGGTGGGTGTTGCGGGCGATGGCGATGCGAAAGGTGCGATTATCACTGTCAACAAGTTCGACCCAGTCGGATTCCTGATAGTCCACGACGTCGAGGCCGGCATAACGGAAAATCATCCCCTGCTCGTGGATGCGATGGCGGAGGATGTTGTCTATGTCTTTCTTGATGTCCTCCTGATTCGTCGCGAGATCCGTGATGGTGGCTTCGGAAACGCCGCCGCGATCGAGCTCCCAGCCTTTATCGCCGTTGAAGACCGAGATGATGTTGCGCTTGGGAAGATTTTCGGTGCGGTCTTTGAAGGGCGGCTGAGCGTAGTCAATGAAATGCTCGAAGCCGTTGAGTTCGCCGGAGTGCCCGAATTGGCTGAGGCGTCCGATGCAGGTCACGTCGTGGACGTTAAGATACGTGGGCCCGCCTAGCGCGTTAATGGCTTGCTCGAGGATCGCCTTGGCTTTTGCGGCGCTTTGTTCGGGGAGCAGGACGGTATCGTCTTGCGCGAGGGCGCGCGGAGATGCCGCGAGGCACGAGGCAGCGAGCAGTAGCGCCAGTACGATATTGCGGCGCGTGATTAGGCGCGAAGCGATGGGGCACGAATTCATTTTGGGTGAGAGCACCGTACGGATCATCATCCGCAAAGCACCGATCCTCCATTAACGTTGATCACCTCTCCGGTGATAAAGGTTGCCAGGTCGGAAGCAGCGAAAAGAATGGGGCCGGCAATTTCTTCTGCGGTGCCCACGCGCTTGAGCGCGATGGGCAGGATCGCAGATTTCAATCCATTCTTGGTGCGCAACACTGAGGCGGACATATCGGTATCCACCCAGCCGGGCGCGACACAATTAACGAGGATATTGTGAGGGCCCAGCTCGCTGGCGAGGCCTTTCACGAAGCTGATGATGGCGCCCTTGGTGGCGCCGTAATGAGTGTGAAACGCTTCGCCGCGCTGTCCCGCGGTGGAACTGATAGCCACGATTTTCCCGCTTTTTTGCGCAATCATGTGCGGCGCGACAAAATGAATCACGGAGTAAACGCTCTTCAGGTTGACCTGGACCATTTCGTCCCATTCGCGCTCTGTCATTTTTTCGATGGGAGCGTCCTGTTCGTTCCAGATGCCGGCGTTGGCAACGAGGATGTCAACGCGGCCGAGACGGTCTCGGGTGAAGTCCACCAGCTTTTTGGCATCGGCCATCTTGCCCAGGTCGGCTTTCAGGGATTCGATGCGCGTGCCGTGCTTGCGGGCTTCCTGCTCCACTTGCGCGGCCGCTTCCTTGCTGCGATGGTAATTGAAGACGACGTCTGCGCCCGCTTGCGCGAAGAGTTTTACGGTGGCGGCTCCAATGCCGCGGGAGCCTCCGGTGACCAGTGCAGCCTTGCCTGCGAGCGAAATCATTTTTCCCCCGGGATTGGTGATGGGTTGAGACTCGATTAGAGTTAAGAGTTAAAAGTTAAGAGTTCACAGTTAAAAGCTGAAAACTACATTCGCAAAATCAGAGACCCTGCATGAACCTAGACTCGTCGCCGCGACGCTTGGCGTTGTGCAGCGCGCCGCCTACGAATGTACCGGCGCTTTGCGGGCGGCGGCTGCCGCGGCTAGTTCGCGAAACAGCGATCGCGCGAGCTCATCTTCCGCGACCATGCGCTCGGGATGCCACTGCACGCCTACGATCCAGTTGGCATCGCCAGTCCATTCGACTGCTTCAATCACTCCATCGGGTGCGTGGGCCACGACGCGCAGATTCCTGCCCGGCTGTAGCACGGATTGGTGATGTGAGCTATTCACGCGCGCGTGATTTGCGCCAGCCAACTGCGCGAGGCGCGAGCCTGACTCCAAATTAACTTCGTGATGCGGCTCCGGGCTTTCGTGGCCGGTCCAGGCGTGCTGGATTTTCGTGTGAATTTCGCTGGGGATGTCCTGCACCAGCGGACCACCCAGGAAAACGTTCAGACTTTGCACACCGTAGCAGATTGCCAGGACGGGCTTGTGTTCGGTGACGGCGTGATCGAGCAGGGCGAAATCGGTGCGCTCGCGAGCGGCGTCGGGCTCGGCGGTTTTCGGGTGGCGGGCGACGTGGAAAAGCGACGGTTCGACGTCCGCAGGGCTGCCAGGAAGGACTACTGCATCCAGCGTGCGGGAGACGTTCTGCAATTCGGCGGGAGTGAGCCCGAGCGAGATTTCGACGGGTTCGGCGCCGTTTGCTGCGACGGCGGTTAGATACTTGTCATAGGCATCGCGCTTGTTGCTAAGTTCTTCTTTTTTAGTGCGATAAGGGATGCCAATGCGAATTTTCGGGGCTGGGGTGGGGCTCATGAAATGCCATCCTACCATTGAGTGGCGGGTGCGGCAATCCTCTGATCTTTGCAGCTAGCGCCGAAAACCTTGGAGGAACGATCGCCGGCATAAACGCAAACGCCCCGCCGGCAAGGTGCCGACGGGGCGTGGCGCAGTGGCTGGGCTAGGCTGGGCTTAGGAAATCGGCAGATGTTCCATGCGGGTGTGGGGTTCATCAGAGCTGGGGTTCAGGTAGAGCGTAGCGTTGAGTCCTGCCACGTACACTGCTTCGAGCCTGCGTCCTTCACCGGACTTGCGGACCAGCAATGCGCTCTGGTTGGCGCCGCGATGCGCAGAGACTTCGTGCACGCGCATCGTCATGTTCTGGCCGGCGCTCCGAAGCGTGACTACGCGGCTGCTTCCCTGGGACTTCACCGAAAGCAAATACTGTCCGGCCTTCAAATTCGTGGCGCCGCACTTGACGTTGAATGGCAGCGAAACTTTGCCTTCAAAATCGGCGTTTGCTACTTGCGCGGCGGCAATCTGCACGGGCTGCGCAGCGGTGGCTTGCGGTGCTTCGAATGGAAATTCGTCGGGGTTGGGCATCGCATCAGCCTGCGCGCGCGCGGCGGGCGCCAGCATGGAAATAAATCCCAGTGTCGCGGCAAACATTGAGGCCTTTACCAAAGTCGTCATTTTCATCGTCGTCTCCTTTTTCGCTAGAATCTTTGAGTTCGGGTTGATGTCGTTCCTCATGCTGCGCAGTTTCATCCCAAACGATAATTCGTTCAATGCAACGCGGGTCCTTTGTAGGTAAAACGGAGGTAAAGTGGTAACTAATTGATGTGAAGAGACTTGGGTTGCTTTTGGCGTCTATCCTTGAGTTCCAGAGGCGCGCGCAGTAATATCCCCGATTAGCTACTGCCATGGGCAACGACATTCCGTCCGACGGTGGGCTGTGCTTCGACGCCTACCACGTTGATCTCCGCACCGGTGAGCTGCGCAAGCACGGCCGGAAAATTCGCTTGGCCGGGCGGCCCTTCCAGATTCTCGCGCTGCTGCTGGAACGTCCGGGCGAATTGCTCACGCGGAAGGAATTGCAGGAACGGCTGTGGTCTGCCGACACCTTCGTGGATTTCGAACACGGCGTGAACGCGGCGATCCAGACGCTGCGGCGCGCGCTTTGCGATTCACACAAGAATCCGAGATTTATCGAGACGCTTCCGCGCCGGGGCTACCGGTTCATCGTTGCCGTGGAGGGTGCGCAAGTTGGAGCCGGACCGGGGGGCGCACCTGCCGAGAGGCGCCAGCAGCCAGCTGCTGCCGCGTCAGTCGCAGCATCGGGCGCAGCTCGATCCGAATGGGTGGGGCAGGTTGCCACCATTCGTGACGAGACAGGCCGCAACTTCGTGTTGCTCCCCGCGAGCGAAGAAATCTTTCACGAAATGTGCGCCTGTGAAAAGGCCAAGGACGATCTGGGAATTTCACTTCTGGTGGCTTCTGAAAAACTTCTGCTGATCAACTGTGGAACGAGGGCGCAAATCCTCGACGCGAGTAACGCGGACCTCGGCTGCAAGGTCCGAATACTCGGGGGGCAATTCGTCGGCGAAAAAGCTTTCGCGCCGCGCGCCTATCTTGCAGAACTCCTGTAGAACGGCACCCGTACACTGGTGGCGGACGGCTGCGGATCAACTCGCCAGGCGCGGGTTCGCGGCTCGAGCTGACTACTGATTTGCGCGCGCAGTGGCTGGGGCGCAGAAGCGATCGAAGGCGCGAGTAAGATCGGCGGCAATGGCTTGCGCGTCGCGGCTTTCGATGCTGGATCGCTCCATCATGAAGATCAGCTTGCCATCGCGCAGCAGCGCGATGGAAGGGGACGACGGAGCGTAGCCGGTGAAATAGCCGCGGGCGCGTTCGGTGGCGGCGAGATCCTGGCCGGCGAAAACGGTCGTAAGAATTTCGGGGCGCGCCTGGTTCGCCAGAGCCATAGCGACTGCGGGACGAGCCTTGCCGGCGGCGCAACCGCACACGGAGTTCACGACGACGAGGACGGTGCGCTTTTCTTGCTGCAAAGCGGCGTCCACTTCCTGCGGCGTGCGCAATTCTTGAAAACCTACGCGAGTGAGTTCTTCGCGCATGGGACGAACAAATTCATCAGGAAACATCGCAACTCCTTGACCGATTCTTACGTTCAGGTTAAGAACAGCGCGGCGCTGCACGACGCCGATTATGCGCCAGCTGCCGCGGCCTGGGCGCGCTCTTCGGGCTTCACGAAAGCTTTGCTGGCAAGTTCGATGACTTGTTTCAAGTGCCACCACTCGCGCTCGGACATCGTGTGGCCATCGTTGCTCGAAAAATAAATCGAGACGTAGCCATCCGACGACAACGGCACGCGGATGATTAAATTGTTTTTCTGTTCTGCGATCTGGTTTTCCGCCACGGCAATCCTCCCCCGACTTAGGCTGGGTAAAGCTAAGAGCCGAACTCCACAGCGTAGTTCATTCTCTCTCGTTGCCGGAGCAGGGGCAAGGGCTACGAAGCAATTGAGGCGATGCCGGATGGCCGAAGGGGACGGCGAGGCGTATCGTGCGGCGGAGCCGCTGTTTGAGTGACGATAGGCCTCGCCGGTTGCTGCTAGCAGATGCCGGCGGTCATGGAGACCATGCCTGACGAAATTCCCGAAGCGCGCGACGACGACGGGCGGCGGCGCGGGGGATGCGTCTTGAGCCAGGTCTCATAATTCTGGCGCATATGCTCGATGTGATGCGGGATGTGGCGTTCCTGCAAATCCACCCAGCGCTCCAGGCTGATAGCTCCATCGCGCGGATGCGTGACGGCGCCATCCCAAACTTCCTCGGGCAGTGCGACGAGCAATTGATACGTCATCTTTCTGAGGCGGCGAATAATTTCCAGGGCTTCGCGAGTGCTCTGGTGAAAATAGCCGAGCGAACCGGCCCAGCGCGAGGCGCTGAATTTCGCTGATTCACCCGCGGCAGGCTCGGCGATGTAAGCGCGGCAACGCACATAGGCGCTGGCTTCGCTATCGGCGAGATGCAGGATAATTTCGTGGATGCTCCAGCGCTCATTGGCCGGTTTGTAAATCCACATTTTCTTGGGAAATTGCCGGAGCGCGGCCGACAACAAAGCCGGCGCGCGACCAAAAGATTCCAATTTTTGCCTTCTTGAGTCTTGCCGCATAGGACCCTCCCACTAACCTTGCTTAGACGTATGAAGTGCGAATTTGCCTCGCGTTAACACATAGATAAACGAAGAAAATGAACGTGTTGTTCGAGAAGGCGATAAATTTCTTGGATGCGGAATTTCCGGCGTGCGCGAGTGGGAAACTCTGTTCGACGATGGGACGTTTGGGGTGTTCGCAAGTGGAAACGGTGGGCGTTCTTGGGAGCGCGGAAAACTTGGAGGGGACAAATCTGCGTTTTTTAAGAGGAAGTTACAAATTGCTGGAGCAACGCTATGCAGTTCGGGAGAAAACTACAAACTAGCGGAGGGCGAGTTGCCTCCGGCGACCGAACGTTGCTTCGCCGTGCGTTTGCTCCAGTAGGCACGCAATTCGCCGACCAGGTATAACGAGCCGGTCGCGAAGACCGCGTCATGCGGGCCGGCCCATTGCAGAGCGGCTTCCAGGGCCTCGCCGGGATTGCGGACGACGATCGTTTCTTTGGCGTCGTGGCTGGTCATTTCGGCGAGCAACGGCGCCGAGATGGAGCGCGGCTGGCTGGGTTCGGTGAGGACGACGGCGGCAGCGTGCGGGAAAAGCAGGCCGGAGATCTCGTCCACTGCTTTGTCGCGCATCGCTCCGTACACCAGGAAAATGCGGCGACCGGCGTAATTTTCCTGCCAAAATTTCAGCAATTCGCGGGCGCCCGCGGGATTGTGCGCACCATCGAGGTACAGATCGGGGTGAGTCGAGAGACGTTCCAGGCGTCCCGGCCAGTTCGCGGTGGCGATGCCCTGTTCGATGGCAGCGTCGAGAATCGGAAAGCTGCGCTCCGCGAGCAGGCGGGCGGCAATAGCAGCGGTGAGCGCGTTGCGAATCTGAAAACGCCCGGGCAAGGACGGAGCGAGCGTGAGCTGTTTGCGCGAATGCGCAAATGCCGCGACCGCGCGATAGAGGCCGCCGCTATCTTGCACATCCTCCACTCGGGCGGCGGCATCCACTTCCACCAGGCGCGCGTCCATTTCGGTGCAGTGCCGGGCAATCACGGCGCGCGCTTCCAATCGTTCGCTGGCGCTGACCACCCATGCGCCGGGCTTGATGATGCCGGCTTTTTCCGTCGCGATTTCCTCGATGGAATGGCCGAGAAAATTTTCGTGGTCGAAATCAACCGGCGTGATGATCGCGACTTCCGGCTCGACGATGTTGGTGGCGTCAAGGCGGCCGCCGAGGCCGACCTCGTAGATCGCGAAATCCACGTGGTGCCGGGCGAACGCGAGAAAAGCCATGGCGGTGACGCACTCGAAGAAGGTGGGATGCGCCGCGAGCTTCGCCGAAGCCATCAGCGATTCGATGGAAGCATGAACGCGGGACCAGGCCTCGGCGAAATTCTGGTCTGAAATATCTTCACCGTCGATGCGAATGCGTTCGTTGATGCGTTCCAGGTGCGGCGAGGTGTACAGGCCGGTGCGCAATCCAGCGCTGCGCAGGATGGATTCGAGCATCGCGGCCGTGGAACCTTTGCCGTTGGTTCCGGCGATATGGACGCAAGGGGAGGAGCGCTGTGGCTGGCCGAGAGCTTCTGCAAGGATCGTGCTATTCGCGAGGCCGAATTTCTGAACGCGGGCTTGCTGCGGAGCGGCCAGTTCCCTTCCCAGCGAAAATAGCGCGCGGACGGATTCTNCGTACGTCATGCGGCTAGCCGACGAAGAAGTCGAGGGCCTGGGCGATGTAAGGTTTCAGTTCCTTGCGCGGGACGACGGCGTCGAGGAATCCGTGCTCGAGGAGGAATTCAGCAGTCTGAAAACCTTCGGGCAATTTTTGGCGAATGGTTTGTTCGATCACCCGCGGCCCTGCGAAGCCGATGAGCGCGCCGGGCTCCGCAATATTCAGGTCGCCGAGCATCGCGTAGCTGGCGGTGACGCCGCCGGTGGTGGGATCGGTAAGTATGGAAATGAAAGGGAGCTTGGCTTCGTCCATGCGTCCGAGCGCCGCGGAAACTTTCGCGAGCTGCATCAGGCTGACGACGCCTTCCATCATGCGCGCGCCGCCGGAACAGGAGACGACGATGAGCGGTTCCTTCTGATCGAGAGAGCGGTCTATCGCGCGCGCGACTTTTTCACCGACCACCGCGCCCATCGAGCCACCGATAAAACCGAATTCCATCGCGCAGCAAACGACAGGGCGGCCGTTCAAGCGGCCTTCGGCGGTGATGATCGCATCTTTCATATTGAGCTTGCGCTGCGCTTCTTTCAGGCGTTGCGCGTAGGGTTTGGTATCGGTGAATTGCAGCGGGTCGCTGGAGGCGAGATCGGGGTCCAGTTCGGTCCACGGTTCTTCGTCCAGTAGCATTTCCAGGCGCCGGCGCGAGCTGAGGCGGAAATGGTGCTCGCACTTAGTGCAGACTTCCCAATTCGCTTCGAGATCTTTTTTCCAGATGATCGCGCGGCAGGAATTGCACTTGGTCCACATGCCTTCGGTGTGGACGCGGCGTTCTTCAGCCGGCGTGGGATTTTCGATCGGTTTTTTTTCGCGCTTGAACCAGGCCATGGGTCGAGGTGTTTTGGGCTGGAAGGCCCCTTAAGAAGTTAACAGTTCAGAGTTAAAAGTTGAAAGTTAAAAAATGCCGCGGCTGCGCCGCCGGCATCAGTAGTCAATTCCGCGTTGGGCGAGGATGCCTTTCGTGTACGGGTGTTTTATTTCTCGCATTTCGGTGACCAGGTCGGCGGCTTCGATCAGTTTGGGATGCGCGCTGCGTCCGGTGCAGATCACGTGCACGCGTTCCGGACGCTGGGTGAGCGCTTCGACGACGCGCTCGACGTCCAGCATTTTGTAGCCGATCACGTAATTGATTTCATCGAGCACCACCAGGTCGTATTTCTCGCTGTAAATCTGCGCACGGCCGAATTCCCAGGCCTCTTCGCACATTTTCAAGTCTTCCGGATCAGTCTCCGCGCCGCCAATCTTCACGAATCCGCGGCCCATCGGGCGAATTTCGAATTTATCGTCGCCGAGCATTTTCGCGGCGTCCAGCTCGCCATAATGCCATGAGCCTTTGATGAACTGCACCATCATCACGCGCATGCCCTGGCCAACTGCGCGAAAAGCGGTGCCCAGCGCGCAAGTCGTCTTGCCCTTGCCCGGCCCGGTGTAAACGATCAGCAGTCCTTTGCCTTCAGGCATGTGATGAATCCTTATGAGAATAGTTCAGAATAGTGAGCGCGGCGTGNGGAAACGTCAAGCGACGTGCCGCGTTCACGCAAGAAAGCGGTAGCCGACGCCGCGAACGGTTAGGAGATGCTTCGGTTTGGAGGGGTCTTTTTCGAGATAGCGGCGGAGGCGCACGATGAAGTTGTCTATGGCGCGGGTGTCGGTGTCTTCGTGGAGGCCCCAGACGTCTTCGAGGATGGATTTGCGGGAGACGGTGCGGCCTTTGCTGCGGATCAGGTGGCGGAGGAGCTTTGCTTCCATGAGCGTCAGCTGGATGGTGTCATCTTTGGCGCGCAGTTCGAGCGTGCCGAAATCAATGGTCTTGCCGTCGAAGGAAAAAACTTCGGAATCGGTCGCCGAGTTTGTGGCGGTGCCGGCCGAATTTGCCGCGGTTTCTTTCCCGTTAGCCGCGCGGCCTTTTGTTGCGTTTTTTTCCGCGACCAACCACTGGCTGCGGCGCAGCAGACCTTGCAGCCGGGCCAAAAATATCGGCAGCTGAAACGGTTTGGGAAGGTAATCATCAGCGCCGGCGGCAAATCCTTGTAAGACGTCTTCCGGGCGGCCGCGCGCAGTAAGAATCAGCACCGGAACGTAATTGTGGACCTTGCGCAAAGCGGAGACGACTGCGAAGCCGTCCTTGCCGGGAAGCATCACGTCCAGCACGACGACATCGAATTCTTCGTTCTGGGCGACCAGGCGCTCGAGCGCAGATTCACCATCGCCGGAAACTTCCACGGAGTGGCCTTCGGCTTCGAGGTTAAAGCGCAAGCCCTTCGCCAGGTGCGCCTCGTCTTCAACCACCAGCACGCGGCTCATGCGAGATTCCTCGGCAATTCCAGCGAGATGGTGGAGCCGCGGCCTTCGCCTTCGCTGACGGCGTAAACTTTTCCGCCATGCGCTCGGGCAACGGCGCGCACGATGAACAGGCCGAGGCCGGTGCCCTTCACTTGAAAACTGGGGCGGCCGGGAACGCGATAGAAACGTTTGAAGATGCGTTTCAGCTCGGGCGCGGGAATGCCGATGCCGCGATCGCTAACGCGCAACGCGATGTGCTCGTCGTCTGGAATTTCGATGCGCACGGCGACGTCCACCTGGTCGCGCGAATATTTCACGGCGTTATCGAGCAAGTTGGAGACGGCAGTGCGCAATTCTACGGGATCGCCGCGCAGGATTACGGGCGCGGCGTTGGCGGAGACAGGATCGAAATGCAAGACGCCGGGCGCGAGGTGATGGCGGATGCGCGCAAGCTCTATGGATTCGCGGACGAGTTCAGTGAAATCCAGTTCGACGTGATGGCGCTTGCCGCGGCGGTAACTTGCTTCACCGGCTTTGAGGACTTGCTCCACGGTTCCGAGCAGGCGATCGGTATCGAGCAGCATCAGATTGTAAAATTGCTGGCGCTGCGGCTCGCCCACTTCGCGGCGCTGCATGGTTTCCAGGTACAGGCGGATGGAAGTGATGGGAGTTTTCAGTTCGTGAGTGACGGCGTTGATGAAGCCATCATGCTGCTCGTTGCGGCGGATTTCGCGCACCAGGAAGATGGTGTTCAGAATCATTCCGGCGATGATCGCCGCGAAAAAGATTACGCCGAAAAATAGCAGGACGCCTTCGCGCCAGTTGAGGATGGTCCAGCCAACGGTGAGCGCGATGGCCAGGGCCACCAGGGAGCAGCCCAGCACGACGAAGAAGGCGATCGTTTTTCTGCGGCTCGCGATGTGCACGGTGTCTAACGGCGATTGTACCGCGAAGGAGCGGGGGTGCGCGAGACGACGGGGCAGAGAGTGGCGTGCCCATAGATGGGCAAGCGAATAAAAAACTCGCGCGGAATCGGAATCGATCGTGAAAAATTATTAGAGCCGGCGGCTGGCTCTAGGGATGAAACTGGACTACAGTTCGGCTGGAGCCAGGGCGCGCGGATTTTCCCGCGTGAGGGTTTTGGCAACCACAGCTTGATTGGCGCGTTTAATCTCGGAAATTTTCGCGGTATAAACTTTTTTGGCGATGCCGATTTTTTCCAGCGCCCAGATGACGTACCAGTTGAAATCAACCTCGTACCAGGTGAGGCCGTGGCGCGCGGAGACGGGATGCGCATGATGATTGTTGTGCCAGCCTTCGCCCCAGGTTACCAGCGCCACCCACCAGCTATTGGTGGATAGATCGCGCGTCTGAAAGCGGCGGGTGCCCCAGCTGTGCGTGGCGGAATTCACCAGCCAGGTGAAATGCAGACCGATCACCGTGCGCAGAAAAATTCCCCAGAGTACGAACTTAATGCCGCCGACGGCGAGCAGAATCAGGCCGAGAACGATCATCGGCACGTAATGATATTTGGTGATCCAGACGTGGAATTTGTCTTCGGCCAGGTCCGGAACGTAACGCGAGAGCGTGGTGGTGTCGTGATGCATGGACTTGCCGGTGAGGATCCAGCCCATATGCGCCCACCAGGTACCTTCAACCGGGGAATGCGGATCGCCTTCCTGGTCAGAAAATTGGTGGTGAATGCGGTGCGTGGCTACCCAGAAGATCGGGCCGCCCTCAAGGGCGAGCGTCGCGAAAACCGTCAGCGTATATTCCAACCATTTCGGAACTTTGTAGCCGCGGTGGGTGAGCAGGCGGTGATAGCACATGCCGATGCCCAAGCTAGTGGCAATCCACCAGAGAAAGATGGCGACGAAGAAAGCCTTCCAGGAAAAGAAAAAGAGCGCGACGATGGCTCCGACGTGAAACAGGCCCATGAAAGTGGAAGTGACCCAGTTAATCTCGCCATCATTCTTCGATTTTTTCTTCAAGATTTCGAGAGACTGAGTCATCGGGGCCTCTGATTGGTTTTTTATGTTGTTCACAACCCCCTTAGACTAGCAGGCGACGGCGAGAGTGTTTGTAATACTTCTGTAATACCCCTGGGGATTTACAGCGTTGGTTAGCTGGCCTGGAATGCGCGAAAAATAAGGGAAATTGCGTGATTCTGTAGTGGAAAACGACGAGGCGTCTCATATTGACGCGTCAAAATAACATGGTGTGTCAGTCTGATGCAGGGGGTGTGCAGGCGCGCTCACGATGCCCTGTTAGGCGGAAATTCAGATATGATGTGCGAGGTCCAAAGGATCGTAAAAACAGCATTGCTTGATCAGGAGGAGTTGAGATGCGGAAATTTTTCGTGTTGTGTAGTGCGATTTTGTTGAGTGTGGGTGTGCTGGCGCTTCGCGGCAGCGCGCAGCAGGACAAGGGCCAGCGGCCCAGCCCGCCGGCGCAAGCGGTGTTTCATTTCGCGGACGGCAAGACCGTGACGGTGGATTATTCGAGCCCGCGCGCCAAAGGGCGCAAAATTTTCGGCGGGTTGGTTCCTTACGGCCAAGTGTGGCGCGCTGGCGCGAACGAAGCGACTACGATTACGGCTGACACTGCAGTGACCGTGGGCGGCAAGAGCGTCCCCGCGGGAACCTATACGCTATTCACGATTCCGAACGCGGACAAATGGACGCTGATCATCAGCAAGACGACGAAGAACGACAAGGGCGGGCCGCTGTGGGGCACGAATTATGCGGGCGAAGGGCAGGATCTGGCTCGGACGGATATGAAGGTTTCGTCGCTGCCGGCGCCGGTGGAAAATTTCACGATTGCTTTGGACAAGGTAGGGAACGGGACTTCGCTGCGGATGGATTGGGAGACGACGCGGGCTTCTGTGGAGATTTCGGAGGCGAAGTAGCGGCGGGATTTCGGTCTGCAACAACATTTGCCGCAGAGACGCAGAGCACGCAGAGAATGTCCGACAACTGATGGGCAGATTTTCTCGGCGTACTCTGCGTCTCTGCGGTTTATTTTTTTGAGCGACTAGGAAAGGTTGAAGGTGGCGCGAATCGTTTCTGCGATGTCGGCTACTTGTTTCATTGCCGCGGCCGACATTGCTTTTTGCGCGTTGCGTTCGCGCAGGACTAGCCAGATTCCGGGGCGGTGCACGGATTTGTCGTGGCAGATTGCTCCGGTTAGTTGAGCGATTTCGAGATTGGCGGCGGGGAGCTCGCGATCGAGGATGGTGCGCGTCTCGTCGAGCAGGTCTTTGAAGCCCTGGGAAGCGAGCATGGGGTCCACGTCGCGCGGGATGGGCGCTTCGACTTCTTCGAGATCGTAATCCGGCAGCGGGTGCGTGATCATGAATTCGATGGAAGCGGTTGGCGCGCCGGCGTCGTGCGTTATTTTGATTGCCATGGTTTCGATATTCTCCCACAGTCTGGTCCGCGGGCCAGTTCTAAGTGTTCGCCATGGCAAAGGCGGGCGGGT
>JGI12635J15846_10001480_pt1 | contig 20596 bp, 19 predicted proteins | sample BlaSpr_A8_OM2_M2_FD_15846 | JGI IMG/M metagenome (IMG submission 15846) | reverse complement strand
GGTGCCGACGGCTGAGACGACCAGGACGATGTTCACCGGAAGCGGGAATGGCGTGAGCGGAGCGCCGGTTGCGAGGGCCTCGGTGCGTACGGATTTGGCGTCGTCGCCGTGCTCGTCGTGGTCGTGTGCGGCGGCGTCAGCGGCGGATTCGCGCATGTACATCACGACGATGAGGCGGAAGTAATAGAAGGCGCCGATGATGCTGTTGATGGCCATCAAGACGGCGAGCCAGATCAGGTGGGAGTTTACTGCGGCCTTGAAGACGTAGAACTTGCCGAAGAAGCCGGCGGTGACCGGAAGGCCGAGGAGCGAGAGCAGGAACAGGCTCAAGGCGGCGGCGACCACCGGCTGGCGGCGACCGAGGCCGGTGTAGTCGTCGAGCGAGAGGTACTTTTCGCCTGCTCCACCTAGTTGGCCGATGATCGTGAAGGCGCCGAGTTTCACCAGAGCGTAGCTGAGGAGATAGAAGAGCACTGCAGCGTAAGCGGCCGATCCGCCCGTGTCGGAATTGCCCTGAAGATAAGTGACTGCGGCGAAGGCGACAAGGATGTAGCCGGCGTGAGCGATGGAGCTGTAGGCCAGCATGCGCTTGACGTTGGTCTGGACCAGCGCGCCGAGGTTGCCGACGAACATCGTAAGGGCTGCGAGAATCCAGAATGCCCAGAACCAGAAGTGCGTGGCAGCAGGAACGGTGGCGAATATGCGGAGCAGCAGCGCGAATGTTGCCGCTTTCGGGCCGGCGGAGAATAGCGCGGTGACCGGAGTTGGAGCGCCTTCGTAGACGTCGGGAGTCCAGAGTTGGAAGGGGGCGGCGGCGACTTTGAAGCCGAGGCCGATCAGAATCAGGGCGAGTCCCAGTTTGATCAGGTTGCCGGAGGTGTCGACGTTGGCCATCTGCGTCAGGTTCGTGGTGCCGGTGACGCCGTAGACCAGGGCGATGCCATAGAGGAAGAATGCGGTCGCGAATGAGCCGAGCAGGAAGTATTTCATGGCCGATTCGCTCGATTTGAGCGTGTCGCGGCGATATCCAGCGAGCACGTAGCTCGAGATCGAACTCATTTCCAGGCCGATGAAGGCGGTGAGGAGTTCTTGCGCGGAGGAGAGGACGCCCATGCCGGCAGTGGCAAACAGCACCAGGGCGAAAAATTCGGCGGATTCAAGATTTTCGCGTTCGAGATAGGGGCCTGCTGCGAGGACGACGAGAATCGAAACCAGTCCGATCAACAGATGGAAGAAGATGCTGAATGCATCGAACTGGATGAGCTGGCTGAATGCGGGGCCGGTGCCAACTGTCTGGTACGCGTAAATCGACGCGCTCGTCCCGAGAATCGTGCCCAGGATCGCGAAGAAGCTCAGTACGTGACGATTCCGCGTGAACGGCTGCAGCAGCATCATCAGGCAGCCGAAGACGCACCAGATCGTCTCTGGCAGGACGCGAATCAGGTCTTCGGGGCGGGGAATCATTAGCGCGTTGCTGGCCTTTCCACGGAAGTAATGGCGTTCGGGTGCAGATTCGCCTCTTGCGGGTTCGATCGCTGCATCTGGTCGAGAACGTTTTGGCTCGAGGCCGCAGAGCGGTTCGTGAAGAACGTGCTGCCGACGCCCATCCAGAGCGTGATGATGGCCATCGCCACGAGAATGCCGATTTCGCGATGGCTGAGGTCTGGAAGAGTCTTGTTTTTCTCGACGGTGACGTCACCGAAGAACACGCGCTGGTAGGCCCAGAGCAAATAGCAGGCGGAGAGAATCACGCCGAGGGCGGCCCAGCTTGCCCAGCTTGCGTGCGTCAGGAATGTGCCGAGCAGGATCAGGAATTCGCCGACGAAACCGTTGAGGAGCGGCAGGCCCATGCTGGCCAACGCGATAAAGAGGAAGAAGGCAGCGAGCTTCGGCATCGGCGTGGCCAATCCGCCGAACTGCGTGATCTCGAAGGTGTGGCGGCGATCGTAGAGCATGCCGACCAGTAAGAAGAGCGCGCCGGTGGAGATGCCGTGGGCGAGCATCTGGTAGACGGCGCCCTGCATGGAGATGTTGTGGAAGGCGAAGATGCCGAGGACGACGAAGCCCAAGTGGCTGACGCTGGAATAGGCAACGAGCTTTTTGAGGTTGGGCTGAACGAGTGAAACCAAGGCGCCGTAGACGATTCCGATGATGGCCAGTGTTGCAACCCACGGCGCGGCCCTGTGGGCGGCGTTCGGAAAGAGCGGCAGGCAGAATCGAATCATGCCGTAGGTGCCCATCTTGAGGAGGACGCCGGCGAGCATCACGGAACCTGCGGTGGGGGCTTCGACGTGCGCGTCAGGCAGCCATGTATGCAGCGGGAAGAGCGGAACTTTGATTGCGAACGCGCCGAAGAATGCGAGGAACAGGAGCATCTCTTGCTGTGAAGTCAGCGTGAACAGGCGGCCTTCCTGCAGCGCCTGCTGAATCTTCGGCAGGTCGAAGCTGCCGGTCAGGTTGTAGAGCCAGATGATGCCGACGAGCATCAAGATCGATCCCGCCATGGTGTAGAGCACGAATTTAATCGCGGCGTAGATGCGGCGCTCATGGCCCCAGATGCCGATGAGGAACGCCATCGGGATCAGCATGACTTCCCAGAAAAGGAAAAAGAGGAAGAGGTCGAGAGATACGAACACGCCGATGACGCCGACTTCCAGCATCAGCAGCATCACGAAGAATTCCTTCACGCGATGGTTGATGCTGCTCCACGACGCCAGCACCGAGATCGGAGTGAGGAACGTCGTAAGAATTACAAGGAACAGGCTGATGCCGTCGATGCCGAGGTGGTAGTGAATCGGCGGAACCGCGATCCAGTTGTAATACTCGACCAGCGAGTAGCCGGAGACGCCGATCGCCACTTTCGGAATCAGGAAGAGCGAAAAGAGAAATTCAACGATCGAAATCGTCAAGGCCAAGCGGCGGATCCAGACGTGGTCGTCGCCACGCAAAAGCAGCAGCGCAAGCGCGCCCAGCGCAGGGAAGAAGACAAGGACCGAGAGCAAACCGGGGAGCTGCATCAGCGCACCATCCCGATAGCGGTCGGTCGTAGATACGGCCAGAAAATAATAGCGATCACGATGATTGCGCCGATTACGACCCAAACCGCATAGCTGCGGGTGTTGCCCGACTGAGCGTGCCGCACGCCGTCGCCGACTTCGGATGTCCCATGTGCGATGCCGTTTACGGCACCGTCGATCATCTGCACATCGACGGTCTGCCACAGCACATGCGTCGAGAACCACAGGAGCGGCTTGACCACGGCCGCGGCATAAAGTTCATCGACATAATATTTGTTGAGGAGCGTGGTGTACGCGCCCTTCATCGACTTCGCCAGTTCGCCGGGCTTCTCGGGTTTTTTGAGGTAGAGCCACCACGCAACTAACAATCCGATTGTCGCGGTGATCACCGCGACGACTGCCAGCGGAATCTCCAGCGCATGAGCGACAGCCTCGGCGCTCGCCGCTTCGGTCGCACCCGCGGCAAATACCGGCTCGAGGAATTTCGTGAAATAGTCCGTTCCGCCCCAGAACGCCGGCGCCGCCAGCCATCCGCCCACGAGCGACAGGACTGCCAGAATCATCAGTGGAATGAGCATGTTGTTCGGCGACTCATGCACATGTACGTGGTGCTCGTCATAGCGCTGCTTGCCGAAGAACGTGAGGAAGATCAAGCGGAACATGTAGAACGAAGTCAGGAGCGCGGTGAACAAGCCCACGCCGTACAGAATCTTTCCACCGTTGTCACTCTGATATGCGCTGAGCAGGATGGAGTCTTTCGAGAAGAAGCCAGCCAGCGGTGGGAAGCCGGCGATCGCGCACGTCGCCGTGAGCATCGTTATGTACGTCCACTTGATCTTCTTGCTGAGGCCGCCCATCTTCATCATGTCCTGCTCGCCGCCCATGGCGTGAATCACGCTGCCGGCCGCGAGGAAGAGCAGAGCCTTGAAGAACGCGTGTGTCATCAAGTGGAAGACGCCCGCGGAGAATGCGCCGACGCCGCAGCCCAGGAACATGTAGCCCAGCTGGCTGACGGTGGAATACGCCAAGACTTTTTTGATGTCGGTCTGCACGAGGCCGATCGTCGCCGCAAATAGCGCCGTCGCGCAGCCTACGATCGCGACAATCACCATCGCGCTTGGCGCATGCAGGAAAAGCACATGCGAGCGCGCGACGAGATAAACGCCCGCGGTCACCATCGTCGCCGCGTGAATCAGCGCCGATACCGGTGTCGGGCCTTCCATCGCGTCCGGCAGCCATACGTACAAAGGAAGCTGAGCCGACTTGCCCGTAGCGCCGACGAACAGCAACAAGCACGCAATCGTCAAAGTGCCGTACTGACCGATCGATTCGGCCGGCATCGGCACAGCCTTGGCGAATAGCGGAACGAAATCCAGCGTCCCGAAAGTCTTGAACAGCAAGAACATTCCGAGCATGAAGCCGAAGTCACCGATGCGGTTGACGATGAACGCCTTCTTGCCCGCGTCCGCCGCCGATTTTCTCAGGAAGTAAAACCCGACCAACAAGTAGCTGCAAAGGCCCACGCCTTCCCATCCGACGAACAGAAGCACATAGTTCGCGGCGAGAATCAGGATGAGCATGAAAAACATGAACAAATTCAGGTATGAGAAGAAGCGGTAGTAGCCGCCCTCGTGCGCCATGTATCCGGTCGAGTAGATATGGATAAGCCAGCCGACGCCGGTGACGACCAACAGCATTACGACCGTTAGTTGATCGACCTGCAGATCAAATCCCGCGCGGAAGGTCCCCGCTGAAATCCAGGTGAAAAACTGCTTNACAAAGGGAATCTGGTCTGGCGGCAACTGGGAAAATTCGCGGACCGCTTCGAGCGCGCAAGCAAAAGCGAGTCCCGTCGAGCCGACAGCGACGGCGTTGACGATTTTGTTGGGCCACTTCGAGCCCAGCAATCCGTTGATCGCTGAGCCGAGCAAGGGCAGCAGCGGGATAATCCAGAGATTTTCGAGTATCGGCATTAGAGTTTGAGCAGGTCCACACGCTCGACGTTGAGCGACTGACGGTTACGCTGAATGAGAATGATGATGCCGAGGCCGACGGCAGCTTCAGCCGCCGCTACAACGATCACGAACAACACAAAAACCTGACCGCTCAGGTGGTTCCACGCCTGACTGAACGCGACGAAGGCCAGGTTCACCGCGTTTAGCATCAGTTCGATCGACATGAAAATCGTGATGATGTTGCGGCGAAAGATGAAGGCGATGACACCCAAGCCGAACAGAATGGCGCTGAGGATCAGGTAGTAGTTCGTGGGGATCATAGATGGCTTTCCTTGCTGTCGCGCTGCGCGAGGACCATCGCGCCGACGATGGCGACCAGAATCAGGAACGAGGTGAGTTCAAACGGGTAAACAAATTCCTGAAAAAGCTGCGACGCGAGCACTTTGGTCGGCGCCGGTGCTCCGCTCTGCGCCGCGACTTGTACCCTTTCGCTCGAACCCGCGACGGCCGCTGCCAAACAGCCCATCAGCGCAATCGCGAGCGGCAGCCCTGCAAACTTCGCGAGCGAGGAAAAGCTGGTCCGCTCTTCGGCGCCCGCGTTCAAAAGCATGATGACGAAGACGAACAGCACCATGATGGCGCCACCGTAGACGATGATCTGCGCCGCCGCGACGAACTCCGCGCCCATCAGCAGGTATAAACCGGCGAGCGCAACCATCACGACGATCAGAGACAGCGCGCTGTGAATCGGATGGCGCTGCAAAATCAAGCTGATCGCGCCGAGCACGGCGATCGCTGCGAGCGCGAAGAAAACAATCAGAGGCACGTTCATTCTAGTGCCCCCTCAGCATGATGATAGTGGCGGTAATCACGACATTCGCCAGCGAAACCGGTAGCAGCAGCTTCCAGCCGAACGACATCAGTTGGTCGTAGCGGAAGCGAGGCAGCGTGCCGCGCATCCACACATAGATAAACAGGAAGACGAAAATCTTCGACAGCAGCCAGAACGGTCCTTGGATGAATTCATTGACGACCGGGAGCGCGATGAGGACGGCGCCGATGAGCGTAATCACTGTGCCCACTCCCGGCAGAATGATGCGGCCGAAAATCGTCTCGTAGCGAATGCCGTCCCAGATCACCCACAAACCAAACGGAATCAGAATTAGCGACGGCAAGTAGTGCGTAAAGGTCCACGAAAGGGGAAAGGGAGAGAGCCATCCGCCGAAGAACATGATCGCGCAAAGACTCGATACCGTGATCATGCTGGTGTATTCCGCGATGAAAAACATCGCGAATTTGAAGCTCGAATATTCGGTGTGGAAGCCCGCGACGAGCTCCGATTCCGCTTCCGGCAAGTCGAACGGCACGCGATTTGTCTCCGCCACAGCGGCGATAAAGAAGCAAAGGAAGCCAAGAATCTGTGGGAAAACGTTCCAGGCAAATAAGCCGCGTTCCGCATGAAGCGCCTGTACATTGATGATATCGCGCAGGCTGAAGCTGCCGGCCATCAGCAACACGCCGACAACCGACATCGTGAGGGCCAGCTCATAGCTGACCATCTGTGCCGAGCTGCGCAAGCCGCCCAGCAGCGGATATTTGCTGTTGGATGACCAGCCCGCCAAAGCCACGCCGTAAACGCTCAGCGCCGTAATTGCAAAGAGCGCCAGCAATCCGATGTTGAGGTCGACGATACCCAGATAAATTTTATGCCCGAGCAGCACGATCGGATCGGGGCCAAACGGAATGATCGCGATGGAAGTCAGCGCCAACGCTAGCGCCATCAGAGGAGCGAGGTAATACGTGAACTTATCGACGCCGTTTGGCGTTGGGTCTTCCTTCAGCAAAAATTTTAGACCGTCGGCGGCTGGTTGGAGCAGTCCGTGCGGTCCGACGCGATGCGGGCCCCATCGCGATTGCATGTGAGCGACGACCTTGCGCTCAAACCAGGTGAGGTACGCGTTCACCGTGAGGACGATGAACACCAACAGCATAATCTTCACGAGCGAGATGATCAGGTCCCAATGCTCGTTGAGGAACTGGGTGAGCGAGTCGATCACGGCTTGGCGTCAGCCTCCGACAAGGAATCCATCATTGTGCAGAAGCGGCCCAGAGTGCCGCTGGTAAAGAGCGTGTCTTGCGCCGGGCGAATTACACCGACGGGGACATCGTAGGGAGCGTGGCCATTGCGCGCCACGTGCGTGTGCGTCAATTCGGCGCCGCCCGTGAGCAATCCCGCATGCGCTACGTCGTAACCCTGCACCGACTTGCGAATTTCTTCGAAGACGGCTTGCGGTGTCCGGTAGTGAAACGCTTTGCCGAGACCAGCTTTTTCGAGTTGGTGCGACAGGATGCGCAAAAGATCGAAGTCGCTGCGCGTGCCCATAATTTCCGCGGCCTTGCGCAGTCCTTGAATCTCGCCTGCCGTGTTGGTGACGGTGCCGTCTTTTTCGTACGCCGAAGCCGCCGGGAAAACAATGTCCGCCGGGCGCGAAGTGTCGGTGGGGAAGAGATCTTGCACGATGAGCAAATTGAGGTTGCCGCGTCCGAATCCGAGCGTGCCAAAGTGCGTCAGCGGGTTCGCGCCTATCACAAAAAGCGCCTTGAGCTTTCCTGACTGCGCCGCTTCTACCATCTGCGGCGCCGTTAGGCCGCCCTTCGATGGAATCACGCCGCCCCAAAGTTTTTCAAACGCTTCGCGCGCCTGCGCATTGTCGACGTACGCGTAGCCTGGCAGGCGATCGGGAAGCACGCCCATGTCGGCCGCGCCGCGCGAGTTGGCGTAGTCGCCGAGCGCCATGTAGCGAACCTTGCCCTGCAAGCGCGAGCCGAATGTGATCAGCTCGGCGATTGCTGCGCCGGAAACCTCGGCGCCGAAAACAATCGCGACTTCAGGCTCCGCTTCGAGAGCCGCTTTGAGTTGCGTCAGTTTCTCGACGAGCGGCGGATCGAGCTGGCCTTGCTCGCTGCCCATCCAGCGAATCGCCGCTGCCTCGTGGCCCTCGGGAATTTGGACGAATTGCGTCGCCTTGCGATTGAGCTTGATGTCGCGCGAATTCAAAACGTAAAGCCGCTGACTGTGTTGGCGGATGCCGGTGCGGATTTGCCATCCGACCAGCGGGTTCTGCGAAGTCGGATCGTTCCCGATCAACAGCACCGCAGGCGCGTCGTAGAGCTGCTTCATCGTCAGCGAAGAATCGCCGGCACGATCGCCCAGAGCAGTCACCAACCCCGAATAATCGATCGTGCGGTGATGATCGATGTTGTTTGTGCCGAACGTCGCACGCGCCAGCCGCTGGAACAGATAATTTTCTTCGTTCGAAGTGTGGTTCGATCCGATGAATCCGATCGAATCCGGCCCGTTCGCATCAAAAATCTGCTTCAGCTTGGTCGCCGCGGTTTGCATGGCTTCTTCCCATGAAACCGGGTACAGCTTGTCACCCTTGCGCACCATCGGCTGCTTGAAGCGGTCGGGATGCTTCGTGAAATCAAATCCGAAGCGGCCCTTCACGCAAAGGAAGTCGCCGTTGATGCCCGAAAGGTCGCGATTATTCGCGCGCAGAATCTCGTGATTGCGCACGCTCAGCGTCGTCTTGCAGCCGTTCGAGCAATGCGTGCAGATTGTCGAGACGTACTGCATTTCCCAAGGCCGCGTCTTATAGCGATACGTGCCGCTGGTTAGCGCGCCGACGGGGCAGATGTCGATGCACATGCCGCACTCTTCGCATTCGAGGTGATCCTCGCGGTTCGGGATGATTACGCTGTTCGCGCCGCGCATGCCGACGCCGAGAGCCTTCACATCCATGCCTTCATCGCAAACGCGCACGCAGCGGAAGCACAGGATGCAACGCGGCGCGTCGTAATAGACGAGGTTTGACCACTTTTCTTCCGGCCGGTGAATTTTTTCTTCGACGAAGCGGCTCGTGTCCGCACCGTAGCTGAACACCATGTCCTGCAATTCGCACTCGCCACCCTTGTCACACACGGGGCAATCGAGCGGATGGTTGGTCAGCAAAAATTCCAGCATGTACTTGCGCGCCTGGCGCACCTGTTCGGTGTTCGTGCGTACGACCATGCCTTCGGCTACCACCTGGGTGCAGGCGGTCTGCATCTTCGGCATCTTTTCGACTTCGACCAGGCACATACGGCATGCGCCCTGCAGCGAGAGCCCGGGGTAATAGCAGAACGAAGGCACTTCGGTGCCGATGAGGCGCGTGGCCTCGATCACCGTCGTTCCCGCGGGAACCTGCACGTCGCGGTCGTTAATCTTCAGCGTTACCAGCTTTTGTTCGCTCATCTCGTTTCGCTTGGGTCCCGACTATATATTGGTTCTAGCGTGAACCGCTCTATCGTGATCCAACCAGGGATTCCGTCGACTTGTAGGCGCAGCGTCCGTTCAGGTGATCTTCAAATTCATTGCGCCACTTGGTGACGATGCTGATCGTTGGCAGTGCTGCTGCGTCGCCAAGCGGGCAAAACGTCCGGCCCAGCATGTTCTTGGCAAGGTCGCCGACCAGGTCAATGTCTTCGGGGCGGCCGAATCCCGCGTGGAAGCGTTCCAGCATCTTGCGCAGCCACGTCGTGCCTTCACGGCAGGGAATGCACCAGCCGCACGACTCGTGCGCGTAGAAATGCATGATGCGACGCGCCATGTCGACCATGCAGGTGTCTTCGTCCATCACCACCATGCCGCCCGAGCCCATCATCGAGCCCGCTTTCGCGACGCTATCGTAATCGAGCGGGATGTCGATCTCGTCTGCTTTCATGAGCGGGCAGGAACTGCCGCCCGGGATGACGGCCTTGAGTTTCTTGCCGCCGGGGATACCGCCTGCCATCTCGTAGATGAACTTCTTCATNTTCATCCCGAGCGGAATTTCGTAAATGCCTGGCTTGTTTATGTGCCCAGAGATGCACACCAAGTGCGTGCCGCCATTTTTCGGGGGGCCGTAGCTGGCGTATTTCTCGCCGCCCCCCAGGATGATCGCGGGCACGCTGCTGAGCGTCTCGACGTTGTTGATGATCGTTGGGCAGCCGTAAAGTCCAACCACGGCGGGGAAGGGAGGCTTGATACGCGGATAACCGCGTTTGCCTTCAAGCGACTCCATCAGAGCGGATTCCTCGCCGCATTCGTACGCGCCTGCGCCGGTGTGAACCAAAAGATCAAAATCGTATCCTGAGCCGCGAATATTCTGGCCGAGGTAGCCACGTTGATACGCTTCGTCGAGCGCGGTCTGCATGATGTCGAGCACGTAGCGATATTCGCCGCGAATATAGATGAACCCGCGTTTTGCGTTGATCGCTTTGCCGGCGATGACCATGCCTTCGATGAGCTGATGCGGATCCATCTCCATCAGCGGGCGGTCTTTGCAGGTACCGGGTTCCGATTCATCGGCGTTGCAGATCAAATATTTCGGCTTCGGCGAATCCTTCGGGACAAACGACCACTTCATGCCGGTCGGGAAGCCCGCGCCACCGCGGCCACGGAGGCCCGACTTTTTCACTTCGTCGATGATCGCTGCCGGCTCCATCTCCTTCAGCACCTTTTCCAGCGCCTTGTAGCCGTTATTCGCCAGGAAGACGTCGATTGTGTGCGAATCCTTAATCCCAAAGCGACTGCTGATGACCGGAGTTTCCGCAGGGTCGCGAGGATGAAGCGCACCGGAAGTGACCGGCTCAGGTGTTGTCTTGCGCCCCGCGTCGAGGTCCTCGATCAGCCGATCGAACTTCTGCGGGCTCACGTTTTCGAAGAAATCGTAATTGACCTGCAGGGCCGGAGCGCCCGTGCAGGCGCCGATGCATTCCACTTCTTCCAGTGAAAACACGCCATCGGCCGTCGTTTCTTTGTGGCCGATCTCAAGGCGCTTCTTCGCCGCTTCGAGCAGTTCCGCTCCGCCGCGCAGCATGCAGGCGACGTTCGTGCAAATCTGCACGTGATGCTTGCCCATCGGCTTGCGCCGCAGCATCGAGTAATACGCGAGGGTCTCTTCGACTGCCACGGTGTGAATTTCGAGACGCTTCGCGATTTCGGCGATCATCTCGTCCGAGACGTAGCCGTACTCGTCCTGCGCGTACATCATCATCGGGATTAACGCGCTGCGCTTGCGCGGATACAGGTTTTGCAGCCGCTCAAATCGCGCCGACAGTGCTGGTGAAAGTTCCATGCTTTACGGAATCCTCTTTCCCAACCAACCAACGACTAAATCTTTTTAGCGCCCGTATTTACAGATCGACGCCACAGATCGATGTCAGCGATCAACGTCGCCCAAAACGATGTCGATCGTGCCGATGCAGGCGATTACGTCGGAAATCAACTGTCCCGTAACCAGCTTCGGCAGCGCCTGCAAATTGATGAACGACGGCGAACGGAAATGGCAGCGCAGCGGCTTCTGCGAACCGTCGCTCGCGATAAAGCAGCCGAGTTCGCCACGCGGCGACTCGATCGACGCATACGCTTCACCCGGCGGTGGCGCAAATCCTTCGGTGAAAATCTTGAAGTGGTAGATGAGCGCTTCCATCTCCGTCTTCATCTTTTCGCGGGCCGGCGGAATGATGCCCGGCGCTTCGGTGCGGAACGGTCCTTCCACAGGAAACTTCTCCATCGCCTGGCGGACAATCTTCAAGCTCTCGCGCATCTCCGCGACGCGGACGAGATAGCGCGCGAAGCAATCACCCTCGGTGCGCGTAGGTATATCGAACTCAAATTCTTCGTAGCTCGAGTAGGGAAACGCTCTGCGAACGTCGTGGGCGAGGCCCGCCGCGCGCAGCGTCGGCCCGGTCATGCTGTACGAAACCGCGTCTTCGGCGGACATTACGCCGACGCCCTTCAAGCGCCCCAGCCAGATGCGGTTCCCGGTGAGCAAGGTTTCATATTCGTCGATGCGGCCGGGCATCATCTTGAGGAACTTCTCGACACGCTCTTTCCAGCCGGTCGGAGGTTCCAGCGCCAGGCCGCCGATGCGAATGTAGCTCGTCATCATGCGCTGGCCGGCGACAAACTCAAAAATCTTCAAAATCTCTTCGCGCTCGCGAAAGCAATACAAGAACGCCGACATCGCGCCCATGTCGATCGCGTGCGTTCCGAGCCAAACCAGGTGCGACGAGACGCGCTGTAATTCCACCATCAGCACGCGGAAATATTGCGCGCGCTTCGGAACCTCGATGCCGAGCAGTTTTTCCACCGCAAGGCAGTACGCGAGGTTATTGCCGAGCGGATTCAGGTAATCCATCCGGTCGGTCAGCGTGATCGCCTGCGAGTACGTTTTGTCTTCGCAGGACTTCTCAATGCCGGTGTGCAGATACCCGAGGTCGGGGATTGCTTTCAGAACTGTTTCGCCATCGAGTTCCAGCAAAATGCGAAGGACGCCGTGCGTGGACGGGTGCTGCGGCCCCATATTGAGGACCATCGTCTTTGTGGGGCCAATCGCTGTTTCGACGATTTCCTGCCCGAACGGCGTTGTTCCAATCGCGCTCATGGCCGACTCCTGGTATATCGGGTCGCGATCGCAGGAATATCGCGATAGCCCTCGACGGGGTAGTCCTTGCGTAGCGGATGGCCTTCCCAGTCGTCGGGAAGTAGAATGCGCCGCAAATCGGGGTGCCCGGTGAACTGAATCCCGAACATGTCAAAAATCTCGCGCTCGAGCCAATTTGCGCCCTTCCAGACGGGAACCAGCGAGTCCACCACCGGGTCGCTGACGCTCAGCTTCACGCGAATGCGCAATTTCTGCTTCAGTGGGATCGAAACTAACTGATAGTTCAATTCAAAGCGCGGTTCCAGAGGATAACGGTCGAGAGCGGTGGCATCGGTAAGGAGGTTGAATTTCAGCTCTTCGGTGTCGCGACACTGTTCAGCAATGCTACGCAACACCTTGCGAGGCACGACGATCGTCGTATCGCCCCGATATTCAATGACTTCCTCGATCGCGTTGGCGCTCCACGAGCGGAGCTTCGCGACTACAGGATTAGTAGTTTGACCACCACTGTCCGTCACAGTTTCCGAATCCCCGCTTGCGACGACCGCTATTTATGCCAGTCGAACGCGCCTTTTTTCCACAGATAGATGTAACCGACCAGCAGGATGGCGATGTAGATGAGCATCTCTACGTAGCCGTAAACGCCAAAGGCATGCGATATCTTGAACATATCGCGGTAAATGTAAGCCCAAGGGTACAAAAAGATCGCCTCGACGTCGAACAGGATAAAGACCATCGCGACGAGATAAAATTTTACCGAAAAGGGTTGGTGAGCGTCACCGACCGGTTCCACGCCGCATTCATAGGCGGTTTGTTTTGCGCGATTTGGCCGCCTCCAACCGATCGCAACCGATAAAGTCGTAAGAATACTGGCCAGCGCCACCGCGATGATGAGGTGTAAGAGAAGTGGAGCGTAAGCGTGGAGACCTGATTCACTCATGGGCGAAGCGTTATAATAACGAGCGGGCGGCGTTGGGTCAATGCGGCCTCTGAAAAAAGTCTGCAGGATGTATCGGCTACGGTCAAATTAGGATGTGCTAAGGAATGCTTTTCGGTCATAACACCAACGTCACACTCGATGGCACGGTCTTCCACGTTCAAACCGAAGATCGCGGAGTGAACTCCGCCACGCTCGATACCACCGTGCATTGCCGGGGGCGCGTGCTGCACCGGCGCACGAATAAGTATCACGACTTGCTGCCGCTCGATGCAGGAAAAGAGAAGAGCCTCAAGGCGCGGTTAGACGAACAACATTTTGGAGTTGTTGAAGAATTGAAGACGGGCGCTCTGAAAGTCGAGGCGCCACCGTTGCCTCCACCACGTACCTCAGCCTCTGTGCTGGCTGCTTCAGCTGCAGTGCCGAATCCTGCGCCCGGTCTGGCGAATTTGGATGCCAAGACTCTAACTGTGGAAATGTTGAATCCGCGCACTTGGCTGAGCGGAAGGCACGCGACGCTCTATTTGGTGGTACGCACGAAAGATGGCGGTACGCCGGCCGCGGGCGCTCGCGTCGTTGCGCGCATCGCTGGTGCGGCGGCGCCAACCGAGGTGGAGACCGAAGCGAGTGCCGATGGACACACGCGGCTCGAGTTCGACATGCCGCGGCTGACGAGTGAAGACGCTGCGCTGGTGATCGAAGCGTCGACGCGCGACGCACAAGGGCAGTTACGTTTTGCATTGCGTGCAAAACCGAAAACCCCTGCCGTCACTTGATTGCGGAGAATGCGAAAAGATGGAATCGACAATTCAAGTGAACGGGGAAACACGACCGGCGATTGCCGGTGGCACCGTGATTGATCTATTGCGCGAGCTCGGGCTGGACAATGGCCGCGTCGCCATCGAGCGCAACCTCGAAATTCTCCCGCGTCAGAAATGGAGCCAGACATTAGTCGTGGCGGGCGACCGCTACGAGATCGTTCACTTCGTCGGCGGCGGCTGACGGCGAGCGTCGTCTGCGATTCGGTAGCGCCGGCATCTTGCCGGCATTTTTTCGTTTTGTTGATGATCTTGCCGAGGAACTCTAAGCGGCGGATTTGGCGGGCTTGTCTAAATATTTGACCAAAACGACTTCGTTGCCTTGCTCGCTGTAGATCAATTCATCGACCAACCTTCGCGCCATCAGCAAACCGAATCCACCGGGCCGCATGCCCTTCTCTTCGCGCACCGCGACGTGACTGAACAAATCCTCCGGCGTATTGGCATTTGCTGCGTGGCGTAGTTCTTCTTGCGAAAACCCCTGTCCAGGATCCTTAACGCGACAGATGATGGCGCGACGCGCCTTCACGAACGAAATCTCGACATGCTGGCTCGGATCGAAATGCCCGCCGTGCTCCATGGCATTCATCAGAATTTCACGGAACGCCGTAACGATGTCGCCGCGGTCGGCCTCGGAAATATTGGGATCGCGCACATTCTGAAGAAACAGCACGAGACGATGCGCCGTTTCGATGTTGCAGCGCGCCATCACGCGGACCCATTCGGGCGTTGCGGACAAGACTTCGATGCCGTCGTCCCAGCAGGGATCGTTCATCGCTGCATGCACGGTCTCGGCAAGCGTCTCGGGGTTAAACGGCGCACAGAAATAGCTGAACGCACCTTCGCGCATTGCTGTAAGCACGTCACCGGGTGTCCACTCATCCGCCAGGATAATCAGCCGGACGTGAGGGCGCGAGCCACGAATCTGACGCAAGAATTCGATGTCTTCCGGGCCGCGTGTCTTTCTTCCGGTGATGATCAGGTCAAACGCTTCGCGCTTCGCGAGCTCCAGCGCTTCCTCATGGTTTGCAACATGTTCGATCGACCAGCCATCTTTCGAGAGAACACCAGTGAGTAAATTATTCAGTTCGGAGCCCGAATCGATAAGGAGCGCGGTTTGAGTCGCTGACACGGGAGTTACGCAACGTGAAGGCATGAAAGGGCCTCCGTCTGGAGGGATTATTGAATCGCAGCTTGGCTGCGCGTCGAAAAGCTGGCGAGCGCTGCTGGTTCTTCTTCAAAACTCGGAATGACTTGCAGCAGATGCGTTATCGCCAGCACTGTTTGCACCCTTCCGGTCGGATGCAGCAGCTTGACCTCGCCTTTTTGGCGTTTCAGCGACACGTAGCTTGCGACGATGATGCTGACCCCGGTGCTATCGATTTGTGAAAGTTCGGTGAGATTCAGGAGAAGTTTGCGGCATCCGCCTTCGATGGATTTCTTGAGCTCGCGATCGAGGATTTCGGTCTCGTCGCCGAGCGTACACCTACCGTGAAGATCGATGATGGTGACATCGCCTGCTACGCGCTTTGCCAGTTCCAGTGACATCGGCGGTTTCCTTTGGCCCCTATCTTCATGCATAAGGGGTTAACTGGCAATCAAAGAGAATTTGGCGCTGGGCCGGGGTCGAAAGCTCGGATTCAGTGACTCAACCAACCCCCAAGGTATCGGACGATGCGATTCGGATCGCGTTAGACGCGATCCAGCAGATGGCCCATCTTTTTCTTTTTCGTTCGCAGATACGAGGCCGAAATTTTGTGGACGCGTGGCTGGCAGGGAACCCGCTCCACGACTTCGATGCCGGCCTCTTCCAACTGGCGGACCTTATCAGGGTTGTTGGAGAGCAGGCGAATTTTCTTCGCGCCGAGCTGTTTCAGGATTTGCGCGGAGAAGTCGTAGTCGCGCGCGTCGGCCGCGAAGCCCAGTTTCTGATTGGCTTCCACGGTATCCATCCCGCCGTCCTGCAATTCGTAGGCGCGGAGTTTGTTCATCAGGCCAATACCGCGGCCTTCCTGCGGGAGATAGAGCAGGATGCCGCTGGACGCCTGATTGATTTTTTTGAGAGAGAGTTCGAGCTGCGCGCGGCAATCGCAGCGGAGCGATGCCAGCACATCGCCGGTAAGGCATTGCGAATGGACGCGCACCAGAGGCGCCGTCTTGCCACTTAGTTTTCCGCGAACGAGCGCGACCGCTTCATCCTGTGGGCCAAGCCCTTTGAATCCGTAAATCGTGAAACGGCCGTTGCGGGTCGGCAATTCGGCCTGCGCGACGTTCTGTAAGGTCGCGCCGCCGTTCCTGGAATGCGATTTCGACTTAGGCAAAGTTTTCCTTCGTGAGGTTCGAGCCATCGGCAACCACGAGTTTAGCAGTACGGACATAGAGTTTCTCAATTCGTTCGATATCAACTCCATTCGATGCGGCGAGGGCGTTTCCGTTGCAGCGTCTCACCCGCTTGGGCGAGGGTTTACAACACTCGGCCGGTTGGCTAGCGTAAACTTTCTTAAGGAATGATCGACCCACCGATTTCATCGCGTGATCTGCTGTTCACGCTCTTGCTCAAGGTTGGCGTCGCCGCTTCGTTTGCGGCGCTGCTGGCACGATGGAACACGTTCCGCCGCGTGTTGTTTACCGAGGAGCGCGATCCCGATCAAAAGCTGAAGCTGATGCTCTTCATGACGCCGCCGCTGATCGTCGGCGTGGTGTTGCGCTTGGTCGGCCAGCCGTACCGCTTCGCGGACTTGTCGCTCGAAGGCGCATTTTTGATGGGATTGCTCGGCGGTCGCGTCGTTGGCCCGATCGGCGGAGCGATCATCACAATTCCATCACTGATGGCGCACGAGTGGCTCGGAATGCCTGCAGCAGCGACGGCAGGACTGCTCGGCGGACTGATTCGCCAAATTATTCCCACCAAGGAAGATCTCTGGAATTTCGGACCGTTCACATTTCTGAACATCCCGCGCGATTTGGTGCGTCTGGCGCGCCGCGTGAAAACTTCCTGGGAACTGTTGCCGCTGTTGGCTTGTGTCGGACTCGAGCTTGGCCGCGTCGCGCTGGTGGATGCGACGACGCCAAAGTGGTTGTTCGCGATCGATCCACATTGGGATTGGTGGCTGATCCTGTCGGTACTGGCTACCGTGATGGCTGTCGCAGTGCCGCTGAAAATCTGGAACAACACGCGAATCGAGATGAATCTGGAGCGTCATCAGCAGTTGCTGTTGAAAGCGCGAATGGACGCGCTCTCGAGCCAAATCAACCCGCACTTTTTGTTTAACACGTTGAATACCGTGTCTTCGCTGATTCGCGTCGATCCGGACCTGGCCCGCGGTGTCGTTCTCAAGCTCAGTAACATTCTGAGACGGCTGCTGCGCAAACACGAGACGTTCGTGTCGCTGAAAGAGGAGCTGAGCTTCATCGACGACTATCTCGATATCGAAGTGGCGCGGTTCGGCGACAATCTGGAGTTCGTGCGCGATGTGGACGACGCTGCGCTCGAAGTATTTATACCGAGCATGTTGCTGCAGCCCATTGTGGAGAATTGTTTAAAGCATGGCCTGGCGTCGAAGCTCGAGGGCGGTCGAATTCACCTACGCACCAAAAATATCGACGGGCGCCTGCACATCGAGATCGAAGATAACGGAGCGGGAATCTCGGAAGAGAAGATGCCGCACGTGTATGTCGAGGGTATCGGTCTTAGCAATGTGCGCGAGCGGCTTCGCGTGTTGTATGGCACCGATTTCCGCCTTGAAATCCAGAGCCGGCCGGGCGAGGGGACGCTCATTCGGATAAATATTCCTGAGTTGGTTTCGACGATGCAGACGGTGAGCTGAAGAGACGTCGAGCTAACTCATTTTAGGGAAGGGAAGTCAGAAGTGAAGCGACCGTCTCTCAACCTATTGTTATGTGCTGTATGCCTTTTGCTCGCAGCGTCATCGGTCGCCCAAAATGACGTGTTCGTATCCACCACGAACATATCCTTTCGGATTTTCAGCGACGAAAAAAGTTACGAGGTGGACGATACAGTTCGCCTCAACTATCGCATTACGAATGTCAGCAATACGTCGTTGTATGTTCCTCGGGAGTGGGAAGCGACCTGCCCGACCATTCCGCACATTTGGGCTTGGTTTGAAGATAGCTCTGGCAACCATCTTGTCCCTGATTACGCGAGCAATTGCGTGCCGAAGAAGCAATCGTTTCAGGAACGCATGAGCAAAGAGGCGGTGCTGCTCAAGCCCGGCGAGCATCTTGATGGGCCGTTGCGATTGGACCCAAAGATGTTTCGTCTCGTGGCGGGAAGATACCGGGTTGAGGCGTCTCTAGCCGGTTGGCATGAAGAAAGGTTCACAGCGGAAGAGCGCGCGGAACTCGAAAAAATGGGGCATCCCTTCGTCACGGGAGAGGCGCCGGATTCGCTGACGATCATACTGAGCGGGGACCTTCCTGATCACCCCGTCGATCACCGGCTTTAAGCAACCGAATCGCATCATTCGAACCTGTCGGGGCGAACCTGTCGGGCGCGAACCTGCCGGGCGATTCGAATTCGGGACGCGGCGTTTCAAATTAAGAGTTGACGCGAATCAGTGTGAACCCGTCGTAGCCCTTGGCGCCGACCGTTTGAATCGCTGTGGCGGTTACGCGCGCTTCGGCGGCGATCAATTCGTGCATGCGGCGCGTCCCTTCAAGATCGGGATCGGTGTTTTTCATGTCGGCGATGGCGCCGTCGCGGACCGTGTTGTCTACGAGGATGACCGTGCCGGGGCGAGAGAGCTTTAGCGCCCATTCAAAGTAGCCGGGATTATTTTTCTTGTCGGCGTCGACGAAGATGAAGTCGAAGGGGCCGCGCTTCTCGGCGGTGAGCAGGGGAAGGGTGTCGAGGGCGGGACCGACGCGGATTTCAACCAAGTGGGAAAGGCCGGCTCGGGCGATGTTGGCCCGGGCAACTTCGGCATGCTTCGGGCTGAACTCGCAGGTTATCAAGCGACCGTCGTCAGGGAGCGCGCGGGCGAGCCAGATGGTGCTGTAGCCGCCCAGGGTGCCGATTTCCAAGATGTTTTTGGGGTTCTGCATTTGCGCCAATACGAGGAGCTGTTTGCCTTGAAGCGGGGAGACGGCGATGGCGGGGAGGCCAGCGGCCACACTGTCGGATAGGGCTTGGTCAAGGGTCTTGTCGGCGGAGAGCAAGAGTTTGGCGAAGTAGTCGTCTACGGTGGTCCAGGTTTCGTTGGTCGTCATTTTCGCGTTCAGTTGGGGTGGCGCGGGTCGCGCCCGGATTCCAGTGTACATCGGGGGGCGAAAAGGGAGTTGACAGGCTGATTGTATGTGCTGTAATTTCTGTACAGACAGAAATGACGGAAGTGACGGGCGGTACCGTAAGGGCGGGAAGGCCGGCTGGATGGCGGGTCGGACGGTCCTGGTGAAACGGATTTAACCCTAAAGGCGACGCAAGGCGCCGCACTCCAAGGAGAGGCGATGAGGGAAGGGAACAAGTTTACGCTGACGCCGGTGGCTCAGAAATTCATCTTGCACTGGGGCGAGATGGGGACGCGCTGGGGCATCAACCGTACGGTCGCTCAGGTCCATGCCCTCTTGTTCTTGTCGCCGCATCCGCTGCCGGCGGATGAAATCGCGAAGACCCTGGCGGTGGCGCGGTCGAACATCAGCACCAGCCTGCGGGAACTGCAGGGATGGGGCATTGCGCGCGTTGTGCACGTGTTGGGCGATAGACGCGATCATTTCGAGTCGACCAAGGACGTATACGAGATTTTCCGCATCGTGTCGGAAGAGCGGAAGCGCCGCGAGATCGATCCGACGCTACGCGTGATCAGCGAGTGCGTGTCGGAGCTTAAAGCGAATCCGCAGGGCGACGTCTACACACGCGAGCGGCTGGAGAGCATGCTCGAATTTTTGACGGGCATGACCGGATTATTTGAAGAGGTCGTACGGATGCCGACCGGTGCGCTGAAGGGCGCGATGAAATTGCGGGGCAAAGTCGTGACATTGCTGGGACAAAAAAAGGCGGCGAACGGCTGAGAATCCCAAGCCAATAACTCGAGCCGATGTGAAAACGCTCGAATTTGGCGGAGGACGTTATGCGACGGGGCTGGCTGGCGCTGTGCATCGGTTTGGGAATTCAAATTTTGTTGTTCGGCATCGGGATTCTGGTACGAACCCCTCAAATTCCGGGCCAACCACCTATTCTTTCTCCACTCAGGTTTTTCAGCATGCCCGGTTTCGTGTTTGAGTTGCTGGTAACGGATTCCATTCACACCATGTGGTCGCCGCATCCGGTCTTACTGCATGTGATGGCCATTGTCGGGAATGTCCTGGTCTACAGCTCGGCAGCCTATTTTGTGTTGTGGCTACGATCGGCGAGGAAATCGAATCAAGCCGAACAAGGGACTGC
>JGI12635J15846_10001477_pt1 | contig 20608 bp, 15 predicted proteins | sample BlaSpr_A8_OM2_M2_FD_15846 | JGI IMG/M metagenome (IMG submission 15846) | reverse complement strand
GAGATGGTCAGATGAAAGGCAATGTCATGATTGTAATCGTCATGGGAGTTACGGGGGCGGGGAAGACTACCGTCGGGCTTGCGCTCGCTGCGGCGCTTGGATGGGAGTTTCATGACGCCGACGACCTCCATTCGGAGGCAGCTAAGCGCAAGATGCATCGGGGGATCGCGCTCGACGACGCTGATCGCGCGCCCTGGCTGAGCGCGATTAAAAAGTTGATCCAAGGCATGCTGGCGGAGGGACGCGATGGAGTCGTTGCGTGCTCCGCGCTCAAGCAATCGTATCGCGACGAGATTGTTGTCGATCCGAATACGGTGAAAGTCGTCTATTTGAAGGCATCGAAACAGGTAATCGAGCAGCGGCTTCGCACTCGCACCGGACATTTCATGAATCCGGATCTTCTGCAAAGCCAGTTCGACACGCTCGAGGAGCCTCGCGACGCGATCGTGGTCGATGCCGCGGCCGTTCCAGGCGCTATCGTGGATGAAATCAAATTGCGGCTGGCGAGTTGGCTGGGCGCGCGAACTACTCGGAAGTGATTGGCGGCGTCTCGATGCCCGGTGAGAGTTCCTCGAGCGTCTTACCGCGAGTCTCGGGGATCGCCGACCAGATAATTAGAACGCCTATTAGCGGGCCGGCAGCGAACATCGAGGCCGCGTTGCCTAATCCACCAAGCGGCTTTGAGAGCAGGCCGATGGCGACCGGCGACAGCGTCCAGCAGAGCTGCCCGATCACCTGCACGCACAGACTGTATCCGGTCGCTCGAATGGCGGTCGGGAACAACTCGGTCGAGAGCGCCGAGGTCGCCGTGCGAGCCGCCTGATAGGCAAACATCGTAACGACCTCGGCCGCGAGGATTGTGCCGTAGGTGTCGCTGGTGAAAAGCACGTACATCGCCGCGCCAGCCAACACGTAGAAAAAACTGGTGGTAAACCTTCGCCCAAGCCGGTCCATCAGGTATCCACTCAACATGCTGCCGATCGTGCCCATCGCGTAGGCGAGAATTATCGCAGTCGAAATCTGGTGGGATTTCCAATGATGATCGCGCTTGGCGAAGAGGGGGAAGAAGGTCACCATCGGGCCGCCAATCAGTCCGATCGAATTCCATAGCCCGGACATGATCAGCAAACGCGAGCGATATGGGCCGGCAAACGGCATCAGGGTTTTGCGAATCTGCTGCCAGAATTCGGGGCGCGGCTGGCCTGCGGCGGTCCGCGCCCGCTCGTGTGCGATGAAACGGGCGGTCTCGCGCAGTCCGCGCCGCAGATACCAGACCATCACCAGCGGCGCGATCCCGAGCAGGTACATGCCACGCCATCCCCATCGCGACTCCGCCATGAGCGCGTAGGTAAGCGCGGCGGCAGTCACGCCGAGAAACGCGACCATGTGCAGCGCGGCGATCGCGCGCCCGCGCCGCGCGTCGGGGAACTCCTCGCTGATCATCGTGACCGCAACCCCGAACTCCGCCGCCAGGAAAATCTGCGCCGAGCTTTGAAAGATCGTAAATGAGCCCACGCCTCGCGACAGCGCGGTGAACAGAGTCAGCACCGTGTAGCAGAGCACGGTCACGGATATGACCGGTTTGCGGCCGTAGCGATCGGCGAGGATTACCACGAAGAATGAAAGCATCCCGCCGAAGCGCACGATCGTGGCCATCAGGCCGATGGCGGGATCGGCAAGATGAAAGGTGCGCGCGATTTCAGGGGTCGCGAGGTGGAAGATCGTGATGTCGTAGCCTTCGAAAATCGTGGCCGACATCAGCATCGCGAACAATGCCGCCAGGTACCGGCTCGGACGCGGTATCCAGGGCGCTACCTTGGGCTGTTCAGACGAGCGGTTTGGATGAGCGGCTTGCATCACGATGATCGCACGCACGGCGCGTGTCGATTCGCCAAGGGTTTCAGATCGCGAAACCCCCGGCAAGCCGCCTCTGCGGGCTTTACTACTAGCTATTTTGAACTGCCGAAGAGTTTTATGCGAAGCGGCTTGCCGGCTGCGTCGTCATGAATCTCGAGGATGCCGTGGTACTTGCCGCGTTTGTGCGGCGCGAACTCGACCGAGATCGTACAGGTGCCTCCGTTCGCCGCGATGGTGTCGCAGGTGTTGGCGGTCACATTGAACGGCGGAGTGGCTGCAGGAGCCGTCGTGAACGAGATCGGCGCGGGACTGTCATTGATGAGCATGATGCTCTCGGCGGAACTGACGGCCTCGACCGCCACGGGTTCGAAGCTCAGCGATTTCGGCCGCGTTTTCACTTTCGGCGCGAGGCCTTTGCCCTCGAGCTGGACCGTACGCGGTCCGAACTCGGCGTTGCTGTCCAACTGCAACTGCCCGTTTACTTTGCCTTTCGCGACAGGATCGAATGCGACGTCAATCGTGCAGGACGCTCCCGGCGCCAGCGTCGACGGGCAGTCGTTCGAGGCCATGACGAATCCGGTACTCACTGTCGGCGGCCCCAGTATCACTGTCGCGGTCGAGGCGGTATTAGTCAGCGTCACTTTTGCCGACTTGCTCTGGTGGCCGACGACCTCATCTGAGAACTTGAGCGACGCCGGTTTGGCATTGAGCGTCGCGAACACCGGAGACGGAGAGGCGGTCGGCGTCGGCAGAACAGTAGGCGTGGCCGTGGCGCTCGCCGTCACGGTCGGCGCCGCGGTCGAGGTGGCGGTGATGCTCGCGGTCGGCGTCGCGGTCACCGTAGGGGTGCCAGTGGCGCTCCCGGTCGGCGTCGCGGTCACTGTGGCAGTTGCGGTTGCAGTTGCGCTGGCAGTGGCGATCGCAGTGGGGGTCGGACCGCCCCTTCCATCGGGGAATATTCCGAACACCGCGAGTTGCGTCTGCGTTCCCATGTAAACCGAGCCGTTAGCTACCGTCGGAACCGTGAACTTCACTGCGGGCCCGGGATTGTCCGAGGCAAACTGGCTGCTTTTGTACAGCTCGCTCGCCAGGTTGGTTGCATCGAAGGCATGAAGAACCGCGGGACCGGCGGACTTCCATGCCGAACTGTCGATCGCCCACATGATGCCGCCCGTGGTGCCATTGGCGGAGATAACCGGCGACGCACCCGGGAACGGAAAGAGGTTTACCGCAGTCGAGGCCGGCGGTGTCTGGATCAGTCCATTGGACAGGACGAAGATCTTCGGCACATCGTTGACGCCAATCGTATAGATCATGTTCTGCAGGCCGACGCTCGGCACGGTCCCCTGCCAATACGCCGGCGTGCTGAACATTCCACCAACCGCGCCGTCAAGCTCCTGCACCATCTGGTCCACGCTGGCATTGAATCCGCCCATGTTGTCGCGATTCACAAGATAGAGGATGCCCAACTTGCCCGCGCCGATCATCAAATCAGGATTTGGCCCCGGCTGGGTGGGCAGCAACAGGTTGCCCCCTGAGCCCATGTCCAGGTCGTCGTCATCGAGCAGGAGTTCGTTGAGCGGCGTAAAGAAACTGGTGATCGACATTGTTCCAGTGGTTCCGACGCCCGGCGTCAGCCGCAGAAAGCTGTCGCCGTAATTGGTACGGGGCGTGCCGGTATCGAAGGTTCCGTTGGCGGTGACGGCGATCAAATCGCCATTGGTATCGACCCCCGGACCACAGCCGGCCTCCCAGAAGCCGGCTTGTTCGCCATTCGGTGTGGTGTTGTACACGATAACCTGTGCCAAGGATGTTTCGTCGTAGCCGAGAATCCATCCATGGTAGGGCGTGACGTCGCAGTGCGACGCGAAGGCCAAATACACGACGCCGTTCGCAAGCGTCAGCGCCGGCCGGCCAAGTTGCAGCAGTGGATTAAAGGTGACTATGCCGCCGACACTGTCTTCCCCCGTCCCCGGCACGCTCGCCGTAATCGTTACAGGGCTGTTCGCCTGCTCGAGCCCGGTCGTCATGTCCAGCGCGTGAAGCTGCTGCTGATAACTGCCCGGACCCAACTTGACCTTCGACACGACGTAAAGCGTTCCGGTGCTGGGATCGATCACCGGCGTGGCGGTGATCCCGATAATCGGCAAAAGATCGGTGCATCCTGTACCGAGATCCGTCGAGGGCACCGCGGTAATTCCACTCGCTGGATTGATAAAGCTTGTATACCAAAGCGGGGGTCCCGGATTGTCCGCGTCGAAGGCGTACACGCTGTCGTTTTCCGTGGCGACGTACACGACGTTGTGCGTCCCCTGGCCCGGGATCGACACGTTGGGGACGTACAGGGGTTCGGCGTAGGCGGCCGCGTCGATAGGGTCGGTGAACTGCAGCCCGAAATTTGAAGCATTAACTGTCGTCGGAGTCAGGACGCTCTCGGCGAGATTCTGCCCAGTGCGGAAATTATCGTTGCGGTAGAGGAAGGTCCCGGTGAAGCCCGGCTCCAATGCACGTACGGCCTGGCGCGCGCGGGCCGAATGGGATTGCTCCGGCAGGATAGCAGCGTGACCGGCTATATCCGCGCTTGAGATAACTGCGATGAGCGCCGCGCCCAGCAGCGCCAAACCCCACAACGATCGGCGTGTCACCGTTCCCCCGAATGCGAACCTTACTTAGCGCACGGATTCTACTTGACGTAAGCGGAGCACGTCTATCGCAAATGGCGGTTACGGAGGTTTTTTTGGTTGAACTTGGTGCGCGGAGAGCCAAAAAAGAAACAAGCCCGGAACTCCGGGCCTGCTCCCGATCCCCACATCTGCTCGCGACGCGTCTCCCTCACACGCATCGCAAACGCCGAACGAGACTGAATCAGCGCGGCGCTACACGGCTGTCCGCTACGACTATCGCCGAATTGTTCATACCGAGACTGGGCGGTAAACTTCTCCAGCTGTGAACCATCTTCGAGATAAGCATCGCTATCGCGATCATCGCGCTCACGACCAGAATCAGATCATACCGCGACTTGAAACCCGATTTTCCGTTAATTCGCATAAAATCCTCCTGAAGAGCTTCCCCAGAAGCGCACCACACCATCACAAAGCTTGTTATCGCAAGACTTGGACCGCTAGAAAATAAAAGGTGGGACTATTCCGTGCGTAGATGAAAAAAGCCGTCAAAAAGTGGATTTTCCCCTCAATTTGAGCGGCTTATTCTGCCAATCGTCACTCCCCACGACTTAGGAACACAATGTTCGACGATCCTTCTCTTTGTAGCATTCCTTGCAATCAGAACGTTGCATCCGTGCACTTCGGTTCGATCAGTGTTCGCCTAAATTTCGCTCGACGCGGGCGGTAGGAGGGCCGCCCTTCAACTTTTAACAGGGACGAAGTCCCGCATCTTAGTCTTTCTTAACACTGGGATGCGGGGCTCAGCCCGGCCGAAGGAAGTGTGAAACCCACCGCGGGTTTCACATTCGATTGAGTGATCTCCCCTTCCCCGATCGCGCGCGCGGTATCTGGATGGGCGCGATTTGGTCGGATACGATCACGCGATGGCTATCAAGCGAGTTTGTGTCTACTGCGCGTCGAGCCGCACTTGCGACGCCGCGTATCACGACGCCGCCGCGCGGCTCGGTCGCGAGTTGGCGCGCAACAAGGTGACGCTGGTCTATGGCGGCGGCAGCGTCGGCTCGATGGGTCACCTGGCCGACGCCGCGATTGCCGAGGGCGGCCGCGTAATCGGCGTGCTGCCGCGCTTCATGTACGACCTCGAATGGGGGCATCGCGGATTGAGCGAGTTGCTGATCGTGAACGACCTGCATGAGCGCAAGCGGAAGATGATTGCGGAAGTCGATGCGGTGATTGCGCTGCCGGGCGGATGCGGCACGCTCGAAGAGCTGTTCGAAGCGATCACCTGGAAGCGGCTCGGCCTGTACGGCGGGCCGATCGTGCTGGTCAACACGCTCGGCTTCTATTCGCCATGCGTGTCGTTGCTGGAGAGCTGCATCGAGCGTCGTTTCATGGACGAGCGCCACCGCAAGATGTGGTCGATTGTCGAGCGGCCCGAGGAAGTTTTAGGAGCGATCGCCGACGCACCGCCATGGCCGCTGGAAAATCGCAACTTCGCCGCGCTGTGACGCGAACTACTGGGTGTTCTCCACTGGTTGGACGTTTTCGCCGTCGCGGGCGGCTTGGCCTACGTTGACCGCTACCTTGTCGTCCGGGTTGATGCCGCTTAGGACTTCTACCGTCTGGCCGTTGTCGTAGCCCAAGGTTACTTCGGCCAGGTGTAACTGATTCTTCCTCACTACCGGGACGTAGATCTTGCCGTTGCGGAAAACCAGCGCGTCATCGGGGACCATCGGGGCTCCAGTGCCCATCGCGACGGTGAATTCGGCGGTGGCGTACATTCCGGGGTACAAAACTTCATTTTCGTTGGGTAGGTCTACTTCGACCAGCATCGTGCGCGTGTCGGCGGAGAGCGCTTCGGGATGGCGCGTGATAGTGCCGATAAATTTCTGGCCGGTGTATCCGATAGCGGTGATCGTGGCGGCGTCGCCGTTCTTGATGAACGGCGAGACGTTCTGGGGCACGTAAACGAATACGCGCAGCGGAGCCATGCGTGAGACCGAGATGATCGCGCCTGACCCCGGCGTGCCGGGAGTGGTGTTCGCGGGCACCAGATGGCCCGGGTCGATGTAGCGCGCGGTGACGATGCCGTCGAAGGGCGCCGTGATTATCTCGTAGGCCTGATCGGCGAGGTCCTGTTCGAGGGTGGCCTTGTACTGGAGCATCGTGTAGTGCGTTTCATCCGCGGTCTGCTGCGGAATGACCTGGCTGCGTACCAGGAGCTGATTGCGCTTGTCGGTGATGAGCGCGAGGTTGTAGTTGGCGCGCGCGTTGGCGACCTGTTGATCGAGTTCGGGCGAGGTCAGAACCGCGAGCAGTTCGCCGGTGTGGATGCGATCGCCCTTATCAACCTTGATGGTCTTCAGATAGCCGGGAACCTTGGCGTAGATGTCGGTCTCGTCGTAGCCGCGGATAGACGCCGGCAGCTTCAGATCCTGCGTGGGCGGAGCTTTGAGAACGCCAGCCACCAGCACGTGCGGACCGGGTGCCTGCTGCTGCGCGAGTTCCGACGTCTGGCGGCCTAGCCACAGCTCCCGAGCGAGTACGAGGCCGGCGGTGGCGACCAGTGCGACGATGATAGCGATCGCCCATCCGGCAAAGAAAACTCCACCGGGGGCGGGGACACTGAAAGTTTTCGGATCGTCTTCTTGCTCAGGCATAGATTTATACTAAGCACCCGGCAGCGTGATCGCTTCGATCTCCGCGTCGCGCTCCTTTTTGCCAATCACGTCGCGGCCGAAGATCGAATACACGGCGGGCACGACGAACAGCGTCATCATGGTGGCGGCCATCAACCCGCCTATCACCGCCCGCCCGAGCGGCGCATTCTGCTCGGAACCGGAGCCGAGCGAAAGCGCCATCGGCAGCATCCCCAGGATCATCGCGAGCGCGGTCATGATGATCGGGCGGAAGCGGATGCGGCCGGCTTCGATGGCGGCGGCCAGTGGACTGTAGCCTTCCTCTCGCAATTCGTTGGCGAACGTGATCAGCAGGTTGCCGTTGGCGACGCCGACGCCGACCGCCATGATCGCGCCCATCAGGGATTCGACGTTAACAGTGGTTCCGGTTATCGCGAGCATCCAGAGCACGCCGGCCAGCGCGCCTGGCACCGCCATCATGATGACGAAAGGCTCGAGCCAAGATTGAAAGTTGGCGACCATCAGCAGGTACACGAGGACGATGGCGAGCACGATGCCCTCGCCGAGGGTGCGGAACGAATCGCGCATCGCCTGGCTCTGGCCGCGGATGACGACGTGGGTGCCGGCGGGCAACTTGCCGAGGTTGTTGATCTCGCGCTGGACGGCGGAGGCGACGCTGCCGAGATCGCGGCCATGCACGGCGGCGTCGACGTCGATGACACGCTGGACGGTGTAATGCGCGACGACAGCGGGATCCCATCGGTGGGTGACGGTGCCGATATTGCCGAGCAACTGGGCCTGGGGCTGCGTGTTGTCGGTTGCGGGTGCGGCGGCGGGCAGGCCATTGAGTCCGGACGATGAACCGGGAGTGCTAAGCGGAATATTCGACAGCGCGGCAACCGAGTCGATCAGATGTTGCGGCGACTGCGCTATGACGCTGTAGTTGACGCCGTTTTTCGGATCGAGCCAGAAGTTGGGCTGCAACAGCGAGGCGCCGGAAAGCGTGGCGAGCACGCTCGACGTGACCTCATTCTGCGTGATGCCGAGTTGCAGCGCCTTGTCGCGATCGACGTCGACAAAGAAGGTCGGATAATCCTGCGGCTCGGCGATGCGGAGATCGGTGACGCCAGGAATGAGGTTCATCTTGTTCTTCAGGCGCAGCGCGATGTCGTAGTCGGATTGCAAATCGTTGCCGTTGATCTGCGCGTCAATAGCCGCGGGCAAGCCGAAATTGAGCACCTGGCTGACGATGTCAGCGGCCTGAAAATACACGGTGACATTCGGAAACTTGCGCTCGAGCAGGTCGCGAATTTGCTGCTGGTAGCCGACGGTCGGCTTATGATCAGGCTTCAACTGGATCAGCAGGTCGGCGTCCTGCGGCCCGATCGTGTCGGTTTGATAGAACGCCAAATCGTAGGAGAGCGGCAGACCGATGTTGTCGCTGATGCCTAGCAACTCGGCGTCAGGCACCACGGTACGAATCGCTTGCTCGATCTGGTCAACCACGAGCTCGGTATGTTCGATGCGGGTCCCGGTCGGCATCCGCACGTGCAAGCTCATCATGCCGGCGTCGATGCTGGGAAAGAAATCTTCGCCTATCACCAGCAGGAGAGCCGTCGAAGACAGGATGATGATGCCGACGAAGACCAGCGAGAAAGTTCGGCGCGCGATGAACCCGGCGAGCGCGTAGCGATACCGCTCCTTGAGCTTCTCGAAGCGGGCGTCGAAACCGCGCACGATCCGGCCCCATCGGCCGGAGCCGAGGTTCTCCTCGTGATCTTCGGGGAGCAGCAAACGGGCCATGGTCGGCACCAGCGTGCGCGAGAGCAGGTACGAGGTGAGCATCGAGAACACGACCGCGAGCGCGAGGGGAGTGAACAGGAATTTCGCGACGCCGGTCAGCAACACGACCGGGAAAAAGACGATGCAGATGGCGAGCGTGCCGACAAAGGTCGGCGTGGCGATCTGCGACGCACCGTCGAGAATCGCGACCAGCAGCGGCTTATGCAGCGCCTGGTTGCGATGGATGTTTTCGACTTCGACGGTCGCGTCGTCAACCAGCATCCCGACCGCAAGCGCGATCCCGCCCAGCGTCATCGTGTTGATCGTCTGGCCGCTTAGATGCAGGAAAATGATCGCGGTCAGAATCGAGAGGGGGATCGACGTGATGACGATGAGCATGCTGCGCGGCGATCCGAGGAACAGCAGCACCATGATCGCGACCAGCGCCGCGGCCGTGACCGCTTCCTGCACGACGTCGCGCAGCGCTGCGCGCACGAATTGCGACTGGTCGAACGTTAGCATCACGTTCAGGCCCTTGGGCGCGGTGGCGCGGATCTCAGGCAGCTTCGCTTTGACGTCGTCGACTACAGTCAGCGTGGAAGCGTCGGCGTGCTTAACGACCAGCAGGTAGGTGGCCTGTGTGCCGTTGAAGCGCACGACGTTGGTTTGCGGCTGATGGCTATCGGTGACGTGCGCAACGTCATTGAGGAAAACGGGTGCGCCGTTGAGGTACTTGATAGGCAGCTTGTTGAAGTCGGGGACTTTGTTCACCGACATGTTCAAATCGACGTTGTATTCGTAGTTGCCCATCTTGGCCGTGCCCGACGGGATGACGACGTTGGTGGCATCGAGGGCGTTGCCGACGTCGTAAGCTGAAATCCCATTGGCGTAGAGCGCAGTGGGATCGAGGTTGGCCATCACCGCGCGCTGGACGCCGCCCAGCGGCGCGGGCGACGAGAAGCCGGGAATCGTGAAGAGCTGGATGCGGATGAAGTTGAGGCCGTAGTCGAAGAGCTTGGCGGTCGAGAGCACGTCGCTGTAAATGTTGAGCTGCGCGACCGGGACGTTGCTGGCGTTGTACGAAATGATCTGCGGCGGCTCAATGCCGCGCGGCAGGTTGCTCAGGATAGTCTCGGAGACGGCGTTGATCTGCGCGATCGCGGCGCCAATGTCGCTGCCCGGCTGGAAATAAACCTTTAGCAGTCCGATACCGTTGATTGATTCGGATTCGATGTGCTCGATGCTGTTGACGGTAGTCGAGTAAGCGCGCTCGGAGATGAAGACCATGCGGCGCTCGACGTCGAAAGCGGACAGGCCGGGGTAGTTCCAGACCACCAGCACGACGGGGAGATCGATCGACGGGAAGATGTCGACGTTCATCAGGCTGAACGAGAGAACCCCCATGACGAGCATCAACATGGCCATCACAGCGACTGAGAGTGGCCGGCGAAGCGCGAGGCGAACGATCCACATAGTTTGTGCCGAAGACCGTGATTCAGGTTCGCGGTCGTGGAATGGGCGACCGAGGGTTACACATCGTCAGCGAGTACATTTTTCAAAATATGGCAGCGGCCCGAGTGAGGCAAGATTGAGTCTATGTACTGTCGATTTCTTATAGTCAGTGAGGATTAAACAATCTGGTTTCGTTAGAGTTCGCTTCTTATTCACTTCCGGAGCGTCGAGCGTGAGAAGGAGCGCTGCGCGACATGCGTTGTTGCTACGCGTGCTGGAAAATGTAACAACAGATGGTTCGGGCGGGGTCGTAGTTCAGCCCGGTTAGAACGCCGGCCTGTCACGTCGGAAGTCGTGGGTTCAAATCCCATCGGCCCCGCCAAAAATTATCTTTTTAGAGGCACCAACTTGAAGCTGACCGAACAAACCCGCAGCATCTCCCGCGAGAGTGGACTGCGTGACCGCCAATGGGTCGTGATCGATGCGAGCGAGCGCGCACTCGGACGAGTCGCGTCGCGCGCCGCGAGCCTGCTGACCGGCAAGACCCGCCCCGACTACACTCCCAACCAGGATACCGGCGACTTCGTCGTTATCATCAACGCCGCCAAGGTTCGCCTGACTGGATCGAAGTCTCTCGGCAAGGTGTACTATCGTCACACCGGATGGCCAGGCGGCATCCGCACGACCGGGGCGGGCAAGATGCTCGAGGCCAAGCCCGAGCGGCTGCTCGAGATCGCGGTGAAGGGGATGCTGCCGAAGAATCGCCTCGGCCATCAGATTTTCAACAAGCTGAAAGTTTATCGCGGCGCGGATCATCCGCACGCTGCGCAGAAGCCCAAAAGCGTGAGCGTATAACAAGGATACGACCTTTCCATGGCAGAAAAGAAAAATATCATCTGGACTACTGGCCGTCGCAAGACCGCGGTCGCGCGCGTCAGAATGCTGCCCGGCAGCGGCACCATCACGGTTAACGAGCGTACACTCGAGGATTACTTCCCACGCCCAACCTCCCGCATGCGGATCCTCGAGCCGTTCGAGGCGACCGAGACCGTCGGACAGTACGATGTACTGATAAGCGTCGAGGGCGGCGGAATCGCGGCGCAGGCCGACGCGGTCCGTCACGGAATTTCGCGCGCGCTGATCACTGCGACCGAGACCCTGCGGCCGACACTGCGCAAGGGCGGGATGCTGACGCGCGATCCGCGCGAGGTCGAGCGCAAGAAGTACGGGCGTCACAAGGCGCGCAAGCGGCCGCAATACTCCAAGCGGTAGAAGTGTTCGATCGAACCCGGGCGTGCAATAAGTCGGGATTTCATTTTGAATTAGAAGGGCGTGAGCGATGCTCGCGCCCTTTTTGTTTGTGATGCGATTACAGGTACTTAGCGGAAGCGATTGACAAATCCCAACTCGTACAAATACAAGAAGAGCGCCAGCGTAAAGGAGCGCCATTAGATGCTTCGAGACCGATTACGTTATAGCGCCGGAGTTGTTGCGGGGTTGTTGCTCATCAGCGCGCTGCTGTGTGCGGTACCTGCAACGGCGCTGGCGCAGACCGCCGCCGGATCTTTCCAGTCGGTCAACGGTCAGGTGCAGATTCAGCGCACCGGCGGCGCGACCATCGGCGCCGCGGCCGGCGTCGGCGTAAACGTCGGCGATCGAATCGTCACCGGCCCCAACGGTCACGCGGTCATCGTGCTGAACGATCAGAGCCGCCTGGAGCTTGGACCCGCCAGCACTATCACGCTCGATGAGTTCACGATTACCGGCGGAGCCACGTCGACCCGCGTAAGCTTGTTCACCGGCGTGATGCGGTCACTCGTCAATGCCGCGTCGGGCGGCGCACCGGCGAACTACCAGGTGCATACCCCGAACGCGGTCGCAGCAGTGCGAGGCACTCGTTTCGACACCGCGTACAGCGAGAATGTAATCAGGCCCGGCTACCAGGGATGCCAACGCTACACCGACGTCTCGGTCTATCAGGGAACCGTCAATCTCTCCCCGGTCGGAGCGCCGACCGCGGGTGAGGACGTCCACGCCGGCTACGAAGCGACGCTGCCATGTGACAAGCCACCGACCGGTGCGGGGCCGTTGTCGATGACCGGCGCGGTGTCGCTCGAAAGCGCCAACGCCGGCGGTGCCAGTTTCGTGGGAGCCGCGCCTGGATCGAGTGCTGCTCCGGTGCCGGCATGTCCGGTGTGCGTGAATATGCCGGCAACGGTGACGACGACAGGGAATTAGAGGAGGAGAGGGAAACGTGGTGAAGAAGCTAATCTCCCGCCTTGGCGTGACCGTCACGCTCGCGCTGGTCCTGAACGTGTTCGCGATGGTCCCGACCGCCCACGCGCAATGGTTTGACGACACCTACCCCGGATTCTTCTCGCTCCAGACGCCCGGGCTCTTTCAGACGACGTTGTTCGGCGGCGGGTACGTCAGCGACAAATACGGAGTCCTTCAGGAAGGCGTACAGGCTGAGCAAAGCGTCACCCCGTACGTCGGGTTTTTCGCCCGCGCGACGGGCTACCAACTGTGGATCGGTCAGGGCTTCGAGAGTCCGCTCGCGCCGGGCAGTGGGAGCTTTCCGCGCCTGAATTTTGGGCGCTTTCAGGGCGGCCTCGATTTCACAATTTGGCCGGGTACGCATCTCTACGTCTCGGCTGGCCACGACGTTGCGGATAGCGACGCCACCGTGATTGAGGGCGATTTCTCGAGTTGGCTGCTGCTGCACAGTCAACATCCGATCAATGCATCCTTCAGCACGATTTACGATTGGCAAAACGGCGTCGAAAGCAGTGAAATCGACGTCGAGGCGATCCTGCTCTCTACCGAGAAGTTCATGGTTCTTGGCGGCATCGGCGGCGCGATGTACTTCGGCGGCTTCCTGAGCAACGCGCAGGGGCAAGGCGGACCTGATCTCGGGTTCTACTATCGGCCGTGGCAGATGGGTGTGAGCGCGCAGGCCGGCTACGGCAACGCGCATCAGTACGGCCAGATCAGTATGTACAAGCAGCTAAGCTGGTTCGAATAGCCGACGCATCCTATCTCGCGGCGGCCGCGGCGGCAGGCTAAGCTCGAATCGCTAAACGATGGCGAGCCCAAAACCGTCACATCACGTCAGATTCTCGTGGCGCACATTCCTGTTCGGAATCGTGCTGCTGGGTTTGATCTTCGCCTTTCATGACCGGTTCCACGGAGCATTCGAGCGTTTGGATCTCGATGCTTACGATCTTCGAATCAACACCATGACGCCGCGTCCATCGTCGGGCGTTATCGTGATCGCGGCGGTTGACGACAAAAGTATTTCGGAGCTGGGGCAATGGCCGTGGCCGCGGCAGGTGCTCGGCAAGCTGGTCAACGCTCTCACGGACTACAAAGTTAAGGTCATAGGATTTGACGCGATCTTCAGCGAACCGGACAAGAGCGACGTAGCGCGTTCCGCAATAAGTGAAAAGCTCGCGCAACTTGGCCTGACCGGGGACTCGATTCGCGACGTGCTGGGACCGAGCAACGACGAGGCCTTTGCCAAGGCGATGAAAGCGCAGGGCAATGTCGTGCTCGGGTACGAGTTTCAAAGCCATCTCTTCCAGAGGCATGCGGCAGAAAAGACGCTTGGGTTCCTGAATCACATTCGTCCTCCAGGCCCGCTGGGTTATGGAATCGTGCGCAAAGCTCCCGGCAAGGTGATGGATATGATCATGGCGGAAGCCTATCAGCCGCCATTTGCGCTGCTCGAGGACGCAGCGCACTCGACCGCATATTTCGACGTCGACGCAGACGCCGATGGTGTCATCCGGACCGACATGACGGTGATCCGCTTCGACGGCCGTTACTGTGCACCGTTGTTCCTGGCCATCACCGACGCGTATGCCGACGGCGCGACGATGATGCTGGGACTCGGGCCGAATGGCGTGACCGGGGTTTCGGTCGCCGGTGTCCAGATACCGGTCGATGACGACGGCCGGATGCTGGTGAACTTTCGGCGCGGCCCGAACCCATTTCCGCACTACTCCATCTCGGACATCATCAACCACAAAATTGCGCCGGAAAAACTGGCGGGAAGAATTGTGCTGGTTGGCGCGACCGCGCACGGGCTTGGCGATCGCGGCGTGACGCCGGTCGATGGCGACATGCCTCGCGTCGAGATTCACGCCAACGCAATCGACAACGTAATTCAGGGCGACTTTGTCCGCCGATCCTACGAAGCCACGGAGATCGCGTTCTTCGCTGCGCTATTGATGGGAATCGCGATGTCGCTTGGCGTCGCCTGGCTGTCCGCGATGTCCTCGGCCGCGGTGGGAGTCATCCTGCTGGTCGGTTACTACGGTTATGCTCAGCACCGGCTGCTTGGCGATGGCCTCGTGATCGGAATCGTCTTTCCGATGTTCACCGCGTTTGTCATCTACATGTTCCTGGCCGGCTACCGGTACATCACCGAGGGTCGCGAAAAGCGCTACCTGCGCACTGCGTTCGAGCATTACCTGAACCCCGACGTCATCACCTCGCTGCTCGATTCGCCCGAGGGGTTGAAACTAGGCGGCGAGCGTCGTCATCTCGCGATTCTTTTCGCCGATATCGTCAGCTTCACCAAGCGCGCGGAGAAGACCACGCCGGAGGATTTGCTCGCGCTGCTGAACACCTACATGACCTCGATGATCGAAGTGATCTTCAACACCGGCGGCGTGGTGGACAAGTTGATGGGCGACGGAATCATGGCGTTCTGGGGCGCGCCCAACGATCTCGAAAATCCGTCGCGCTCGGCGATCGATTGCGCGCTCAAGATGCTCCAGAACCTGCACGTGCTGCAAACCACCGATCCGCGCTTCGCCGATCTCGACATCGGCATCGGCATTTCGACCGGCGACGTCGTGGTCGGCAACCTCGGCGGCGAAAACCGCTTCGACTATTCAGTCATCGGCGACACCGTCAACTTTGCCTCGCGGCTCGAGGGTCTCACCCGCCACTTCAAGGTCCATCTGCTCGTCAGTCGCGAGACCTACACCGAAGCGGGCGCCGGGTACATCGGGCGCGAGCTCGGGCTGGTCAAGGTCAAGGGCAAACAGCTGTACGTGCCTATCGTCCATGTCGCCGGACGCGAGAACGACAGCGTCGATCCCACCTTCTTCCAGCATTTCGCCAGCGCACTCTCGTTGATTCGTTCCGGCAACGCCTTTTCCGCGCGCCAGGAGCTGGAACACCTGAGCGAGACCAGCCCCGACGATACTCCGGTGCGCATTTACCTGGACAAACTGGCCGCCGACCCCGACCATCCGCCGACCGAGATGGTCTTCGAGTTCGAGACCAAGTAGTCGTTAACTGGCTCGCCGCGTGTAATTCTGATAACTGAATGGTTTCTACCGCGACTCGCAAAGGAGCACTCAAATCCCGCAAGTGGCAACGAACGACAAGGTCAAAGTGGCTGTGGTTGGCGCCTCCGGATACTCGGGAATCGAGGCGGTCCGTATCCTGTCCAGCCATCCGTTCGTCGAGCTGGGTGTGCTCACTTCCGAGCATTACGCGGGGCGAGAGGTCGCCGACGTTTATCGTCATATGGCCGGCATCGATTTGCCGCCGTTCGAGGAATTGCGCCCCGACCTCATCCAGGGCCGCGCCGAGGTCGCAATCTCGTGCCTGCCCGAGACCGTCGGCACTGCGCATACCGCTGAGCTGATCAAGGCGGGCGTCAAGGTAGTGGATCTGTCGGCGGATTATCGCTTCAAGAACGCGGCGCAGTTCCGCACCACCTACGGCATCGAGCATCCCGCGCCGCACCTGCTCAAGGAGGCGGTTTACGGTCTCAGCGAATTCCATCGCCATGAGCTGCGCGAGGCGCGCCTGGTCGCTACCCCCGGATGCTTTCCGACCGGCGCATTGCTCGCGCTGTTGCCGCTCATCCGGCGCGACCTCATCGAGCCGTCGTCGATAATCATCGACGCGAAGTCGGGCACCACCGGTGCGCGCCGCGCCGCCTCGATCGAGCAGCTGTTCGCCGAGGTCAACGAGAACTTCCGCGCCTACAAGGTCGGCAATCATCGCCACGTTCCCGAGATGGAGCAGGAAATCTCCGCCGCGCTCGGCCGCGACATCGCGCTGCTGTTCGTCCCGCACCTGCTGCCGATCACGCGCGGNCTGCTGAGTTCGATCTTNATGCGCCCGCGNGCCGGCACCACCGAGAGCGACGTTCACGCCGCCTTCGAGGCNAGCTTCGCCAAATCCCGCTTNGTGCGAATCCTNAANCCGGGNGAACTGCCNGAGNTGCGCAACGTGCGCGCCACCAATTATTGCGAGCTGGCGTTCNTCCTCGATCGTCGCAGCGAAACCCTGCTCGTAATCACCGCGATCGACAATCTCGGCAAAGGCGCCGCAGGCCAAGCGATCCAGAATATGAACCTGATGCTTGGCTACGACGAAGCCGCCGGCCTGCTAAACGCCGCCCCCGTCCCCTGATTTCGATTTCCCCTCTCCCAGAATGGGAGAGGATCGAGGGTGAGGGTTCGATCAGAGCGCGCATTTTTGGCGCGCGATTCAAGATTCTGCCTCTTCTCTGTTCCCCTCTCCAGAAGGGAGAGGGGCTAGGGGAGAGGTTCCGAGGCCGCCTCTGCACCGAAGCCCTGTGGGGAGGTTACACTAAGCTCTCCTGACAGAGAGTAGCCTTTCGGATTATCCGACGCGGCGCATCAACTCCAGGATGTCGTAGCCGGTGATTTCGCGGCTCTTCGCCGACCAGTCTCGCAGCTCTGTTTCCGACACCATGCCGGCCTGCGCGCCTTTGGCTAGATCCATCAGGCCGATCTTGATCGTTGCCTCATCGATCATCTCGCCCGACTTGGGATCCGCCATCGAGCCGCCGCCCTTCTCGTGGTAGAGCTTGATCACGCGGCGCGCTTCCTCGACCTGATCGACGCTCGGTGTGTAGCACGCGTTGGCGATCTCCGCCTGCTGCGGATGTATCACCCACGTGCCGTCCATCCCGAGGTTCGCGGCGCCGACGTTCTTCTCGCGCAGGCCCGCTTGCAGTTCCTTGACGCGCTCGGGCGAATCGGTGTTGCGCCACAGCCGCAGATAGACGTTGTCGATCGCATGCAGGCCGGCGGCCTTCGCCGCGACCACCACCGCCTGCTTCGAGTAGTGAAAATTCTGATTCTGATTTTCGACAATCTCGCGGATGCCGAGATTTGCGGCGTAGTCGGCAATTCCGAACACCAGCCCGCACATCCGGTCGGACGCCGTCGCGATTTCGAACGCGTGGACCAGCGCGTGCGGCGTTTCGATCAGCGACTCGATCTGAATCCGGTACTTCCAGCCCGCGCGCTTTTCGAGATCGTCGAGCAGCTTCGCGACTTCGCGAATTTCCTCGGGACCGCGAGTCTTCGGTAGCATGATGCCGTGGAAGCGGTTGGGCGCTCCGAGCACGATCGCCTCCATGTCGCCCTTGAAAAACTTCGAATGGATATTGTTGGGGCGCACGGTGACGACCTTCTTGCCGAAGTCGAGCGTGTTCAGCGCCTCGACCATCACCTTGCGGCTCTTCTCGCCCTTGAACTCATACGGGCACGCGTCCTCGAAGTCCGCCATCACGTGATCGACGGGCGCCTTGACGGCGTCGGCGGCGGTGACGTGCAGCTTCATGTTGTGACCGGGATAGGTCATCTCGGTGCGCGGAATTACGAAACGGGTGCCTTTGTCGAGTACGTACATTGATTTCTCCGATGAATTTCTCAGGCCGGCAAGTAATGAGTCCTGCGCTTGATTAGAACGGTGCGCTCGATTTCGACGACGACGGTGCCGTCTGGTTTCTTGCCGATCAGTTTAAACTTCACGAGTCCCGCGTCGGGCCGGTCGGCGTCGCGCTTCTCGAGCACGGTGGACTCGGCGTAAATCGTGTCGCCGTGAAAAACCGGATTGGTATGCTTGCCGTTGTCCATCTCGACTTCGGCGATCGCGTTCTCGCTGGTGTCCTCCGATGCGAGCCCGACCGTAAACGCCAGCACCACGCCGCCATACACCAGCAGTTTGCCGCCGACGTACGCGCCGGGATTTTTGTCGATCAGATCCTGGTTGAAGTGCAGCTCGGCCGTGTTCATAACCAGCGAAGTGAAGTTGTGATTGTCGGCCTCGGTGATGGTGCGGCCGCGNTGATGGACCAGCGTGTCGCCGACCGTGAAATCCTCGAAGTAGCTGCCGTCGCTGGTGATGCTCACGTTCAGTTCTGCTCCATGATACGCCGGCCGATGACCTCGTACTGAATTTCGCTGGTGCCCTCGAAGATCGACAGCACGCGCGCGTCGCGCCAGAAGCGCTGCGCCTCGAACTCCATCGAGTAGCCGTAGCCGCCGTGCACCTGCATCGCCTCGCGCGTGACCCNCTCGGCCATCTCGGCGGCAAATGCCTTCGCAAGCCCGGCCTCATAGTCGCATCGCTTGCCGGTGTCCTTCTCGGCGGCGGCGAAATAGCAGAGCTGGCGCGCCGCTTCGATTTCGACCGCCATGTGCGCGAGCTTGTGCCGAATCACCTGGAAGTCGCCGATCGGCTGGCCGAACTGCTTGCGATCCTTCGCATACTTCACCGCGCACTCGAACGCCGCCTGCGCGACGCCGACGCCGCGCGCCGCCGTCTGGATTCGCGCCGCTTCATAGCTCGCCATCAACTGATAAAATCCGCGCCCTTCCACGCCGCCAATCAGGTTCGCCTTGGGCGCGAACGCGTCGTCGAACTGCAGCGCGTAACTGCGCATCCCATGGTAGCCGATGGTGGGGATCGGCGAGCCGGTCAACTGCGGCGGCATGAAGTCGTCGCCGGGCTGCTTCTCGAACAGGATCAGCGAGAGCCCTTTGTGTTTCTTCGAGATGTCCGGATCGGTGCGCGTCATGACGGTGAGCATGTGCGCGCGATTGGCGAACGTGCACCACATCTTCGAGCCCTTGATCAGATAGCCGTCGCCCTGCTTTACCGCGCGCGTCTTGAACGACGCCGTGTCGCTGCCCGAGTCGGGCTCGGTGAACGCGGCCGCGGTCAGAATCTCGCCGCGCGCGATTGGCGGCAGGAATTTCTTTTTCTGCTCGGGCGTGCCGTTGGCGCTGATCAGGGTGCCGGTGATGATGTTGCGGGTCATCACGGATCCCACGCTGAGCCATCCGCGCGACAGCTCTTCGGTGACAATCGCCATCGAGATGTAGTCGAGCCCCATGCCGCCCTCTTCGGCGGGAAAGATCACGCCGAAGTAGCCGAGCTCGGCCATCTGCTTGAGAATTTTTTCAGGAATTTCCTTGTTCGCGCGATCGAGATCGTTCGCAATCGGCTTGACCTCAGCCTCGACAAACTCCCGGACCGAGCGCCGGATAATTTCATGCTCAGGCGTAACTAGCGGCATCGTATGCTCCTACGCGGGCGGGTTGCGCTTGCGAATCAGGACCGGGCGCTCGTACTCGAGCACCTTTTCGCCGCGTTGGTTGTAGCCGGTGGTGCGGAACTTGACGACGCCGCGATCGGGCCGCGAAGTATCGCGCTTGGAGAGTACCAGCGACTCCGACGTGATCGTGTCGCCGGGATAGACCGTCTCGTGCCATTTCATTTTTTCGTAGCCGAGATGTGCAATCGCGCGTTCGCTCAAATCCTCGACCGAGAGCCCGAACACCACGTTCATCACCAGCATGTGATTGACGACGACGTTCTTGTAGCCGAGGCTCTGCGCGTACTCGCGATTGAAGTAGCTCGGGTTGAAGTTCATCGTGACGCTCGAGAAAAAACTGTTGTCGCCTTCGGTAATCGTGCGACCCCAATGATGTTTGAAAAGATGGCCGACCTCGAAGTCCTCGAAGTAGTGGCCACGCTCGATTTTGCGCACCGCCATAGTGGGTCAGGCTGCCTTCTTCCTGTGGTCGTAAAAGTCGCGAAAAGTCCTGAAGCCGAATCCGTTTTTTATGGAATTACCGGATGCGCGTCAACCAATCATAATACTAAGGTGCAGGGGTTACCCCTGCCCAAGGAAGCATGAAACCCAAGGCGGGTTTCATTAAAATCGGCCCCTTCCAGTCATGGCTTCGCGCGACTTGGCGCCGACGCCCTCGACCGCGGGCATCACCTCTTCCGCGAATAGGCGCAGCGACTTCGACGACTCCTGATGCGTCAGGTCGCCCCACGAAAACGCACTCACGTAATAGTTCGCGTCGGACTCGGCCGCGTAACGGAGCGCATAGTCGCGCACGGTTGAAGGCGATCCCGCCAACAGGATCTCGTATGACATCGCCTGATCCGGAGTGA
>JGI12635J15846_10001474_pt1 | contig 20631 bp, 16 predicted proteins | sample BlaSpr_A8_OM2_M2_FD_15846 | JGI IMG/M metagenome (IMG submission 15846) | reverse complement strand
CGAGGTACGCCTCGCCGGCGGGACTGCGGGAGCGTCGGCCGGCCAAGCGAAGAGTAAGAATGAAAAGGGTTAAGGCCGCCGCTTGGTCCGGCGCAGGGCTGACCTTGCTGCTCAGCGCCTGTTCGCTGGCGCCGCCACTGAAAATCCCGGACGTTCCAACCGCGGATGCCTATAAGGAACTCGGGCCCTGGACACAAGCGCAGCCGGCAGACCGCCTGCCGCGCGACAGTTGGTGGACGTTTTATGACAGTGCGGAGCTCAACGAGCTCGAGACCAGGCTGATCGCAGGGAATCCGACCCTCGCCGCCGCACTGGCCAATTACGCCCAAGCGAAATCGCTCGCCGATCAGGCGCGCGCGGGACTCTTTCCCACGCTGGGTGTGGGCGCCAGCACCGAGCGCGCGCGCGAATCGGTCAACGCACCGCTCATAACGCAGGCCACGCCGCGCTACTACAACGACAATGTTCTAAGCGGCAGCGTCAGCTACGAGCTCGACCTGTGGGGACAGATTCGCAACGAGGTCGCCGCGGGCGAGGCCAACGCCGCCGCCTCCGCCGCCGATCTCGAGAATGCCCGCCTGTCGCTGATCGCCCAGCTGGTCGACGATTACATTCAGATGCGCAGCCTCGATCGCGACAGCGATATTTTGGATCAGACGGTCAAGGCCTATTCCCGCGCGCTCAGCTTGACCGAGCAGCGTCACGACGCGGGCATCTCACCCGGTCTTGACGTCTCCCAGGCGCAGACCCAGCTCGATACCGCAAACTCCCAGGCAGCGCAGACGCTCGCTCAGCGCGCGCTGATGGAACACGCGATCGCAGCGCTCCTCGGGGTGTCCGCCTCGACCTTCTCGATCAAGCCGCAGATCGTCGACATCACGCTTCCGCAGATTCCGAGCGGTCTTCCCACCACCTTGCTGCAGCGCCGTCCGGATATTGCGGCCGCGCAGCGGCGCATGATCGCGGCCAATGCGAATATCGGCGTGGCACGGGCGGCGTACTTTCCCAACCTCACCCTCGGCGGCCAGGGCGGCTTCCAGAGTACCTCGTCTTCGAACTGGCTGAGCGCGCCGAGCTCATTCTGGGCGATCGGGCCGAACGCCCTGCTCAGCGTGTTCGACGGCGGCCTGCGCCGCGCCCAGGTCGCCCAGGCGCGCGCCGAGTTCGATGCGTCCGCCGCGACTTACCGCAGCACCGTCGTCGGCGCCTTTCAGCAGGTCGAAGACGACCTTGCCACACTCAATCATTATCACGACGCCACGGTCGAAGAAAAGGCCGCCGTCGACGCCGCGCAGCGCACGCTCGACTTCGCCCTGGTGCTCTACAAGCAAGGCGCCACCGACTATCTCACCGTCGTCACCTCGCAGACCGCACTCCTGCAGACCCAGCTCCAAGCGCTCAATCTCGATACCATGCAGCTTACCGCCAGTGTCGATCTCATCCGGGCACTCGGCGGAGGCTGGGAGGATTCTCTCGGGACGCGGATCGGCAAGATGCGGGACTCGAAAGATCACGGCTAGCCGGATCGAGAGGCCATCGACATCGAGAGGCGTCGAGAGGCATCGAGAGGCTATCGGCACCACAGACGTTTCCGCGGAAACGTGTGGAGCTAAGCGCCCCGGCCGGCCTACCGATCGGCACTGCCACCGGCGTCCTGGGTGGCAAGGCCACCGATCGCGGCCCAATCGAGGCGCTCGCCACCCTGGGCCAGGAGACGCAAAAATCGGTCACGCAATAGGCTTCCGAGCGGCATGGGCACGCGCAGACTGTCGGCGGCGGCCAACATCAGCCGGATGTCCTTGTATCCGAGCGGCGCGGCGAATGCCGCGGGCTCAAAATTACCTTGGGCGATGAGGTTGCCGTAGATCTTGTAAGCCGGCACGTTGAACACGGTGGAGGTTAGGAATTCGATATACGCGCCCGGGTCGATGCCGGACTTGGCGACGAGCGCCACGGCTTCACCCAGTGCCTCGATGGCGGACGCGAGCAGGAAATTGCCGCTCAGCTTCACGAGGTTGGCCGCCGAGGGCTCGATGCCGATAGCCGTGGTCTTCTGGCCCATCGCGGCGAACAGCGGTTGACACGCATCGACGGCCGCGGGATCGCCCGCGGTTACGATGAACAGCTTGGCCGCCGCCGCCATCTCCGGGCGGCCGAATACCGGCGCAGCGACGTAGCGCTGCCCGGCGTCCGCGTGCGCCTGCGCCAAGCGCTTGGAGAGCTCCACGCTGATCGAGCTCATCGATACGTGGATCGAGCCCCTGGAAAGATTGTCGATGATTCCGCCGGGGCCGAAGGCGATATCGGAAGCGGCCTCGTCATTCGCGAGCATCGTGATCACCACGCCGCCGCGGCAAGCGTCGGCAAGATTGCCTGCCTCGCGCGCACCCAGCGCGACGAGCGGAGCGCTTCTTCCAGCACTGCGGTTGAATACGGTGACGTCATGACCAGCCCTCACGAGGTTGGCAGCCATTCCCACGCCCATCCGCCCGAGTCCGATGAATCCAAGCTTCATTGAGGTATCTCCTAGTATCTGGTGGCAATCAGGCGCGTTGCGGAGGCGCCATGAACTCCGGACCGACGGGATCGACCACGGCCTTGTTTACGATGCGGTCGATCAGATCGCGCTCAACCTCACTGAGCGACCAGCCCGCGACACCCAAGGCTGCCTCGACCTGATCCGGGCGACGGCCGCCCCAAAGCGCGACGCTGATACCCTGGTCGAGCATCCAGCGCACGGCCAGATGGATTACGCGCCGGTGAAAACGGCGCTGGGCGAGCTCATCGAGTTGGCGCACCGCCTCGAGATACTGAGCCAGGCGAGGCGGCTGGAATTTGGGGTCTACGCGCCGCAGATCGTCGCCGTCGAAGGTGGTGTCGGGCCGAATGCGTCCGCTCAGCAAGCCCCGGCACAGCGCCCCGTAGCCCAGCGTCGCGATATCGTTCGACCGGCAATACGGCAGGATATTCTTCTCGATCTCCCGTTCGAAGAGGTTGTAGGGTGGCTGCAGCACGTGTAGCGGCGCCACCTGGCGGAAGCGTTCCATCTGCTCGACCGAGAAATTGCTGACACCGATGGCGCGGATCTTTCCCTGCTCATACAGCGAGCGCATCGCCTCGGCGGTTTCCTCTACCGGCACCAGCGGATCGGGCCAGTGGACCTGGTAGATGTCGATGTAATCGGTGCGCAGACGCCGCAGCGAATCATCGATTTCTTGCATGATTCGAGAACGCGTCGCGTTGCGATAGACCTTGCCGTCGCGCCATTCCAATCCGGTCTTGGTTGCGATAACCGCTTCGCTGCGTCTGCCCTCGAGAGCGACACCGACGATTTCTTCCGACACGCCGAAACCGTACACCGGGGCCGTATCGACCAGGTTGACACCTTGATCCAAGGCCGCGTGAATGGTCGCCACCGATTCGCGTTGATCGGTCCCTCCCCACATCCAGCCGCCCATCGCCCAGGTGCCCAGCGCGACCCGGGAAACCTTCAGCTGAGTATTTGGAATAGTCACGAATTCAGTTTCAATGGCCGGCATCCGGGCCTGGGTCGATGACGACATGGATTGTGTCCTCCTGATTGGACGAATGAGTGGCTGACTGGTCAGTGTCGCCAGCTTGGGTCGGGCCGATGTTGGATGTATTGCAGAATCCGCCCCGATCGGTTACGCGTGAAATAGGGCGCCGAGCAGGCGAAACGGCAGCCGCCACTCCACCTGAGCGCTGCGACTGACACCACTGAGACACCAATTGCAGAAGTGCTCGCAATTGTTGCTCAGCAGCCGATAATCGTTCTCCCCGAGGCGCGAGCGGGCGCGCCGGACGATCTCATCGGGAGAAAACTGCGCCTTGGCATGATCGACGATCGTCAACGGATAACCGTTGGCGAATCGAGCCAGAGACACCTCCTCCACCGGTCCGCACTGCCAGAGCGTCGAGAGCCCCGCGTAATGCACCACGCGACCGTGGCCGACGTAGACGCCGTGATGGCTGTATCCTCGACGCGATGCGGTCAGGTGCGCGCCGAGAGGCGGTTCCCGCCCGAGCCCTAATCGACGCCACCCCGGTTGTGCCGCGTCCATCGGCGCTCCCTTTCAATCTGCGGCCGATTGCGCGCTGATCGTCGTGCTGGCCTCCGCGGGCTGCGGCATGATCAGACCGTAAGTGATGGCGCGAAAGAAGAACGCGGTGATCAACACCGCGGCGACGAATGCGAACATGCGAATTGTATTCATTGGACCTGTCCTCGAGTCGGGAATTGATGTCATGTGCGGCACAATCTACTCAGCGCCGCCATCAGGCGTATTTCCGCCTGCGATGCGCAATATTCCATCCGCAATACGCCAGCCGTCGCGCGCAATCGAATCTCAACCGTGCCCGATCATGCTTGCTCTCGACAGCGCGGCCGGCTCAACACCGGACGCCGTGAAAACACGATGCATATGAGAGGAACTTCAAAATGAACAGCCTACGAGGACTTTACGGAATGGGGTCCGCCTTGATCTTGGCGGGTGCGCTCGCGGGGTGCGCCACCTACGATAAATGCGGAACCGCGGATTGCGGCAGCGGCGATGCCAAGGTGACCGCCAATGTACGCGCACTGATCGATCAGCATCCGGACTTGGGAGCCCCTAATTCCATCGATGTACAGACCGTCAGCAATGTGGTGTATCTGAATGGAACGGTCTCAGAGGGCCTGGAGAGCCGGGAAGCCGAGTCGGTCGCACTTCAGGCACCGGGCGTGGCGCGGGTCATCAACCTGATCTCCGTCTCGAGGTAGCCGCCGGGAGCGCGGACTTCCGGGTCGCCGCTCAGCTGGACAGGATACGGCCGAAGCATTCGGCAATATCCTTCCGCTGTAGCGGCTTGCGCAGGAGTTCGCGTATGCCGAGCGCAAGCGCACGCTCATGCAGTTGCGCGCCGGCGAAGCCGCTCATCATCACGATCGGCACGTCGGCGCGCAGCTGCATGATTTCACCGGCCAGAGCGATGCCGCTGAGATCCGGCATCGACTCATCGGTCAGGACGATATCGAACCGCTGCGGTGCTTGACGGAACGCCCGCAGCGCCGCCACGCTGGATTCGAAACCGATCGGCTCATAACCGAGTTCCGCGAGAGTCTCTTCGGCGAGTGCGACCAACGGCTTTTCGTTGTCTACGATGAGCACCGTTTCACCCCGGCCATGCGGCAACTCGGCCGTGGACTCCGCCAAAGGCGCGGCCGCCTCGCCGGCGCCCGGCAGCCAGATCGTGAAGGTCGTGCCCGAGCCGATGACGGTGACGACGTCGATCGCACCGCCGAGATCCGCCACGATGCCATGCACCAGCGATAGACCCAGGCCGGTGCCCTCACCGACTCCCTTGGTGGTAAAGAACGGATCGAACATTCGATCCAGGACATGCGGCGGAATTCCGCTGCCGGTGTCCGTGATGCCCAGCCGAACGTAGCTGCCGGCAACCAGTGCGCCGTGCGATAGCGGCCGATCTTCCGCAACCTCCACTCGATCGAGCGTCACCGCCAGCACGCCCCCCTCGTCCATTGCGTGCAGGGCATTCGTACAGAGATTCATGACGACTTGATGCAGCTGCGTTGCGTCACCGACAATCGCCGCCCCTGCAGTCTCCAGCCGCGTCTCCAGCCGCACGTCCGGCGCGAGGGAAGCGGCGGCCAGCAGCTCGAGCGTCTCGGCGACGATGGCTTGCACATCGATGGAACTGCGCTCGCCCAGGCCGCTGCGGCTGAACGCAAGTATACGGTCGACCAGCGATTTGGCCCGGCCGCCCGCCTGCATCACATTGTCGATGTAGCGGCGCACCTCGGTGCTTTCGGCGACCGCTTGCTGTGCGAGTTCACCGTACCCCAAGATCGCGCCGAGAATATTATTGAAGTCGTGCGCGATTCCGCCGGCAAGCGTTCCCATCGCTTCCATCTTCTGCGACTGACGAAGTTGACCCTCGAGGCGCTCCTTCTCTGCCTCGACCTGCTTACGCTCCGTGATGTCCTCACAAGCCATCAAGACGATCGTACCGTTCGTCCTGGGCACCGCCTTCCCGGTCTCCCGGACCCACAGCGTTCTGCCATCCTTGCACACTTTGCGTGCTTCCCAGCTCATGGCCTGACCGAGATGCGCCAAGCAGGCGTCGAACCGTTGTTGGATGGCGTCGCGATCGGATTCGTGAATGACGCTGAGCACCGGCCGGCCGGTCAACTCTTTGACGCCGTAGCCGAGCTGTTCCGCGCCGAAGGGATTTACGGCGAGGATGAGACCGGCGGCATCGACCATGAAATACATGGTCGGGTTGTTCTCGAAGACGTCCCGCCACTGCTCCTCGCTCTGTCGCAACTCTGCTTCCGCCCGTTTGCGCTCCGTGACGTCGACGATCGTCCCTACCCGCTCGACCAGAGTACCTGAGGCGTCAAAAATAGGGTGCCCGACACTGTGGACGTACTTGACCGAACCGTCCGGCAGAGCGATTCGATAATCGATCGTATAGCCGGCCCGATTGCGCCTGGCCGCGTCGACGATGTAGCGATCTGCGGGGTGAACGCTCTCGCGAAGCACGTCGAAGGGAATGGCGTCCGACTCGAGATCCAGGCCGAATATTCGCAACATTTCCGGCGAGGCGATGAACGTGTCGGACGACTCGTGATGAGCCCAGCTGCCGGTATGGGCGAGCCGCTGCGCTTCTTCCAAGTAAGCCTCGCTTTGGCGCAACATTTGCTCCGTCCGCTTTCGGTCCTCGATGTCGTGGATGGTGTAATACCACTTGACGATGTTGCCATCCCGGCCGCGCAGCGGGATGCCGCGAGCCTGAAACCAGCGATAATTGCCGTCCGCCCCTCGAAAGCGCATTTCCACATCCAAGGGCCTTGCATCCGTCAATGCCGACCGCCATTCGTGCAGCACCTTGTCGAGATCTTCCGGGTGAATGGACTTCGCCCAGCCGTCACCCAGCCAGTTGTCCTTGGGGACACCCGAATAGTCCAAAATGCTCCGGCTCACGAAGTCGACGCTGCCGTCCGGGTCGGCGCGCAAGACAAATGCCGGAAGGGCGTCGATCGTGATGCGAAGCTCCCGTTCGTCGCTTCGGGATCTTTCCTCCGCCTTCTTCGCGGCGGTGACGTCGATCACTGCTCCCACGAATTCGATGCCGGGCGCATCGCTTCGGATGGCGTGGGCCGCAACGTGAATGTGCTTGGTCCGTCCGTCGGGGAAGCAAAGGCGGTACTCGTGTGAAAAGTCCAGTCCGTCTTGCGATGCACGCGCCACGACCTGCTCGAAGTCGGCGAGATCCTCCGGATGTACCCGCTGGTGCGCGAGGAGTTCGGCGGTGGGCCTTATCGACCGGTCGTACTCGAATATTCGGAACGCCTCCTCCGACCAGTAGATCTCGCCGCTCGAAGTATTCCAACCGAAGCTGCCCGTGTGGCTCAGATTTTGCGCCTCGCTCAGATAGGCCTCGCTTCGGCGCAATGCCTCTTCGGCTCGCTGCCGCTCACTGTTCTCCCGCTGCAGATCCGTGTTGGCGCGCTGTAAATCCGAATAGAGATACGCGTTCTCCAGCGAGACCGCGGCCTGAGAGGCCAGCAGTGTCAGAACCGCGCTTCGAGCGGGTGTGAACACGCGGGGAGCGAGGTTATTCTCGAGATACAGCACGCCAATCAAGGCGGTCTGCTTGATCAGAGGCAGACAGAGCACGGAACGCAGGTGATGGCAGCGCATATAAGGGTCGTCGGAGAAAGCGTTTTGCGCCGAAGCATCGTCGAGCAGAACCGTCTGCCGGGTCCGCGCGACGAAGTTGAGGATCGATACGGGAAGCTCGGCTGTCGAGACTTCCGTTCGGCGCAGACCGACCGCGACAGTGTCGCGCACGGTCGTGGCTTCCGCCTCGAGCCGCTGCAACCCGTCGCGTGCAATGATCAAGAGCCCGCGCTCCGCGCCCGCATGCTCGAGCGCCGCTCGCATGAGCTTGTCGATCAGTTGTTCCAGGACGATCTCGCCGGAGACCGCCTGGGAGACTTTGATGACGGTTGCAAGGTCGAGGTGTTCGACGGACGCGCCAATCGTGGGATCGGGACGAGCAGGCTGCGCGCCCTCGCGCAGGTTCGGAAAGGAGTCCTCGAGCTGCCGAACCTTGCCTGCGGCTCCCCACCGCAGGTAGGAGTCGCGGGCGGCACGCAGATACGATAGCGAGATCGCCGCGAATTCGCGAGCGGCATAGAATCGGGAGGCGAGCTCGTGCGCCAGCGCCTCATTCTGGATGAAACCGTGGTCGCGCGCAGTCCGGATGGCCTCGTCATAGAGCCGCATGGCGTCGAGATCCCGCCCTTCGAGGCGGGCGATCTCGGCGGAGACCAGCGCCGCGCGATTCGCGAAATTCTCGGGGCAGTTCTCCGCCCAGACCGCGATCTGACCATGGTGCGCGCGCAGCGCCTGGAGGTGCTGCACGCGCAAAGATGCGGGCGCCGTGTCGCAGCACGATGCACGCGCAAGTGCGGCGTAAAAATGGTATTCGGCGGTCTCGAAGAAGCTCGGCGACGTCCACAGAAGACATTGCGCCCTCTCCGCCGCCTCGACCGCCGATGCCGACTCACCTGCAATGAAACGCGCCTGGAGCGTTCGGATCCAATGCCAACACGCTAGAATTGCCGGAGCGGACTCGAGTGATTGCTCGGATTGAGCCGCATCGCGCTCCGCAAAGGACCCGGGTGACCGGCCCCGCAGCGTCCGGATCAACCGAAGCTGTCCGGCGACGAGTGCAGCCACGAGGCCATATCGCGCCCTCTCCGCAAGGTCGAGCGCCCGCTGCCCCTCGCGCTCGACGGCTTCCAGAGGCTCCCCGGAGGCGAGCAGGTTGGTGACCAGATTCATGCGGCTGAATACCTCGAACGTGAGGTCTCCCGCCTCATGCGCCGTATCCGCGGCGCGCTTCACCAACCCTCGGCCGTCGCGCAGATGACTCATCCAGGGCATGACATGGTGTCCGAACACTGCGTAGACGCGATGCTTGAAGCGATCCAGCCGGCGCTTCTCCACCAGATCGAGCGCAAGCTGGCCGAAGCGATAACCGGTTTGATAGTCGCCGAAACACGGTCCCAATACGGTGCTCAGATACGCATACGCGATGCATGATCCGGCATCATTGCCGTGCTCGAGACCGAGATTGGTCATGCGACCGATGAGCAGGCAGTACAGATTCCGGTCGATCCAGTGGGCGGCGGGAATGAAGGCTGCCAGAACGTCCAGAGTCGCACGCGATTTCGGCTCGATCATGGCAGGCAGATCGATGAGGGCGGCGATCTCGCGGCCGCCCAATTGCCGCCGTATCTGCGCGTACTCGCGCTCGACCTCCTCGTCCGTCGGACGTGAGGACCAGGAGATGCCGAGCGAATGCAGGCATTGCAGGCCAATCTGGATGGCACGCTCACTTTCGCCGGCGGTCATCGAAACCGCGATGCGCAAGCAGGCTATGCGGGTCACCTCATCCAGTGCCCGGGCTCGGCCCGACAGTGCCGCGAGATCTTCCTCCGCAGCCGCCGGATCCCCGGTCAGGAATTCGCACTCGGCGCGATGGAACGACAGTGCGAATGCAAGAGCGTGCGTTCTGTCCCAGCGATCCGGCGCCAGCAGTGACTCTCCGGCAGTGAGATAGGTCAACGCGGAGTCGTAGGCGGTTGCGGCCTTGGCGCGCTTGCCGGCGATCAGGTTGAGCGCTGCCAGCTGCTCGCGCTCCTCCTCCGACCTCATCAGCGTCATGCTGCGGTTGAGTTGATTGACGATCTCGAAAGACTTGTCCTCGCGCAGGTCCGCCGGCGTATGAGCCGCGAGCGCCCTGCCTATTTCCAGATGCAAGGCGCCGCGCTCAGCTTGATCGATCAACGCATAGGCCGCTTCTTGAATCCGGTCGTGGGCAAACGCATAGTGATCGCCGATACGCAGGAGCAGCCCGGCGCGCGCCACATCGCCCAATTGGGCATGGACCTCCGCCTCCGGCTTGCCCAATACCATTGCCAGAGACCGGACCCCTGCGGTGTTCCCCAAACAGGCAAGCCGTTTGAGGATTTCCTGCGCGTCCGCCGGCAACCGGCCTATCCTCAGGACCATGAGATCGACGACATTGTCCGTGAATCCCCGTTCTCGGATGCGGTGCAGATCCCATTTCCAAGCAGCCTCCCGCGGGTCGAACGAGAGCAAGTGCTCCTCGCATAGCGCCCTGAGGAATTGGGTGGCAAAAAACGGGTTCCCCAAGGTCTTCTCGTGGACGAGCTGTCCGAGAGGCTCCGCGCAAGCCGGCTCGCAGCGAAGCGTGTCCGCCACGAAATCGATGAGATCGGCGCGCGTGAGAGGTGCCATGACGATCTGCACGCAAGTGCGCGATTTACGAATGGCATCCAAAGTGGCATGGAGCGGGTGAGCGGCACCGACCTCGTTATCCCGGAACGCTCCGATCAGAAGCAGGTCGCGGACATCCGGATGGGTGGCGAGATCTTCCAGCAGCTCGAGCGAAGCGCTATCGAGCCATTGCAGATCATCGAGAAACAACACCATCGGATGTTCTGTTCGCGCGAACACCGAGACGAATTGCCGCAACACCATCTGAAAGCGCTTCTGCGTCTCCAACGGTGAGAGATCCACGACCGCAGGCTGAGCTCCGATGATGAGCTCGATATCGGGGACGAGATTGACCATCAGCGCACCGTTCGGGCCGAGCGCCTCGCGCAGGTTGCCGCGCCACCGCTCCAGCTCCTCCTCCCCCTGCCCCAATATCGAGCGCACCAGGCCTTGGAAGGCTTGTGCCAAGGTGGCATACGGAATGTCGCGCTGGTATTGATCGAACTTGCCGGATGCGAACAGACCCCGGCTCGGGACCAGAGCTTTGTGCAGCTCGTTCACGATCGAGGACTTGCCGACACCGGAGAATCCTGACACGAGGACCACTTCGGTCGCGCGCTGCGAAACGACCCGATCGAAGGCCGCGACCAGGACGTCGATCTCCTGCGTCCGCCCGTAAAGCTTCTCCGGGATCAGAAGTCTGTCCGACCAATCGCGGCTGCCCAGTGGAAACGGTGGGATGCGCCCGAGGGCCGCCCACTCGGTGAAGCAGTGCCGCAAATCGGATTCGAGTCCGGCGGCGGTTTGGTACCGGTCCTCGGCAGTCTTGGCGAGCAGCTTCATCACGATCGACGAAAGCGCCTCGGGAATTTCCTTCGCGCGCTCAGCGGGCGGCGGCGCCTGCCGGGCGATATGACAGTGCACCCATTCCATTGCGTCGGCGGCGCTGAACGGAAGCCGGCCGGTCAGCATTTCGTAGAACGAAACCCCGAGGGAGTACAGATCGCTGCGGGAGTCCACGGAGCGGTTCATGCGGCCGGTTTGCTCCGGCGCCATGTATGCGAGCGTCCCGGCAATCACTTCGGGTGGCGCGGGGCTCTGGTGCTCGCGCGTCAGCCGGGAGGCAATGCCGAACCCAGTCAGCCAGACACCGCCGCTCGCCCGGTCCACGAGGATATTGGCCGGCTTGATGTTCCTGTGAATCAAACCTCGCTCGTGCATCTGGTGCAACGCATTCGCGAGCGGAATCGCGACGCGCAGGAACTCCGCGGTTTGCAGCGGCCCGTCGAGCAATCGATCGAGGGGCTCGCCGCCCGGATCCTCCAGGACCAGCGCCAAGTGGTCGTTGTGGCGGGACAACGTGATCGGCCGCGCTGCCCACGCCGCGTCAAGCTCCTCCCGGAGCGCGTACTCGTGCTCGAGCCGCTCGAGGCTGGCGAATGAGGCATCGTTCGCGCTGGCCAGCAGCACCGGAGCCACGCCGTCACCGAAGCCGCGATGAAGCGTCGCGTCTCCCCCGCGCAGGGGTAAGAACACGTAGCTTGAAAACTCTTCCACGAGACCTCGCCCCGGCGCGATTAACCGCAATTCATTTTAATCCCCGCGGTGACTCAAGGCCCAGATGTAAGCGGCGAGCGCCGATACTTGATCGGGCGTGAGCTGGGCGCCGCCCATGGGCGGCATGGGCGAGCGATATTGTTTCGGCTGCGGCACACCGGTGGTGATCGTTTTGGCGATCGCCGCGTAACTGCCGTCGCCCCACAGCCAGTGGCTGCCGGTGAGGTTGGGACCCAGCGGCGTTCCCTTTGCGTCTGGGCCGTGACAACCCGTGCAGCTCGCTCCGCCCACTTGGCCGAGGAAGATGCGCTCACCGAGTGCAACCATCTCCTGGGTCGCACCGGTTGGAACGGGAAGGCTTGCGGTCGCTGTGGCAGCGCCGGCGTCGGGATGCGTGCCTTCCGGAGGTTTGGCATCAGCCATACTGACTTGGCCGGCCGGCGCCGATTCGCTTGGGCAGGGTGTAACGCCCTCGGATCCCGCGCCGGCGTCGGGGCCGCCCTGATAGACGATACGGTAGATCCGCCCGCGCACATCATCGGAGACGTAAAGCGCACCCTGGGGCCCGACGGCCACACCGGAGGGACGATGCGCGGCTTGTCCCGGTGATTCCACCGCCCCCGCGAAGCCGGCTGCAAATATCTCGCACCGGCCGACCGCATGATCGTTCGACAATGCTTGGAACACTACGTTGTACCCGCCCTGAGGGTAAGGGGCTCGATCCCAGGATCCGTGAAAGGCAATGAACACGCCATGCTGGTAGCGGGCCGGAAATTGCTGCTTGTCATAGAGCGCCATCGCGTTCGGCGCCCAATGCGCAGGGAACACCGCGACCGGGGCGGGTTTGGTCGCACAGGGCCCCAATTTCTTGCCTCCGTCGCCGCCATACTCGGGTGCGAGAACCAGTTTGCCTTGCACGCCGTCGTAGTAGCACTCCGGCCATCCGTAGTCGATGTCCTTATTGAGGCGCAGCAGCTCTTCGGCCGGGAGCGTCGCCTCCTCCTCGGGTTGGTAGAACTGCGGCCAATTCGCATGCAGCTGATCGCGGCCATGCTGGGTGACGAAGATCCGTCCGGCGGCATCGATCGCGAACCCCTCCGCATTACGAATCCCGCTGGCAAAGCGCCCGGCGGGCGAGAACGTTTGATTCGTCTTATTCGCGTCGTAGCGCCAGATGCCGCCGCGCGTCTCGAGCTCGGTACACGGCACGACGCCGGGTGACTGCGGCGTCCGATTTTGCACCTGACAGGCATTGGTCGCGGTGGCGACGTCGATATAGAGCGACCCGTCGTCGGCGATCGCGAACGGATGCATGGGATGATCGCCGGTGAGCGGCAATCCGCTCACCACCGTTACCGACGGCCCTTTCGGCACGATGGCGCCGGGCGGCAAGCTATAGCGGACGATCTTGTCGTTGATCTCGGCGTATAGCGCATCGTGATAGAGGCCGATGCCCGTCCCGCCCCTACCGCCGCTCTTCACGCTCTCACCGAATCGATCGGTCACGTCGGCCTTTCCTTTGCCTGCGGTGTCCTTCAGAGCGACCAGGAACCCGCCGGCATGCGGCGTGTCGTTGCCGTAGTACCGGCCGGACCAGGTGTTCACATAGATCACCCCATTCGGCGCGACGACCATCTGGCGAGCGTGGCCGATACCATCGGCGAAGATGCTGGCACAGAAGCCGGGCGGCAACGTCAAGCCGCTATCGTTCTCCGGGCACGCGGCCTTGGATGGCGTTGCGCCGGTGGTGCCTTGGGCGGATGCCGAGGAGCCGATAGCGCACCAGGTGCCGAGCATGACCATCATGGACCATCGATTGCTGTGGCGACGCGGAAAGAACATGGATTAGCCTCCAAAGCCTATAGATGCACGGCCGCCGTGCGCCAAGGGGAACACCTGTCGACCAAAAATAACCGCGGCGGTCGGGAAATCGATGACACGCAGGTTACCGATGAAATTCATACGACGGGCGTTGGTTACGGATGAAATCAGCCGACGACGGCGATGCCGGGCATCTGATGCCCCCATCGACGCGCTGGCGGATTCGAGCGCACGCCAACCAACCGGCTATCGGGTGCTCGCCTCCTTTGCTCAGGTGGCCGATACCCTCCACGGATTGCAAAACGACGCGGATTCCTTGCAGAGCCAGCAAAAGGCGCTCGCCTCCGCGAACTCGGCGCTTGAGCTCGTTCGGCAAGGCTACAGAGTCGGCAATGCCGGAATCGTGCAGATTGTGACCGCTCAGCGGTTGCAGCAGCTGGCCGATCTCGGCGTCGTCCAAGCCCGCGCACAACGCTATGCGGATACGGTGAAGCTCTGTCTCGCCTCGGGCGGAGGAGTCATCTGACTTCGTAATTTCAGGAGTCGGATCATGATTAACGATCTCATTGTCTTGCTGGTCTATTACCCCTGGATACTGGATAAAGTGCGCCGCTTTCTCGATGTTGCGCACATGGCCTCATAGTTCAGGCGCAAGACGTGCGATCTCATCGAGAGAAGATTTAAGTCCAGATACCTCCCTGGATATCGATATACCAGATCGTCAAATCAATGAGCGTGGGCCCCAAACGTAACCGGCGACGAGAGGCAATTATCAACGCCGCACGCCATGTGTTTTTCGAAAGCGGCTATACCGCTGCATCCATGTCGAGCATCGCCGCGTGCCTGGGCGGATCGAAGGGCACCCTGTATAACTATTTTGGTAACAAGGAAGAACTGTTCGAAGCTCTGGTGCGCGACTTTTGCACGCGTTGGGCGAACGGGATGTTGGCAGGGATCGCGGAGGGGTATCCCGCCGAGCGCCTGACGGCCTTCGCGGAGCCATATCTAACGCATCTATTATCCGAGGAGGGGATCAAGCTGATCAGGGTGCTGGTGTCGGAGTCGCATCGCAATCCACGATTCAGCCGTATCTTCTATGAGGTGGGCCCGGTCCGTGGGCGTGAAGGGCTTAAGGCCTATTTCGAGGCCTGCAAGGCCCAGGGGCTGATCAATGCGCCGAACTGCGCGCTCGCTGCCGTGCAGTTTCTAACACTGTGCAGGGGCTCAACAGATCTGGAACTACTATTGAATTTGACTTTGCCTGCCACTCCGGCGGAAATCCACGGGCAGGCCACTCAGGCGGTTGACACGTTCATGAGGCTATATGGCGCCGGGTCCCGACCGGTCGTGAGTTCGAAGTTATCGGCCTCACCATAGGAACATCGCCCACGCAAAACAAAATACGCATCGTGTCCTCTTCTGTCTTGCTCCTCAAAGAACGAGTCCGAACGAAGACTTCGGCGTTCTTACCTACGATTTCAAACGAAAAGCGAGCAAGTACGGCGGTGCTTCAATACACAACTTCGACCGGAGCGCTGAAGATGTAGCCCGCGCCGCGTTCCGTCACGATGAATTGGGGTTGCGAAGGATCGCGCTCGATCTTGCGCCGCAAGCGCAGCACCTGGATGTCGATCGCGCGGTCATAGACCTCGTTGTCGTACACCCGGCTCGCCTCCAGGAGCTGATCTCGGGTGAGAATTCGCTCCGGCGCGGCAAGCAGCGCGGCAAGCAGATTGAACTCGCCATTCGTCAATACGATATTGCCGCCATTGCCGCGCTTGAGACGCCGCGTGCGCAGGTTGAGCTCGAATTCGGCGAACCGGTAGGCGCGAATCTGGCGCTCGCGCGCCGTGCCGGCCTCGGCGCTCTTCGCACGGCGCAATACGGTGCGGATCCGCGCCAACAATTCTCGCGGACTGAAGGGCTTCGTGAGGTAGTCGTCGGCGCCGAGCTCCAGGCCCATGACCCGGTCCGCCTCGTCGCGCACTCCGGTGAGCATCACGATCGGGATGGATGATTGGTCGCGCAGCGAGCGCACGATCGCCATTCCGTCCTCACCTGCGAGTCTCAGATCGAGGACGACGAGATCGATCGCCTCCTCGCCTAGAATCTTGGACATTTCCTCTCCGGTCGATGCGGCGCTCACCCGCAGACCATTCTCCGCGAGGTACTCCTCCAGCAAGGCCCGGATTTGCGGGTCATCGTCGATGACCAAAATGTGCGAATGGATGCTCTCCAGCATGGCTGTCACCTCAAGGCTTCGATGGACGGATATTGAAGACGCGTGCAAGTGAATCGGCCAGATCGCGGCGGCGCAGCGGTTTGCGCAGCACCTCGTTTACGCCGATATGGGCAGCTTGACTCATGAGCTTGTCGCCGCCGTAGCCGGTCATCATGATCACCGGGATCCCCGGGCGAAGCTTCCGCACCGCCTGTGCAAGCTCGCTGCCGGTGACTTCCGGCATCGCCTCATCGGTCAGGACGGCGTCGAACCCCTCAGGCCTGGCGCGAAACGCGTCGAGCGCGGCGGGGCTCGATTCGAAACCCACGGGCTCATACCCAAGCTGCGCGATGATTTCTTCGGCAAGTGTGACCAACGCGCGCTCGTCATCGACGATCATGATGATCTGGCCGCTGCCCTGGGGCAGCGCTTTGTCGGACCCGCTCGCCGGTATGGCGATTTCGCCTGCGACCGGCAGCCAGATTTCCAACGTCGTCCCTTCGCCCATTTTGGTCGTGACGTCGATCGCGCCTCCGATATCGGTCACGATGCCGTGTACGAGAGACAGCCCGAGGCCCGTGCCCTCGCCCACCCCCTTGGTCGTGAAGAACGGATCGAACATCCGCTCGAGAACGGCGGGTGCGATGCCTGATCCGGTATCGCCGACGGCCAGACGCACGTACGGGCCGGGAGCGAGTGAGCCTCGCGATAGCGTCCGAGATTCGTTCAACTGAGCGCGTTCCAGGGTCACGCGGAGTACGCCCCCGCCCGGCATGGCGTGAATTGCGTTGGTACACAGATTCATTGCCACTTGATGCAGATACGTTGCGTCCCCGATCACCGCGGCGTTACCGGCGTCGATCTGGCTTTCCAGCCGTATGCCTGCGGGCAACGATGCCACGAGCAACTCCAGGGTCTCCAGAATGACCGATTGCACGTTCACCGGCTCGCGGTCACCGAGACCGCTGCGGCTGAAACCGAGAATGCGCTCGACCAGTATCTTACCGCGTTCGGTCGCATGCATGACATTGTCGAGATAACGCCGCAATGCGCTCTGTTCGGGGGATTCCTGAAGGGCCAGCTCGCCGTATCCGAGTATTGCGCCGAGTATATTGTTGAAATCGTGGGCGATGCCCCCGGCCAGCGTGCCGATCGCCTCCATTTTCTGCGACTGCCGCAGTTGCGCCTCCAGCTGTTCCTTGTCGAGTTGCCCCTGCCTCTGTGCGGTTACATCCATTGCGGAGCCGAGGAACCGAAGAGGTTTGCCCGCCGAGTCGCGCAAACACCGTCCGCGCGAAAGCAGCCAATGCCACTCGCCGTTCGGATGGCGGATTCGGTATTCGCAATCGAACTGAGCCGTGCGGCCGTCGAGATGGTCTTTGAGCGCCGACTCGAAGCGCGGCGCGTCGTCGGGATGCATGGTGATCCGGTGTATCCAGTCGGTGCGCGAGTCGATCTCGCACGCCGCGTTTTGGCCACCCAACATTTTCATCTTCGGGGAAAGAAACAGGCGGTCGGACACCACGTCCCAGTCGAAATGGCCTTCGTTCGCCCCTTCCATCGCGAGCGCATAGCGCTCCTCGCTGTCCCGCAATGCCTGCTCGCCGGCCGCGACCCGTTTTAGTTGGCGTAATAGAGCGGCGATGGTCAATGCGCCGAGCAAGACAATGATGAGAGTACGCGCGGCAATCCGGATCGTCTCATCGCGCCATGGCCGCAGCGCGACCGCCGCATCGCGCGTCACCGCAACCATCAACCGCGTGCCCCCGACGGGGGCCACCGCGACGAAGTCCACCGTCCCGTCAATGGGATTCGAGAACCGGGCGACCGGCGTTGTCGGCGGCGAGGCGAGCGCCGGGAATTTGTGCCCGACGGCGTTCGGCGTCGACGGGTGCCGGAGCAGCAGGATGCCGTCATCGCGCAGCAGTTGAATCCCCCCGGCCACGCCGACGTTGACCGCTCGATAGAATTGATTCAGATCATCGAGATCGACGGTCGCGGTGACGACGCCGAGGAAACTTCCGTCTTCGTCGGCGAGCCGGCGAGACAGCACCACCGCCGCGCGACCTTCGCTGCGGGTCAGCAGCGGCTCGCTCATGAACAGTCCCGCCCCCGCGCCGTCGCGCTGAGCGGCGAAGTACGATCGGTCCGCTACATTCAGACTCGGGGTGGGTGATTCACGCGATCCATAGCGCAGGTTGCCGTTCGCGTCGATGATCAAGAGCCGGCGTATCTGCGGTATCCCCGCGCTGCGGATGGCAAGCGCCTGATCGAGACGCTCGGGCGGCAGATCGGGGCTGACGCTGCGATACCATCGTGCCGTGTCGAGCAACAAGAGGTCGACCGTCCGGATGGTCGAGGAGGTTTGCTCGGCGAGGGCGCTCGCGACGGTATCGATTTCACGCTGGGTCACCGCGACCGCGCGACCATAGGAGCGCCACGCATCGTATGCGGATGAGCCCGCGAAGGCCAGGATCACCAGCACGCCGAGCACCGCAATGCCGAGCCGCAACCGATTGAATCGGATGGCGTCCTGCATGCACTAATCCGAAGCGTCTGCTATCCCGCGCACCGCCTCCAGCAGATCGGCCCGGACCAGGGGCTTTGCGAGCACCTGCCGGACACCGAGAGCCTTCGCCGTCGCGCCGGCGGCGGACAGGCCGGACCGGAACTGGGCTGAGATGGCGATGAGCGGAGTGTTCGGATGCGCCGCTTGAATATTACGAATGCACTGCACTCCGGAATGTTTGGGCATGTACACGTTGACGATCACGAGATCCGCCGCCCCATCGAGACCGGTATCTCGAGGCATGCCGAGATGCACGCGATATCCGGCCTCGCCCAGCCACTGCTGAAGCAAAGCGCGTGTGAGTTGGTCTTCCTCGTAAAGCAGTATGTCCACGGTATCCTGGGGTCGCCGCGCGGCGCCTGGTATCGGCCGCATGCCGCACAGGCAATACTCCGCCGGGCGCCCCACGCGATAATGTCCGCAAGCCGCGGCTCTGTTTCAACTGAAACCCGCAGACTCTCACCCCGGTTCGTCAGCGTCCTGTATGGACGTACAGGTCCGCCACGTGCCGGGGCCGCTCCCGCAGCCCCTTGAAATTTAATTCGGAACTGCCATCATTTTGCCTGATGCGAAAGCTCCGAAGAGGCGCGTCGCAAGTATTTCTTCCTGAGTCGTTGAGGAGCCACAGGGCTCAAGCGAGGAAATATGCTTAATACCCATGCTCGCCGCCGTCGCGGCCCGACGCCTGAGCAAACTGCGGCAACCCTTGCCGAGGGGACCATCTCCCTGAGAAGGGGCCAGGACATCTATACGGCTGAGTGGGTCAAGAGCGGCCATCGGTTGATGGTCTATCTGGGGCTGGATGAGGAATCGGCTCTGCTCGGCATGTTCGAGAAGGAGCCCGAAGCTCTGGCCAGGATTGTGCTATCCGAACTGCTCGACCGGAAAGTTGGAAAGAGGAGCGAGAATCTCTGAACGCCAGCCCCACATGAGCAAAGCGAGCGCGGGCACGATCCGAATCGGGGTTGGCGGATGGACCTACGAACCCTGGCGGGGAGCGTTTTATCCCGCCGACCTCCCGCAGAAGCGGGAGCTGGAATTCGCGAGCCGCCGCCTCACCTCGATCGAGGTCAACGGCACGTTCTACGGCTCGCAGAAGCCCGAGACCTTCGCCAAGTGGCATGACGAAACGCCGCCGGATTTCGTGTTCTCCTTGAAAGCGCCGCGATTCGCAACGACCCGCAAAGTTCTCGCCGAAGCCGGCAAGAGCATCGAGCGTTTCTTCTCGAGCGGCGTCATGCATCTCAAGGACAAGCTGGGGCCGATCAATTGGCAGCTCCCGCCCTACAAGAGATTCGAGCCGGACGATTTCGGCGCATTCCTCGCGCTGCTGCCCGTCGAAATCGAGGGTCGCTCGCTGAGGCACGTGGTCGAGGTGCGGCACGCGAGCTTCCGCAGCGCGGATTTCGTCGCATTGGCGCGCGCACACGGCGTGGCCGTGGTGGTCGCCGGCGATTCCGACTATCCCCAGATCGCGGATCCGACCGCTGCCTTCGTGTATGCCCGAATCATGGGAACCCGGGAGGGGGCGGAGCTGGGCTATCCGGGCGAGGAGCTCGATCGCTGGGCGGCGCGGGCGAACGCCTGGGCGTCGGGCGCCGCGGCAGAGGGGCTCGAATACGCCGGAACGCCGCGCGCGGACGGACGACCGCGGGATGTCTTCCTGTACGTCATCAGCGGGCACAAGGTGCGGAATCCGGCCGCGGCGATCGGACTGATCGAGCGTGTCGAGGCGAGCCGCTGAGGTTCGAAGACGGCCGACGGCGCCGCCTGGCCGGACCGGCTAATTGGCCCGCTGGTTCAGAACCAGCCAGTAGAGCCCGAGCTGCTGGGCGGCTTCCAGGAACTGGTTGAAGTCCACCGGTTTCCTCACGAAGCTGTTGGCGCCGAGATTGTAGCTCGTCAGGATGTCCCTCTCCTCGCCGCTCGAGGTGAGCACGACGACCGGGGTGCGCCGAGTGCGCTCATCCGCCCGCATCCGCCGCAGAACCTCGAGGCCATCCACCTTGGGCAGCTTGAGATCGAGCAACACTACCTCGGGAGATGCATTGGGATCGCGGCCTGCGAATGCTCCGGTGGTGAACAGATAGTCGAGCGCCTCGACTCCGTCCCGCACGACTACGATCTCG
>JGI12635J15846_10001471_pt1 | contig 20649 bp, 22 predicted proteins | sample BlaSpr_A8_OM2_M2_FD_15846 | JGI IMG/M metagenome (IMG submission 15846) | reverse complement strand
TTTTACGTGTCTGTACAGCGCTCTTGGCGAACGGCTCGCAAGCATCAACTCTTCACCCGCGCCACAAAATCGATAGATTCCGAGCCACTCCCCCTTATCCACTGTCACCTTTAAGAGCGTGTCTTTATCTCGCGCGAGGAATACGTTATCTGCGGGCCACTTCACGGCGGAAGTGTTATGATGCTTGCGATCTTTCACAATTGTCGTGCCTTCGCCCCTTCCTGATCCAAGATTCTTTCACAAAGTACTTGACAGGTCAATAGTAATACGCTACAAGGTATGGCGTAATGAAGAACTACTCCACGGCGCAAGTAGCAAAGATGGTGGGCATAAACCGAGTCACGTTGCAGCGGTGGCTTCTCGATGGCAAACTCCCTGAGCCTCGCAGGATCAGAAGCGGCGGAGTGAACGCCCGAGTCTGGACTGACCGCGACGTGGAGAGAGTTCGGAAGTTCAAGCAGCAAAACTATCGCAAAGGCAGAGGCCGCAAGGCAAAGCCGAAGCGCTAGAGAAAAAAGCGCCCCACCGCGTAGTTTGAGCCTACCCGGCAGGGCTAATCACCAAAGGAGGGTTAGCTCCCATGGCAACTCAGCAAAGCATACCGCAAGTAGTTCAGCAGTCGAAACTCGTAGTAGTCCCATTCCCCGCACCTCAGGCAATTACGCAGCTAGAGCTCTCGACGTTGCTCTCACTGCGGGGTCGCCTCCATCAGCTCCAAGACCAAGTCCAACAGGCCGAGCAATCCATCAAAACGAGGCTTGAGACCGGGGCTTTGCTTGAGGCAGGCGATCACAAAGCCGAGCTCAAGGACAACTTCCGCCGCAATGTCGCGTGGAAAGACGTAGTCGTTCGGTTAGCCGAGCGACTCAGGATGGATGGCGAAGCCTATTGCGCGCGAGTCCTCGCCAGCACGAAACCTACACGCACGTTGTTTCTCGTCGTCGAGTAAACCCAAACACAGGTCGTGTTGGTACGGCCTGGCCCAATTCCACTCGAACTGTTCAGGCTTGGAGGTCAGATATGCGAGCAGCGATCTACGCAAGAATTTCGACGAGCAACGGGCAGCAATCGCCGGAGATGCAGCTTAGAGAACTAAGAGAATACTGCCTACGGCGGGAGTGGGAAGTAGCAGGGGAGTACGTCGATCAAGCAAGCGGAGCTAAGGACAAGCGCCCAGAACTAACGCGACTTCTGGCCGACGTTCACCAGCGCAAGTGTGACGCCGTGCTCGTGTGGAAGCTCGACCGTTGGGGCCGCTCGCTGCGCCACCTTGTAAACAGCCTGGCCGAGCTAGAGGCGCGCGGCGTAGCGTTTGTGAGCCTGCGCGATAACCTTGACTTGGGAACGCCCGGGGGCCGGTTAATGTTTCAGGTCATCGGAGCGATGGCGGAGTTTGAACGGTCGTTGATTCAAGAACGCGTGAAAGCCGGACTCAGGAACGCGCGCGCGAAGGGAAAGCGGCTTGGGCGTCCCCGGACGGTTGTTGATGCTCCGAGAATTATCCTGCTGCGCGCACAGGGCGCTTCCTGGGCGAATATCTGCGCTGAGACAGGCCTATCTAAGGGAACGGTGCAAAGAGCCGCACGTTTAGGGCGTGATTTTCGCCACGAAGGCGTCGTAACCACCGTGATTCGTGGGCTGCAAGGGATTGGACGTGGGAAAGTTCGTCGAATTGGTATACCCAGTCACGTAGGCGTTGCCGGCGCTATCCACAGCGATGCCTTGACCAAAATCCGTGCCGGTGCCGCCGAGGTAGGTGGAATAGAGCAGTGTGGCGCCGGTGGGGTCAAGTGCGGCCACGAAGGCGTCGTCACCACCGTGGTTCGTGGGTTGCACGGGATTGGACGTGGGGAAGTTCGTCGAACCAGTAAACCCAGTCACATATGCATTGCCGGCGCTATCCACAGCGATGCCAAAGCAATAGCCGGTGCCGGTGCCGCCGAGGTAAGTGGAATAGAGCAGTGTGGCACCGGTGGGGTCAAGCGCGGCCACGAAGGCGTTGCGACCACCGTGGTTCGTGGGTTGCAAGGGATTGGACGTGGGAAAATTCGTCGAATCGGTATACCCAGTCACGTAGGCGTTGTCGGCGCTATCCACAGCGATGCCCAGGCCATAGTCGTCGCTAGTGCCGCCGAGGTAGGTGGAATAGAGCAGTGTGGCACCGGTGGGGTCAAGCGCGGCCACGAAGGCGTCGAGACCACCGTGGATCGTGGGTTGCAAAGGATTGGACGTGGGAAAGTTCGTCGAATCGGTAGCCCCAGTCACATATGCATTGCCGGCGCTATCCACGGCGATGCCCCTGCCAACATCGTAGCCGGTGCCGCCGAGGTAGGTCGAATAGAGCAGTGTGGCGCCGGTGGGGTCAAGCGCGGCCACGAAGGCGTCGAAAAAACCACCGTGGTTCGTGGGTTGCAAGGGATTGGACGTGGGAAAGTTCCATGAAGTGGTAAACCCAGTCACGTAGGCGTTGCCGGTGCTATCCACAGCGATGCCATAACCATAGTCGTCGCCGGTTCCGCCGAGGTAAGTGGAATAGAGCAGTGTGGCGCCGGTGGGGTCAAGCGCGGCCACGAAGGCGTCGTAACCACCGTGGTTCGTGGGTTGCAAGGGATTGGACGTGGGAAAGTCCGTCGAATTGGTATACCCAGTCACGTAGGCGTTGCCGGCGCTATCCACAGCGATGCCAAAGCAATAGTCGGTGCCGGTGCCGCCGAGGTAGGTGGAATAGAGCAGTGTGGCACCGGTGGGGTCAAGCGCGGCCACGAAGGCGTCGTAACCACCGTGGATCGTGGATTGCAAGGGATTGGACGTGGGGAAGTTCATCGAACCGGTAAACCCAGTCACGTAGGCATTGCCGGCGCTATCGACAGCGATGCCCACGCCATAGTCGTCGCGGGTGCCGCCGAGGTAAGTCGAGTAAATCAGCGTCGGATCAATCACCAGAGCTTTCGTGGGGTCGTATGCGGCGATTTCAAACCCGACCTCATGCTCGCCCTTCAGCACGTACCAGCCATCCACGTACATCCTCTCTGCCCCTGTCGGCTGATACACCACGGGCTTGTGGAAGCTAATCTGCCCGCCATCAAGAGTGGCTACCAGGTCGCCTTGGCGGTCGATGCGCAAAGGCGCGCCGTGAGCCGTCCCGGCGATCTCCAGCGTGATCGCCTTCGGCGAGAAGCCGGGCGCCACCACGAAGTCATACTCCAGTTGCCCTTGATGACCGTAGTAGACAAGATCGATCCCAGGATATGCGCCCTGGTATCGCACCTCGGCATAAGCCGGAACCTGGGTGTGCCACTTCTTTGGATCGTTGCCGATAAAATAGTTGCTCTTGCCCGGCAGTTGCTTCTGGCCAATAACTCTGGCCCCGCTTTTTGCGCCCATTAATTTCATGCGCAAAACCGCAGGGGCAGACAGCTCACTCTCAGACAGCCGCTTGGTTATCGATTCTGGCTTGGCTGCGGCGGCGCGACCCGCGAAAAGCGATGCCGCAGGATTTCCCGATTTCGCATCCTGCTGCGCCCAAGGCTCATCCTTCATTCCCTGCGGTTTGATTCGCTCAAGGTCGGCTCGCTGAGGCTTGCCGTTTGAACTTTTGTGCAACGCCAGCACCGCTTCATTCGCCGTGAGAAACACGCTGTATCCGCTGCCGCGAGAAATAAACTTCACCCCTTGGTCGGTCTGTCCGCGGTTGGCCTCAAACGCCATCGGCAGCTTGCCATAGGCCTCGAGAACGCGCGGCTTGCTGGTCGCATCGTTCGCAGGCCGATGCGAAGGGTTCACGCGGGCTGCAGCCGGCGCCACTTTGGCGCGCGCAGGTTCGGCCAGCCTCGGCCCAGCTAACGGGTTCGAGCTGGATGTTGCGCGAAAACCGACTGCGCTCACCAGCAACAACGCCATTACCCACAGCTCCTTATGACGCTTCATGTCTTGCCTCCAATCGAAGGGAGCAATATCGCAAGGAAAAATTCCCCATTCGGCGACTATTAGGTTTTGCTCGGGGACAGAACACTGGCCGACACTATGCCGACACTATGATGTTAGTTCCTGCCTGTCAAGCGCACGCCACTAATGCTCAGCCTGAAGTTGGTTCAAATAACAACAAACTTAAAATTGTGGCTGGTCAATCGGTCTACGTTGTCGCTACGGATACATCTTCGCGAAGAAGCGATCTGGCTGCTGGCAACCTGGAAATTGAACGCAAAATCAGATAACAGTTCGCCAAGAAGAAAAAATCCAAGCTCTCCCAGGTGCTGAAAGGCGCGGACTTAGTTTTCGTTATAGCTATAAATAGCAATGCTCGGGATAAAGATGAAATTGCTTTGGCTCTATCTGTTCAAAATTACGAAGCCAATTCAACCAGTTTAGAAAAACTGAGAGAGGTCGCTATCTGGCAAGGTGACGGGCATTATAAACGTGGGAAGCGCACTGGTCTTGCCATGGCCACTATGGGCTACTCAGGTTTCTTTAGCGGTTCCGTCGCAAAGGGCTTGGTTAAACAATTTCACAAAGAGCGGAAATTGCTGAACTGTGGAGTCTGAGTGTGGACAGCGGTTGGAAGCGGTCATTACGGAGTGCCTATACGCGACAGTATTCCCTCGTCTGAAGCATCCCCATTTCACCACTGAGTCGCAGGCACTTGGTCGTCTTCGAGGTCGGCCTGCCCTGCCCAAAAACCCCCATTCCCGGGACGTTGTAAACCTTTGATTCTAGGAGTGAGAAATTCGCGGCTCGTGATAGCCCAAAAACAGATGTTTTTGACGTCGTACGAGAAGGAGGTAGAATTTCGTGCGATGCTGACCCATTTCTCTATTGCTCTTCTGAGTGCAGCTTTTGGAGCGGCAGCGGGAGGCTACTTCCACTGGCTGAGCGAAAAGAAGAAATCACATGAAGAGATCCTCCTTCAGATCTACATGCTACTGATTGAGCTAAATGGTGCGCTTTTCTGGATTGCCTCACGTCAAGTCCGCGGTGAAGATCCGAACCCCGAGCACGCCAAAAAGTTCAGTGATCTGAGCTGGCGAATCGCGGACCTGCTCCGGCAATTCGATAAACTCCCGGAGACACCTGAAATTTTGACCGTGATGTTCAGCTTGAGATTTCGATCCGAAGTTCAGCGGACCGAAGAGATCGACCGTCTACTGAAACAACTAGGCAGGAGGGTTAATCCTCGCTACGACAGCGCGATGAAACAGATATCAGATGAGAGCCGAAAATTGATGGCGGACGATGTGGAGGAGTTTCTGCGTAGACAGAAACGAATCCAGCCCTAGGAATGCAAGGAATTGGGTGGGTAGAGTACGGACAGTGGGCTACGTTCGTTGAATGCGAGCCCTTCCGTGCTTAGGGCATTTAGAAGTTGGCGCGGCTAACGACTACAAACTGGGCGCGTATCACTCATCGGCTCCGCTCACACGCAGTCACTTTGTCGGTTTGGGTCTCTTTGCTTGCGCCGTCCCTTGCCTGGGACGGCTTTTTCTTCGACAAGTCATCCCATGTGCTGTTCGTGTCCTTCCGTGACAAATCAATGGCATCTTCGACCGCATCGTATGGCTTATTGGAAGAGAGGATTTCATCATTCTTCATGGCGTTATTTCCTCCAATCTTCCGATGTAAGTTTCGTTCTGGATAAATCCAATCATCTCTTCAATGGCCGAATCAACGTCTCCCGTGGCTTCTTCGACAAAATCGAGGCCTGCTCTTTCGGTATCTTCGAGATTAATAAAGAAATCATGCGTTGGAAACTCATGCACCAAAAACCGAGCGATCTCAGTTGCTCTATCTGGATTGAACTTCGGTTGTAGCAGACGCACAGCGTATTCCTCAGCGACTTTGAGCAGTCTCGACATTTGGGTGTAATGGACTGTATCGATTTTTTCAAAGAGGGGTCGCAGCATTGTAGCGACAAAGTTCTGGACTCCGGGCAGTAGGACATTAAGACTCTTTTTGGTTCTTCTCTTGAGATAAATCATGCTTGTGTCCACTGCCTGCAAGGCGAACGCGTTTAGACGCTCTAACGCCTGTATTTCGTCTAGCGCCGAGAGACGCTGTTCTCGATCATTGTCATAAAGTTGAGCATCGAGAGGCCCGAGTTCGGCATTCTTACCGATGATTATTTTTTCAGCCCCTAACAAGAGGAGGGTAGCGGCACTCTTTGCATATTCAGGCACAATTGCTGTGAATCCGCCGCACCTTTTCCTGATGTATCTCGCGATCTGGTAAGCGCATTTGGCATCTCCGCCGGGCGAGTCAACCACCAGGGCAATTTTTACATTTTCAGGTAGGCCACTCTTGGAGCAGCAGAAGGCAGTTTTTGTTGCGTGATCCAAATCTTGAAAATTCAAATGGCCACCGCTTTGAATAAAGAGCCAGACTGGCATTCGCAAGGCTGTTTCGAGCCGGCCAATACAGGACACCAGCCCTGCTGGGAGTTCACGTGACCTCCCTGGATGGAGGCTCGCCGCATACTTCGCCGAGGCAAATGGTGGGTTCGGTTGGGGTAGCTGTACCGGTGCAGGTCCGAGACCGGGCATCTTCTTGCTTGCTCCTTGTCAGTCTGTTTTTACAGGCTGGGCTCTATACATCGACTTTTGCCCTCGGCGCTGATTGCGGCTCTGAGGACTGAGGGTTCGCTAATTCACGATATCATCACTCCCACGGTACCGCAAATGCGCGTTGCCCGGGATCGTGACAGGCCCATGCAGTCCGCCTGGTAAGCGAGCACATTGGGGTATTCACTCGTCAAAGTTGACAGCGATCCCAGGAACGCACTGAGATAGTAGCCGAACTCTAGGGTGTCGGCGGCATTCTCCATGTGTCCAACAAAAAAGTCGCACTCAAGGAGCTTTCCCCCGATCTGTACCTCAGAAATCTGAAGCCGTTTCCGTTTCAAGATTGTGATATTCTCTGCGTCGATGGCCACCGCGCAAGCGCTCGCCTCAGTGACGCCACGTAGTAAACCAGATCCACGCATCAAGAAATTCAGTTCTCTTGCACGCGATGCGCGGAGTCTCGCGGATCTCCTGGATGCAATGCAGGAGGTTCTTGTCGGATACGACCTGCCGGCCTCAATTGCGCGCTTTCGTATTCGGCAGGGACAGCAAGAGCCGATGCTCAATCTCGAAGATACCGCGAGGACACTGCGAAGCTACGCTGGATTCTTACAGCTTCAAATCACGATTGCAGAGCGGGAGAGGATTCGGCGAGAGCCTGCGCCAGGATAAGCTTCAAGGTTTGGCCGCTCCTGATTGGCCGATCTTGAAAAGCGAAATGCGGGAGCATACATCTGTTACCGCTTTGGAAACTACTTTCTTGATGATGGTCGTGTCTCCTGATTCGTTCAGAGTGTTCACGACCGTTTCTGATTTATCCCACAGTGAAGTGATACGCAAAAAGACCCGCATTTTTCCGCGACGATCGAGCAGGTAGTAGTCAAACCGAATCTCGTAGTCCGCAAGGCTTTTGTTTTTCGTGACAAAGATGTTTGAGCAACCTGAAAGCCCTGCCAAATCTTCATTCACTAAGTTGACAAAGACAGGTTCGAAATCGACCTTGCTCGCACCATCCATATTGCGAGCCTCCACGTATACTGACCTATCTTTAGTGAAGTCAGGCTGCGGTGGCTCTGCAATTTCTGGTTGCTGCTTAGTTTGCGGCTTCGTGACAGGTGTTTGATTGCATCCTGTCAAGAAGAGGAGCCAGATGAAGACAGAAACTCTTCCGAGCATTGCGGGATTCTATCACTTAGAACATTCGCCAGGAGGTGAGCCTTCCACTGCGCAAGGAATCGTTCCGCAAATACTCTTCCTTGACGCCAGGCTTCGCCCATATCTTCCGTTTCGTATTCTCAGCAACGACCAGCGCGGCCTAGTGCCACTGCTCGACCGGCTTCTTCACCACGGCCATATCCTCAAATGCGGGCCGCGGAGCTGGAGGACCAAGTTGCAGGTGGAACCATGAGCCCGAAACCAGTCGGAAAGCCACGACCTCAACTATGGAAGGCCCTGAGAAAATGCAGCCACGGTCATGTAAACGAGATTTTTTCGAGCTCCGAGGAGGATAATGGCCCTCCACCTCGAAATTTCAGAGATTAGACTTGCCCGAAAAGCGGACGGTACAGTACAACATCTAAGTTCCGGGAACCTTCCGTTGGCCGCTTTTGAAGTGACCCCTGAGGCCCGCCGACACCTGGGTCGCCTCCAAGCTTTGGGACACTTACCCTCGAGTCTTGGGGGGCCGGCCTTTTTGGCAAATCGAGATTCGGCGGTGTGGGTTGTTGTGCAGCGTCGCCGATCAAGGGTATAAGCGAGCATAAAGAGCCGACATGGAACCGAACCCACCACTTACATTTGAGCAGGCCAGGGTACAAGCGGAGTCGTACGCCGGCAGCAAGGGGAAGCTCCTCGCGCTGCTCGAGGAAGCAGATGGGAAAGCGAAGCGATATTACGAATTTCTGCTGGAGGCTTGGGAAAGCTTGCAGATATTTCTGCGCCTGGTTCGCTCGTGGGTCGAAGGAAAGTACCGCGCGCCGGTTGAATCGATCCTAATGCTTGTGGCCGCGCTGATCTACTTTGTGACTCCATTTGATCTGATTCCTGATTCCATCCCCGTGCTGGGATTGGTCGACGACGCGGCCGTAATCACTTGCGTAGCCAGAGCCAATCTAAGTGTCATCAGTAGCTTTCGAACCTGGGAGATTCTTTCTAGTTTGGAAAGGCGTTCGGCCTGGAAGAGCCGAAAGAAAGTGAAGTAGGTGACAAACTCTTATCGGAGAATGCTCGCCGCAAGTCGTCTTACGGCGCGTGTCAACGACTTTGAGACAGGTGCTCACGGAATTTAGTGAGTTTTTCATTTGTTCGATGATGGTGTCCAGTTTCCACAAGAAATTTCGCGCCAGGATCGCCTAGGAACGACGATCGCCATCTCGGTCGACCCACAGCATCCCCCTTTTGTCCGTGCTCTAAGTAGGCGATTGCCCGAAAGCCGTCATACTTCAATTCGTACAGGCATTTGGGATGGTCGAACGGCTTTGCCCGATAGGGGAGAGGTAGAGATTTGATTCGGGGAGGCTCACCTAATTTAGATGCAGGAGAGAGCATTGCCGCAAAACGTATACTTCAAAAGTTCTAATTTCGGACCACCCGTAAGTTGATCTCAGGCTTGCAGCAGTCGTCTAGTGACTATTGCGGACGAGGGCGGCAGGGTGTATATAGCCTTGCCCCCGCAAAACAATCACGAGCAAGAAGAAGATAAAGTTTTAGAAGAGAGGAAACTGACATGAAGAAGCCATTACTTTTGGGGTTGGTGTTTGTTTTCTTTTCGGCTTCAGCTGGGCAAGCGCAGGTACAACCGACCTCGCGAGTTGTACCATTTCAGGGGACGATCCCCGGTCAACCTGATGGTCCGGTAGACCTTAGGTTTAGACTTTACACGGTCAATACAGGGGGGGCTCCTTGTTTTGAGGAGACGCAGCTAGGAGTACAGGTAAGTGCGGAGGCATTTTCCGTTTTTCTCGGAGACGGGACGGTCGGAGGGATTCCATCCGATCCCTGTTTCACAAGCAACACCTCACTCTGGATCGCTTTTGCTTTGGACGCAACTCCTGACTCACAAATTGGCAGCCGGCTGCCAATCACCTCGGCAGGCTATGCGCATTTTGCGTTGACGCCAGCGGGGCCACAGGGCCCTCAAGGGCCTGCAGGACCGACAGGGCCCACCGGGGCAACCGGAGCCCCAGGAGTGACTGGGCCACAGGGAGCCCAGGGACCAATAGGGCCACAGGGACCACAAGGGCCACCAGGGCCCAATGACGTCACAGGCAATCTGACTATGGTGAACTCCAGCGCCACGGCGGGGAACATTCTGAAGGGCGGGGTTCTCTTCCTACACAATTTCGGCAATAACAACACCTTCCTCGGCTTAAATGCGGGCAACCTCACGATGACCGGCGCCATGAACACCGCCAATGGGATCTTTACGCTTTCCAACAACACCACCGGCTACTACAACACCGCCAGTGGGTACGGTGCGCTCTACTACAACACCACCGGCTACTACAACACTGCCAGTGGGTACCAGGCGCTCCATTACAACACCACCGGCTACTACAACACCGCCAGTGGGTTCGTTGCGCTTCAGAACAACACCACCGGCGGCCACAACATTGCCAGTGGGACCGATGCACTCCGTAGCAACACCACCGGCTACTACAACACCGCCAATGGGAGCGGAGCGCTTGTAACTAACATCACCGGCAACCTCAACACGGCCATCGGTTATGCGGCCAATGTTTCCTCTGGGAATTTAACCAATGCTACAGCCATCGGTGCCAATGCCATCGTCAATGCCAGTAACAAGATTCGCTTGGGCAATACCATGGTCACGGTCGCAGAAACTGACGGCGATGTATACATCGCAAAGCCAAATTCCGGAGTGATCCTAAAAAGTCCAAATAACAACTGCTGGCGATTAACCGTTGAAAACTCGTCAGCATTGACTGTGTCTGCGGTAGCCTGTCCGTAGGCGAGGCCGGGACAAGCAGGTTACCTTTCGCGCTCATGTTCGGTTTATTCCTTCGGGGACGTAAATGATCCGCATCAGCACGTCTCCACAATCCTGCCACGGACTAGCGTGGGCCTTGCGCGGATTTTTGTTCTCCGGTGCAGGGTCTTCTCCTTGGCACGGCCAGGAGACATTAGTGACGAACTCTAAGCGTCGCCGCGTGTCCCTTTGATTCTTTAGCTGAAAACGCATCGCTGCGCGGCTCTCGATGCTACCGATTGGAAAGTCTCCCGGCTTAGGTGTCATCGTCCCGCATGGGTATAAAAAACTCCTGATTCCGTTCCGGGCTTCCGATGCGCTCGATAACCACATGCATTACACGCTTCGGTTCGCTGTCTTTTCTGTGCAAGATCAAGGCCCGCATCGCCGCCCTGGACTCTACGGACCCAATGGGGAAATCTCCGGGTTTAGGCGTGTGATTCATAAGCTTCCCCCTATTGGTTTTGTAGCGCGATACCAGCACCCTGCGCGACCGCGCCCCAAGCGACACTATCGATTCTAGCGGTTATAAGGCATCTCCCTCTTCCTCGCTTTCTTTTGTTCCTGTAGCGACTTGGGTTCCGGCGGTCTGCGTGAACCAATCAGGCAAATTTCCATCTCTCGCGTACGCTTCTTTCTCCTGGAGGGTCATGCGCTCGAAGAGTTCGTTTAGATTGACCGTCTCGCTCCGCTCGATGAGCTGGCCTTGCGCATTCAGCTTGCCGTATACCGCGATGGCTTGTACCACTGTTGCGCCAGTAACTTGCAGCGTCGGATCCCCTGCGCGTTCGATAATTCGCTCAAGGGGTACGCGGATATTCTGCTGACGCTTCAGGTTCAGCCCGACAGCCTTTGCGTGTCGGTAGACTGTCGTACGATGGCAAAGCCCGTATTCCTCAGCGATTTTTGCCGGGCTCTCCCATGCCACGAACGCGCCCTCGATCTCTTTGCGTTTCTCGTGCGCACAAATAGAGCATTGTGCCTTGTGCCGGTTGAGAGATGCGCTACTGGATTTGTAGTTCGGGACTAACTTCATTGTGACACCTCCGGCATCCGGCTCCGTGTACCCGCCGTGTACCTCACTTCGGCGTTTTTGCTGTTTTTGTCAGATTTAGCGGTACGTGGAATGAGTAACTTACGCGGTATCAATACGGGAGGACGTTCCGAGTCCCGTCGTCCCCGCCATATTCTTCAATCACTTACAAGCCCTGATCCCAACGAATCGGGGGGATATTAGGGAACGATAAGCGCTAAACGCGAGTTCCAGATCGCACATTCGCTGCAAAGCGCCACCTATTGGACCGAACTCGGTTTGGGTAACAAACCCGCAGGCAGGATGGCATCGACCAACTTGTCCTGTGCGAGACGCTTGGTCTTTGATGTCGCCTGCAGTATTTGTTCGTGACGTGGAGGTTGCTGTGCCGCAAGTAGTCGCGGATCGTGAGCTGGTGTACTCCCATCTCCGCGAGCATCGTCCCCGACGGTATGGAGCGGCTGCCAAACTCGGAATTCCGCGATCGACGCTAGATCTGAAAATCAAGCAGCTCAATATAAAGAAACACACCAACCGGTAAGTCCCTCGTTAACCTCCCAGAATTCTGGCACTTCCTAAGATTCTCTCACTCCAATTTCTTTTTCGAGCCTTGTTTTCAGTGAGTTTGGACCAGCAACTTTCCCCTTACTTTCCGCAAGAGATGTTTGACAGCAGAGATCTCGTGCGTGCGGCGGCTTGATTTGAACCAACGACTCTAACCGGATGAACACGAACTGGGAGCTGCGCCGCGAAGACAGATAACAGACAGGTAACTCGCAGAATGCGACCGGCTTTGCTTGCCGGTTGATTGATGGTAAGTTCCAGCAGCAAGAATTTCAGAGCATCTCGCTCTACACTTACGGTTGCATGCCCGAGCAATTTGCCTTTTCGGATCTCCGCGAGCTGTTTGCCAAAGCGAACGAGGAGAAGTCCGGCGACCAGCTGGCGGGATTGGCTGCGCGGTCGGAGCGCGAAAGGGTCGCGGCCAAGTACAAACTCGCTGACCTCCCCCTTGCTGACATTGTTCAGCAGCCCCTCATCGATCCTGACAGCGATGATGTGAGTCGCTTGATCCTTGAAATGCTCGACAAGGAAGCCTTTCGGCCCGTTAGGAGCATGACCGTAGGAGAGTTCCGCGAATACATTCTTGACGATGCGACCGACGAAGCAGAATTAATGCGACTCCGGCCAGGTGTCACTCCCGAAGTTGTAGCCGCCGTAACCAAGATCATGAGCAACAAGGACCTAGTGCTGGCAGCAACCAAGATCCGCAATGTTACACGGTGCAGAAATACTATGGGCGAGTGTGGAGTGTTGGGCATCCGCGTTCAGCCGAATCACCCGGCTGATGATGTCGGGGGGATTCTGCTCACCGCCTTTGAAGGGTTGCTTTACGGATGCGGAGATGCCGTCATCGGCGTGAACCCGGCCATCGATTCGGTTGAGACGGTCAGCTCGATCCTGCAGGGACTCGATCGCCTGGTGGACACCTTTAAGATTCCTACCCAAATCTGCTGCCTCGCACACGTCACCACCCAACTTGCGGCGTTGGGCCGTGGAGCGCCGGTGGACCTCCTTTTTCAGTCGATCGCAGGTACGGAGGGAGCCAATCGAAGCTTTGGCATCACTCTGGCGATGCTGCGGGAAGGCCAGGAGCAGGTTCTTGAAGATCATCTTCGACGTGATGTGCTATGGAAGGGGAGCAACGCGATGTATTTCGAAACGGGTCAAGGAAGCGCCCTGTCCGCTGACGCTCATCACGGGGTGGATCAATTGACTCTCGAAGCGCGCGCCTACGGTGTTGCCCGCGCGTTTGAGCCCTTCCTGGTCAACAGTGTCGTCGGTTTCATTGGTCCAGAGTATCTGAGCGATGAACGGCAGATCATTCGCGCTGGCCTGGAAGATCACTTCATGGGCAAGCTCCTTGGTTTGCCCATGGGTTGCGATGTCTGTTACACCAACCATGCGGCCGCTGATCAGAACTCGGCTGACAATCTCCTCTTGCTGCTGGCGGCAGCAGGATGCAACTACTTCATGGGAGTTCCCTGTGCCGACGATGTGATGCTGAACTATCAATCGACCAGCTACCATGACGCGCTGGCAGTCAGAAGAATCTTCAAACTGAAGCCGGCTCCCGAGTTTCTGGCCTGGCTGGAACAGATGGGAATCTATCGCGACGGTGAAGCCGCTTTACTCAGTGCATCGGCGCGGCGCCAGCTGATGCAGGGACTGGAGTCTTCGTTAGAGAGAATCATCTGAATGTCGTCCGAAACAGACGCATCTCTTGTTTCAACTGTTTGGTCCGAGATCGTGCGGAGGGTCCGAGCGCGGACACCGGCGCGACTCCTGGTTGGCCGTGTCGGGGCGGCATACCGGACACGTACTCAATTAGAGTTACGCGAAGCCCATGCCGCTGCACGCGACGCCGTCCGTGCTGAACTAAATCTGGAAACTGACCTCCCCTCGGCCTTAGTGAGCCAATGGAAACTCTTCGAGGTTTGGTCGCAAGCGGGTTCCAAGGATGAATACCTCCTCCGACCAGGCTTCGGGCGACGGTTCAGCGACGCATCTCGAGCGGCGCTACTGAGGCGTTGTTCTTCAAATAACCACCTACAGATCGCCATCGGGGACGGTTTGTCGATTACAGCCGTTTCGGCGCAGGTTCCTGCATTGCTGCCCGCGCTCTATGAGGGAGCCAAGACGCGCGGATGGTCTGTTGGCCAGACGTTTGTTATTCGTCACTGTCGGGTAGGGATCCTGAATGAGATCGGTGAGCTGCTGGTTCCGGAGGTTGCGGTGCTGCTGATCGGCGAACGCCCAGGGCTCGCCACAGCAGAGAGCTTATCGGCCTACATGGCTTATCGGCCTCAAGGAACTCACTCGGATGCCAATCGAAATCTTGTCTCGAACATCCACGCTCGAGGCGTCAGCCCAAAGGATGCGGCTGCTCGTATCTTGGATCTCGCGGCGCAGATGATGAAAGTTCGCACTAGCGGTTGTCATCTAAGAGAGTCACCGACGTTTAAACAGATGTGAGGGCTCTCACACGGCTCCAATTCGCGGATTCATTCATTGCTTGCCTCTTTGCCTTAGGCTATGCAACGTCCGGCCGCGAACGGTCCACGCCGCGCTGGAGGACGCCAATCGTTTCCTGGAGATCACTTTCTGGCCGTTCTGGGAGAAGCCCTTTGCCGTGTAGCGAGCGCAGAGTAGCGACGTGCATAGGCGGTGGAGCGCACGCATCGGCTCGAGCAGATCCTCACGGTCCGCGTGTCGCTGACCGTGGCGGCCGACCACAGGTGAGCTGGAATGGCCAGCGCTGGGGTCTGCGGCGCGAAGACGTCTGCGCGAGAATGCGCGGCGCGCACGCGGAAATCGAACGGTGGGCGGCTCGATGGCAGTCATTGGCTGCGCCTCCGCGGCCGGTACTTGCCGTTGCTCTGCTGTCCAGAGGCGTCGCGCTCGGCAAGTCCTTCCGGCCTGCGGCCTCCAGAGCTTGCCGACCAAAAACCACAACCCACAACCAAAACCACAACCAAATACATCCCGCCTTCGATCACCGCTGCACGAAGCCCTGGAACCGGACATCCGAGGAGGGTAAAGATCATGGCCACTCGAGACCAGGTGGTTGGTAGATCGGACGGAGAGCCGGGATATAGTTTGCCGCTGGTGATTGCCGCGTCGTCGGTCGGTACGATGATCGAATGGTACGACTTCTATATTTTTGGAAGCCTGGCAGCGGTGCTCTCAGTGAAGTTCTATCCGCCGGGCAACGATACGTTCGCCTACATCGCTTATCTGGCCACGTTTGCCGTCGGATTCCTCGTGCGACCGTTCGGCGCGTTGTTTTTCGGGCGGATCGGCGATCTAATCGGCCGCAAATACGCGTTCTTAGTCACGCTGTCGGTGATGGGTGGTGCCACTGCGCTCATTGGCTTGTTGCCCACCTTTAAGACGGCGGGATGGTTTGCCCCGATCACTCTAATCGCAATCCGCGTGCTGCAGGGATTGGCGCTCGGTGGCGAATACGGAGGGGCGGCCGTGTACGTGGGTGAGCACTCTCCCGACAGCCGCAGAGGCTTCTACACGAGTTTCATCCAGATCACGGCGACGCTGGGACTCTTTGTCTCGCTGCTCGTCATCCTGGGCACCCAAGCTTCCATGAGCCCTCAGGACTTTCAGAACTGGGGCTGGCGGATTCCGTTCCTGATTTCCATCGTCCTCGTGGCCATCTCGCTCTACATCCGGCTAAAGTTGCGCGAGTCGCCCATTTTCTCGCAGATGAAGAGCGCTGGTAAGACCTCGGCCCAGCCCCTCAAGGACGCTTTCACCAAGTGGCCGAATCTGAAGCAAGTTCTGATCTCGCTGTTTGGAGCGACGGCTGGCCAGGGCGTGCTTTGGTACGCCGGGCAGTTCTACGCTTTGTTCTACATGCAAACAATCCTGATGGTGCCCGCGCGTACCGCGAGTATTATCATTGCCTTTGCCCTGTTGCTGGGTATGCCGTTTTTCACCGTGTTCGGGGCCCTCTCCGACAAAATCGGGCGCAAGAAGATTATGATGGCCGGCTGTCTGATCGCCGTGCTCACCTATATCCCCATTTACCATGCCATGCAGAGCGCCGCGGGCAACAACGTCATCAGCGTGAAATCGACACGCAACAAAGTCACCGGGGCGATCAGTTTGACGCCCATGACGATCGATGCATCGGGCGCGGAAGTTCCGGCCAAGGAAGCGACGAATCCAAATCGGGGGATGTTGGTGCTTCTGGTCTTCATCCAAGTCATTTACGTGTGCATGGTTTATGGCCCAATCGCCGCGTATCTTGTTGAGGCCTTTCCGGCCAAGATCCGGTACACTTCACTCTCCTTGCCCTATCACATCGGCAACGGCGTGTTTGGCGGACTGCTGCCGCTCATCGGACTCTCGTTGTGCGCGGCTACCGGCAATATTTATGCGGGCCTTTATTACCCCATGATTGTCGCGAGCGTGACGTTTGTGGTAGGTAGTCTGCTGTTGCGCGAAACGCACGGCACGAAAATCTGGGATGAGGTAGGAGGACCGCCGATAGCGCGATCGGCCGATTGACCACTGTTGGGAATAGAGAATGGATGGTCATACCTGGGGCCGGCGGGCGATGTTTGTCTGCAATCCGGCCGTCGTGCTCAGGCGTCCGTTAGGAAAATGCAGGAATCCTTATAGCTCTGCAGTCCGCAATCCATTCTTCCCCAAGGAGCAATCTCGGTGGGCGAGTCTAGAGAAGGAATATCCAAAGCAAATGAAGCGCAGATTGCCGTGCATTGGAAAGAGGAGGAAGTTTACCAGCCCTCCGCAAAGTTCATTGCCCAGGCCAATTTAACCGACAAGTCGGTCATGGAGCGCTTCAGTGAGAAGAATTTCCCCAACTGTTTTGTGGAGTACGCCCACTTGCTCTCATGGGACAAGCCGTGGCAAACCGTGCTCGATACCAGCGATCCTCCCTTTTGGAAGTGGTTTGTCGGCGGAAAGCTGAATGCCTGCTACAACTGCGTCGATCGTCATCTCGCAAAAAATAAAAATAAGGCGGCCATCCTTTTTGTGCCGGAGCTCGAGGAAGACGCTCCGGTCGCGATCACTTATCAGGAGCTTTATAGCCGAGTGAACGAAGTGGCTGCGCTTCTTCGCGACTTTGCGGGACTGCGCACTGGCGATCGCGTAACGATTCACATGCCGATGATTCCGGAGTTGCCGATCACCATGCTGGCCTGTGCCCGACTGGGGGTGATCCACTCCGTGGTCTTTGGTGGATTCAGCGGCGAGGCTTGCGGACTTCGCGCCGCGGATTCGGGAAGCCGCGTCCTGATTTACGCGGACAGCTATTACCGCAGCGGAAAGCTGATCGATCATAAGGCGTCGGCGGACATCGCCGTGGTGACAGCCAAGCGGGAGGGACAAGCTATTGATAAGGTGCTCGTGTGTCGAAGGCATCTGGGGAGATATGGCTCGGCGGCGCCTATGGTCCAAGGACGCGACTTCTTCATGGACGAGGTTCTCAAGGATTTTCGCGGCAAAAAGGTCGCGCCGGTTTCGATGGACGCCGAGGCCCCGCTTTTTCTGATGTACACCAGCGGAACGACAGGAAAACCAAAGGGTTGCCAGCACCGCACCGGAGGGTACCTCGCCTATGTAGCCGGTACATCCAAATACATTCAGGACATTCATCCCGAGGATGTGTACTGGTGCATGGCGGACATCGGCTGGATCACCGGCCATTCCTACATTGTCTATGGCCCTCTGGCTTTGGCGGCTACCGGGGTCCTCTACGAAGGCGTTCCCACTTATCCGGATGCCGGGCGGCCGTGGAGAATTGCCGAGCGGCTGGATGTAAATATCTTTCACACATCGCCGACTGCCATACGCATGTTGCGAAAAACCGGCCCCGATGAGCCCAAGAAATATAATTTCCACTTCAAACATATGACCACTGTCGGCGAGCCCATCGAACCGGAGGTTTGGCGGTGGTATTACGATGTCGTCGGAAAACGAGAAGCGGTGATTGTGGACACCTGGTGGCAAACCGAGAACGGGGGATTTCTCTGCAGTACTAAGCCGGCTCTTGATCCGATGAAACCGGGGAGCGCGGGGCCCGGCGTCCCCGGAATATACCCTGTGATTTACGATGAGAGTGGCCAGGAGATGCCTGCGGGTTCCGGGAAGGCCGGGAATATCTGCATCCGGAATCCGTGGCCGGGGATTATTCAAACGATTTGGGGCGACCGCGATCGCTTTGTGCGCCAGTACTACCAAAAATATTGCAGGAATCCGAAGAGCCAGGACTGGCACGACTGGCCCTATTTTGCCGGGGATGGTGCATTGCTTGCCCAGGATGGCTACTTCCGCATACTCGGCCGCGTCGACGATGTCATCAATGTCGCCGGCCACCGTTTAGGCACGAAGGAACTCGAGTCCGCATGTCTCACGATTCCCGAGGTCGCGGAGGCGGCAGTGGTTCCGGTGGTGGATGAAATCAAAGGCCGCCTGCCGGAGATTTATATTTCGCTGCGACCGGGAGTTGCCGCTAGCCCCAAAGAAATCATCGAAAAGGTGACGCGCACAATCGAGACGATGATCGGCAAAATCGCTCGCCCTAAAACGGTGCACATCGTTCCGGATATGCCCAAGACGCGTTCCGGCAAAATCATGCGCCGGGTCTTGGCGGCTATCTCCAACACCATGAACATTGGCGACATCACGACACTGGCGAATCCGGACGTTGTCGAGCAAATCCGAGTGCAGGTGCAAGGAAAAGGGCCCGTGGTCGCGAAGGAAGGACCAGAGGACGTTAAGCAATTCGGAACTGTGGAATGAAACTGTTTGATCGAAGCCGCCGAGATCGTGACAGTTCCAACGCCAGATTACGCTACGGCTACCGATTCTTGCTGAGGCGCCGGAAGTACTCGGCGACGGCGCCTTGATAGCCTGCAGGGACCGAAACGGGAGCGCTGGTGCGGACTTGCCCAGACTGTTTGCCTTCGGATTTCCGCCGCAACTGCAGTTCAAGTTTGTTTACGTCGTTGAGCACCCTGGCGTGAAGCTGCTCGACAAGGGCAGGATTTCCGGGGAAGCGGCGAGGATCAAGGCGCTGCATCTCGGCAATTAAATCCTGGATTTGGCGAAGCATCTCAGGATCATCTTTCATCGCCGCACGGAGCTGATTGAGTTCTCTCACCCCCTGCTGGATCGCTTTCGCGGGATCTGGCGGAACGGCGCGTGTATCGGGTGCAGCCACAGGCGGGTTGAAGTTTGAATTGTTTCCGGTGTCGATGTTGCCGTATGCGCGGCCATCACGATAGCCGCCGGGACCAACATTGCCATTGCCCATGCTGCGATCGACAACGCCGCGGTCGGGATCTGCGCTGCGATCCGTGCCGAGTTTTCCATCTCCGCGGGAATCATCACCGGCCCGACCGTGCCCGTTTTGACCTCCAGTTCGTCCCGGCTGCCCTGTGTTTGGGTTGCGCCCTTGACTGTTCTGCTGTCGGCCCTGGGTGTTCCGCCCATTGACACCCGAAAGCATGGCATCGAGCCGACCGCGCAGGCGATCCAAGCGATCGAGGGCACTCTCCGTGCCTTGCTGCTGGTCGCTTCCGAGCGATTGCTGCGCCTGCTGCAACTGGTCGCCGAGGCGCTGAAGGCTGGATGCGATTTCGTCCTCGCTGGCAGGTGAGTTCGCGTTGCTGCCGCGGCGCAGGCCGTCGGCGCTGCGCTGAATGCGCGTTTGCAGATCGCCCTGATCTAAATCGCCAAGAGCGTCGCGAAGTTTGGAAGCTGTGCGGCGATGACTTGGAGCGAGATCGCGTACCGAGTCCTGCAGTTGTTTTTCCAGTCGCGCCAAATCGTCGGCCAGGCGCTGACGGTCAGTCGCGAGAGCTTGCATCTGTCCGGCGCGGTCGGAGTACGAATTCACGCCTGACGAGCCAGAAGAATTCTGCTGGCCAAAGTGTTGACGGAGACGGTCCGATTGGTCACGCTGCTGTGCCGAGAGACGATCGGCTTCGCGAGTCATCGAGTCGAGGTGGCGCGAAGCTGCCTGCTGTTGCGCTCCGCCGAGGAGATTCAAGGCTTCGCGAAGCTGCTCGGCAGCGCGGCGCGATTCGGCATCGCTGCGTCCTGACGATGCCGCGCGGCGCATATCCTCGGTTGCCTGGCGAAGGCGATCGAGAGCCTGCCGCACACGCACATCTATCCCGCCCTGCGACTGGCTACTTTGTGACTGGGCTCCCTGCGCTTGGGGCTGGCTGGAACTCGATTGGCCGGATTGGCTGTTCGATGAGCTCGAGCCTTGTTGTCCGTTCTGCACCATGTGCTCCATTTGGCGCTGCAGTTCCTCGGCTTCGCGACGCAGCATTTCCTGCTGCCAGCTCCGCTGGAAATTCTGTGCGCTTTGGTTTTGTAGCTGGGCGAGCTCCTCTTGCCGCCGTGCCAATTGTTCAAGTTTCCGAAGACTTTCGTCGATTTGCTTCGCGCGCTGGTCGGCTGAGAAAGCGGCCTGCGCAGCCTCATACTGATTCTTCTGCGTGTCGAGCTCGAGGTCGAAG
>JGI12635J15846_10001469_pt1 | contig 20665 bp, 23 predicted proteins | sample BlaSpr_A8_OM2_M2_FD_15846 | JGI IMG/M metagenome (IMG submission 15846) | reverse complement strand
GAAGAGATATCCGTCATCCATCAAAGCAAAAGCTGGAAGCCGAAAACCGCCGCCTGTCGCCGCCTTGAACGCCCAGTGCGCCAGCAGTTTGTTGAGTTGGTTGTTGACGTAAGGATGGCGGACGATTTCGCCGCTGGCATCGGCCAGGAGCAGCCCTTCAACGACCCGGAATTCTTCGCTGGTGTTCTGCTCAAGTCCCTCCGGCAAAGACCTATCCGGATGGTGCCCGAGGACTTCGAGAAGATCCTCGTAGCGGCCCTCGCCCACGGCCTCACTCAGCTTGGCCACCTGCTTCATCGCCTGCGGCAGAATTTCCAGCTGAATTGAGTCTTCAGGCGCATGTTCGACTAGCGTGTAACTGGACTCAAATTCGAGCTGGCGGGAGACTTCGCGAATGCCTACGACGACATCCCCGCGAAATCTTCTGCCCGGCCCGAAGATCGAGTACATTACCGCCGGTATCTTCAGCCCTGGTTTGACCGCGCTTTCCGGCAGAACAAAATCCGCTTCCAGCGCGTCCGCAACATCATCCTCCATGATTTTGAATGCGCCTTTTGCCTGCGTATCGGCGAAGGCCATACGGAATTGGTAAAAGCGTCCTTCTGGGAGACGTTTCCCTGCAATTTCCCGTTTCGCGTACCGGAGAAGAACTTCCTCCCCAGCCTTGTCCTGGTTTTCGTCGCTCGCCTTTGCATAACGCTCGCGTCGCAACCGTTCCACCTGGGCCGAGAGGATTTCGTCATCATGCTTTCGTTGGAGACGTTGGAACACCGATCGCCTGATCCAGCCACGGCAGTCGTTGGTTCCAAGTTTTCTGTCAGGCACAACAAGGACACGCGCCTCGGATTCCTCCATCATCACCCTGCAGGGTGAGACGAGGATCCCGAAATAAACAATCGCCGCTTGCGGCCAGTGCTGAAACCGCTCGGCAATCGCCCGGCTGTGCTCCCGGTCCACAAAGTAAAACTTGCCTTTCTTTGCGGAGCCGCTGGCGCCGGCTAGTTTGTAGTGAACCCCGTTCCAGACGAGCCGCGCCAGAGCGTTCTCGACTTGTGCTTCTTCGTAATCATCGAGAGGCTCGGCCGGCACGTTTACGCTGGCCACCTTGATTCCCGGATAGAGCACGCTGAGTAGCGTGTTCTTGAGTGGCTCAAGATCGTGCAACCGCGATGCGACCCGTCCGTTGCGGTCGATCTCGAGGTTCTGGAGTTGGTCGGCCGGGATTCTGTAATTGTTCGTCGTATTCTTCGTCATTTTTGTTCTCCTTAACTATTTGTTTTCCTGGGAGAACCAGGATCGAGTTAAGGAGTTTGCGTGACCGCAAGCTTCGGCACTCTCGCCTGGCCCCGTTTTGGGTTCGCTCGGCCAGGCTTCAACTGCTAGAAGCGCCGGTCAGCACTTTTCCCCGCATCAAGCCGCGGGGTGCTCAAAGGACCAAGAATCAACCTCTTGGTCACCTGAGAACTGCTCGTGCTGATCTCATCGAACTAGTTCTAAATCGTCTTCTGGGCGACAGCCTGTTTCACGATCACAGGATTGCCGCCATTCACCTCTGGAACTGCTTTCCATGCCGTCAGTGTGTAGAACGGCTGGCCTGTCCTGAATGCCTCGATCAATGCCTCTCCCTCGCTCGCCATTTCCTGGCCGAGTTCTGGCTTTGCCGCAGTTGATCCGGGCTTAACGAGAAAGTAGCGAAGGTTCGCGTCATTGCCATTCCGGCGCCTTCGTGGCGTGTTGGAACCCTCGGATCTTCCTGCAGCCGGCTGTTCCGTCGCCTCCGTAGCCCCTTTGCCTTCCATATCAAAGCTCCTTCACCAGATTTATCTGAGACCCAAGTCCGCCTGCTGCAGCACCCAGTCACGCTTCTCACCTTCAATGGCTCGTTCCCAGTACTCGCCAATCAGCAACCCGCTGGGGTTTTCCTCCGATCGCTTCTCGACGAGCAGTCTTACGTGAAATTCGCTCACCACCTTGTCAATGGTTTCGTTGTGTTGGTGAATGTGATGAACTTCTTTAACCCCAAACGCCGTGTAGGTCAGCGGATCGTCCTTGGCAGTTTCCAGGGAGCGCAGCTGAAACTCCGAAGTCGTCTGGTCGTCTTCGATTTTTCCGATGAAGTCGTCTTTCTGCATCCCGGCATATGCCGTGCGGCGCAGATTAGCAGTCATCATGTTCAAGCTGTCGGCCCAATTGCGGCTGACGTTCGTCGGCGAGAAGTTGAGGTAGCGTTCAAGGAACAGACGCACAAACGCGCGCTTCTCGAATTCAGTTGGCTCCGAGCCTGCACCCTGCGTCACAGAAATGGCCGGTTTTCCCACTCCCAGAACCGTTGCCTGGCCGTTCTCATCCACACGAATGACAGTTGGTGGCTGCAGGCGAACATAGACGGCGAAAGCCAGCGCCAACATCGTTATTGGAATGCATAGGAAGGCCTGCACCATCGCCCGGTTGGCGTACGCTCGCAGGATGCCATCATGCTCGTAATAGCGGCTGTACCGGAGCTTTTCCGGCACATCGGTTTCTTTCAACGGGTTTTTCTTTTTCAACCACATGTTCGTGTCCCAGTTGTTCTCAAAACAATCAGTGGTGCCGGCCAAACAAACGCCCGAAGAACTTTCCGATATAAAAGAAGATCAGGGTCGTGATGCTGTACGGCCGGAACTTCGTGCCTTGCGGCTCCCAGATCGGTGGCTGCCTCCACATAGAAACCTCCTCGGCCAGAGCTAATTGTTCTCGGCATTGTTTCTCCCCGCGGCTTTTCCGAGCGCCCTCCCCACGTTAAAGCTGATGAACTGGGTGACTGAATGGGGTCGGTAACTGGACCCATGTCGACTACTGCTACCCGACATGGCAGCGGCAAGATCCCGCTTGTCGTTGTTGTTTGCATTAGAAGCGGGCACTGCTGGGCTGCTGCTGCTGTTCATCGCGCTGGCAACCCCGGAGCGTATGAACTCGGGCATCGAGGGAGCAGGCGGTGGTGCTGACGACGCCATGACGGTAGATGTGGACGAAGCGCCCACGCCACCCGACACTGTAGCGCCCGCGGACGCAGGACTCGCTCCTGCCGCAAAGCCAGTGATTCCAGCAAGAGCGGCGCCGGCCGCAACCCCGCCTGCTCTTACCAGCGCAAACACCGTTGACCCTACATCGCCCGAGATGATCCGTTTGGCAATGAAGGGAATCAGCGCGATGGCCAGGGCATAAAAGATACTGACCAGCCCAAGCATGACCGAGTCCCCAGTCCCCTTCAGAAAGCCAAGGAATCCATTCCCCAGGATGTTGTTGACTTGATTGACCTGGATGGCGGTGATGAGCGCGCCGAACACTGCATAGAGAATGCCCCAAGCATTCCAGATCATCACATTCACGGCATATACCTTCCCCAACTGGCCGACTCCGGAAATGGGAATGAGCGCGAGTACCAGAGGCCCAACCACGTAGAGCACTGCGCCGAACAAGGTGTAGAAGAAGCAGAACACGATCATCGCCAAGGCATAAAGAAGATAGGCAACCACAAGCAGAACCACCGTGATCGTGGCGGCCGCATCGCCCGTAATGATGTCCGTGAGGGTCAATGAAGGGTTGTTCGCGAACTGTTGCTGGAGTTGTCCCATCCAGCTCTGGAACATGTCGCCCGCTCCGGAACTGCTGCCGATGAAATTCGCTACCGTGTTGAACGAGCCGTTGACGCCGCGAAACACCGTCGCCCAGTTGGACACGATCATGGCAACGATCAGATACTTGACGGCCGTTCCCGCGAGTGCCTGCAAATCGCCGCCACGAAACGCCGCCTGATAGAGTCCAATCAGAAAACCAATCAGCAGGATGGCGAATGCGAAGTTTGTGACCGTCGAGATGATGGCTGTGCCATCAATCCCTGCCAGCGCGGTATTCAACAGTTGTTGGAAATAAAACACAGTTACTGAACTCCCTGTTGCAAGATCTGGTTGCCCGTGGTCTGCAGCGTTGCCGTATGAGAAGCGCTGAACTTCAGCTGGCCGCTCGAGTTCGCTAACTCGATGGAGCGCACTCGCACCAGTTCCGCCATAGCGGATTGCGTGTATGCATTAGCGCGCACCAGCCATGTTGCGGTCTCGGCTTCCAAAATGGGGGAAGTGCCGGGCGCGGCAGTTTGCAATTGTTGATTGATCTGTTCCGCCGCTTGCAGCTCAAGGTCGGCTAGGGCATCGATTTCAACCGCCTTCTTCATGGCCGCCTGTGCTTCCGCATCGGTCATATCGACTAGGTTCCGGACCGGTTGCGGAGCGTTGGCCGGCGTCATCACGGTGCCGTACAGAGAGTAGTAATTGCTAGTGATCTGGGGCATTGCACCCGGATTGGCTGAGAGCAGGCTCTGTTCGAGCATTTGCGGCATGGGCAGAGTGGCGCTGGCTACCGGCAACTGGAAGAGCTGGCGCATCTGAACAAATTGGCTCTCGAATTGGACAGCCATGCTTCTGGCCTGATTGATCGCGGCCATCGGAAACACCACCTGCTGCTCAAAATTCGCGGATTGCTGTTGACTTTGCTGGATGGAACCCAGGGGCATGGCTACGGAATTTCTCAGCAGGCCCGAGATTGTGTTGAGCCCGACCTGCATCATCGCGCAGCACGGATCGAGCCCAAGCTGACTGCGGGCCTTGCTGGGCAGCAGTGCAATTACGATAACCAGACCGCATAGCGCGGCCACTGCGTTCCGGAGGACTTTCCAAAGAGTAGAGAGCGTGGGTAATTTCATTTTCCGAACTCCTTATGGATGAGCTAAGACTTGCTGAATCTGGTTTTGGAGGCTTTGTGTTGCCACGGATCTCTGCTTAAGCAGAGCGTTCTGGTGCGCCAGCTTTGTCGCTTCCTGGCGGAGCTGGGCGGCCAGCATTTTCGCCAGCTGCGCTTGAGTTTCGAGATCGGAAACGCGGGCCTGGGCGGTGACCATGGACGCCGATCCGGGAGCTGCCGTCATCGCCTGTTGTTCGAGTGAATCAGCCAGGGTCAACATGCTCTGGGTAGTTTGGTCGGAGACCATGGCGGTCTTCAGCGAATCCATGGACATCGCATCGTCCATGTCCATCAGGTTGCGCTGCACAGGCTGGGCGATACCAGACAGCGCAACCGGCTGGTAGACCTGCGAGTAAATCGAGGGAATCTGGCCCATGGACCCCGATTGGGCGCTTCGGAATACCGACTCCAATTGCATGGGGAGAGTCAGCGTCGCGCTGTTGTTCTTGATGCCTTCAATCTGGGACATCAGGCCGGTGTAGCGCGCCCGGGTTGCACTCACAAATGCTCTTGTCTGGTTGATTAACGCCAACGGCCAGATAATCTGCTGGCGAAAATTGTTGACTGCGGCACTGACCTTCCGCATTTCGCTCAATGCCTCGCCAATCGGGCCTTGGAGAGTGCTTGTGATGGTATGAAGCAGCAACAGAAGGTCTCCGATTCCTTGAGCGCGCGTGTTCGCGGGAATCAGGCACATGGTGATCACAGCCACGACCAGCCATCGCTTGCTGCGGCTCAATCGGTGTTGAAAGTTGCGAAGGAACTCTAAAGTTTTCGTCTTCATATGCGTGTACCTCTTGCGACCTCTCCTGAGATTTCTTCGGGAAGTGGATCAACATCGGCCAGCCCCGCTGGGAATCTTTCAGCCAGTTCGCGATAGGCTTTGATCAAAGGTGCGGCTTTGCGCTGCTCCAGCCACCAGGAGCGATACACACGCTCCCGCGCATAGGTCGTCATGATCCAGTAGTCGACTGCGGTGGGCGACATGCGGATGGTGTGGGTGGTGTCGGCTTTTTCGCCGATCACGATTAACGCGTCAGACCGTTTGCCCTTCACGGGAGCGCTGAAATGCTTGATCTGGTTCAAAGCCGTCTCATTCAGGTGCAAGTGCTCACGCAGGGCGGTCATATCTCCGGGCTGCTGGCCAATGATTTTGGTCGTCGAATTCTTTACGATGCCCGCTCCGTGCGGCCTGGGCTTCGATTCCGTCCCCACAAAATCTTCCGCGGTTTGGCTCATTCCCCAGACGCTCGCATTGCGCTTGCGGGCTGTACGAAACAGTTGCACCACTTCGGGCGCAAGCACTGGAGAATCAAGGAGGAACCAGCACTCATCTAGAACCGTGATGCTCCGTCTGCCCGCCTTGCCTGCCGCCCGTTGCGCGGTGGCGTGAGCAATGAGAAGGCTCATTGCTGTTTCGAGGCGCGGGTCATCGCTCAATTGCTCTACGTTGAAGAACAACCACGGATTGTCGAGTGAGATCGTTGTGGGACGGTCGAACAGCTTCGAATACACTCCCTTCTCGCCGGTCCAACTGCGCAGCTTGATCGCTGCGAGGTGAGCTTCGTCCATCACACGTTGGTTCTTTTCTTCGTCGCGCCATTGGGAGAGTTCATCGCGAAGGTCGGAAAAGGTTGGAATGGGAGTCGACGGTCGGATTGCCGCCCTCTTGTAAGTCCGAAGAATGGCCTCCGTGATGAGGTTGTCAAGAAGTTCCGTGTCTTCAGCTCCACCCTCGCCGAGCATGTGGCGCGTCAGATTTTTTAAAAACGCGACTTGATCCTTGGTCGGCTCTCTTTCTCCTTGCGGCAGATCCCACGGGTTAATCGTCTGTTCGGTGTCGAGCGACATGGTGATCATCCGTCCACCCATCAACTCAACCAGGGGACGATACGAATCGCCGCGCTCAAGAATCGAAATCAGCGGATTGCTCCTGGCGGCCATCAAAAGGAATTGCTGCACCATGACGGTTTTTCCGCCGCCTGTTTTTGCCATGACCAGCATGTTCGCGTCGCTCAGTCCGGGATCGAAGGGTGAGAAAGGAATGAGCTGGCGGTAGGGAGTTTCAAGCAGGAAAAGTGGTGAACGGGGCGTGCCGCGCCACGGCGTCTCTACCGGCACAAGATCCGCCGCATTCGAGGTGAGCAAGTCCTGGTCTCTCTTATCGGGCTCCGCCATTGCCGGAAGTGAACTGAAAAACAGGCGCTTTTTAGCCAGCGACTCGGCAACAGCCTTGGCGCCGTTCATCCGCGAAATCGCGTAGAGAAGCTGTTGGCGCCGATTGTCAATGGTTCGCTCGAACTGTTCCAATTCCGCAGTTGTTATGGCTCGCTGGGAAGTGCGTGTTCCGATGACCAGGCTCAGCTTGGCCGTCTTGACCGAACTAGAAATGATGTCCTGTTGCACCCTGACTAGTTGCGACTCGGCAACCTGAGCCTCCACGTTGGTCCGAAATCCTCCGTTCGAGTCGCGTTGCGCAGCCTGCATCTTGCGCAACCGGCTCTTATAGCCTTTCAGCACTTTCGCCTGGTCAGGGATGGTCACCTGGGCATTGATGATGATCGGGAAATCAAGACTGACCAGCTCTCTCAGGATTCCAGGAAACGTAGCATCCGGGAGTTCTTTCAGACTTACAAAGGAATAGAGGATTCCGCCGACATTCAGATATGAATCCGTCTCATCTGCGATGTTTGTGTCGACGATCTGCTCACGGGCGCTCCGGTATTCAAGCGAATCCTCACCCCGCTTGTACGGCCGATGATCCGGAGACAAGGGATTGAGACCTCGTTTTGCCTCAAGAAACAACTCATCCTCGTTCAGGCGGCGGGCCCCGAGTTCTGCCACTTCGAGCGTTGTTTCGAGGCCACGCAGCAGACTCTCGAATTCTGCCAACAATTGCTGATGCTCTTGAGCGCTGCGCTCAATGCATTTGCGGGCCGATAAGCTGAAGGGATTGCCCGTCGGTTTGAGCGGCTTGCCGGCAATACGGCGATGAACGACCGGGTCCCAGATGAAGTACACGTGCAAGAGAGGCCGCATGTAGTGCCCGTTCGCCTCTTTCATTCGCCATCGTTCGACGCGCAGTTCATCGAGTTCAATTACCTCTGCCCGTTCCGATTGCTGGGCTTCGACATAGCGCTCAAGCAGTTCGCCCAGATCCTCCGCCACTTCGTGGCGGAACTGCAGTCTCATGCTCTGTTCGGGCAGGGAGCGCAGCAGCGCCTCCAGCATCAACTTGCCGCGGTCTCGGCCTTCGTCGCTCGCGAAATACGAAGCCAATCCCCTCAACTCGTAGCCCGCAACAAAAGCGCCATTCGTGCGAACGACAATGTTGTCCAGGTAGTCGCGAACCGGGAGTTGCTCGCACAGTGCTGGATCGTGGAGTTTTCGCTCGTGTTGTTCAAGCGTCAGCGGCACTGCTATTCCTCCCTCAGATACGCCGACCGGATTTCGCGGTCGCGTGCCAGCGCGCAGTAGGCATGCGGTTTCATGTACCAGAAGGCAAGATCCCGAACGTAGCCCCGCGGCTTGCCATACTTGAAGGCCATCAGCACCGGCACCATGAGTAACGGCACGCCGTACTGGAGGACGAGATTCGTGGGCATTCCAGCGATCTCGCCACCGACAAAATGGCCCAGGACGTTCATGACCGCCGCGGCGCCCAGCACAATAAAAAGATCCTCAAACTCAAGCAGCATGAACGTCACTCGCGTCTGCAAATTGCGATTCACAGGTGTCACTTGTAATGGCATTCGTAATCTCCTTCCTAGCGCACCCCGGCTGTTCCGTGTTGAATCCAGAACTCCCCCAAACGCAGCAGCCCAGACAAGCTAAAGCAGCACATCGCTGCGATGAGGTTGCGGACCCATGCCTCGCCAATCGTCATTCGCTCCAGTAAACCGGCAAAGTGCGCCACCGCCAGCACGACCTGGCCTGCGCCATAGAGCGGCAACAAAACATTGCCAACCCAGTTCACCAGCGTCAGCACAGAAATCCAGTAACGGTCGGGATTGTTCCATGCTGCCTGGTTGCTGAACGACTCCATGGCGCGCAAGAGCCCAGAGCACATCAGTGAAGCCAGTGCCGCGTACCCGAGGTGTGAGTACGGATGTCCTTTGCTGAAGCGATAGACCGCTGCGGCCGCGAATAAACCGGCCATGGTCGGCATGATGACGTTGCCCAGCCAGTTCGTCAGGTTGAGCAACCCGTTTGACAGATTCACAGGATCACCTCCAATCCTCATCAGCCGGCCATGGCCTGTATCAGCTGCCAGATGGCCGAAACGCTCAAGAAAGCAAGGCCCGTTCCCACCAGCGGCATAAAAGGCCGGTGCCGCGCATAGTTGAAAATTGCCCCCACGATGGCTAAACCTGCCGCTTCTGGCAGTATGGTCCCGGCGAGGAAGTTCCACGCCGATGTGAGCATGTCCGTGGTTGCAAACTCCGAGCCGCTGTTCCAACTCTGCATGAGCTGGACAGTGCCTGACACGGACAACAGAAAAAGCCCCGCAATGATCGATGCCAGAGGGCTCTGCCCTTCGGCCGCATCCAGTGCTGCTTTCAATACGCAGAAAGCCGCCAGTATAGGAATCAGTTTGGCAACCACGACGTTCGACACAAAACCGCTGAAGCTCGTCTGCAGACTCGCGACCCACGCACTCCCGATGCCTCCGCCTTGCGCGGGCATCGTGATACCTTGCGCGGCAAACCAGGACAAGAACTGCGGCAGTGTCAACAGAATCACGGACCACAATAACCATCTCTGAAATTTGCCTCCGGTCTGGAAGTTCACGCCGCCTTCCTGCCGCAATGCGATTCCCGCCAGCACCATCGTGCAGATGGCAGCCGGAACTGCGAGACCGAATAGCAGTCTCAACAGATCGACGATGATTTGCGGCAGCGTCATGGCCTCGGCGTTCTGCGGTGACCGTTCCTACTGCACTCCAGCTGTGCCATTCGCAATCCAGAACTCAATCAGCCGTGTGAGACCGGATATCACCAGCAGTCCGGCAGCCGTGACCGCCCAGCGTGCCACGCCGCGGCCTTGCGAATAGGAGACAACGGCCATGACCACGGCCAGTGCCGCACCGACCGGCGAGATCACGTTGCCCACCCAGTTAACGAGGTTCAGCACGGTTCCCTCCGGTTGAGCCGCGGTTTGTCCCTGTACGGCTTGGCCCGTTGCTGGCTGTTGCCCGAGGTTTTGGGCATTGGACATCAATGGAAATAGCTGAAGTGAAATGACAATCAGGAGACCTACAAGCGCGAAGCGATACCGCGCGTCTTTCCAACTCAACAATTTCATATGCTCCTCGCGTGCGATTGCGGTGAGTAAATCTCCCGCGTCGCAGGCGAGAACATATGGGCATTTCAGATTTCGGGCAAGTCAGCAGGCTTTGTCTCGAAGCATTTTCAGGAAGGCACTAGCTCGCGGAAAGATCGAAAGAATACACGGAAAGTTGCCGAGGGGCCTTGTTGCACATGGGATTTCAAAAGCGGCACCTCGTGCTGAGTCATTCGTGCAGTCTGCGAGGAGAAGTCTTATGAGATGAACAAATGTTTGAGTTTGGTGTATCTCACAACGAACTCCCTTTCACACGTGGAAAACGACCGAACGGACTTTGTTGGGCTGCCGCAAAATTCTTATGAGATGAACAAATGTTTGACTTTGGTGCATCTCACAAGCAGGTTCAGAAGTCACTCAAGCGTTTCTCGAGACTCGAAGGCGAGAAGCCTTGGTCCCGTAAGCAATAGTTTATTGCGCCGCTTGGCCGCTTGTAGATTGGTTTAGCTCCTGCTGCAACTGGAGCAATTGGCGCAACTGGTCGGCATTGGACGAATTGGCGGTCGAACTGTTTCGTGGACTCATTTGCGCTAAAGGTTGATTGGATGTGGGCGTTTGTTGAAGAACAACGTAGATAGGTACGCCCGCCGAAACCGTCACCACAATCTGCCGATTCACTGCCAATCGCGAGACCTCTTCGTCTCCGGTCTCGCCGATGTTACTGGCGGCACGCTCCCGCATAAGGTCCGATTCGCTGAGCGGTTGGTTCAAGCTGCCCTGCCCTAGGAACAAGGAGCCAGCCTGACCGATTCCAGATAACGATCTCACAAGGACGTTCTTTCCTGTGTTCTTGCCTTCAACTTTTCCTTTCAGCGGCCGCAGGTCCAAACCTGTCGCAGCAGCTTCGATAGGAACGGAAGAGCCATCCGGCATCAGTAGAGAATCGAATTGAAGATCCACATAGCCTGAGCGGTCTGCTTCCCGGATATGACCAACTGCCTTTGCCCCTGCAGGAACAATAATTTCTCCGCCTTGTTCATAGTTGTACTCGATCACGGCGAGAACTGGTGCGCGAACAGCCGTGCTTGCGGCTGAATCTAAGCGAGCCCGCAAGCGCGTGCCCGTAGCCAAGCCCAAGCCCAGTTCAGCGGTGGCTTCATTCGCGGTCGGCGGACCTGCGGGTCTGGAAGAAATCTTGCTTACGTACATTAACGAGGGCTTTTCCATCGCCTCGCGCTCCGTTTTACTCACATCAGTTGCATCAGCACTCGATCCCGCTTCGTACGGCGGTGCTTGCCACTGGTCTCCAAAGGGCGGTATCGAACCCAATGTCTCAGCCCCGTTAGGCTGCGCAGCTTGCGCGGTATTTGCTCCCGATCGAATTACCGTTCGCTGGAGGTCCCGTTCGTTCAGAAACCCTTGGTGCGCTTCTTTTGCGGCGGGGCGCCCGGAATCAGTGATCGGGAACAGGCTCTTGTCGTTGCTTTCGCTGCTGGTTTCCACGCTCGATTCGTCCTTGGAGATTGTCCCGCGATTTTTCACACTCTTTGGCCCGCCTCGATGTGGCATAGAGATAGCAACGAAGATCAGGAGGGCCGTCACGATTGATCCTCCCGCGATGATCACGAACCGATTCTGTTGGATCTGCTGTTTCGCTCTCTGCTTGGCCCTGGTTGCAAACTCTGGCAAGGGGGCCGGTGCGAGCGCAGGGCTGTGCATGTTGTCGAGGGCCTGATTTTCAACTGGCTCCTCCATTAATCCGGCGTTTCCATTGTCACTGTGTCCGTTCGGGCGACTCATTTTGCACCTCCCATCACCGGAGCCACAAACGCGATCGGCGCCAAGATTGGACGGTCGACTTCTTCCGCTTGGGCAACTGCCAATAGCAATCTTTCGCTGGATTCCTTGAAGCTGGGCCGTTCGAACACGACCACTCCATCAGCTCTGGCGCCAGGTGCGAGTCTGCGCGTCGTCATCCAGTAATCTTTGATCGCCACCGGCTCGGCCTTGATCGCCTTCCGATGCTTGTCTCTCGATGTCCCGGCAAGCTGTATCTGCGGTGGCAGCACCTCAATCGTCCGTGCAGAGGCGTTGAGAACCGCGAAAGGCACGGCCATCTGCTGCTCCTTCTCCGTCGTCTGTCCCACCGCAACCCGCAATAGTTTGCCTTCCCAATGCGGATTTTCAAGCCGTTGCGCCTTCAGCAGTTGTTGCTCTTGGCTCGTAGGTTTCTCTGGGGGAGGGTTGGCCGGTGGGTCTTCAGGCGCAATATCCTTCGTGTCGCCGGCTACAAAGCTGGGATGGGTTGAAGTGATCAGAAAACTGTGCGGCCGCTCGCAGTTGAGGACATAGTCGACTACTTCGCTATGGTCTGATTTTCCCTGGCTCACCAGGCTAAGTGAGATCTCATGACCGCCTTTGGTCGTAATCAGAGCATTGGTTTGTGCGGGCTTGGCACTCGTTGTTTTGAAAAACACAAGCTGGGGCTCGGCTTCGGAGTGTTCGGCCTTAAAGGCACCCGGGTCGCCCAAGACGACCGAACTTACCTCCTCCAACACTCGTATTGAGCTAACGTAACCCGGCCGCACGTGCAGCACCACGACCTGTTCCGGGTCAATGCTCAAGTTCAGGATCCGTGCTTGCGGTAATTCGGTTTGCGCCGAGGCCATGCCGGACAGCAAACTGATCGTTATCACATGCACCAAACTCAAACATTTGTTCATCGCACATCTCTTTTCGCACTGGTATTTTTGCTTTCTGGTTCAATGCCGGCTTCTCGAAGATAAATTGTTCTAATTGCTGACACGTACGCGACGACGTCGGGATTTCGGTAAGCAAGCCTCCGCCTGCCGATCGTGTCTTCGCCGACGTAGTAAGCGGCGGCCACGAGCCTGAGGTCGTTATGAAACTGTCGGATCAAGCAAGCCAGATAGCGGATACCGCCTGAGACGTTCTGGTCAAGATTGCAGCGGTCGGTCACTCCCAGCCGCCTGGCAATGGCGGGCATCAACTGCATGAGACCCACAGCGCCTTTCGGAGAGATCAAACACGGCTGCCAATTCGATTCGCGCAAGACAATGGCGCGTGCCAGCGCGATGGGCACTCGATAGTGTCGCGCATAGGCCGTGACGTAGTACTCGGCTTCAATCCGCGCTGGTGCCCTATCGGATTGCGCCCAGCATATCGAAATGGCGCAAAGCAATTGCGCCAAAATGAGTGCCGACTTCATGCCGCACTCCCTCGCAGAGCTTCGGCCGTGTACTGCTGCGCGTCATAGATCAAGCTGGCAAACCCATCCCGCAAAAGCAGCTTGCGTCGATCAGCCTCGGTTTTAGCCAGCAAGGGCAGGAGAATGTCTCTCATCTCCGGCGTAATTTGTTCACTTCCCAGAACTTTGAGTGCCTGCGCCAGATCGAGAATCTCTGAGACTGAGGGTGGCTTTTCCAGGCTCCACCCGCGCAAAGCCTGGGCGAGTCCCGCCATACCGGCATGGAATCCGTGCGTAGAATCTGGCGTTCTAAGCGCCACAATCTCTGCTTCGCGCTCCGCACTGGGGTGTTCAACCCGAAGGTAAAAACTTCGTCGACGCAGAGGATCGCCGATGCGCCTCTCTCCATTCGATGTCAACACAACAAACGGAATGCTCTTGGCTTTGATGGTGCCCAACTTCGGAATGCTCAACTGCCACACGCTGAGCAATTCCAGCAACAAGGCCTCGAATGCGTGGTCTACCTTGTCCAGTTCGTCGATCAGCAGGACACGAGGCTTTTCGCACTGCAATGCGCGCAGAAGCGGCCCGGCACCGAAGAATTGCTGGCTGTGCAACTCCGTCCGCAGCGATTCCCAATCCACGCTGACGGACTTGGCTTTGAGTTCAACACAAAGCCTCTGAAGAGGTTCATCGAACTTGCCGATGGCCTTCTCCTCATTGATGCCTTCATAGCACTGCAGGCGTTCGACGGTGGTGTCCGCCGCATCTGCAACTGCGTATGCCAGTTGAGTCTTACCACTGCCGGCCGGGCCTTCCAACAGTAACGGCTTCTGCAGTCTCGATGCCAGGTACACCGTTGTCGTGGCTACCGAATCCGCAACGTAGCCGCTTGCGCGAAGACCTCTTTCGAGTTCTTGAAGAGACGAAAACACTCGCTGCTCCTCCGCCTAGGACCATGCCAATTCCGGTCCTGAGCGTGAAAAAGCTAAGTCCAAATGAAATTTCGGTCAAATCGGTGTGGGTTCCTCGCCTGAGGAGATCTGCTGTAGCCCTGATGCAGTTTTGACTGAATTCCGAGTTTGCTCTACAAGCAGTGCAAATGGAGGCCAGCCGTGACAGTGAGAATCGGAAACGAAAACAAACGCTTCTTGGGGACAAAGGCGGCAGCCGAATATTCGGGCATTCCAGCCAGTACGCTGCGAGTTTGGAGATCCCAAGGAGGAGGACCGAAATTCTACAAACCCCGTGGACGCGCGCTGTATGATATAGCCGATCTGGATGAGTTCATCCGATCTGGCATCCGTGTTTCCTCTGTGCGCGCAAGCAAGGAGGAACGGAATGTCTATCTACCAGCGGGGTGATGTCTGGTACTACCTCTTCTACATCAATGGAAGGCGGCACCGCGGCAGCACCAAAACCAAGAACCAAAAGCAAGCCGAGCGCGTCGAGGCCAGAAAACGGGTTGCGGCAGAGGAAGGAGAGTCGTTGCGGCCCAAACGGGTCCCTCTGGTGCGGGAGTTCGCCAGGCAATTCATTGAGTGGCTCGACAAAACGACGCTTGCGGGGAACACAAAGGCTGATTACAAGAACGGCCGGCGTTTGATCCTGAAGACTCCGCTGTCAGGGATGCGCATGGATCAAATCACGGCCGATGATGTTGAGACCACAAAATTTCACGAATCGCCCCACAGCAGGAACTCTGCCATTCGGACACTGCGCCGCATGCTTGGCAAAGCCCGTGATTGGAAGGTGCTTCGTGAAGTGCCAAGGATCAAGACGGTTAAAGTCTTCCCCCGGGACCGAATGGTCACGGTCGAAGATGAGAAGCGACTCTTGGCAGCATGCCAACGACCCGTGAAAGATGTCCTGACCATCATGCTGGACTCTGGAATGAGAAACGGGGAAGTCATCAGAATGCGTTGGGAAACGATCAACTGGGAACGCGCATTCTATTTCAACCCCCGTGGCAAAACGCGTAAAGCTCGTCGGCCTGTACCGTTGAGCGATCGCGTGATCACACTTCTCAGGACAATTCAGATTGAACAGTCGGACGCACGAGAAGGCTGGGTGTTTCCTTCGAAGAAGTCTCGCGCAGGCCACATCGGACTGAGCGGACTCGAGCACGCGTTCAGAAATGTGGCTCGCAAGCTTGAAATTCCGGATGCCCTCAAACTGTATTGCGCACGGCACACGTTCGGTACCGTCGCCATGGCAGAGACGAAAAATCCGGGACTGGTGAAGGAAGTCATGGGGCATGAAAGTCTCACGACGACGATGGGTTATCTGCATCCGGAGACGGCACAGATCAAAGTCGTCATCGATCGGCTGAATCAGCAGAAGTACGTGATGTAACAATCAGTCGCACAGCCACAAAAACAGCCACAGTTATAAGAAAGTTAACCAGACGGATGGATCGGCAAGTGGTTGAAAAGAAGTGGTGAGCGCGGAAGGAATCGAACCTTCAACCTACTGATTAAGAGTCAGTTGCTCTGCCAATTGAGCTACGCGCCCTTGGGGTGGAGATTAAGCTTGCGGGGCAATCGTTGATTGTAGCATCTCTGGAGTGAGCGGTCATTTGGGATGCTGCGGAAATTTTGTTCGCGCACGTCCCGCGATGATGCGGTCTGATGGGCGCGCATCTGGGATTAAGGATTTTTTATCGGGCGTGTGCCGCATGATCGCGGTTCAGTTCAGTCAGCAGTACGCAGCGTGCAACCGGAAGACGCGGAGGTGGTCTGTGCAGAATTAAGCCGCCGATTCGGCTCGGGGAACCTCTGCGGGATCCGAATTTGCTCGGGTCACGAGCGCTGCCTGGCTTGGGCCGGCAAACCTTCGGAACCTTCACTGACCGCGGGGCGACGCGGAGGCAACGGTTCCGAGCCGATTGTCGAGCGGCGCTCGATCGTGCCAATCACCGGAGCGTCATCCAACCCATCCGCATAGGCCTTCGAGACAAAGCGCTGTTCGGAACACAGGCGATCAATCAAACGCTGTTGGACCGGGCTGAGCACGGCATGAGGAAGGATGGGAAAATGACGGAACATCCAGAGGAAATAGGCCCGTTGCAAAAATGACGGCATCACGTAGCGCGGACCGATCGGAGTTTGCACTTGCACAACTCCGTCCGCGAGTTTTTCAATCCACATAAACTAGCCACCTGACTACTAAGTTTGGCCAGAGCACGTCCAGGGCCGTAATTATTGCACTTTAGGGAGGACGAAGGGAAGCCCTTTCGCCTGATTATTACGGAAAAAGCTCTGACACTCAAGGGGGTAAAGAGGAAAAAGTGGCTATCCCAAGTCTAAAACCTTAAAGAGAAGAGGGAAAAACCGAAACTATGGGGTGATTTCCGGCAGGACATCCATACGCTTGATTTCCGCAGCCAAGCCGAAGGTATTGCCGCTTCCCTGCTCGACGCGCACCACGCGGGCGTGACAGCACACCCAAGACTTCTCGCCAGAGGTCAATTCCGGGGGAAGAATCAGGACCAGTTCCACCTCCGAGCCGACGGCCATTTGCGAGTTGGTGTAGAAGAAAACGCCGTTATTGCTGACGTCGCGAGTCTCGCCGGTAAGATCCGATTGGGCCGATGAAGTTCGCACCTTGACGGGTAGGCACGCGGCGACTCTTTTTCCTGAACGGCGATCTGAGTTGGTGTTCCTGTTTTGCATAGCGATTTTAATGGTTGTTTAATGATGAGTGCTTAATGTCTATTCAGTGACGAAAAGAGGGACAACCGAGAATTTTCCTTAGACAGAAATTGACATACCGCATCGGGTGTCATTGCTTATTGCTTCGTCAGGTTAAACCTCGCAAATGGCTTGGCCTCGCCTTTGACTACATTGTCGAGCCGGTTCTCCCAGGAGTTGGTCTTGGGATCGTAGACGAAAGTGTTGGTGAAGCTGGTCCCGCCGTGCTCATCGGTGAAGACAAATGCCAGCTCGTTCTCTTTGGGCGTGGCGACACCGATGGATTCCGAGGTTAGACCGCCGTATACATCCAACCACACGCAGGCGTATTGACCAGTCTTCTCATTCCAGCCGATGAATACGGTTGCGTCGTATTGCGGTTCACCTTTGGCGTTCTTCTCCCGCGAGACTTCGTGGAAGCGCAGGTAGTGGTGCTGGAGAACCCAGTCCGCATCGAAGTCGTGTGTCGCGGGCTGCTTGCCTATCGTCCCTTGCAGCAGCCACTTGCCGGCAAGGTGGTCGAGCAGAGGTGAATTGACCGGCGACTGTTGAGCCATCACGGTCAGAGCCACGAACATTGTCGTCAGCATGACGAGTTGCTTCATCGCGGCATTCTACATTCTAAAACCAAGGCGTGCTACGGCGATATTTAGGGGCTGGGCGATCCCCAGAGAGCAAACTAAATTGGAACCGGTGTCTGGCCTCGCACATCAAAGCACCTGCTCAGACGGACTGCTTTTTGATCTCAGAACATTGCCAAGCAAAACAGCGCTAACAAGACAGAAGTGAAGTAATGGGAGGAAACATGGCTTTGCAACTAGAAGGAAAGATCGCGTTCGTTACCGGCGGCTCGCGGGGCATCGGTGCTGCAATCGCTAAGCGTCTGGCAGCTGATGGAGCTAACGTCGTCATCACATACACGAAAGATGCCAATGCTGCTGCCTCTGTGGTCAAGGAGATTGAACGCGGTGGTCGAAAGGCACTCGCGATTCAGGCGGACGCAACCGATGCAGGTGCCGTGAGCGCGGCTATCGAGAAGACTGTCGCGACCTTCGGCGGACTCGATGTGCTGGTGAACAATGCGGGCACGGCGATTCCAAAGAAATTTGAGGACGCGACGCTGGAAGAGTTGGACCGTCTGATTGACCTCAACATTCGCGGCACTTTCATCGCCACCCAGGCCGCGCTTAAACAGATGAAGAACGGCGGCCGGATTATCATGATCGGTTCCTGCGTGGGCGAACGCAACATGACCCCCGGCCTCGCGGCCTACGCAGCCACTAAGGGAGCCGTCAAAATGTTCGCTCAGAGCTTGTCTAGAGAAGTCGGGAGCCGCGGCATCACGGTCAACAACATCCAGCCCGGCCCGATCGACACTGACTTGAATCCCGCTGCGGGCGATTGGGCTGCACCCCAGAAGGCTAACACCGCGCTCAACCGCTACGGGACCGTTGGCGAAGTCGCCGCGCTGGTTGCATTCGTGGCAAGTCCAGAGGCGTCGTACATCACCGGTGCCAACTTGACTGTCGACGGCGGCACAAACGCATAACTCAACGCAGATAAATTCCGGGAGCTCGCCAGCGGCGCTCTAAGGACGACGGATGCCTGCCCGCGACCGTTTAACGGACCACGCATCCCATTCGCGTTAGGCAAGTCAAACAATCAAACTTCCTGCTGGTATGATCGTCGGTCATACGGAGCAATCATGCGCAGAGTAATTTTCTTTCTGTTATTTTTGGCGTTATCAGCCGGCATTGTGCCTGCACAACAGTACGATCTGGTGCTCGAGGGCGGACGCGTCATGGATCCTGAGACCAGCCTGGATGCCGTGCGCAACGTGGGTATACGCGATGGGAAGGTTGCCCGCGTCTCATCCGAGGCGCTGAGTGGACGCCGTATCATCCACGCCAGCGGGCTGGTGGTCGCTCCCGGATTCATTGACTTGCACCAGCACGGCCAGGACATGGATAGCCAAAGGGTGAAAGCGCTCGATGGCGTAACCATGGCGCTCGAACTGGAAATCGGCGCGCCCGATGTTACCCAGTTTCTGAAAGCGAAAGAGGGTCACTCGATTATCAACTACGGGACATCGGCGAGCCACGTGGCGGCGCGGGCATTAGTATTTGGCAATCCGATTCCGACGGGTGAGATTCTTCCTAAGAGCGGACCCGCGACCAACCTGCCCGCGACACTGGAACAAATCGAAAAGATAGAGGACCGCCTGCGCGCGGAGTTGGACGCGGGCGGACTCGCCGTCGGCATGGGAATTCAGTACACGCCCGGAGCCACCCGGTTGGAAGTCATCGATATGTTCCGGCTGGCCGCGGGGCGCAAGGTGCCGGTTTACACGCATGTGCGCAGTGCGAGCTACGTCGATCCCGGGTCATCGATCGAATCAGTGAGTGAGGTGATCGGGGCGTCCGCGATCACGGGCGCGGCGCTGCACATCGTTCATATCAACAGCTCTTGCCTGCACGACGCGCCGGAGTGTCTGTCCATGGTCGCAGGAGCGCGAGCCCGCGGACTCGATGTGACTACGGAGTCGTATCCCTATATCGCGGGCATGACCTTTATTAATTCTGCGATCTTCGACCCCGGCTGGCAGGAAAAAGAAGGCGGCATCAGCTACGGCGATCTGGTTCTGCCCAACACCGGCGAGCACCTCACCAAGGAACGTTTTGACGAACTCCACAAATCGAGCACTCCGCAGACGGTGCTGGTCTTTTCGAATACGCAAGCGGTGCTGGACAAGGTGATCACTAACCCATTGGTGATGATCGCCAGTGACGGTCTGGTTGGTCATCCTCGTAACGCCGGAACCTATTCGCGAGTGTTGGCCCAATATGTCCGGGACAAGGGGACGATCACCTTGATGGACGCGCTGCGAAAGATGACTCTCATGCCGGCGGAGATGCTGGAGCGCTCAACACCTGAGGCACTGCGCAAGGGCAGATTGCAGGAGGGCGCCGACGCCGACATTGTTGTGTTCGACGCAGCGACCATCAGCGACCGCGCAACTTTCGCGAAGCCGATGGAGCCGAGCGTGGGCGTGCACTATTTGTTGGTGGGCGGAACCGTGGTTGTCGATGAAGGCAAGATTGTTCCGGATGTGTTTCCCGGCCGCGCGTTGTTGGGGACGACGAAACGTCCATCGCAATAACTGGGTAGTCTTTGGGTGCAATGGCAATTCACAGAGCGTGGAAGACCTCATTGCGTCACAAATGCATTTGACTTGACATCGTAGCGGACGAGTTTGAGACCACCGTTTGCTTTTTTCCAGGTGAACGATTCGGTAGCGTTCCCTTGATCGAACCTGCTCTGGTAAGTGACTTTGGTGAATTACCGTTTGTAGTGGCATTCACGAAGATATTCGTGCGGGTAAATCCGTGAGATGAGCCCAGCTTTGAATGGACCCCAGAAAGGAACTTAGTTAATTCGTCATGATTCGCGGAGTTCTGAAAGGCTTCATCGGAGTTGCCTACAATGTCGTCGTACGCCTGGGAATCTAACTGCGAATGGAAGTGATGCACCGCATCATCGGAAAGGCGCGCCCCAGCAGTCATGCCCGGCCCCACACTGCCACATGAAATGACCGAGCACCAGAGCAGCGGCAAGGAGCGACCATTTTATGAGGACTCTATTACTCTTGAGGTGGGCAGGAATCGTCCCGGAAGTAGTTGCAGTCATGGCAGTTTGTTCCACAAGT
>JGI12635J15846_10001467_pt1 | contig 20684 bp, 10 predicted proteins | sample BlaSpr_A8_OM2_M2_FD_15846 | JGI IMG/M metagenome (IMG submission 15846) | reverse complement strand
ACCAAAACCGTCAGCAGTGGACTGTATTCCAGCCACTCCCCCGGCTTGCTCCTCACTTCCAGGCTCGCGCGAATCGGCTCGTATTGAATGCCGTACGATTCCGCGGTCCGCGCATTCTCCGGCGACGGCGTCGACAAATAAGCGATCAGCACCGAGACCACGATCAGGATCAACGTCGTCGCAATGCTCTGCCACAAAAAAAGCGTCTGCGTCAGCGGAATCAGCCCGCTGATGCCGAACAACGACGCCGGCATCGCACTCTTCGTCGCCATCAGCATCGCCGCCGAAGAAGACAGCCCCATCGCCCAAACCGCCCCGAGCCCCAGATACGCCGCCGCGCCCGCCGCGCGATAATCCATCCCCTTCACGCGATGCGCCAGCTCCCTCACAAACAACCCGCTGAAAATCAGGCTCAATCCCCACGAGATCAGCGATGTCAGCATCGAAAAAAGCGCCACCATCGCCACCGCGCCCCGCGGCGTCTTCGGAATTCCGGCTAAAGCCTGGATCGCCCGGTAAACAATCGGCGTCGACGCCACCACGTATCCGCCGATAATGATCATCACCATCTGCATGGTGAACGGCACCAGCGTCCAGAAATTTTTCCCGCCCTGGATGGCCAGTTTCGCCGGGCTCTCCCGAAGCAACAGCCCCGCAACAAACACGATCACAATCCCCAGCAGCGCAAATATCAGCGGATCCGGAAACCACCGCTCGCTCCAGTTGGCCAATCCCAATCCAAAGCGGACCAGGCCTTGTTCCCGAACTGTCACCTGTTTCTCTTTTGGCTCGCGCATACTCGACCACCTCGGTTCGGCAGCGACACTCCGCGAATCGCATGCTTCTCCACGCCGCGGAAGTCCTTCGAGCCTGCCGCTCAGTGCCCGCATTGTAACGCGTGTCTCGCGAAAAGGAAGTCTTTGCGTCAACTTCAACAATCTGTCCACCGGACACGACGCCCAAGAAACTTCGGTTGCGTCCTAAGCTCCCAATGCACTACATTCACACCCATTCGCCCTCAGCGGGCAGGCCCTTACCTCGCGAAAAAAGGAGGCCAGGAATGCGCTTCGTTTATAGACACTTTGCCTTGGGTACCGTTATGGCGTTAGGTCTTGCCGGCTGTGGCGGAGCAGGCTCCGAGCCCACCGAAGCACAAATGAAGGAAGCGATGGACTACGCCATGAATCACCCGCCCGGCGAAACCATCAGCGACCCCGTCAAGATCGTCTTTTTCAAAAAGGAAGCTTGCGACAATCCCACTCCGCAGGGTTTCCGGTGCACTTTCGACGTGAAGGTCGCGTCCCGCAATATCGGCGCCTCGATGTACAACAACATCCCCTTCGCCTTCTTCTATAAGGATAAAGAAACCGGCAAATGGGCCATGCGCCCGCCGTTCTAGAACAACGCTGTTACCTTCCAAAATCCCGATCTTGGATTTTGGAAACGCATGAAACGGCGCCATAAAGTTTTTCAGCACCCGCACCAGGCTTTACAACTGTGGCCCACTGACCCACCCCACGTTTACGTCGATGCGCTTGGCAACACCGTGCCCGCACTGCTATTCGTTCTCTACCTGCGCAGGAGGGTGCCCTGGAAGCTGGCACGACCCGCACGCTCGTAGTAACTGTCGAGGCCTGAACGTGCAGTGGCGGTGTTGCATAAGGGCGACGTGATCCTTGAAGTCCTAGTAGCACTAGCCTGCTGCGGCGAGATTCTGCCGAAGGCACTTCAGAGAATAGGTGTAGTTTGTGTTGACTCGACTATACCCATGACGCAGAATACGCCGCAACTCTCCAAGAACCTTGCGTCCTCGGATAAGCTTCCTGCGCCCTCTGAGGGAATCGGAAAGGAAAATCCAATGAAATCAGCAGAGAAATTTTGCGTGATGGGAGCAATGCTTGCGTGTGCCGGGCTGGGGCTGGCTGGGATCCTGAACAGTTCGCCTCGAGGACGCGCAGATGACCGGGGAGATGACTCCGACTCGAGGATTGAGAAGGGATTTGAGATTGCGCCGGTGCCGCTAAATTTATAGGGAAAGAACCGGGCTTTGGTGGGATTGGGCAGCTACCTTGTGAATACCGAGGGATGCAACGATTGCCACTCCGCCGGTCCTCCCACACAGTACGCTCGCGGTGGTAACCCCTTCTTTGGCCAGCCGAAGAAGGTCAATCCAGCGACGTACCTTGGCGGAGGACGAGACTTCGGAGAATTGGCCGTGCCTCCGATCGGCTCGGCGCACATTATTTCCCGGAATTTGACGCCAACTCCCAAAACAGGACTGCCGGAAGGGGACCGCACGTTTGCGGAATTCCAGGAAATTTTCAGGCACGGAAAGGATTTTGACAACCTCCATCCGACGTGTACGGGAGCGCCGAACTCGGGCTGCATCCCGAAGCCGTTCGATGGGAACCTGCTGCAAATCATGCCGTGGCCCAATTTCAAAGACCTGACGGACCGCGAGATACGCGCGATCTATGAGTATTTGAAGGCCATTCCATGCCTCCAAGGAAACTATCCAGGTCCAGGCGGACCAGATGCAAACATTCCACCTGAACCCGCAGACCGCTGCAGCGAGTGAGCCGTTCTCGGTCGAACGCCTTGTACTGAAGCTCTTCTAATATTTGGCTTGCGTGAAGTGTCGAATTCGGTCCAAGCCCTGATAGAACGCGCGCTAACAGGACAAGTACCGCCTATCAAAAGTCATGGGAATGATTTAGTGCAAGGCTCACAATCTCAAATCGCACTCTTCCACACACAGAATCAACGGCCAGCTTCTTTCGTTCCGTGCTCTTAAGCTCTTGGCTGTCGACGAACGGCTGTAGACTTTCAACTTTTAACTTTAGACTTCCCCGCCCCTACTTCCACTCCTTCACCGCTTCCCGCAGCCGCCGCACGACCCGCTCCTGCCCCAGCGCCACCATCGTGTCGAACAGCGGCGGCGCCACTGCCTGCCCCACAATCGCCACGCGCGTCGCGTTGATCAGCAATCCCGCCTTCACACCACCCTCTTCCGCCACCTGGCGCGCCGCGTGGTCGCACGCATCATGATTCCACTCCGGCAAAGCCGCCAGCGCATCCGCCAGCTTCGCCAGCAGCGCCGGCACCTTCTCGTCCTTCCAGAATTTCGCCTTCGCCGCCGGATCAATCGCAAACTCGTCGCTGAAAAACGCCCGCGACCAGCTTGAAAAATCCGGCAGCAAACGAATCCGCGGCCGCAGCAGGTCCACCGTCTTCGCAAACCACTCGTGCCCCGCGCCCGCCGCCCACTCTTCCTTCCACAGCCCGTCCTGCTTCAATTGCGCTTCCACTTCCGGCAGCAAATCCTCGATCGGCAGCTTCTGCAAATACTGCGTATTGAACCACTCCAGCTTCGCCCGGTCGAACACGCCATTCGTCCGGCTCACGCCCTCCAGCGAAAATTTCTCCAACAATTGCGATGTCCGCAGATACTCTTCGTCCCCGCCCGGCGACCAGCCCAGCAGCGCCAGGAAATTCCGGAACGCCTCTGGCAAAAATCCCTCCCGCCGGTACATGTTCACGTCCGTCGCCCCATGCCGCTTCGAAAGCCGAGACTTGTCCGGCCCCAGGATCAGCGGCACATGCGCGAAAATCGGCGGCTCCGCTCCCAGCGCGCGGTACAGCAACACCTGCTTCGGCGTATTTGAAATGTGGTCCGCGCCGCGAATCACGTGCGTGATCCGCATATCAATGTCGTCCGCCACCACGCTCATCTGGTACATCGCCTGCCCGAACTCCTCGCCCTCTTTCCCGGAGCGCAGCAGCACAAAATCCTCAATCTCATCGTTCGAAAATTCCCGCTCGCCAAACACCGCGTCAAAAAACTTCGTCGTGCCTCCCACCGGCACCTTGAAGCGCACCGCCGGTTTCGTCCCCGGCGTCGAAGGTTTTCCATCGCGACAAGAACAGCGCACAATCCGCCGCACCTTCGTTCCCTCGCCTCCCTCTTCCGCGTGATCCCCGCCCACATATTTTTCCGGCGGGCAGTAACACAAAAACGCGCTGCCGTTCGCCAGCACCTTTTTCCCTGCCGCTTTGTACAACTCCGTCCGCTGCGACTGGTAAAACGGCCCCTCATCCCAATCCACGCCCAGCCACTTCAGCCCCTCGATAATTCCCGCCAGCAGCTCCGGCTTGTTCCGCTCCGCGTCCGTATCCTCAATCCGCAGGATCATCGCCCCGCGCTCTTTGCGCGCAAACAGCCAGTTAAACAGTGCCGTCCGCGCTCCACCCACATGCAAATAACCCGTCGGCGAGGGCGCAAACCGCACTCGCACGCTTCCCGCCTGTGTCTTGTTCGCTTCGCTCATGTCCCGTCGCGTCTCGCTCTCTTCTCCGAATCGTCCAGTTTACCGGAACCCCACGCAACCCGTCCAACCACGGCCTGTCCGGGCACTGGGTCCGCTTGCAAGGCCAATCTTGGATCTCCGGTTTGCCGACGATCCGGGAGTTAATTGGTTCGGTAAACACTGCGGGGTTTTTCATTCTCTATGTGAGCTACGTGGTGCGAAAAACATACGCGACAGCAATCAATAGATACCAAGTGATTTAGTCCTCTTGGCTCTTCTGATTCCATGTCTCTGAACGATAGCGAGCCTAAAACTCCAGGCGCAATTGAAATGCGATCATGCGTGGAGTGCTATCCCCGCCCAAACCGACGCCGAGTAAGCCTGTTGGCGGAGAGGTGGTGTAACTAAGCGCGCCGAACCCAGTCTGGGTAATAGGCTTTCCTGGGATGCCGGCGAGCACCATGCTCGGAAGTCCGAAATTCGGACGGTTGAATACATTGAAGAACTGAGCGTCAAACCGCAGCTTCAACTGCTCGGTCAGGAGAAACCATTTCGATAGATAGAAGTCACTCCAGATGAAATTGGGACCGCGTAACGCATTACGACCGAGGTTCCCGAACTGACAATTCTTGGGGCTGTCCCCACCAGAGCACGCCCCAGTACTCGGGTCCACAGTCGAAACAAACGCATCGGGGTTGAGCCACTGAACCGTGCCTGGTTGTGTGACACCTGGAATGGGATTGTGTTCATAAAGGTGTACGCCAGGAACAACGCTCGCAAATTGCGGCCCACTACCGTTCACAATGCCATTTCCATTTGCTGAATACGGCGTGCTCAAGACGGAGAACGGAATCCCACTATGCCAAAACATGGTTCCCGACACTTGCCAGTCGTTCAGCGCGTATCCCAGAGGCCGGTTTCGAACCCTGACTGGCAATTGATAAACGTATTGAGCGTTGAGATTGTGCCGGATGTCGTAGTCACAGGGACCGTAGTCCCGCGCTAGGTCTCCTGGGAGAGGGGACAAGATTCCTCCGGCCGAGAACTGCAGGAATCCGCCGTTTGAGACGGTGTCCATGCAACGGCTCCAGGTGTAATTCAGTTGTCCCATGAAGCCGTTTCCAAAACGCTTCATTGCTGTCAATTGCAGCCCACCGTAGTGACTGTTCGCGCCGGTGGAAAATTGTGTCACGGCCCCGAACCGGGGATCATGAGATTGCGTATAAGGAAACGGGGCAAAGCACCCTGGGCAAACGGTTTGATAACCATTTACTTGCGTCAGGTATGGCTGGTTTACCGCACGAGTGCCGACGTATTGTGCGTGGAGGCTTCCCGTAGTTCCAAACTGATGTTCCAGGCCAAGACTCCACTCCATGAAGTATGGCGCGTGAAGTTTTCCATCGGGTACCGCCGTGATGGCGGCTGGAGGAAGACAAGTTGCAGGATTCGCTTGTGCAGATGCGCAGGAAAGCTGGCCCTGTGTAAACCCTGAAGTAAACGCCTGATTGGCGGCCACGGTCGCATCAACCGCACTATTAGGAACTCCCAGCGCAATCGCTGTGCCACCGACAGTCCCCAGAAGGCCGCCCTGGAAAGTTTTAACGTAGGGCGGATTGACGCCCACCACATCGGCGACGGTGCCAGGCAATATGTCGCTGAAAACTCCGAAGCCCGTACGCAGCACGGTCTTAGGTTCAAACTGCCAGGCGATGGCTGTTCTGGGTTGCAGGATCGCGAGGGGCGTCGAGGAAAACACGTTGCCGAGACGAGTTTGAATGGCGGCGTTCAGCGGCTGATTCACATCATGCGAGATGGAATTAAAAGATCCCGTCAGCCGGGCAATGTGCTGATGCGGATTCAAGGGATTGGAATTCAATGTATCTCGTATCCCGAAGGTCCACGTCACCTTCTTGGTCAACTTCCAAGTGTCCTGTGCGTAGAGATCGAGATTGAGGAAGTTAAAGGGTTCGTTTGCTGACGTGGGGAAAGTCTTTGTTGCCGTAGATGCGACTCCATAAATGTATTGCGGCAGGGTGGTGTAAGTCACAGTCGGGACCGTTCCCTGCCCGAAGTCATAGTCATTCAGCCGAAGAATCCGAGTGTTGGTTCCAAAACGCAATTCGTGTGCCCCAAGGCTCCAGGCGAGATTGTCGTTGATAAAGAACCGGGAGGCGCGTCTTCCCTGGACCCAGGTGTTGTCAAGTCCCCCCACCCTCGTGAAAGGGGCATTCGCGCCGCTGCCTTGCAAAACGATGGGAAACGCGGAAAGAGTGTTCTGAAAATCCACAGGTCCGAATAGGCTCTCGTACCACGAAAATGCCGGATTGAAATAGTTCACAAGATTTTGCGAAAAGACATGGGTATACCCTGCGGCAAACGAGTACAGCGGTTGGGGGGAAAGAGCGTTGAACAAAGGATTGATGGGATCTGTGTAGGCAGCTTGCACGCCGGTATCGGCCTGAAAGCGAAACCAAGTGGTATTTTCCTCATCGATGTTGTAATCGATTCGAACTGTCTGTACCTGTTCGTGATCAGTGCTTGAATGCGAAATACTCTGACGATTTGCGCAACCATTCCCATCGTTCGCAATTGCGGGCGCAACTCCACCGAAATCGAACGGACAGCCAAGTACGGTGAGTGGCGTTCCGCTGGTATTTCCGTAAAGTGAAAACATCTTTTGATAGAACGGCACTGACTGCGGCGCGGGCTGATACCTCGACCCAGTGATAGAATCGATCCCGCCCAAGGGCAGTTGCTGCAAAACGTAATTCTGAAATGCGGGGGTTGGAACTGTTGTCGCCGTGACGATGGGTAGTGCAATCCGAACCCATTCGCTATCGAAGAAGAAAAACAGCTTGTCGTGGACAATCGGGCCGCCCACACTGCCTCCGAAGTGGTTCACGGTAGAGCGCGGCTTGTGATTTCCTGAAGTGGCGTTCGTGAAATAGTCGGCTGCGTTGAACTTCGAGCCGTTCCACAGTTCGTAAACGTTTCCGTGAAACCGGTTCGCACCAGACTTTGTAACGTAGTTGACCTGAGACGCTCCATACCGCCCCTGATCGACGGCATAGGAGAGCGTATTGACCGTCACTTCCGATATTGAATTCAGTCCGAGGACAAGGTTCGTCGAGAGTCCGCTATTCAGATTGGTCAGCGGGTCATTCGTTTCCAAACCATCGACGATGTAACCGTTCGAGAGAGCGGGCAGGCCATTGAACTCCACGTTGCCAAACCCATTCGTGCCGCCAACAAAATCATTGCTGCTGCCTGCCGTATTGACAAGCGCGCCTGCGGCAAACTGAAGAGGGTAAGTCAAGTCACCGCCTGGATTTGGAAGATTCTCCAGCGCGCGCGCGTTGAGACTCGTTAATGTATTCGCATTCTCCGGGTTGAGAATCGGAGCTTCGGTGCTCACCTCGACGGTCTGGTTTGACTGCGCGATCTTGAGTCTAAAATCGACAGTTTGCTTCTGGCCAAGGGCAGAGGATACAGCGTCATTCTGCTGTGTTTCGAAGCCTTCTGCTTCCACCTTGACCGAGTACGCACCGGGCTTCAGCTGTGGAAAGTTGAACCGCCCCGTGTCATCGGTACTCGCGCTTCGCCTCAGTCCAGTCTCCTTATTCGTGACCGTCACCGTGGCACCAGGCACCGCCGCGCCGCTTGCATCGCTCACTTGGCCGACGATCGCGCTCGTAGTTTCACCCTGGGAGAAAGCTACTTCAGGTAAGAGAAAATGAAACGGCCCGACAAAAACAAATAGCGAAAGAGCCGAACGCAGCATGGTTGCAGACCCAGTTCCATTCATCCGGACCGTTCGCATGATTAACCATACTTAAGACAAATTATTAATGCAAGTAAATACGATACGGGAAAGCGCTGGGGTTTTCTGAAACACTCCTCATAAATCGCGTTGTGTTTACCGGAGATTCAGCAGGGTCCACTTCGCGATTGTGGTCGGCTTCGTTCTAACGGGCAACTCGGAAGTAATTCCACTTGCCTGATAAGTTGGCTCAACGAAAGCTGCTCCATTACCCCTACCCGCTTTCCGGCCTCCCCCGTGTCCCCCGCCCTACTACCTCTTTCGCTACCAGTACTTCCGTAGCGTTGCCCCGCGTTTTCCCCTGCCTCATAATCCTTAATGATTCGTCTTCTGCAAGGTTCGGGGGCCACAGGTAGAAAAGGTCGGGTGCGTGTAACTCCGCTTGAGGCACGTCTTAATTTTTGCTTCAGTGCCCGCCCACTCCTTCTTCCAGTCGCTTATTAATTCCCTGCGCCCTGCGGAACGACCCGACTAAGCTCAAATGTCTCAAAGTGTGATCGCGCTCGGCTTGTTTCTCGGAACACTCCTCGTCGGAGTGTTCTTCGCCTATATTTATTCGCTCAAGCGCCAGAACTATCTTCTCTATTGGACCGTCGGCTGGGCTCTCTACGCTCTCCATTATCTGTGCCCCGCTCTTTCTCCCTGGATCGGCACCAACATCGTGCTCAGTTCCCTGAATCACGCCTTGTTCGGCTTCGCGGCCATCTGTTTTTTCCTCGGCGCGCAGCTTTACACGCACCATAAACTCTGGCTCAAGCCCGCCATCGGCGCCGCCGCGCTTCTCGCTCTCTGGTCCGCCGCCAACGCCTTCCAAGTTTTCTCCGTCTCTTCGTTCATTCCCGCGGCCTTCATCTACGTCGTCGTCGGCTATCTCTTCTGGAACGAAAGCCGCCATCACGAAACTCTCGCCGATCGCCTCCTCGGCCTGGCCTTCTCTTTCTGGGGTGTCGTTTTTCTTTTATTCTTCCTGCTGCCTTCCGCCCAAAAATCCATCGGCGACTCCATCCTCGCCGTTTCCGCGGTTCCCGTCGCTTTCGTCTGCATGCTCCTCGTCATGGCCATCTATGAGGAAGAAAAACGCCGCGTCGAGCGCAACATGCTCGCTCTCTCTAATCTGAACCTCGCCACCTCCAGTTTCGTCGGCGGCGAAATTCAGCGCATGCTCGCCCAGGCTCTCGACCGCGTCCTCGGCGTCGTCCGCCTCCCTTCCGGCGCGCTCTTCCTTCACCACGGCGACACCTCCGGCCCCACTTCCGTCGTCTCCGCCGGCATTCCAGACGAATTCTGCCGCGTCGCTCAGGAAGAAGGCCTCGACGACTATCTCGTCGGACTCGTCTATCGCCTCGGCGGCCTCCTCGGTTTCCGCGATTTGCGCGACGACAATCTCACCTCTCTCGAAAACGACGAGCCTCTCCGCCGCTTCCGCGAACTCGCCCTCAAGCACGGCCTCCGCAGCGTCGTCGTCATCAGCCTTCAAGCCAAGGAACAAGCCTTCGGCCTCCTCCTTCTCGGCACTCCAGACAATCGCCGCTTCACATCCGCCGAACTTCGCCTCCTTCTCGCCCTCGGCCACCAGATCGGCATGGCCGTCGAAAACAGCTACCTCGTTCAGCAGACTTCCCGCCGCTCCGAGGAACTTCACGTCCTCAACGAAATCGGCCGCGCCCTCAGCTCCACTCTCAACAAGGAAGATCTCCTCCGCAAAATCTGGGAAGAACTCCGCCGCCTCTTCGACGTCGAAAATCTTTATATCGCTGCCCCGGACCCGGTCCGCGACGCCATCAATTTCGATCTCGAAATGATCGGCGGCGAGCGCATGCCCATGCGCTCGCGTCCCGCGGGGAATCACGTCACCGAATACATCATCCGCACCCGTCAACCGGTTCTTATCCGTGAAAACTTTGTCACCGAAACTCGCAAGCTGGGCATCGACCCCATCCGCATTTCCGGCTCCTTCTGCGGCGTGCCGCTGGTCGCCTACGACCAGGCCATCGGCGCTCTCTGCATCTACTCCGATCACGAGCGCGCCTACGATGAAGGGCATCTCGAACTCCTCCGCGTCCTCGCCAGCGAAGCCAGCATCGCCATCGAAAACGCGCGCCTCTTTCAGAACGAGCGCACCAAGGCCCGCCATCTCAGCCTGCTCAACCTTATCTCCCGCGACGCCATCGCCACGCTCAATCCCGACGAAGTCCTCACCAAAATCACGGAGCAGCTCGAAAACGGCCTCAGCTACGACCATATCGGCATCGCCCTGCTCGATTACACTACGCGCGAACTCGTCATTCAGGCGGAAAGCGGCGCTCGCCGCGGCGCGCTTGGCCGCCGCCTGCCCCTCGATACCGGCCTCATCGGCCAGGTGGCGCGCACCGGCAAAGCCGCGACCTACCGCTCGCTTCCCAACAATCACAATGGCGCCAAGCCCGTCCTCCCCGACTCCGCCGCCGCCATGGGCCTTCCCATTTTCTACGCCGACCATCTCCACGGCGTTCTCTACGTCGAAACTCTCCAACCGGTGGACTTCTCCGAGGAAGAAACGCTCCTCCTCCGCACTCTCGCCGACCTCATCTCCGGCGCTCTCCACAACGCTTTAACTTTCCAGAAAGCGCAGGAGCAGGCCATCACCGACGGCCTCACCGGCGTAAAGACTCACCGCTTTTTCATGGAAGCGCTCTCTTCCGAATGGAAGCGTTCTTCCCGCGCCAGCCGTTCCTTCGCTCTCGTCCTCATGGACCTCGACCGCTTCAAATTCGTCAACGATTTCTACGGTCACCTCGAGGGCGACCTCGTTCTACAGCGCGTCGGCCAGATTCTTGAAACCAATTGCCGCCGCTCCGACGTCGTCGCCCGCTACGGCGGCGATGAATTTGTCATCCTCATGCCCGAAACCTCCATGGAGCAAGCCCGTCAGCTTTCCTCAAAACTCCGCGGCTGGATCGCCGCCGATCCGCTCCTTCGCGAAAAAAATATCAGCGCCAGCTTTGGCATCGCCTGCTACCCGCTCCACGGCGCTTCGCCACAGGAACTCATCCAGGTCGCCGATGCTTCCATGTATCTCTCGAAGCACCAGGGAGGCAACACCGTCTCCACCGCCGATCACGTCGATCCCAACGAAGCTCGCCGCTGGAAGCGCGACGTCCTCGAAGCCTATCTCGGCGTCACGCTCAAGCGCCTCTTCACCACGGGCCCCGAAGCCTTCGAAGAAATCTACCTCCGCCTCCGCCAGTTCACCGATTCCCTGCCCTCCACCGAAATCGCGCAGAATCCGCCTGCCGAGGGCCCGCGCGCCCTCCCCCAATCCATTCTGGACACCGTCACCTCGCTCGCTTACGCCATCGACGCCAAGGACCAATACACTCAGGGCCACTCGCAAAAAGTTTCCGCCTATGCCGCGCTTCTCGCCGAAGCCCTCGGCATGAACGACCTCGAAGTCGAGGAAATCCGCCTCGGCGCCGTCCTCCACGACGTCGGCAAGGTCGGCATCCCCGAAATTATTCTCAACAAGAGCGGCCCGCTCAACCTCGAAGAGTGGGACACCATGAAGACCCACGTCACCTTCGGCGGAAAGCTTCTCGAGACGCTCGTTCCGCTCGCGCGCATCCGCAAAATGGTCCTGCACCATCACGAATTTTTTGATGGCTCCGGCTATCCCGAAGCCCTCTCCGGCGAAAACATTCCTCTCGGCGCGCGCATCATCACCATTGCCGATTCCTACGACACCATCACCAGCGACCGCAGCTATAAAAAAGGCCGTACCGCCGATCAAGCCCTCGCCGAACTCGAGCGCTGCGCCGGCACCCAGTTCGATCCCCGCCTCATCGAAGCCTTCGTCCGCGCCATGCGCCAGCTCCCCAACCCCATCATCGAAATCGCCTCCCTCCTCTCCCGCACCTCCTAATCTCAGTTTATTTTCCGCATGCGCGCGTCTCTTTGACGCTCATCAACCAACACAACACGCGCGAGCCTTCTTGACGCCATGCGCCTGCTAGCCTACGATTGCTGAACTCTTCACAGATGCTTGCCCCAGCCAAATTATGATCGGTCAGGAATTCTCTCACTACCGCATCGTCGGGAAACTCGGCGGCGGAGGCATGGGCGTTGTCTATGAAGCCGAGGACACCACACTGGGCCGCCGCGTGGCGCTGAAGTTTCTTCCGCCCCAGCTTGCCAATGACCCGCAAGCACTGGAACGCTTTCGCCGCGAGGCTCGCGCGGCCTCGGCCCTCAATCATCCGAATATCTGCACCATTTACGAAGTAGGCGAGGCTCAAGGCCAATCATTCATCGCCATGGAGTACCTCGACGGCCAGACGCTGAAGCATGCCATCACGGGCCGCCCCCTGGACCTGGAAACGTCGCTGACGCTCTCCGCGGAAATTGCCGACGCCCTCGATGCCGCCCACACTCAGGGCATTGTTCATCGCGACATTAAACCTGCCAACATTTTCGTCACCAGGCGCGGCCACGCCAAGATTCTCGATTTCGGCCTCGCCAAGCTGGAAAATCCCGGCAGCGCTACTGGCACGCAGGATCACGGTGCAACACTCGGGGCTGACGCCGACCATCTGACCAGCCCGGGCACCGCGCTCGGCACCGTTGCCTATATGTCTCCTGAACAAGCCCGGGGCAAGGAACTCGATGGGCGCAGTGATCTCTTCAGTTTTGGCGTTGTGCTCTATGAAATGTGCACCGGTACGCAACCCTTCCGCGGAGAGACGACCGCCGTCATCTTCGAGGGGCTTCTGAATCGCGCCGCTTTGCCGCCCCAGCGTTTGAATCCCGAAATGCCGCCGGATTTGGATCGCATCATCACCAAGTCGCTCGAAAAAGATCGCGATCTGCGCTATCAGACCGCGGCGGAAATGCGCGGTGATCTGAAACGGTTGCAGCGGGATACAGCTTCCGGCAAGACTGCGGCAGTCAGCGCCGCAGAGCAAACCGCTGCTCACTCCACAGCCAAGCCGAAGTGGATCATTCCAACCCTTGTCGCGCTCCTGCTGCTCCTCGCTGCTGGTGGTTGGTGGTGGTTTCGCAGCCGCGGCGGGGACGCCGTACGCTCCGTGGCTGTTTTGCCCTTTGCAAATGCCACAGGAAATCCCGACGGTGAGTATTTGAGCGATGGACTTACAGAAGACATCATCAATCGCTTGGCGCAATTGCCGGAGTTGCGCGTCCTGTCTCGCAGCACCGTGTTTCGTTTCAAAAACAAGGACGACGATCCCCAAAAGATTGGAAAGGATCTGCAAGTTCAGGGCGTGCTGACGGGCCGCATCACGCGGCGCGGCGATGAACTGGCCGTGGAAACGGATCTTGTGAACGTTTCGGATGGCAGCCAAATGTGGGGGCAGCGCTACACCCGAAAGATTTCCGATGTTGCCGCACTGCAGAACGACATTGTCAGCGACCTCTCGCGTAAGCTTCGCACCCAGGTCACCCACCAGGAAAAAGAGCAGATGTCCCTGGGCACCACCGCCAATTCCGAAGCCTACCAGTTGTACCTGAAGGGCCGCTTCTATTGGAACCAGCGCACCAGGGAAAATCTGCACCGCAGCATTGATAGCTTCAAACAGGCGATTGCCCTCGATCCGAACTACGCGTTGGCGTATGCCGGTTTGGCGAATGCTTACCAGGTTGCCAGCGGCTATAGCGCGCTTGAATCAAAAGATGCAGAACCCCTCGCCGAGGCGGCCGCCAAACGCGCCATGGAACTCGCACCCGACCTCGGGACCGCGCATGCCGCGATGGGCTCTGTGCATGCCGCCCACCTTGACTGGGAGGGCGCCAATCGCGAGTTTCAACAGGCGCTTCGCCTCGATCCCAAGGATGCTTCCAGCCATTATTTCTACAGCTACATCGTGCTCATTCCCCAGAAGCGCTACGACGAAGCCATCCAGGAAATCCAGCGTGCCGTCGAATTGGAGCCCGCCTCGCTGGCCATCAGCGCGAACTATGGGGGAATTCTCACCGTTGCGAGACGCTACCCCGAAGCCAAAGCGCAGCTCGATCGAGCCATGGCTCTGGACCCGAATTTTGTCATCACCCACGCCCGGCTTCGGGAATGGTGCGAGATTCAAGGACAATTCGAAGAAGCCCGCCAGGCGGCCATTCCCTTCTTTCCGGAAATGATCAAGGTGCAGGCGCATCCGGGAAAAAATGAATACTGGCGCGGACTCATCGAAGTCGCGCGGTCACGCGCACAAGCTGCGGGCGAGAGCTTTACGGATCGCATCTTCCAGGCAGTAGCCTGGACGCAACTCGGTGATCACGACAAGGCCATCGCCTGGCTGGAAAAATCCGCCGCCGCCGAGGATGATCTGCTCCCCCACTTCATGCGCTCTCCCATCCTCGACCCGCTCCGCGCAGATCCGCGCTACGTTGCAATCTTGCGCAAGCTCAATCTCGGCCCTTAATGTAAAAACAGTCCGGCCAAACGACGGCAGCTAATTCTTGTGCCAGTCCAGCGTAACCTTACGGCCCATTTGAAAAGCGCCCTTCGCGGTCATCAATCCATCCTGAAGCGTTCCGGTAAGAAAAATATTGTTCAACACCGTGCCATCCGCCGCCTTGCTGTGCATCTCGATTTCCAGTTCGCCCGATGGCCCGATATGCCCGGTCAGATTCATAAACACTCCGGTGTCCTTGCCCATCGGCCATCTGCCCGACAATTTGCTGCCAGCGGCAGCGCCTTCGCCATGGAAACATCGCGCCGGATCTTTCTTAGTTTCGGCAAAACAAATCTGCCCCGAGTAGATGCCGTCCAGCAGGGTGCTATTGACGGCTGACGGAATTGGGCCAGCCATCGACGCTGGTTTCTCGGGCAGCATAGAAGCGGTTCGGACCGGCTCCTCCGACGGCCTGGGCTTGGCTGCCGCCGCAGGTTTGCTTGCCGAGGCGGACTTGGCTGCAGCTGGCGGCTTCAATTCCGTCGCGGGCACCGGGTTCGTCTCCGTTTTTTCAGCGTTGGGAATTGCAGCAACAGGTGCAGTCACTTGCGGCCGCGGGGAGGGAACTGCGACACTCGCGTTTTCGCCGTCGCTCCGCTGGTGCGCCATGTATGCCCAAAGACCCCCTCCCGCCAGCACCACAACCAGCGCCACACCTGCCGCGATCCATTTCGTCTTGCCACCCGTGGCCGGCGTCGGTTGCCGCGAAGGCAGCGGCCCGCTGCCCTCCGCATCCGTGATCGAAAAAGTCCGCACCGGCTGTGAGATGTTTTTGAAGTTCATCTCCCCCAGCGATTGAAACGACATCGAAAGTTTGTTGCGAATCTGGTCGTGCACCGTCCCCGAAATGCACACGCCGCCCGGCTCGGCGGCGGTCTGCAGCCGCGCGGCAACGTTTACGCCATCGCCCATCAGGTCCTGTCCCTGAATCAGGATGTCGCCCAGATTGATGCCAATGCGGAAGCGCACCTGCCGGTTGGGAGCCAGCTGATCGTTGCGCGTCCGCAGCGCCGCCTGAATATCCGTTGCGCAGCGCACCGCTTCCACGGCGCTGGGAAACTCCGCCAGAATCGCGTCACCGGCGGTATTGAAAATCCGCCCGTTGTGCATGGCCACAACGGATTCAAACACCTTTTTGTGCCCGCGGAAAACGCGCAGCGTCTGCTCTTCATCCTCGCCCATCAGCCGACTGAATTCCGCCACGTCCGCCGAAAGAATCGTGGACAGCTTCCGTTCCAAAAATTGCGCGCTGGGCGTATCGAATTTGTCGGGCATTCAAGGCACTCCCCGGTCAACTTTGCGGCCATCATAGCACCAGCCTCCCCGCACCGAAACGCCCAGCTCTTCCTATTCTCTCCGCATTCTCAAATGTAGCGCTGGCCTCTAAGGCAGCGCCTGCCCGGGAACGCCAACTCTACGCCATCCCGCGGGATAGGCGGGATGAATCTCCCGATTGGCGTTCCGTCCGCATTAGAGTTGTCCAGCATTCCGCTTTTCTTTCCGGGTACCTAGTATTGATCACTAATTTCAAATTACTTTTTGCTGCCCTTCCCGGCCCCGATCCCACACTCCGCCCCACCTCCCAACTTACCGTTCCTTCCCCAATAACTACTCCTTCAAGCAACCATTTTCCCCTGCAAGAAATCTCTGTGAGTACGTTCTCCTTCTAAGTGAGGTACAACGTATGCCAAATCCCGCGTACCACTGTCTCGTTGTGTCGTTCCGCACGTTCCGTAAGTTAACTCCGCTGCTCGCAGCTCTCGGCCTGCTCGCTCTTTGTCCCGCCGTGCCCCTGCTCGCGCAAGACGCCAGCCATTCCCCAGGCTGGGTGGTCATCTCGGTTCCGGAGTACCGCGCCCTTCGCGTGAAAGCGTATCCCACCGAGCGCGAGCCCGAGCCGCCGCCCGTCGACGCCACGCTCACCCGCGTTGACTACGATCTCCGCGTCGACACCGATCTCGCCTCCGGCCGCGCCGCACTCACCGTCGACGTCCTCAAAAACGGCTGGGTCCGCGTCCCCATCCCCGCGGGCCTCTTCGTCCGCGAAGCCAGGCTCGACGGCAAGTCCCTCTCGCTCGCTCCGCCCTCCGCCGGCAAGGATGCCTCCCAACTCTCCGCGCTTCTTTCTCATCCCGGCCGCTCGGTGATCACTCTCGAAATCGCTCTGCCCATTTCTTCTTCGGCCGGTGAAGAGCGCCTCTCCATTCCTTCCACGTTCTCCGGCGTCACCAAAGTCGCTCTCGAAATTCCTCGCGCGGGTGTCGACCTCTCTCTTTACGGCGGGCTTTTCTCCGACACATCCGACCTGCCCAACGGCGGCAACAAATGGACCGCCTACGGCAAGGGCGCCGAGCCTATGACCTTCGCCTGGCGCCGCAAAACCGAAGACCATCACTCCACGCTTCCCCTGCGGATGCGCGGCACGCTCACGCAGTTCGTGGGCCTCGGCGAAGACTCCACATCCATCTCCGCCAACGTCGCTCTCGAAATCACTCAAGGCGCCGCCAAGGAAGCTCACATCCAGCTTCCCGAACACGTCACCATCAATCAGGTGCAAGGCGCGCTGGTCGCCGATTGGGAAATGAAGCCCGGCGAACTTCTCATCACTTTCCTCGAACCCGTCGAGCAATCCGCCAGCTTCGTCATCACCGGCGAAGCCGCCATGCCGCGCGACGGCCAGATGGACATCCCTCTCCTCCGCCTCACCGGCACAGAGCGCGACACCGGCGGCGTCGCCGTGGACGTTCTCGGCGCCGGAGAAATCAAGGAAGACTCCGTGAAAACCCAGGGCCTCGAACGCGCCGACGCCAGCGATCTTGGCGAACCTGTCACCAATCGCCAGTCCCCCGCGCTGATCGCCTTTCGCGCGCGTCCCGGCGACGCCAAATCCCAGCGCTCGCTCCACATCGCCGTCGCGCGTTACGCCCAGCAAGCCGTGCTCATGGCCAACATCCAAGAAGCCCGCTACCGCGTCCTGCTCACCAAAGACGGAAAATCTCTCGTCGAATCGCGCTATGCCATTCGCAATAACCAGCGCAATTTCGTCAAAGTCACACTTCCGCCCGGCGCCACGCTCTGGAGCGCCTCTCTCTCCGGAAAACCTGTCCGCCCCGGCTCCGCCCCCGACGGCAGCCTGCTTCTCCCTCTCGCGAAATCCCGCGCCGGCGAAGACGCCTCCGAGTTCGCTCTCGAAATCGTCTATCTTCTCCCCGGCGTTTCCTGGACCGACAAGGGCCGCCTGAAACTTTCTCTCCCCGCGCTGGACCTGCCCGTCTCGCGCACCGGCCTCCAGGTTTTCTACCCGCCGCTCTTCCGCCTCTCTTCCGAACCCGGCTCGTTTCACGCCGAAGGCTATGTCAATCCAATCTCCTCCGTCCTCGTCGCGTCCGTCGCCGAACCACCCGTGGACACGCCCCTGGCGCCACCTCCCGCCTCTGGCGTTGTCGGCGGAGCCAGCGCCTACGCGATGACGGATGCAGACACGCTACGGTCCGACAAATCCAAAGACGAAAAACGACTCGCCGCGCAATCGCAATCGCTCGTCGACAAATTCCACTCGACCGAACGCGGCTCCCGCGCCACCGGCATTCTTCCTGTCCGCGTCGATTTCCCCGCTTACGGCCCCTCTCTTTTTCTCGTCTCCGAACTCACCAGTGAAAATCAATCTCCGTCCGCTGAATTGAACTATCAGCAGGACAAAAAGGCAGGTGGCAAGTGAAACTCCGTTTACTCTTCGTCGCTCTTGCTCTGGCTCTCGCGTTCGCACTTCCCGCACTCGCCCAACTGAAACTCGAATCGCAGCCGCCCGTTCCCGGCAACGTCACCCTTTCTCTCGACGAGTACAATCGCCTGCTCGCGCTCGCCAATCGTCCCGGAAAAAGATCCGAGCTTCCCCCGCTCCCCTACATCCTCAAGCGCGCCGATCTAAAATTTCGCGTCACCAATGATGACGTCCTCGGCTCCATCCAGTTCGAAGGCGAAACCCTCGGCGCCAACTCCGCCAAAGTTCCCCTCACCACCGGCATGACCATCCTCGACGCGCGCCACGGCTCGCGTCCGCTTCCCCTGCTCCTCGACAACGGCACCCACGTCGCTGTCCTTCCCGGCGAATCCGAATTCTCCGTCAACCTCGACGCCGGCCTTCCGCTCTCCATCGAAACCGGCCGCGCCTCGTTCCTTCTTCCCGTGCCCTCCGCCGGCAGCGTGCGCCTCTCCCTCACCGTTCCGGGCGACCGCGCCAACGTTCAGCTCAACCACGGCATCATCACCCATCGCTCCTCCGTCAAAGGCAACACGGAAATCGAAGCCACTCTCGTCCCCGGCCAGATCGCGAATATCTGGTGGGCCACTCGCGAAGTCGTCGCTCCCGTAACACCTCGCGAAGTTCGTTTCCTCTCCGACGTAAAGACCCTCGTCTCCGTCAGCGAGTCGGATCTGCAAATCGCCGCGCTCGCCAACATCACCGTCGTCCAGGGCGACGCCGATCAATTCTCCGTCGCCATCCCCGACGGTTTCGAAGTCACTTCCGTCAACGGCGCTTCGCTCGAATCCAGCGAAATCCTGAACGGCACTCTTCTTCTCCACGTTGCCGGCCGCGGCCACTTCCTGCACGAATTCCTAATCTCGATGGAGCGCCCGCTCTCCGACGCCAAAGCCGCCGCTCCCCTTCTCGCCTTCAAAGACGCGCAGCGCGAAACCGGCGAAGTCCTCGTCGAAGGGCAGGGCACCATCGAACTCGCCGCCCACGAATCCGGTGGCCTCAAGCGCCTGGACATCAAGGAACTCAATCCCTATCTCCGCGCGCTCTCCCGCTATTCGCTCGAAGCCGCCTTCCGCTATCATCGCCAGCCCGACGAATCTCCCTCCCTCACACTCGACTGGACGCGCTTCCCCGACGCCAGCGTTCTCGCGGCCGTCGCCGAACGCGCCGTCGTCACCACCCTCGTCACCTCCGAAGGCAAGTCCCTCACCGAAATTAAACTCACGGTAAAAAATCAGGCTCAGCCTTTCCTGAAAGTGGATCTTCCCGCGGGCGTGAACATCCTCACCGCCGAAGTCGCCGGCGAAAAAGTGAAACCCGTGCAAGGCGCCGATGGCAGCCGCGTTCCGCTGCTCCGCACCGGGTTCCGTCCCGCTGGCGCCTACACCATTTCCTTCGTCTTTCTCCATGCCGGTTCGCCGTTCGCGAAAAAAGGCGACGCCGGCCTCTCCCTTCCGAAAATGGATATCCCCATTGGCATCCTCGAATGGGAAGTCTTTCTGCCCGAACAATACAAAGTGAAGGATTTCGGCGGCGACGCGCTCTCCGCCACTTACTGGCCCTCGTCGCGGGCGATCTACTCTGGACAGGAGACCTTCGGCACTGGGGCAGGCTACGGAGTCGGCGCCACCGCTGGCGCGGGAATCGTGACTCTCCCTGAGAACGGCCGCAATTTCACTGGGTTAACGATGTTGTCGCCGGGCATCATTCTCGCCGCCAACCAATTCGGCGGCGTGGTGATCGATCCCTCCGGCGCCGTCATCCCCGCCGCCCGCGTCGAAGTCCAGAACACGGCAACGCGCGCCACGTGGAATGCCTCCACAACTTCCGACGGCCGCTGGCTGCTCCCGAATTTGCCCTCGGGCACTTACCAAATCACCGCCAGCGCCATGGGTTTTCAAACCATGCGCTCCACAATTTCCTATGACGCATCCAATCCCCGCGCCTACCAAATCGGCCTCAACGTCGGCACCGTCACCCAATCGGTCGAGGTGTCCGCGGAAGCCATAACCCTCAACACGGAAAGCGCGCAAATTGGCGGTCGCAAGGAAAAGAAAAACAAAAACGCTCCTCTGCCCGCCCCGCCGCCCGCTTCTGTCAACGTCTACAACCTCCAGCAGCGCGTAGCCGGCGTCCTCCCCGTCGCCGTCGACATCCCCCGCGCCGGCGCCTCCTACCGTTTCCTTCGTCCCCTTGTCCTCAACGAAGAAACCAAACTCTCCTTCGCCTACAAATCCAAATAACCCCTACTCTTCTCCCGGGTGGCCTTCGATAAGAGCGAAGGCGTTGTCAAGACACAAAACTCCCGTGCAGTGTTTTTCTCACCGTGTTTCGTCCAGAGTTGGTGGAGAACC
>JGI12635J15846_10001462_pt1 | contig 20702 bp, 15 predicted proteins | sample BlaSpr_A8_OM2_M2_FD_15846 | JGI IMG/M metagenome (IMG submission 15846) | reverse complement strand
CCCATGGAGAGCGCGAAAAATAGCGGTCAAATGGAGGGCTGGAACCAGATACTCGATAAACTTGCTGCGGTTATTGCGGGGCTGGTACAGGCGAAATAGGAAGTTGACCTTTTGACGGTCGTCATGCGCGAGATACGGCTGAGGCTGGCGGCGAAGGCTTGGTTAGAACAGGCTTCTCGCCGCTCGGCCGAATAGTCGCCTTTCCGGATACGTGATGTAGAGAATAAATTTACTTGCCTTACCTGCATCTGCCCCAGTCCGGCCCTCTCCACGGTAATGGTAATCTTAAACACCTAGTATATAAGGTTATTTGTTGTAATGGATAATAAAACCTTGTATATTAGGCGTGTGTTGCCCCTGTCCTTCTTAGGCGAGCAGATCGCCACCAAGCGCAAGACGCTCGGCCTGACGCAGCCCATGCTTGCGAAAAAAGCCAGGGTCGGACTCTCCACGCTCGACGCCCTGGAGAACGGACGGCTGGGCGAACTGGGATATTCGAAGATCACAAATATTCTCACGGCTCTGGGCCTGGAGCTGAAGCTCCAGGAGGCAAGCGCGGGCCGCCCAACGCTGGAAGAACTCTTGGAAGAGGGACGGGATGATCAAGGTCTGGACCGACGCCGCTGAGGCGGGAGTACTCGATCGTCGCGGCGAGCGGGGCAGCACGTTTGCTTACCGTCCCGGCGCTCCGCCCACACGCTCGGTCTCGGTGACGATGCCGTTGAGGCTTGAGTCGTGGAGCGTGCCCTTCGGCCTGCTTCCGGTTTTCGAGATGAACCTGCCCGAAGGCGTACTGCGGGAGCGGCTCCGCCTTGCGTTTGCGAAAGCCACCGGGACCTTCGACGAATTCGACCTGCTGTCCATTGTCGGCCGCTCACAGGTCGGACGCAACCGCTACACCGGCGACAGAGAACACCTGCACGAGGACGTGCCCTTCCAGTCGGTGGACGAGATTCTCGAACGCAGACGCGGCGGCGACCTGTTCCGGTATCTGCTGGAGAAATTCGCGTCGTTCTCTGGGATCAGCGGAGTGCAGCCCAAAATCCTGGTGCGCGACGAAAAAGCTTTCGCCGAGATGGAGCATACGAGACACCGCCTCTCGCAAAGCTACAAAGGCGCGACTCACATCGTGAAGATGTGGGAGGCCAACGAATATCCGCAACTGGCGGCTAACGAGTATTTCTGCCTCACCGTGGCTCGCAAATACGGACTCGACGTGCCCCCTTACCGCCTGGCCGAGGACGGGATCGCGCTGGTCATTGACCGGTTCGACCTGCGCATGGACGGGACCTATCGCGGATTCGAGGATTTCTGCGTGCTGAACGGCCGCAGGACCGACGAGAAATATCGCGGCAGTTACGAGACCTCGGTCATGAAGCGATTCGGGCAGTTTGCAAACTCGACGCATGTGGGCGAGGACATGGAAAAGCTGTTCGTCCTGATTGTTCTGAATTGCGCGCTTCGCAATGGCGACGCGCATCTGAAGAACTTTGGGATTGTTTATGACGATGTTCAGGGAGAAGCGAGACTCGCACCTGTCTATGATCTTGTGACTACGTCCGCCTATCTGCCGAAGGACAGCATGGCACTGACCCTTAATGGCACGACGAAATGGGCGAGCACGAAGGAATTGCAGCGACTAGGCGAGACGCGGATGGGAGGGACTCCTTCTCGCGTCCGGCAGATACTTGAACGCATAGAAGCTGCAGTTGCGGACACCTCAAAGGATCTGCAAGCCTACGTTAAAGCGCACGCGGAATTCATGGAGATAGGCACTCGCATGCTCAAGCAATGGGAGGAAGGTGTCGCGCTTTCGCTTAAGGCGGCCTGAGCAAAGCGCCTGCTCTTCTAAGTCAACTCTGCTCGGGCGCCTTCATGGCGCGGGACACGCTCGCAACTGCATCGAAGGCTTCGGCTTTTGTCCCAATTGGCTGAGGATCGCTCCACTGCCTCAGATTCTGTTGTTAAGAATCATGACTCTATCCATTCAAGCGCAATCTTACAACCTTGGGTCCACCGGCTCACTCTCCAAAGCGAGGACACCAAAAACGCACTCGTGAACTCGGCGGAGGGGTTCTTTGTGTACGAATCGCTCCAGCGCTTCCAGTCCTAGGGCGAACTCACGAAGAGCAAGCGATCGTCTTGTGCCGAGGCCTCGGCTCTTGAGCCGCTCCAAGTGTTCGGGAGAGTGTATTCGGGTCCGTAGATGATCCGGAGGTATTCTCGTCCTCGAACCTTAACGGCAGGTTGCGCGAGCCCTTTCCGTCCCTTCGTCACAAATTTCAACGGCTTTACCACCATACCCTCGCCGCCACTAGCTGTCAGTTCCTCCCACCACTGGATTCCTTTCTCTTGATCAGCCTTGTCGGTGAGGTCCATTGAATGATGCCGCGCTCGCCGCGTTTCGCGCTTTGGAAAAGAAGAAGACTGGAAGCCCCGTGTTCTTGCGAGTGCCCGGCCACAGAGCCGATAGCCGAACGGGAGTCAAATCGCCTCGTGAATGGTTCGATGATGCCGTCAAGAAGGCTAAGCTTGAGAAGATAACTTGGCATGTGCTTCGACACACGTTCGCCTCGCGCCTCATTATGGCGGGAGTCGATATCCGNACTGTGGCCGAANTGAGGGGGGCACAAGACGATCCAAATGACGATGCGCTACGCGCACCGCGCCCGAACACAAGCTAGACGCAGTGCGAAAACTGGGAGCATACGATCTGACGAATGTGGTAGCATCTCCTCGGAAGCGGCGAAAGACAACAGCCCCCCGAACAGCCACCGGCGCGAAACACGATTTTAGAAACGCTGTTGCGAGTGCGGGTTAAGTCGTTTACTTAGCATCGAATAGCCTTCCTAAGCCGGGATGGCGGAACTGGCAGACGCAGCGGACTTAAAAGCGGAGGATGATCCATCGTAGGTCATAGTAGTTAAAGAGGATTAATGCGTGTTGGCAGACGCAGCGGATTTACAACGCCTAAGTCCTTGGGGAAATTGGCGCTGCATAACTACACAGATTCGGGAAACCTTATTCTTGACCCTAGCCTCCGTTTCCCGTTATTCGGGGCAATTCCAGGCCGCAGGTGTATAGCGGCCGTGGCGGGTCACTTCGGCGAGGCGCAGACTCTTTGGCAAGCTTGCATGGCGATCACGAGCGACGCAAGACTGGCTTGGCCCGAAACCCAAAATGCAAAACCCTTCTCCAACGCTGCCCACCCCTCCAAACAGTGGCACTTTCGGCCCGTTCCAGCTTAGAGTAGTGTTCGAGGCGGCTTGAGGTCGGCGCTATGAACTCGGCTTGGGATAGGATGTACCTCGACTTCTCGCAGAAACGGCGGAAGATCGTCAAGCTTCTCGCCGGCGCCGTCCCTTTTCCCGTCATGTCGGTACCAAAACTCGGCTAGTTGAATCCAATCGGGGTAGGAAGAACGCTTCATGGAGAGAGCAATACAGTTTCCCGCGAAAGTCCTATCGCGGGACGCACAGTCGGAACACGAGTTGGGGCTATTTTCGACTGAGTCTGTCCTCAACCTGCAAAAATTGATTTTTGCGGGCTCTCCTCTGTCCGAGGTTCTAGCGAACATTGCTCGGTTGGTTGAATCGCAAGCCGAGGGCATGTCTTGTACGATTTGGCTTCCCGACGAAGACGGAAAGGAGCTCCATTGTGCCGCTGCACCCGGTCTTCCTGGATTCATCGCTCAGGTCGGAGCCATGGCTGTTGGTCCGAAAGGCGGATCTTGCGGCACAGCCATTTATCGGAAGGAACCGGTGTATGTAACCGACATCCTAACCGACCCTATCTGGGAAAACTATCGTGACCGCCTGTTGCCTTTTGGAATACGTTCCGTTTGGTCACGCCCGTTGTTCACCAGCGGAGGCAAGGCTCTCGGCACATTTTCTATCAACTATCGTGAACCACGCAGGCCCAGTGCCAACGAACTCCAGTTGATCGAGAATGCCAGCCATATCACTGGGATCGCGATTGAGCGCCACATGAACGAACAAGCGCTCAAGCGCGAACGCGATCGGCTGCAATTGCTTCTGGAAATCACAAGCAGCGTCACAGCGAGGTTGGACCTCCGGCAAATGGTTGAGGCGCTTTCGACGAACCTTTTCAGGGTAATGCAATGTGACGTGTCCGCCTTGCTGCTACCCGACTCCGAGAGCGGCGCGTTACGTGTCACTCTGTTGCACAATCCCGACATGAGAGGACCCTTCCGCGAGGGATCGTTGGTCCCGATGAATAGCTCGATTTCGGGCCAGGTATTGCGGAAAGGCAAGAGCATCCGGATTGATAGCTTCGAACAGGTGCGCGAGGATCCTGAAATCTATGGGAATCCCGATGGGCAGCTTCTTTATGGGAGCGTGCTCAAGGAAGGCCTCAAGACGGGGTGCTATCTTCCGCTAATAGGCCGCGATCGCGTGGTTGGCGTCCTGATGCTCTGCAGGCGTTCGGACAATCAGTTTGCGAAAGACGACGTCATCTTGCTTGAGCAGGTGGCCTGTCAGGTAGCGATTGCCGTTGAAAACACATTGGAGTACGAACAGGCGACGAGGGATCGAGACAAGGAGACGAAACAAAGACGCTATCTCGAGGAGGAAATTCGCGCCGAGTTAGGAGAAATCGTCGGAGAGAGTCCGGCATTGAAGACCGCGTTGAGCATGGTATCGGTGGTTGCACCTACGGATTCGGGCGTGCTGATTCTGGGAGAGACGGGCACCGGCAAAGAACTGGTTGCGCGTGCGATTCACAAGCTGGGCAGTCGCAGCGAAAAAGCATTCGTGAAACTGAACTGTGCGGCGATTCCCCTCGGCCTCCTCGAAAGTGAGCTGTTCGGCCATGAAAAAGGAGCATTTACAGGCGCGATCGCCCAAAAAACGGGACGGTTCGAACTCGCTGATAAAGGCACGCTGTTTCTTGACGAGGTTGGCGATATACCTTTGGAACTTCAGGCGAAACTGCTGCGGGTCCTGCAGGAGCAAGAATTCGAGAGGCTCGGCAGCAACCGTACGCATAAGGTTGACGTCCGCCTGATCGCAGCCACGCATCGGGACTTGCCCGCCATGGTCAAACAAGGGACGTTTCGCGAGGACCTTTACTATCGTCTGAAAGTTTTCCCTATCCAGGTCCCAGCGCTTCGACAACGTGCTGAGGATATTCCGAGATTGGTGCGGCACTTCACAGCGCTCTACTCTAAGCGCATGAACAAACGAATTGAGGTAATCCCTCCGGAGACGGTGGATGCGTTGGTGCGTTACCAATGGCCCGGGAACGTCCGTGAATTGCAGAACTTTATTGAACGCGCCGTGATTCTCTCGCCACAGTCGATATTGCGCGCGCCAACTTCCGAACTGGAGCGGTTTCAGCCTTACAAGGAATCGAACGCTTCTATGAATGGTCTCGCGGAGGTAGAGCGGGATCATATCCTTCGTGCGCTGGAAGCGAGCAACTGGGTGATCAGTGGCGCGGCTGCGCGCTTAGGAATGAAGCGCACTTCGTTGGCCTACAGGATGAAGAAGCTTAGTATTGGTCGGCCTGCCGCGGTGCCACAAAAGGGCAGCATCGGCGGCGTGGCTGGCGACAACTGACTTTCCAAGCCGTTCAGCAAGCCCCTACCAGTAGCAGTGGTTCCGACGGAAATCCGTCAGCGGCGGACATCCGTCAGAGATCTGTCAGCTAGCGGTTCGAGATCCGTCGAACTCCTTCCTTCGAAAACTTCAATCGCCGGAATGATTTGGCTGGAATCCACTCACTTCGAATGAACTGTGCCTCTCTTGGTATCCCACTTGCACTACGGACCAACGAAATGAGGAGAGGACTGTATGAGGGATGCGATGTCACGAACGGCAGCAAAAAACCCAATGCCGCGCCAGGACGATGCCCGCTTCAACATACCTACTACATCCATCCACAAGATCGAAGCCGACGGCGTGCAGGTGTTTTATCGCGAAGCTGGCGACGTAAACGCGCCCGTTGTTCTTTTACTGCACGGATTCCCATCCTCATCTTTCATGTTCCGCGAACTCATTCCGCGCCTGGCTAATGACTACCGCGTGATCGCACCAGACCTTCCGGGTTTCGGATTTACCGAGGTTCCATCTGAGCGGCAATATTCGTACACCTTCGATCGACTGGCGCTTACGATCGATGCTCTCACACGAGCGCTCAAGATCGACCGCTATGCAATCTATGTGTTCGATTATGGCGCGCCAACTGGTTTCCGTTTGGCGATGGCTCACCCCGAGCGGGTTACAGCGATTGTTTCGCAGAACGGGAACGCATATGAAGAAGGCCTTGGCGATGCCTGGGGGCCGATCCGGAAGTATTGGGCCGAGCCAACAGCAGAAAACAGGGACATACTCCGCCAAACAGTTCTGACCGCGGGAGGAACGCGCTGGCAGTATACCCACGGCGTGGCGAATCCGGAGGCTGTTCCGCCTGAGTCATACACCTTGGATACGGCTTTGCTCGAACGGCCAGGGAACAAAGAGATTCAGCTCGATTTGTTTCTGGATTATGCGTCGAACGTGAAGCTTTATCCGAAATTCCAGGAATATTTTCGCAAATCGAAACCGGCTTTGCTTGCGATCTGGGGCAAGAACGATCCTTTTTTCATTCCCGCAGGAGCAGAGGCCTTTCAAAAGGACCTGCCGAACGCGGAGGTGCAATTCCTCGATACCGGACACTTTGCGATTGAGACACACGTGGCAGAAATTGCCGCCGTGATGAAAGCCTTCTTTGCCGCGAATGGCGTCGACCGGCTGAAAGCAGAACGAACGGCTTAAGGACGAGTAACGAGGAGAATATGGAACGTCGAAGATTTCTTGGTGCGCTCACAGCAGCATCTTTAGGTGTGGCTCTCGATGGCGCTCTCACTCGATTTGCCCGCGCGCAAGGTACCGGACGGGCTGCCGCGAACCCGCAGACTTCCGAGACAAGTCGATTTCCTCCGAACTCCGCCATAATATTGGTTCACGGGGCGTGGGCCGACGGCTCGTGTTGGCGCAATGTCATTCTGCCTTTAGAACAGCGCGGTCTTAACGTCATCTGCGCGCCGATCCCGATGACATCCTTAACCAACGACGCTACGGCTTTGAGTCAGGTACTGGAGCGGACCAGCGGCCCGCTAGTCCTGGTGGGACACGCCTACTCTGGCGCCGTAATCGCCGCCGTGCGGGAAGACCGGATCAAGTCTCTGGTCTATATCGCGGCGCTCGCGCCGGATGAGGGCGAGACCGTGGCCCAGGTTTTCTATCGCGATCCAAAGCCCCCCGAATCGCCGAAGTTGGCTCCCGATTCTCATGGCTTTATATGGATCCCGGACGGTGGCTTTCAACGCGCGGTTGCCCACAAGGCTTCTGCCGAGCAAACAAGCATTGCAACTGCCGTGCAACGGCCAATCGCGGTTCAGTGCATTCAAGAGGCGGCCCCGACGCCGGCGTGGAAAACAAAACCGTCGTGGTTCCTGATTGCCGAAGAGGATCGCATGATCAATCCGAAGACGCAGCATTTTATGGCCGATCGTATGCGGGCGAAGGTTCATTCGCATCATGTGGACCACAGCCCGATGTACACGGAGCCAAATCTTGTGATCAACATAATCCTGGAAGCGGCGCGGGAGACCCTGTCGTCCTAGGGATTGGCGGGACAAAATTGACTTCTTCCTGGAAAAACCAACGATGATGACCACTATTCAATCGGTCGCGATTGTCACCGGCGCGAGTCGAGGCATAGGGCAAGCCACAGCTTTACGACTGGCGCGCGACTTCTCCGTCGTTGTGTTGGTGGCAATGGATAAGGACAGCCTGGAGAAAGCGGCGACGGAAGTAAGGTCCCTTGGGGCGGAAACGATGGTTTTGGCTTTCGACCTGCGCCAGCCACAATCTGCAAAAGCCATCGTCGAAGGGACTCTCGAACGCTTTGGCAGAATCGATGCTTTGCTCAACATTGCGGGCGCTGTGCCGCAAATCGATTTGTTCCAGATGACCGACGCGCAGTGGGAGGACGGCATGGCGCTTAAGGTCCACGGGGCGCGCCGCTTGACCATAGAGGCTTGGGACGCTTTGAAGGCCTCGAATGGATCGGTCGTGTTCATGTCGGGAAGCGCCGCCTTTGCCCCCAATCCCGGACATGCCGCAGTCGCGGCGATCAATGCAGCCATTAACGCGCTCTCCAAGGCATTCGCAGAGCAGGGAATCAAAGACGGCGTGCAGGTCAACAGCGTATCCCCCGGGGCAGTGATGACAGGACGCAGGCGAGCCTTTCTTGAAAGTTGGGCGTCTGTCCACAATCTCACGGTGGAAGAGGCAATCAATAAATTTCCAGAGCAGGCCGGCATTACCCGCTTTGGAAAGCCAGAGGAGATTGCCGACCTGATGAGTTATCTCGTATCACCCGGGGCGAAGTGGATGACCGGAGCTTCCGTTCGGATGGACGGGGGCGAGATCAAGAGTATTTAGAGCCATGGACGGAGAGCAAGCAATGGAGACTCGTAGCTTTCTCGTCGATGATGCCGGCGAGCTGAAAATCCATCGTTGGAGGGAACGTCTACGTTAGGCGAACCCGTCAAGCGGAACAAAGAGAGAGGGAAGGAATTTCCTATGCCAATGTTTCAAACTGACTACTTCGCCGCTTACCGTAGCCTGAAACTAACGCGAGACGCCAGCGGTGTACTCATCGCGGAATTTCACACCAACGGTGGAGCGTTCACATTCACGGCACAAGACCACACCGAGTTCGTCGATGCCTTTTATCGTGTCGCGCAAGACCGAGCCAATACAGTTGTGATCCTTACCGGCGCAGGAGGGGATTTCATTCCAGCTATCGATTTTTCATCTTTCGGTAACGTTGCTGATCCCGGTGTTTGGAGCCAGGTCCACGATGAGGGCGTTCAGATCCTCGAAAACATAGCCAATATACGCGTGCCAGTGATCGCTGCCATCGAGGGCCGCGCACATGTGCATTCAGAATATGCACTACTCGCTAATGTGATTGTGGCGGCGGAGGGGGCGACCTTCCACGATGCACCACACTTTGCAGGCGGCATTGTGCCGGGCGACGGAATCTTTACCGCCTGGAGTTATCGCGCAGGTGCAGGACGGGCGGAAGCATTCCTGCTCAACCCGCAGCCGCTGACTTCGCGTATCGCACACGAATGGGGAGTCGTCTCTGAAGTTGTCCCCAACGGGAAAGCGCTGAGCCGTGCGCGGGAACTGGCCGAGTTGTACTTAAAGGCGCCCGAAGTGACTCGCCGCAACACACGCGTGCACTTCATTCATCCGTTAAAAGAGCACATCGTGCGGGAAGTTGGCTATGGTCTGTCGCTTGAGGGAGCGTCGGCCGCCGATCTTGTCAAGTCGACGCAAGCGAATAGCGACCCTGTTGCTCCAAACAAATCCGCTTGAGATCGAGGGCATCTAGGGCCGAGGAAGGAGAACAAACAATGGAGCGTCGTATGTTTCTTGGCGGCCTGACGGCCGCATCTTTCGGTGTAATGCTGGAGAATTCTTTCGCCGTCCCGGCAGAAACTGGAGGAACCCTAGCGGAAAAGGATTCTTTCAAGGCCTCTCAAGTGGAGGTTTCAGGAAACACGATTTTCGTGCGACGCTACGGAGATGGGCCGGCCATTCTCATGGTGCACGGCTTCCCGCGGACCAGCCTGATGTGGCGATTCCTCGCACCGAAGCTGGCGGAGAATCACACCGTGATCTGCGTAGATCTGCGCGCCTACGGCGGCAGCGGGATAGCTGCTTCTACTGACGACCACTTCCCTTATTCCAAGCGCGCAATGGCGAAGGAGCTGGTGGATGTGATGGACAAGCTCGGCTTCCCGACTTTCGCGCTGATCGGCCACGACCGGGGAGGGCGCGTCTCGTACCGCATGGCCTTGGATCATCCGAAGAACGTGGAGCGACTCGCTGTGTTCGACGTGATTCCCATCCTCGAAGCGTGGAGCCGGTCAGATGCGCGCTTCGCCCAGACCTACTGGCCTTGGATTTTGCTGTCACAGAAGGAACCGCTTCCGGAGAGTTATCTGCTCGGTGCGCCTGAGGCCGCCTTCCATAATCCCTTTGGCCAAGGTTCGTTTGGCCCAGAGATTCTCGAAGAATACGTTTCAACTTATCGTGACCCAGCTCGCGTTCATGGAATCTGCGAGGAGTATCGGGCGGCAGCGACTATTGATGTCGAACACGATCGTGCGGATAAAGAAGTGTCCAGGCGAATCGAATGTCCCATGCTGCATCTGTGGGCGGAGGGTGGTCCCCTCGACACTTTCTATGCGAAAGACGGAGGCCCGCTGGGTATCTGGCGTCAATGGGCTCCGGACGCTCACGGACAGGCGATGAAGGGCGGGCACTTTTTCCCGGAAGAGAATCCTGACGACACCGCAGTTCTCGTCAAGCAGTTCCTTTCTGCTTGAGGCCCGCTCGCGAAAGGAGAGGAAAAACACATGTTGGCATGGGATCGAGTGACCCGTCGTGAGGTGTTACGCGCGCTACACGAGTACGACCGACTGGGCCCAGAGCAGTTCTTCTCTGAGCATGGTTTCGCCCCTACTACGACCTATGAGTTGGTCTGGGATAAACGCCGCTACCCGCCTAAGGCAGTCTTGGGCGCAGCTTATGAGTTCGCCACCGGGAAACAGCTTGGTTCTGGTGACTTCGAGGGTGGGAAGACCGGCGCCGTAAGAGTGCTCGGCAATCTAGGATTCAGCATCGAGAAAAAGCTAAAGAAATAAGGGGGATCTGGAAATGAAAAAGTGGAAACTTGTGATTCCTATCGCCGCGGTAGCGGCCTTTCTCGCTTGGTATGCATTCCGGCCCGAACGGCTTGTGGTTAATCGGCGTGTCGATGAAGTCATGCCAGCCGCGCAAGGTAGCTCGTCGCCGCAGCCTCTTGTCTCCGGACAGTTCTACAGCATCTTGCACCCAACTGCAGGTACCGCAACCATCTACCGGATGGGAGATGGCAGTCGTGTTCTTCGCTTTACGGGTTTTAGCACATCAAACGGTCCTGATGTGCACGTCTACATGGTTGCCGCCGACGATGCAAAAGACAGCGCCAGCGTGCTGCGCGCGGGTTTCATCGATTTAGGGACCATCAAGGGGAATATGGGCGATCAAAACTATACCCTTGGTCCCGATGTGAACCTGTCGAAATATCGCGCGGTTTCGGTGTGGTGTAAACGCTTTAGCGTCAATTTTGGCGCCGCTCGATTGATGCCCGACCAAGCGGTGTCGGAAAAGTAGCACATCGAAAAGATCTCTGGCCGGATGCATCTAATTTCAAATGGTCGAGTCACCATTCATGACCGACGAGTTGGTAGAGATCTCAGGAAAATCAGGTCCTGACGTTGTATGGAGACCCGGCACAAATGGGGAACTAGTCGTCGCTGCCCCGTGTGGAGGCCTTCCGTTCGAGGTCCCCTATCAAGATGTCAAGAGGTGGAAACCCGCAGGCGATGAGTTCCGAAAGCAGGCTTTGCCGTCGGAGTAGAAGGTTGATACACCGATGTCGCGGCAAGGCGGAGACGCCTTCTCTCCCACCGGGCACTCGTAGATAATCCAGCCCGATCGCGACAGCTCGTTTTCAACTATTCTCATGATTTGCGAGCAGCGGATGTTTTCTAAATTGCAGAATTCTGGTTTGAAATCGTGGCTGTCCTTTAGCAGTCGAATAGCGATTCCTTAACGTCACTTACAAGGTTTTTTCGAGGGCCACCCGCGTCTTGGCGCCGCTCGGCCATAAGCTCACAGACGCCAAAGTCACGCTTCGCGCGAAATCTGAAGCTGTAGAATCTGGTGCGGGTGCTTTCTTATGACTTGGCAAGAGACTCTTAGTCCGGGCATCGCCGGCAAAGCGCGTCACGGGTAAAATGACAACGAGCTGTGGAAATCCCGGAAAACCGACACACTTTCTTACACAGTTGCACATTCGTCATTTTTAGATGAAAAGGGAACATAGCCATAGACAGGTTGTAAAATCAGGCACTTGCAAGTAGAGCCGGGATGGCGAAATTGGCAGACGCAGCGGACTTAAAACAGTCTGATGCGGAGCGCTTCTGAGACGGTGGACGCTCGAGGTGCAATGCCCGCCAATTCCAAGAGATTGGCGCTCCACGCTGGTCTCGAACTTCAATTTGAGTCAAATACAACGAGCACTTGGGCTGAGTGAACGATTGCGTTCGTTCCTGTCCCGGCGATCGCCTGAATCGACAATGCCGTGACTTGTCTTTGCACAGCATGCGATGACGGATCACCACAAGCGGTCATGCAGGCAAGTAACATAGCTGCAGCCGCCAAAATGACCCGACCGCGCTTTCTGCGAATTGTCCCTAGCAGCACGACAGAAAGAAATCCGACCGTACTAGTGAACAGAGTAGACGCTCGCAATGGCTTTGAGCCGCTTGAGGTAGGCTGGATTCGCAGCTCGCTGACCCCACTCGACAGGGATGGCGGTGAGAAAACGCACTCATAGCCTTCGGGCAATCCATCGGCACACAGGAGTTGAGTGACTTCTCGAAATCCCTCGGTTGGTAGCACTGTCACCAGGAGGTTCTGCTCCGGCGCTGTGAGATCGACTGAGTGTGAGGAAAGGGTCAGAGAAAATCCGCTTCCTAGGCTGGAAATCTCTTCCATCAAGACAGGGGAGACACTCGGAGCAAACTGCGGATTTCCGCCGAAATTGGCGAAAAGATTGTGCACGCCTGGGCCAAGTACGGGCAGGGCGAGAGACGCAGTCCCAGAGCTATCTGTGATGGCAGTGCCCAGAATGGCTCCTCCATCCAAGAAATTCACCTGGCTGCCGGCTACGCCGCCGCTCGCTGCCGCTACGAATGCTTGGAGTACGGGCTGGTTTCCATCGCCGCCGGTCACGGCGATCGCGGTCGGGATCAGAGTAATTGCGGCCGCATTGATTGTGATTGTTAAGCTGGCTGACTTGCTGGCGGCAAACGTCGCATTCGCATTGAATGTCGCGGTGATGCTGTGGGTTCCGGTTGCAAGCGAGGCCGTGCTGAAAGTGCAGCTGCCGTCCGCTTGAAGAGAACTGGTTCCAAGGAGCGTGCTGCCGTCATAGAAAGTCACACCTCCGAAAGGAGTTGTTGAATTCGACGAAACGTCTGCCGAAAAAGTTATAAGCGTGCCGGCGGTTGCCGATGTCGTTGACGCTGTGAGTGACGTTGCAGTCGCCGTGGCGTTTACGATGACGTGGACTGGAGAGGACGTGCTCGGCTGGTAGATCGCCTGCTCGTTAAACGGATCTTGCCATCCCTGGTACACCGCTGTGAGACTGTGCGTCCCCGCACTCAAGAGATTGGTATCGAGCTCTAGCAGCGAGTTGCTGTAAATCTGCTGAACGCCCAAGGTTGTCGTGCCATCGAGGAAGGTCACATTCCCAGCCGGGACAGCGGCCGAATTACCGGTCACGGTTACGGTGAGGCGTACGGTCTGGCTGGTATAGACGGTCGTGGGAGAAGCAACTAGGACGGTTTCCGTTGGATAGACAGGCGGCTGAACCGTGAGAAGAGCCGTGAAGTTTTCCGAAGCATAAGTCTGATCCCCATTGTAGGTAGCTACAACCGTATGACTCCCTGTGTTCAGCAACCCGCTATAGGTATAGCTTGCGGTTCCGCTGGCCAATGTTGCCGTACCGATGAAGGCCCCGTCCATGCCAAAGCTCACGGAGCCCGTCGGTACGGGCCCGGATGAGACAGACAGGGTGATGCTCAGCGTTACAGGCTGCAAGTACTGCGCAGGGTTAGGAGAGACCGTAAGCGAACCATTGCTTGGAGCACCTTCCAGAGAGTTGCCGGTGGGTTCATTGAGCAATACAACTACTGTTGTTCCATCATAATTCGCCACCTCAATGTCGGGAAATCCGTCGCCGTTCACATCCGTCACGGTAAGCCCCGAAACTTGTTGTCCGGCGACATAGTGTTGCTCGGCACCGAACGTGCGCTTCCCCTGACCTTCCATAACTGCGATGACGCTGCCATCGCTCATGACCAGGTCGGGCTTATGATCCTGATTCACATCGGCAACTACGAGCTGGGTATAGGCACGGGAAATGGGCAGCGAACCCGCAGTTTGAAACGTCCCGTTTCCGTTGCCGTAATAGATAAGAAGAGGAAATGGAAGGCCGGTTTGATTTGGATACGGAACGACAACAATGTCTAGGTTGCCATCTCCGTCGACATCTGCAACAACCACGGACTGTGCGTTGAGTTGCTGCGAAGACGTGCTGACTAGGTTGCCTTGCGCGAAGGTGCCATTCCCATTCCCGAGCCAGACTCGCAGGGAGTCGGACTCGAAGGTCAGGGCATCGAGATTTCCATCCCCGTTGAAGTCGCCGATGGCAGCAACTCCCGAAGTTGGATAGTTAACCGGAGTCGTTACCGGAATGAAGGTGTCATTGCTTTGGCCCAGCAAAACCAGAATGCCGCCGCTTGAGATCGAGATCATGTCGCTGCGGCCGTCGTTGTTGAAATCGCCGACCAACGATGGTCCTGTGTCGATCGCCGTAGGCGAAGCAAACGTGGCATTTCCCTCTCCGTATAAAATAAAAGGCTGCCCGTAGGGGAACGTGGAAGTATCTTCCAGGATGTCAAGGTCCTTAATACCGTCGCCGTTGAAATCGGCCGTCACCATGCTGTTACTCGGAGGAGTTGTTAAGTAAGTTTGATTCTGGTCCGGGGCGAGGGTGAAGTTTCCAGCTCCATTTCCCAGTAACACACGCGGATATGTAGCCGACACGGTGACTGCGATGTCCGGCAGCTTGTCTCCGTTATAGTCCCCAACGCTCACCGTACCGACGGTCGTACCCATGTCAAACGAGTCGCCGCTGGCAAACGTGCCGTCGCCATTGCTTATCAGAACGGCGAGGCCGCCATCGACCGCCATCGCCAGGTCGCTGTAACCATTCCCAACGAAGTTGGCGACTGCGAAGTCGTCGATGTAGTAACCCGGCGCTGTTGCTCCGGCTACGGAGGCGGTCGCGTTGCCGAAGGACAGATTTCCTTGTCCAAGGGCGACGGCAACGCCGACCGGGCTTATCAATAGCAAATCGGCGATTCCGTCCCCATTGAAATCGCCCACACCTGCCAGGACGTCACTGGCGGGAAGGTTCGCGATGACGCTCGGAGAACCGAACGTACCATTAGAATTTCCCAGCAGGATCTGAATCTGTCCAGGCGCAGCCATGCCAACCAGATCCGGATGCCCGTCGCCATTCAGGTCGGTAAAGAGCAGGGCGCGCGAAAGATAATAAGTCCCGGACTGGAACGAACCGTTTCCGTTGCCCAAAAGAACGTAGGTTTCTCCTCCCGCGAGGTCGTTCACAACGATGTCGAGATGACCATCCCCGTTCAGGTCGTAGAGATAGGTTTCGGTTTCACCGGTGAAATAGTACGGACTTAGAGTTGCACCCAGCGTGAACTTTCCCGTGTTATCGCCCAGTAAAACATAGATGGTCGCACTCATATAATCGGCAGCTACCAAGTCAATCACGCCGTCGCCATTCACATCCCCAAATGCCATATTGGAATTGAATGACGCGGTGCCTCCGTTGGAGCCGCTATGCGACACACTCGTAATCACCGCTGCTTCGAATGTACCATCGCCCTTACCCGGAAAAACGGCAATTTGGCCCCCAGAAGATGTGGCTCCGCCGACGATGATGTCAAGTATTCCATCGTTGGTGACATCGGCGAGATTGATGATTGGGCCGAGACCCGCGGGAAGGATAAGATCTGTCTTATGAGAAAACGTGCCGTTACCGTTTCCTAACAAGACGTGCAGACCGTAAGGCGAGATGCCGTCTACATACACAAGGTCGGGAATTCCGTCGCCATTCACATCACCCGTCGCAATCGCGTCGGGATTGTATGTCGTCTCTATTAGCCCCGGATTCTTGAAGGTTTGCGCGTGCGCTTCGAAGAAAACTCCCGCGATGAAAAGAATAAGTGCCCTTATGAGGAAACGCGGTCGACGAGCGCACATGAATGCCTTCCTAACTCAACGGGAAGTAAGCCAGTAACATTAGCACAGCGTTAGTCGGGCAGAAAGAGACAAAATTCTACACATGAAAGTGAATTGTGAAACTGTTCGTTGACGGCCATCGGTTTATCGGGGATACTGGCTCTCCTTCTTCTCGCTCCCGTTCGAAGGCAGGTTCTGCTCTAATGCGTGTAATCAGAGTCCGACCGAGTTCGTGTTTGAGTATTTCTCGCTTGGCCCTGGTACCGCTCATTTCCCTTCTACTTGCCGGGTGCGGCGGGGGGAGTGGCGGGTCTCAGACGCCCCCACCGCCACCTACCCCAGACTTTAGTCTTGTTGTAAGTCCAACGGCGGCGACCCTGAACTCGAGCAGCTCAGTGACCGTGAGTTTGTCCGCCGATCCTTTGGACGGATTCAGTTCGCAAGTCACAATTCAGATCTCGGGGATCCCGGGCGGAGTTTCGATCGCACCTGCGAATGTCACCCTTACACCAGGCACACCGCAACAACTCACACTCAGCGCGTTGTCGACCGCGCCCTCCGCCAATGCTACGGTGACTTTCACTGGGACGTCCGGCTCATTGACTCACAACGCCACTTTAGGTCTGACTGTGAACGGCACATCGAACGGCGTGCCCGTCCGCACACGGTACCTAAGAACTGATGCGACCACGGAATATTACTTGTGGGTCAATCAGCACTGGATTCTCTATCATGCCGCGACTGGCCGCTATTTTGTGACCGATCCCTCAACGAATCAGATCATCGTCCTGGATGCGCCTTCGCAAACCGTGATTGCCAGAATCGGCGTGCCCGGCGCTTTTGGATTGGATGACACTCCCGATCACTCGACCATATATGTTGGCACTCAGGTGGGGGATGTTTACGCAGTCGATCCGGTGGCCATGGCTGTGACGCAGCGCTATATTGCTTCGCAGATTGGTCCTTACGGTTTTGCGGCCTCCCAAGTGCTGGTGCTGGCGGATGGACAACTTGCCTTGATTGGGCTCTATAACGGCATCGACGGCACGACCGATCTTGCCCTATGGAACCCCGCCAACAACTCCGCCACGGTTTACGGAGGCCTCGGAGGAATTGGCCTCCCCTGCAATGTCGGCACGCTGGGAGGCTTTGCTCGGACCGTAGACCGCACCCAAATCCTTTTGGGCGCCATCAATGGCGGCGGCCTTTGCGAATTCAACCCCGCTACGGGCACAGCCTATACCGTCTCGACCGGTTCGGATTTGCACATCACCACCACGCCCGATGGAAACTCCATCATCATGCCGAATGGAACCACTGGAGTGACCGTCTTCAGCACTCAAAATCTCCAGACCGTCAGTCAAATCCCTATTCCGAGCGGAGTGGGATCGAGCTCCGGCTTTGTGGTAAGCGCGGACTCAACAACGCTTTATGTTCCGCAAGAGACGGTCATCTATGCGTACGACTTGGGAACGGGTCAGCAGATTGGGTGGCTGCCCAACATGTACGTCCAATTCACAAGCGGCGGATTCGCGTTCGGGCCCGTAACGTCTCCCTATCTGCTCGCCACCGACGGTTCCGGTCTTTTTGCCGGGCCCACTGAGGAGGGTGTTGGGTTCATGGACTTGTCGCAGATCAAAACAGGTCCGGTCGGCACGCAGTTTACCAACGGATACCTCAATCCCGCTACGGGCCCAACTTCGGGTGGAACCGCAACCCAGTGGTCCGACCCGGGTTCGGTCGGCACTTTGGAATCGATCTACTTCGGCGCCAACCTGGCGACCTCGATTTCGGCCAGCTCCGGCTACATCAACGCCACCAGCCCTGCAGGTAAGGCTGGTCCAGCCGACGTGTATACGTTCACCAATGACGGCGGAATGCAGCTTTTGCCGGAGGCTTTCAGCTTTGGCCCAACCATTCTGGAAGTCACACCGAACCTGGCGACTGCCGAGGGCGGAGGAACCGGCTACATCTACGGCTACGGTTTCGGCAGCACAAGTTCATATACAGTTCCACCCGGCGTGACGGTCACTGTGGGCGGTATCGCCGTGCCGGTCACCGCATTCAACGGAAATGCCTACAACCTTGCTTCGCCGCCGTTTCCCTTGCAGAGCTTGGCGTTCACGATACCAGCAGGCACCAGCGGCAACAGTGTGAATGTAACCGTCACCACGAGTTCTGGTGCCGCAACGTCATCCTCTGCGCTGACGTACCTGCCAACGACGCAGCAGTTTCCGCTTGACGGAGCGGAACTCGCGCAAGGTGTCTACGACCCCTACACTGATCTGTACTACTTTACGGATACGACTGAAATTCAGGTTTTTTCGCGCGCCCAGGGGCAATGGATGAACCCGATTAGCGTGCCATCTGCGCAGAGACTCTGGGGGATTGCGCTGTCGCCCGACGGCAGCAAAATGGCCGTCTCTGACCTGGAGAACGGGGATATCTATGTACTTTCAAACTACAACAACTCAAATCCGACGATTCAGACATTTTCCGTGACATCAGTATCGTCATTTCAGGTCGATGCTTCTGGCTTGGCCATCAGCGATTCGGGAAATGTTTACTTCATGGTTGTCGTGATCGGGCAGGGAGGGGGTGCCGATCAGTTCTTCAAACTGGATACAAGCAACGGCACATTCTTGAACTATGGAATCGACTCTCCCGGTCTAGGTTCCAGTGACGCCTATCTCCGGAACGAAATCAGTTCCGACAATGCTCGCGTCTTCTTTAATGACTATGGATTTGTCTTCAACATCGACACCACGACCGACAAGATCTTTAATGCGACCGAAGATCCGGGTTGTTGTTACGGGAATTACGAACTGGCGCTATCCAGCAATCAAACCCAGTTCACCGCGACTTTTTACATCTATGATTCCAATCTGAACAACGAGTCTTATTATGCCCTTAACGATCGCCAGGTTCTGAATATCGCTTACGTCTATGGGGCAAAACTGAGCCCGGACGGTCTTTTGCTCTTCCAACCTTCCAGCAACGGTATCGACGTTTTGGATGGAAATATCGGAAATCTAAGAGAGCGCATTTCGCTGCCATTTGTGCTTTCCCCCAATTACGATGCGCTTGTCTCGGATGGAGTGGACAACGTAATTGTTGCCATTACAGGTGCGAGCGGCAGCGGGATCGCCGTCGTTGACCTGACTTCGCTTCCTGAGCCACCGACCTCCATTTCTCGTCCGATCGATCGATCTCAGTCATACAAACGACGTGCTCCGAACATGAATTCATTTGCCACGCACGATGCCCGCAGTCGAGGCGTGCGTTCGATTCCCCATATCACTCGCGACTGGTTATCCAGCAGCGACGTCCGCCGCCCGGGACTCAGACGGTAACAGCCCAGGTGGTTATCATTGGGGGAGTGCGAACCGCCTGCACCGATTGCATCCTTTAGCCCACTTACTGCAATACGAACCGCTGGCAACACTTGATGCGGATGTAGCTCTTCCGAGGCGAATCAGGAGATGAAATTTACCTGGGGCTCGCCGCGAACGGATTTGAAGTCGAGTTTCTAGGACATCACCGACCTCCCGCTGCCCGCTATCGACTGACCGATCCTGGCATTCATTTCTACGCGGAATTTCTTACACCGCTGGTAGGTGGCGCCGTGCGCAACAGGGGGAATCATTGTCCGCAGAGTGGGGATGTTTCGCCGCAGGGATTCCGACATGGTGGGCCACTCGCTTACAATCGAGCAACATAAAAGCCCGGTCACCCCGAGACATAGTGTCTTTCCTTACCAAATAAAAAGCCGCACACTGCTGTGTGCGGCTCTCGTTTCGTGTTTCGCTATTTGAAATTCAACAATAATCCCGAGTGGGATTATCGGATTATCGCTTATCTACTTCGTAAAAATACTGCGATCTTCTTCGTTTCGTTTCTGGACCTTCTGAGCCTCTTCCGCCATTTCATTTGCATCCTTCTCCAACTGCTCGTCGACGGCCTCTTCAGAGCGACGTGCTCTTGATGGCTGTTGCGGTGAATCCTTCTTAATATCCGGCATAGTCACCTCACTTCATTATTATAGGTAGCAGCCGCATTCAATCCGGTCACTGTGGCGTTCACTGTAGGAGCGACCTCATTTCGATCCTTTGATCTCTGCCTTGCGCTCCTCAAGATAATTGGAAATCCGCAAGACCGCCAAGTCATACAACGCCAAAGCCAACGGCGTATAGACGGCGGCTCCTTTGCTAGCATCTCCGTCAGTTCCGTAGATGTTGGGTTCGTGGTTCATCCGCCAGCCGAGTCGCTGCACAAAAACCTGCAAGGCCTACGAATAGATCCCAGGCGCCTCGTGTCCAAGCTTCTGCACGTACTCAACGTATGACCCGGGATAAACAGTGGGATGGCGGTCGGTACCGCTCATAGACGCCAAGTCGTCCGCATCGCGTGAAATCAAAAGGTAGCAGCTCTTAATGAAGTGGTAGAATCTCGTGCGGGTGTTTTCTTATGATTTGGCAATGGACTCTTGGCCCGAGAATCGCCGGCAAAGCGCTTCACGGGCAAAGTGACAACGAACTGTGAAATTCAGGAAAAGCGACACACTTTCCTGCACAGTTGCACATCCGTCAATTTTGGATGAAAAGGGAAAATAGCCATGAATATGTCGTAAAATCAGGCACTTGCAAGTAGAGCCGGGATGGCGGAACTGGCAGACGCAGCGGACTCAAAATCCGCCGACCTTCGGGTCTTGGGGGTTCGACTCCCCCTCCC
>JGI12635J15846_10001457_pt1 | contig 20750 bp, 21 predicted proteins | sample BlaSpr_A8_OM2_M2_FD_15846 | JGI IMG/M metagenome (IMG submission 15846) | reverse complement strand
GCGCGAGCGCGAGCAGGAGCTGAACCGGCTCGAGCGCTTCACGGCGCTGGGGCAGTTGGCCGGCGGCCTGGCGCATGAAATCAAGAACCCGCTGAATTTCATCAGCCTGGCACTCGACCAGCTCCGCGCGCGCTATGCGCCGCAGCAGCCGAACGATCGCGAAACATTTTTGCGCCAGCTCGGAATCATGAAGGACGAGATGCGGCGGCTGGCCGACCTGGTGCAGAGCTTCCTGCATTACGGCAAGCCGATCGAAATATTCCCGGAGCCGACAGATGTGCATGAGCTGGTCGATGAAGTAGTCGCGCTGTCGGAGTCGAAAATGAAAAGCCAGGGAATCGAGCTGGTCGAGGAGTGCCTCGAGCCCGCGCCGATTCTCAACGTGGACGTCGAGAAGCTGCGCACCTGCTTTATCAACGTGGTCGCCAACGCGATCCAGGCGATGCCCGAGGGCGGCACGATGCGGATCACGTTTCGGCGCGTCGAGGGATCGATGGTGATCAGTTTTTCGGACACCGGCGCAGGTATCGAGGCCGGCGTCGCGGACCACGTGTTCGAGCCGTTCTTCACCACCAAGCGCGAGGGTATCGGGCTCGGCCTGTTTCTGTCGAAGGCGATCGTCGAGACGCATGGGGGTAGAATCGATATCGGACCGAACGCCGACGGACCCGGCACCACTTTGACTTTCACCTTCCCGCCGAGCGCGGTGGTAAAGGGACACCATGACGCAAGCCTCAGTATTGGTCGTTGAAGACAACGACCTCGAACGCCAGATAACCGCCGACACGTTGCGCGAAGAGGGCTTCCTGGTCGAGGAGGCGGCAGTCGGCAAGCGCGCGATCGAGCTGCTGGCGCTGTCGCGATTCGACGTCGTGCTGACGGATCTGATGATGCCGGGGATGTCGGGCGAGGAGCTGCTCGCGAATGTGCGCGGCACGTATCCCGGCAGCCAGGTGGTGGTGCTGACGGCGCACGGATCGACCGACAGCGTGGTGCAGGCGATGAAGGCGGGCGCGTTCGACTACCTGGAGAAGCCGACGGACCGCGAGAAGCTGGTCACGCGAGTGGCCAAGGCGGCGGAGTTCGCGAATCTGCAGCAGGAAAATCAACTGCTGAAGCGGCGGCTCGAGGGCACTTTCGAGATCGAGGGAATCATCGGGCAGGATCCTGCGATCCAGGAAGTGATCCGGCTGGTGCGGCGCGTCGCGCCGTCGAATTCGACGGTGTTAATCCAGGGTGAGAGCGGGACCGGCAAGGAAGTCGTCGCCAAGGCGATCCATCGCCTGTCGCCCCGCGCGGCGCGGCCGTTCGTTGCGATCAATTGCTCGGCGATTCCCGACAACCTGATCGAAAACGAACTGTTCGGGCATGAGCGCGGCGCGTTCACCGGCGCCAATGAACGCAAGATCGGGCTGTTCGAGAGCGCCGATAAGTCGACGCTGTTTCTCGACGAGATTGCGGACCTGCCGCAGGGAATGCAGGCTAAGATTCTGCGCGTGCTGCAGGAGAAGGAGCTGCGGCGCGTCGGCGGCAACGATTCGTTTCGGATCGACGTGCGCTTGGTGGCGGCGAGTAATCGCAATATCGCGGAGGAAGTCGGCGAGGGACGTTTCCGCGAGGATTTGTACTATCGGATCAACGTCGTGACGGTCACGATGCCGCCGCTGCGCGAGCGTCGCGGCGATATCCCGCTGCTGGCGAATCACGCACTGGCAAAATTCGGGCATCTCGCGGAAGGACGCAGGAAAGAAATCGGGCGCGAGGCGATGGAAGTGTTGCTCGACTACTCGTGGCCGGGCAACGTGCGCCAGCTCGAATCGGCGATCGAGCGAGCGATCTTGCTGTGCGAAACAGATATGGTGACGCCGCGCGATTTGCCGGAGGAGGTGCTGTCGCGCAAAACGCCGGGGCGCGGCGGCGAACGTCAGCGCGGCGACCGTTACGAGATTCCGAGCGAGGGCTTCAATTTCGAAACGTTCGAGCGCGACGCGATACTGCAAGCGCTCGAACGCAACGATTGGGTGATAGCGAAGGCGGCGAAGATGCTCGCGATGAGCTACCGGACGCTGCAATACAGGATCGACAAGTTCGGGCTGAAGCGAGGGGAACAGCCGAGGTCGATGCCGCCGGAAGTTAAGGGGTAGGGAGAACAATTCACTTTATTGAATGTGAAACCCGCGGTGGGTTTCACGCTTCCTTCGGCAGGGGTGACCCCTGCACCCAGTGAAAGGAAAAGAAGGATGCGGGACTTCGTCCCTGTTTGGAACCTGTGTGGGGAAGGGCGGCGGGAATTTACCTCTCCCGTTATTTTACGGGAGAGGCGGCCGACCGCACCGCGGTCGGTAGGTGAGGGTTCTGGGCCACATCGCAAAAGCCCGTCTGGTCAGTCTTTCGCCCAACTAGTCGGTAGATAAATCCAGCATTCGATTTTGCTTGCGTCGGCGGCGACGACTTCGATTCGTTCGCGGGTGTAGAGCGTTGGCACTTCTTCGTACTGGTCGAGGATCGCGAGGTCTTGCGCGGTGAGGCCTTCGAGGATTGCGCCGTTGGTGACGGCGTCAGGTTGTTTCGCGACGAAGTAGTAGCGCTTTTTGCCGCGCGTGTAGTCGGGGAGATGCGCCGGGGTCGCGTTAGTGGGGCGGCCTAGCAGGCCGAGGCGGTCGGCCGGGTTCATCAGGGAGCCGTAGACGAAGAGCAATTCGTTGTCGTCGTTATTCATTCGGTCACTCTGCTTGATCCGCAGAACCCTCCCCTCCTTCGCCGGAAATCTGTGTTGCTGCTTGCATTGGGTTCGCTTACGCTCGCGTGAACAGGCGCGATGCTGGAAAGAATATACCGGTTCCTCGATGAACTTGGCGAAGTCGGAGTGCTGACCGGGGAATTTTTCCGGTACCTGGTGCGGCGGCCTTTCGAGTGGCGCCTGTTGCTCGATCAGCTCGACGCGGTCGGCGTGAAATCGATCAACGTCGTCAATCTGACCGCGATTTTTTCCGGGATGGTGCTGGCGCTGCAGATGGGCCAGTTCCTGGCGAAGTTCGGCGCCAAGATCTACGTCAGCCGTATCATGGGACTCTCCCTGCTGCGCGAGATGGGCCCGGTGCTGAGCGCGCTGATGGTCGCCGCTCGGGTGGGCGCGGGTATCACGGCCGAGATCGGCACGATGAAGGTGACCGAGCAGATCGACGCGATGCGATCGCTCGCGACCAGCCCCGTCAAGAAGCTGGTGGTGCCACGCGTGCTCGCGACCGTGATCATGGTGCCGATACTGACGGTGCTGGCCGACGGCGTGGGGTTGTTCGGCGGGTTGGTGATTGCGGTCACGCAGCTCGGCGTCAGCGCCGACTACTTCTACAGTTCGTTAATTCAAAACGCGCAGCTCGGCGACCTGTTCAGCGGACTCGGGAAGTCGGTGTTTTTCGGCTTCGAGATTGCGATAATCGCATGTGCCAAGGGCCTGTCCGCGAGCGGCGGCGCGGACGGCGTTGGGCGGGCGACGACCTCGGCAGTGGTGGCGGCGTCGATCACGATTTTGATTTCGGACTTCTTTTTGACCAAGTTTTTTCTATCGATCTGATGCCGAACGACGGACGAAAGAAATTTATCGAGGTGCGGCAGCTGCGCAAGAGCTTCGCCGGCAAGCCGGTTTTGCAGGGCATCGATCTCGAGGTCTTCGAAGGGGAGACGGTGGTGGTGCTCGGCGGCAGCGGCGAGGGCAAGAGCGTCCTGCTGCGGCATCTCAACGGCCTCGAGCGGCCCGACAGCGGTGAGGTGATCGTCGCGGGGCGCCAGCTGAACGATCTCAGCGAGGACGCGATGGCCGAGGTCCGCAAGGAAGTCGCGATGGTGTTCCAGGGCGGCGCGCTGTTCGACTCGTTCACCGTGTTCGAGAATGTCAGCTACCCGCTGCGCGAGCATGGCGGGATGGACGAGCCCGAGATCGCGCGACGGGTGACCGAACTGCTCGACATGGTGGGGATGACGCGCGTCGAGCATCTTTATCCCGCGGAGCTATCGGGCGGAATGAAAAAGCGCGTCGCGCTGGCGCGGTCGATCGCGCTGCAGCCCAAGGCGGTGCTGTACGACGAGCCGACCACGGGATTGGACCCTCTGGTGACGCACAAGATAAACTTGCTGATCCGTGACTTGCAACGGCAGTTGGGTTTTACGTCGGTGGTGGTGACGCATGATCTGAAGAGCGCGTTCATGGTGGGCGACCGCTTCGCGCTGCTGGACCAGGGGCGGATCCGATTCAGCGGCACGGCGGAGGAAGTGCGCGCGACCAGGGACGAGCTGATGCGCGAATTTGTGGAGATCGCGCTATGACAACGGCGAGCGGATTGCGAGGCGAGCGTGGCTGATTCCACGTACGCGCGAGTGCGGGTCGGCGCGCTGATCGCGGCCGGACTCGGAATCCTGGGCTTCGCGATCCTGACGATTGGGCATGGCGCGCAACTCTTCACCCGCACCGAAATCCTGCAAGCGCATTTCGAGCGAATCGAAGGATTGGAGACCGGAGCGCCGGTGACGCTGTCGGGCGTGCGGATTGGCGCGGTCGATTCGATCATGTTTCCGCCCGAGCCGGAGAACGGTTACGTGATCGTGCGAATCTGGGTCGAGCAATCGGCAGCGGAGCGGGTGCGGACCGATTCGATCATGCAGATCCATTCGATGGGGCTGCTGGGTGACAAGTTCGTCGCGCTGACGCCGGGGACGGCCGCGGCGCCGGCGGCGTCGCCGGACACCGTGCTCGCTTCGATAAATCCAATCGACTACGAGGCGATTCTGCAGCGCGAAGGCACCGACGATTTGATCGCGAACGTGATGGCGATCTCGGGTTCGCTGCGCTCAATACTGGCGTCGATTGAAACCGGTCACGGTCTGCTCAGCGAGCTGGTCCGCGGCGAGGACGCCAACGAGCCGCAGCATCGGCTGACGCTCGAATCGATCGAGATTACGCTCGATCACGTGGACAAGTTGTCGGTCGCGCTGAGCCAGGTGATGGATCGCGTCAACCGGGGCCAAGGGCTGGTGGGCGCGATGTTGAGCGACGAGACCAACGGCAAGCAGTTCCTGGACAATATCGAGCAGACCACGACCAAGATTCGCGAGACCAGCGCGCGGATGGACACGCTGATCGCGCGGTTCGATAAGGCCAACGGGATTCTTCCGCAACTGATGGAGAACAAGGAATTCTCCGACGACGTGCTGCCCAACCTGCGTCAATCGTCGCGCGACTTGAAGGACATCCTGCAGAAGATCAACTCGCGCCGCGGTACTGCCGGCATGCTGGTCAACGATCCCAAGCTCTACAACCAGCTCACCGGATTCATGGGAAGCAGCGGCGGCTGGGGGATTCGCTTTGTCAACGGCTTCTACAATCTGACGCATCCGCTGGCGAGCCCCGTGCCGGGGGCCGGCGCGCAGCAGGTGATGCTGACGGACTCGCCGGCCGGCGCGTGCAACTCGCAACCGGCGCCATCCGGGGCATCGGCGGCGATTCCCGCAATTGTGGAGCCCGCGCCAAGCATTGTAAATTCGTCCACAATAAAATGACGACAGGTTACGCGATACTGTCGATTGTTAGAGATGCGTACGGTATGTTAGCGCGAAGTGAGGCTTGAGCTGCCGATGATCATCCTGCGGAAACTTGTAGCGATTGCGGGCGCCGCGATACTACCTCTCTTTGTGGTCGCGTGCTCGACAGTCACGAGTGGGACGCTGACTCCCGGTATGACTCCCGCGCAAACGGTGCAGTCGATGGGTCAGCCCGACCTGAAAGACGACGTCGCGGATCCCAATCACAACGGCGCCACCGTGCTGCGTTATGTGTGGCTCGAGCCGGGCAAGGCGGCAATCTTCGGATCCGACAATCGCCTGGCGAGCGTGCAGGATGTCGAGGGCAATACCAAGCAGCGGGTCGAGCAGCAGACGCATGCGGAGGCAGTGGCCGCAGGGCCGCCGCAGCGTTTCGATCCGATTCAGACGCCGCTCGACTATCTGTTCTATCCGGTGAAGGCGGGCGCGATTTATTTTGGGGCCGGTCTGAATTGCGCGACGAACGGGAACTGCCAAAAACCGAACCTTCCGGCGCCGTCGGCAGGCTAGCCGTGAACCCTTCGACCAGTCACCGGATAACGTAAACGCTGAAATTTAACATCCGGCTCCAACTTGTGGTGTAATCCGCAAAGTCAGACTGTTATCGCAAGCATCGACGAACATTAGGCAATTTCGACTCCTGGCCCGGAGTGACCTCCCGCTGTGGACTTTATGTGCATAACTGTGAGACTGTTGGTTGCATCGAAAGCTGAACGAACGCTCAGACTGAGATACGGTGGCTAAAGGTATCCCGACGGCAGGCCCGCCAAGCTGGCAGCCAGACGGGTTACGTCTACAACGCAAAACCCTGACGGGCACGAGTGGTGGAACACGAACTATGAAGAAAGAAACTCTCGGTCAAGTTCTCAAACAGCGGCGCGGAGCTTACGCCTACACTCAGCGCGAGCTCGCGCGCAAACTCGGGGTCAAGGCCAGCCATGTCGCTTACCTCGAAAACGGACGGCGCCGCCCTTCCCTGTCGCTGCTGTCGCGGATCGCGGATACGCTCGAGCTCGACAAGCAGCGGCTGTTCCTGCTGGCGCATCCAGAGGCGCAGTGGATTGTCGGGCAACAGCGTGAGGCGTCGCCGGCCAAGCGCAAGGAAGATGCCTGGCGCAGGTTTGCGGGCGATCGCGGAACGCTGGCGCGGCACAAGGTCACGGAGCGCGAACTCAAGGTGCTGAAGAACGTGAACATGCTCGGCCGGGTGTCGGGGCCGAATATGTACCTGTTTATTCTGAACGCGATTCGCCAGGCGGTTGACGAAGAGTAGCCGCGCTCGCGCTTCGGGGGATTTTCAAATTCCCTTGGCTTCAGGCACACCGATCCCCTTGAGGAATTCGGTGCGTGCGGCCATGGGATCGCGCGCTACCACCTTGTTGTAATCGGTCATGATGGTTCGCGCGTCCGCCGAGCACATCAGCTGCGTCATCTCCATTCGCTCGACGTAGAGTCCTGACTCGAGGTCGCGATCGGCGCCGAGATAAACGGCGCGCTTGATTGCCGCGATTGCGCGAGGCGGGCGGCTGGCGAGCGTTCGCGCCCATTGCATCGCAAACGGCATCAAATCGTCGGGCGCGAGCACACGGTTGACCATCCCCATTTTCTCGGCGTCGCGCGGACTGTAAACATTGCCGAACAGCAGCACCTCGAGCGCCCTGCCCCGTCCGATCAGTCGCGGCAGGCGCTGGGTTCCGCCGCCACCGGGCAATATCCCGAGCACCGCTTCGGGCAGTCCGATCTGATAAGGGCCGTCGGCGGCGAGGCGAAAGTCACATGCGAGCGCGAGTTCGTAGCCGCCGCCCATGCAGTCGCCGTTGATCGCAGCGATGACCGCCTTAGGCATCAGCATGATCCGGTCGAGCATACGATGGAACCCAGCCGACGCGGCGGGAAAAGTCTGCGCGCAGAGGGCGGGGTCCGCGGCCATCGCGGCCAGCTCGTCGACGCTGTAGTGCGTGATGAATTTACCGTCGATTCCGCCGGTGAGAATTATTGCGCGAGTATTGGCGTCGTTCTCGGCGCGGCCGACGAGCTCGAGCAACTCCTGCGACATGGGCGCCGTCATGTAGTTCATCGAAGGATTCCTGATGGTCCAAACCTGAACGTGTCCGTGTTGATCGACGTTAAAATGTTTCATCGTTTTTTCTCCCTGGTCCGCGACTAACGCCCGCCGTTTGCGATGTCAACCCGGTTGAGGGTGCGCATGCTATGGTCTAGGCTTATAGGTGTGCAGTTTCGATGAAGATCGATATCGACCTCAAGTCCGGATTTCTGCAGAACCTCAAGCGCGAAGTGCTCGACTCGCTCAACACCGAGGAGCGCGCGATCATCGAGGTTTCGACCGGCGAGATGGGCAACAAGCCCGACGCGGTGAAGCTTGGCTGGCTCAAGATGCGGACCAAGGAAAGCTGGACCAAGCAGCGTTATACCAAGGCGCTCGGGCGCACGATGGAGAAGTTGCGCGAGGCGGTCGCGCTGGCCGAGAAGAATCGGAACGGCTGAACGCCTGAATCAAGGCTCGATGCGCGCCACCCGGCGCTTGCCTACCTCGAGCACCTTGTGCTCGCCCGGAACGAAGCGAAAATTCACGTCGGTAATCGTGCGGCCGTCCACCCGCACCGCGCCCTGGCTCACTAGTCGGCGCGCCTCGCTGGTCGAGGGCGTGAATTGCAGCTGCTTCATCAGCTCGCAAATCCAAAGTTCCTCGGCGATTCGATAGACCTGCGCGTTAGCGGGGACTTCGCGGCGCTGATGCTTGCTCTCGAAGTATTCCTCGGCGCGAGTTGCAGCGGGCGCACCGTGGTATTCGGTGACGATGGTGCGGGCGAGACGCTTCTTCGCTTCCATCGGATGCATCGCGCCGGACTTCACTGCCGCGATCTCGTCGGGCGTAGCGTTGGTCAGCAGCTCATAGTATCGAACCATCAGCTTGTCGGGCGCCGACATCAGCTTGCCGTACATGTCCTCGGGCTTTTCAGTCAGGCCGACGTAGTTGCCCAGCGACTTGGACATCTTGCGCACGCCGTCGAGGCCTTCGAGCAGCGGCATCGTGATCACCGCTTGCGGCGTCTGTCCGAAATGGCGTTGCAGATCGCGGCCGACCAGCATGTTGAACTTCTGATCGGTGCCGCCAATTTCGAGATCCGCTTTAAGCGCGACGGAATCGTAACCCTGGATCACGGGATAGAGCAGCTCGTGCAGGAACAGCGGCTCCTCGGCGGCGAGACGTTTCTCGAAGTCGTCACGCTCGAGCAGGCGGGCGACGCTCAAGGTCGCGGCGATTTTGATCAGCTCCGCCACGTCCAGGCCATTCATCCACTCGCTGTTGAAGCGGACTTCGGTGCCCTCACGATCGAGAATCTTGAACACCTGATCGCGATAGGTATTTGCGTTGCGCTCTATCTCGTCGCGCGACAAAGGCTTGCGCGTCTCGGAGCGTCCGGTGGGATCGCCGATCATCGCGGTGAAGTCGCCGACCAGAAAAATTACCGTGTGGCCCGCGTCCTGAAACTCGCGCAACTTCCTCAGCACGAGGCTGTGGCCAAGATGCAGATCAGGCGCCGTCGGATCCGCCCCGAGCTTAATCCTGAGCGGCCGTCCGAGCGCGAGCTTGGCCGCAAGCTCGGCGGGAGAAATGATCTCGGTGGCGCCGCGGGCCAGCGCGGCTGCCTCTTGCTTCGCCTGATTTTCGTTCACAGTCCGCTTCGTCAATTCCGTTCGCCGAACGCCATTGGTCCTCAAGCGTACAGGAATTTTAACGGCGCGGAATAGCCCGCGCGCGCGACTCGCAGCCTCGCCGGCCGCGAGCTATCGGCGCTCGGCCGCGCGATCGCCCTGAAGATGGGTCCGTTTGCGAACAGCCATCAGCCTTCGATGTTCACGCACAGCTTTCACCTGGCGGACAGGGATCATGCAGAGTTCGCGCAGTCCCCGCTTCACCACGCCGAGGGCGTGCTCGTGGATCAGGCCGACCTCGCGCAGGCGAAATTCGCGCCCGGGGAACTCGAGCCGGCNGGCTTTGCGCGCGTGCGACAAGGTCCTCCGATGCACGCCGAAGCAGGTCGGACCGTAGAGTTCGCTAAGCAGCCACAGGGCGACTTCGTCGAGACCCAGCATGCACCACCCGATGCATTGGTAGTCGTCGATCGCGTTGAGCGCTACCGCGCACACATCGGCTGGCAACTCGTCGGCGACCAAACGTCTGGGGCGGCCGCTGTGCAGCAGCTCGCGCAGACGGAAATAAAAACGCAAAGCTTCCTCCGCCGTCCTGAAGCGGGTCTTGTGTTCCTCAAACATGGCAGCCTCTTACCCATGATGAAAATTAGGAAGACCGCACGAAGCGTGTGGCCGACGGGGCTAAGCCGGGGCCCTCTCGCATCTGCACGAACAGCGCTGCCATTCGAGCGCGACGCGACAATTTTACTGTACCAACGCAACGAGGGTTCCAATTGGTTGATGCTTAGCGCGGCGCCAGTCTCAAAGTCAACAGAATGATTATGGTTTAAGACAATTTGTTACTATCGCAGTCGCTCAATAAACTCTAGCCGCGTTGATTGTAGCGATTCATCGCGGCTTCGAGTCCCTCCGCGGCGATCGTTTCCACCGCGCTCACCGCGCGCTCGAGGATCGGCGCCAGTGCCTGTCGTTCGCCGGCGGTCATTGGGCGGAGCAGGTAGTCCTTGTTTTCGTCGGTCTTCGGCCGCCGGCCGGGCTCGATTTCCATTTCGTCGGTAAACCCCAGCGGCCGTCCGATTCCGATTCTGACGCGGATGAAATCCGTGGTTCCGAGCGACTCGGCGATTGAACGAACGCCGCGGTTGCCCGCGTCGCCGCCGCCTTGCTTGATTCTGAGGCGGCCCGCTTCAAGGTCGAGCTCGTCATGGACGACGATCAGATTCTGCGGAGCAATTTTGAAATATCCGAGCAGATCAGAAATGCATTCGCCGCTCAAATTATAAAAAGTCTGCGGCTTGACGAGGATGGCCGGCTTTTCGGCGAGCGTGAACTCGGCGGTTACGCCTTTGAATCTGCGCCGGCCCAGCTCGACGCCTTTCGCTTTCGCGATTCGATCGATCGTCGTGAAGCCGGTGTTGTGACGCGAGCGCGAGTACTCGTCGCCGGGATTTCCCAGCCCGGCCACGACCCATTGAATCGACGCGCGCGATTGGGAGTCGGAATCGGATTTCCTGCCACGAGACGACCGGAAACTTCCGAACAGACGCTTGATGGCCGCCATCGAATTCAACCGCTCAGGCGCGAACGCGGCGTTTCGATTTCGAGGGAGTCAGGAGGACCAACGGCGCGAGCGCTTTGAACAGCGCGTCCATCTCGGCCGGAGTTCCAATCGAGATTCTAAGTGCGTCCTGCAACAGCGGCGTCGCGAAATGCCGGACCAGGATTCCAGCCCGTCGTAACCCGCGCGCGATGGGTGCCATGTCGCGGCCCGGCATGCGCGCCAGCACGAAGTTGGCCTGCGACGCTGGCACCTCGAAGCCGAGCTTGCGCAACACGGCCTCGGTGCGCGCACGAGTCCGTACCACCTTGGCGACGTTGCGGCGCATCCAGGCAGCGTCGCGCAGCGCTTCGGCTCCGGCGGCCAGCGCGACCCGGCTCAAGTTGTACGAATCCTTGACCTTCATCAGCGCGTCAATCACCGACGGATGCGCGAAGCAGAGACCCAGCCGCATCCCGGCCAGCGAGTAGGACTTCGACAGCGTGCGCAGGACGACGACGTTGCGATGACGCCGCACCAGGCCGAGCGCGTTCTCGCCGGCGAAGTCCACGTAGGCCTCGTCGATCACGAGCAACCTGCCGTCGAGCCGTTTCGCCAGCGCGCCCAGTTTGCGCGATGGAGTCGAAGTTCCCGACGGCGAATTGGGACTGCACACGATCGTGAGGTTGGCGCGCGCATCGGCGAGCGCGTCGAGCGGCAAGGCGAAGTCGGCGCCAACCGGGCAGTGCAGGATGCGGGCCTCCTGCACCAGCGCCAGGGTGTCGTAAAGCGAATAGGTCGGGACGGGATAGGCGACAGTGTCGCCTTCTCCGAGCGTCGCGCGGAACACCATCGCGAGCAGTTCATCGGAGCCGTTGCCGGCGAGGATCATGCNTCGCGGAATCGAGTAGATTTTCGCGGCGCTCGCCACGAATTCATCGGCACGCGGCGCCGGATATAGGCGCAGTGCGGACCCGGCCATCGCTTTGGCGACGGCGCGGCGCACGCGCGGCGACGGCGGATACGGGTTCTCATTGGTGTTGAGCTTGATCAGGCGCTGACCGGGGCGCGGCTGCTCGCCGGGCCGATATGGCGCCATGTTTTTGATCGATTCGCGAAACATGTGCGAATTATGAATCGAGCGGCAACTTGATTCGACTACCGCTTCGCGACGAACGATAGCACGCCTCGATCGCTTCGACCGCGCGCAGTCCGTCGTTGCCGTCAGGGAAAGGTTTCGCGCCGCCCTGAATCGCCGCGATAAAGTTCTCGGCGAGCGCACGAGAGGGAGCCAGCAGATCGTGCGGATCAAAACGACTCATCACGTCCTCGCGCGAGAAGCCGGGCGCCGGACTGCCGTCGGCTTTCAGAATCGAAATGTCGTTGCGCGGAAAGCCGGCCATCACCCTGCCCTCGCTACCATAAATCTCGATCGCCGAGAGCGGCGGCATGCTGCTCCAACTCGCTTCGACGACGCCGAGCGCGCCCGACTTGAAGTGCAGGAGCATCGCGCCAGTGTCATCGACTTCGATCTGCTTGGCGAGGATGCCGACCTGGCCGGAGACGGAAGCGATCTCGCCCATGAACCAGATTGCAAGGTCCGCGACGTGGACACCGAGATCGAGCATCGCGCCGCCGCCCGCTTCCGAAGCCGTCGTGAACCATTTCTGTCCCGGCGCCCAAAACTGAGGTCCGCCATGCGAAAGCCGCGCGCGGATGAAGTTCGGCTGGCCGATTGCGCCACTGGTAAGCGCGTCCTTGATGGCGCGCTCGATTCCGCCGAAGCGCCGCTGCATCGCGACCATCAGCACCCGGCCAGCTTTCGCGGCCGCGTTGACCATCTTGCGCGCCTCGGCCGCGGTTGGCGCCATCGGCTTTTCGACGAGCACGTGCGCGCCCGCATCGAGCGCCTTGACGGTAAATTCACAATGCAGATAGTTCGGCGTGAAGATGCCGACCGCGTCGGGGCGCTCGCGCGCCAGCATTTCGTCGAAGTCGGAATAGATTTTCGGACGGCTCGCGTCGTCGGGCGCGAGGGTTCGCGCAATGCGTTCGGCTTTGGCGGCGGTGCGGGTCTGTATCGCGACGATTTGCGTGTCGGCAACGCCGGCGAGCGCAGGAATGTGCGCGCGCTCGGTAATCGCACCGGCGCCGGCAATCGCAATCCTGATCATCGAACGCGTCCGCGACGAAGTTTTGATGGATTTTTGTTAACGTGTCCGCGCGGCGGGCCGGTCGAGTCGAGCATCCACTGGATGTACGGCGGCGAGCCGCGATCGGCGTTCAACGCGAGGACCTCGGGGACCTCGTAGGTATGCAGCTCGCGAACGCGGGTCTCGACCTTCATATAAAGCAGCGCGCGGGTCTTGATGATCAGCAGGTACTCGCGATCGTCTTCGACGCCGTCGCGCCATCGGTAGATCGAGCGCACCGGCCCGACGATATTGACGCAGGCCGCCAGCCGCTCGCCGACCAGTGCGCGCGCGATCGCGACCGCCTGATCCTCACTGCCGGTGGTCACGAATATGACCCGCATTTTATGTGGAGTTCGCGCCGGCATTTCAGCTCTGTGCCTCGCGCGCGAGACGCTTACGCAACTCGGCGGGAGTGCATCGATACTTGAACGCCTTGCGATCGTTCACAAACAGCACGGGCACTTCGGTTCCGAAGCGGGCCTCGAGGCCGGGGTCGCCATCGATCTCGATGCGCTGGATGCGCGCGTCGAATTTCGGCAACTCGGCGGCGAGCGTCTCTTCCATTTCGCGGCACAACTCGCAGTCGTTTCGGGTGTACAGAAGCAGATCGATCACCGGGGTACTTTAGCGATCGTGGCGCAGGACTCCAAGCCGCTGGAGGACGGACTCCGTCGCGGGACATGGCGACGAGACCGCGCGGCGACGCATTCGCGCCAGCATCCGCAGATGGGCGGCGAGCAGCATCACGTCGGCCCATCGATCGACGTCGTACCAGGCGGGGCCGAGCGCGTACGGAATGCCGGCGCGTTTGAGACGCTTGACGGTTGAAGCGAACACGCTGCTGGTGCCCCATCTGATCGCGGTGAAAATCGGGGGCAAAGCGCCGCGGACGCCGACCGCGTAGTAGCCGCCGTCGAGGCTCGGCGCAATCACGACGCGAGTGCGGCGAAGCGCGCCGAGGTTCGCGTCGAGCAGCGCGGCTGGTAGCGAGGGCGTGTCGGTACCGATCAACATCGCGCCACTGGATGAAAACAGTTCGAGCGCGCGCGCCATCCGGCGGCCGAGCGACCCGCCGCCCTGATCGATCAGTTCGGCGTTGTAACGCCGGGCCAGGCGTTGGAAATATTTGCTGCGCTCAATCCCGCCGACTGCGCTGGCCGCGATAACGATGCGAGCGGGACGGACTGACGCTGCTTTGGCGAGCGCGTCGCGAATGAAAGCGTCGGACAGGGCGGCCGCGGCTGCGGGGCTCATCGAGCCGAGCAGCCGGGTCTTGACCTGGTACTCGATGGGTTCGCGGCAAAATACGATCAGCGCGGGCCGCGGCTGTTTCGCCCGGCTCACTTGATCGTGTTGGGACGAATGATGTTGATCGGCATGCCGAGGGTCTTCTTGATGAAGTTCGTCACCGAGGAGAGCGGCTTCGGTACAATCGACGGGTCGCTCACGGGGCCTTTGACATGAAAGTACGCAGCGACCATCTTGCCGGTGCCCGAGCCGATACGTTCGCCGATCAATGGAATGTGGTTCAACACCCAGTCCACGGTGTCGAACGGAAACATGCCGACCTCCATATCGAGCATGTCGGCGCCGAACTGGACGGAGCCGCTCGCGGTGATATCCATCACCGGACCCTTCAGCACGAAGTTGTCGGTGTAGAAGAGACCACCCTTGCCTTTGAAATCGGTGAAGATCGTTTTGAATGGAACGCCGGCGACGCGCGGATCCGGAATCTGAGCGCTCAGCCAGTTCTTGATATCGATAAAACTGAGCAGGCGCGAGAGCAGGGTAAACTTGTTGAGCGTGCCGTCGCGCACGGTGATCGTCATGTCCCCGGCGAGCGTCTCGAAGAAGTTGGTGTCGGTGTTGCCCCACAGATCGGCGGCGAGAAAGAGGTGGCCCAGCAACGGCGACTGCTTGTTCTTGCCGCTGAGCAAGAAGAGCGGCGCGGGATCCATGTCGGTGGCGCTGGCCATGATGTGAATCCAGTTGTCGGGCGCGCGGCCGACGAGTTCAAGCTTCATCTTTCCGCGATAGGCGGTGGCGCTCATGTTATAAATGCGCCAGTCGCCGATCGGACTGCGGGTAAAATCGGTCTTGAGGTCGGTCATCTGAAAACTGGCGAGATTTCCGGCGCGCGCCTCGATGTGTCCGCTGCAAGGAACCGGGAAATGGATCGGAGGCGTGGCCGGCGACCACGGCATCCGCACAAAGTTCATCACCTCGAGATCGAGTTTCTGGACGGTAGCGTCGATGCGAATCGAGGGATGCGAATAGTCGGCAACGGTGACGCGGAAATTGATGGCCTGGTCCTCGAGCTTCGATCCCGGCATCGCGAGGACGACCTCCTTGTGATGCATCGTGAGGGTCGCGCCCTGAACCAGGATCGGCGACCGCAGGAAATTGAATTTCACATCGCCCTTGTCGAGCGTCAGCTTGCCCTCGGGCGTCATGCTGGTGGGATTTTTCGGATCGCTGTTGATAACGACTTTGCCGCCAATCGGGCCGCTCACCCTGAAGTCGGACGGATCGACCAGCAGCGACAGCCACGTTTCCGAAGGAAATTTGTGGAGCCCGAGCGTCACATCGCGCAGAAGGAATCCCTGCTTCAGGAAACTCACGGTGCCGTCCAGGGTCGCATCGCCGCCGGTCGCCGCCAGCATCACGTGATCGAACCTGACTGAATCCGGATTGATGGTGATAGTGCCGCGCGAAACTCGGAGCGGTCCCGGCGATCCCTTGATGGTGACGACGGTGCCGATGGCGTCCGCGCGCACCTGGTAGACTTTGGGTGGAACCAGGGTTTTGACGCTCAACTTTCCCGACGCGGTCGCAACCAGCGCGACGCGTCCGCTCAGGTGCTGGAGACGATCGCGTTGCTGCAGTTGGTACAACTCGAGCGACTGCGCGATGGCGGGATAGAGCTCGTCGAGGTCGGCGTCGATGCCGACGCTGGATTTGTAATCGGCGCCCTCGACGCCTTTGGCGAGATTGGCGCTGGCGATCAGGTCGTGGACGTTGGAGTTGCCGAATTTCGCGGTGCCTTGTGATATGGTCAGCAACCCTTTCGAGTAGGCGAGCTGCGCGCTGAGACCCTGGACCGGCGGCAGTTTCGTTTCCGCCGGAATTGTGAACCCGACGTTCTCGATGGTGCCGCTCACCACCAGGTTCTTGCGAATGGCCTCCAGCGGCGCAGTTCTGATCTCCTCGAGCGCCGCGAACAAGGTCGCGTCCCCGACGGTGACCCGGCCTGGTCCGAGCCGGTTGAGCATCGACACAATATCAGCGGGCAGATGACGGACCGACAGCAGACGCTGCTTGACGGTACTGGCGTCGAAATGGAATCCGCCGAGATGGATTCCCAGCTCCGGTTTGTGACTTTGAGGAAGCAGTAGCTCGGTAGCGCCGGACAGTACGGCCGTGTTGACGCGGCGCAAAACGATCTTCGTGAACGCGTATTTGTCGTCGGTAATTTCGAAGGCGGTGCGCAGAGAGTAGGCGCCAAGATCGACTGGCGCGGCAAGCCGCGCGCTCTCGAGCTTGAGCTCCTGCGCGGTCGCCTCGGTCTCGCCGGTCACCGTGCCATCATCATGAAGCGAAAACTTGATGGTGTTCTGGATGGCGCCGGTCAGCGTGAAACCTTCGACCTCGATTCCCTGCAACGGTACGTCCCAGGTCCACAGCTCGCCATGCGCAAATTCATTGGGCCGTGAATTCTTACTGACGCCGAGGCTGAATTTGCCGCTAAGCCGCGCTCCGGGAATCGGCGATCTGAGCAACGCGCCACTGAAACCGAGTCGCCATCGGAAAGGCTCCAACCGCGTGCGGTACGCGACGATTCCCACATGATTGGCAACATCGCCGCCGTCGGCGTAGCGCACGCTCGCGTCGATCGCCTCGACGCGCCAGCAAATCCGCGACAGTGTATGCAGCGCGTCCTGTAGCGCATCGATTGTCGGCGTTCCCGGACGCGGCAGGGGCACGGCCTCCACGCTAGTGGCGTTTACCGGCAGCGTGATCTCGGGACTCGTCGCGGTCAGCCGATACAGCGGGAGTCCGGTGCCGGTAAAGATCGAGTGGTAAGAGACGATCGCGCGGAGCGACTTCAGTTTGACGAGTTCATGGCCGTTCTCAACTACCTGCGGCTGGTCGAGGATGACAATCAGGTGAGTGCCGAGGTGAACGGAACTCGAGCGCGGGATGATTTCGACGCCGGTGCGACTCCGGACCGAGGCCAGAACATAAACGACGATCCGCTCCTGGTTGAGCAGGATCAGCGCCGCCGATCCGCCGACCACGATTATCAGGATGAGCGACGAAAGCAGGGCGATTCGGACCAGTCTCATGATTGCCGCGACGCCATCGCCACGTCCGACGATTCCCCGTCCGCGCGACTGACGAAGCGATCAGTTGCTTTCGGCCATCTCCGACGGCGGCGCGTCGATGTATCCCGCACGATGCTTGTTCCTGAGCGCGGTCTTGAGGACGCGGTTGCGCAGCCGCACCGATTTGGGCGTGACTTCGACCAGCTCTTCCTCGTCGATCCATTCCAGCGCCGCGTCGAGCGTCGGAATGCGCGCGGGGGAGAGTCGAATCGCTTCGTCGTGGCCGGACGCGCGCATGTTGCTGAGCTTTTTTTCACGGCATACATTGACGGGCAAATTTATCTCGCGCGCATACTCGCCAACGATCATCCCCTCGTAAACCGGCTCGCCGGGTCCGACGAAGAATATACCGCGCTCCTGCAAATGGAAGATCGCGTACGGGGTACTGACGCCCTCGCGATCGGAAATCATCGCGCCGTTGGCGCGCGAGCGAATCGTGCCCGACCACGGCGCGTAGCCGTTGAACAGCGTATTCATCAGGCCGTTGCCGCGCGTGCTTTCGAGAAAGCGTCCGCGAAATCCGATCAGGCCGCGCGCCGGAATGTCGTACTCCAGCCTCACGCGATTGCTCGCATGCGTGACCATCGTGCGCATCTTGGCCTTGCGCGTCGACAGCATCTGCGTGACCGTGCCGATGTACTCGGAAGGGATATCGATGACGAGCATCTCCATCGGCTCGAGGACCTGGCCGTCGGCCTGCTTGGTGATGACGGTGGGCTTCGAGACCTGCATCTCGTAGCCTTCGCGGCGCATGGTTTCGATAATCACCGCGAGCTGCAATTCGCCGCGGCCCATCACGCGCCATGATTCCGGCGACAGTTGCTCGACGCGAGTGCTCACGTTGCGGCGCGCCTCGAATTCAATTCGCTCGCCCAGCTTTCGCGAGGTGACGAACTCTCCTTCGCGGCCGGCCCACGGTGCGTTGTTCACCGAGAAGGTCATTGCCACGGTCGGCTCGTCGATGCGAATCGGCGGCAGCGGACGTGGATTCTCGAGGTCGGCAATCGTTTCGCCGATTGCGATATCCTCGACGCCGGCGACGATTACTATCTCGCCCGCGCTGGCAGTGTCGCGCTCGACGCGCGTGAGTCCCTGCCATCCGTAAATGTGGGCGACCTTGCAGACGACCGTCTTGCCGTCGCGCCGGCACAGTGAATAGTTCTGCGACGCCGTCATCGAGCCGGCAATGATTCTGCCGACCGCGAGACGGCCGACGTAGTCGTCGTAGTCGATATTATTGACCTGGAATTGCAGCGTCGCGTCGGGATCGACTTCGGGCCCCGGCAGATGCGCGACGATCGCGTCGAACAGCGGCACCAGGTTTTCACTCGGCACGTCGAGCTTGAGCGACGCGGTGCCGGCACGCGCCTGCGTGTAGAGCACCGGGAAATCGAGCTGGCTCTCGTTCGCGCCGAGGTCGATGAACAGATCGTAAACCTCGTCGAGAACTTCGGGCGCGCGCGCATCGGCGCGATCGATCTTGTTGATGCAAAGAATCGCGGGCAGGTTCGACTCGAGCGCCTTCTTTAGCACGAAGCGCGTCTGCGGCAGCGGACCTTCGCATGCATCGACCAGCAGCAGCACACCGTCCACCATCGACAGCGTGCGCTCGACCTCGCCGCCGAAATCCGAGTGGCCGGGAGTATCGACGATATTGATGCGCGTCTCACCCCACAGGATAGAGGTGTTCTTGGCCATGATCGTGATGCCGCGTTCGCGCTCGAGCGCGTTGGAATCCATCACGCGATCGATGACCTGCTCGTTGGCGCGGAACACGCCCGACTGCCGCAGCATCGCGTCGACCAGAGTGGTTTTACCGTGATCGACGTGCGCGACGATCGCTAAATTTCTTATATCTGAACGTCTCATTGTATGAAGAATGCTAAAACGCGGCCGAGCCTCATAGGTTCGCCCGCGCGTGATATCTATTCTAGCCGTCGATTGGAGCAGAGTAAACGCAGGGGTGCGAAGGTGCGGCGAAACACTCCCGTAACGCGCTATGGCGTGGCCATCGGCTGGTTGCGCTGGAGCTTTTGCAGGAATTGCTCGACGTCTTCGACCTCCGTGACGCGCCAATAGCCGTCGTCACCGCGCGCCAGATGGATACGCCAGCGCTGGCCCTTGTTGTCGGTGAAGTCGGTGGCCGCGGTGTCGCCGTTGCGATGCAGCAGGACGAGCGATCCCAACACGGCGACGCCGGGCATCTGCACCTCGCGCGCGCCGTTATCGACTTTCTGGATGGCCCACGATTTTGCGACCTGCGCCATTGGCTTCGAGAGCATCTCGACCGCGGCGTTGCCAAGGATCGCACTCAGCGGGTCGGTCCCACCCTGCTTCTGCACCATCTCCTGGCCCGCCTTCTTCACCACGCTTTCGAAATCGACGTACTTGGCCGCTTCATCGCCGTCGCGCGCGTCGATATTCTGCTTCAGCCGGAGCACGGCCCAACTCGGAGTGCCCGGCAAGTAGAAGAGGGCCCATCCCGCGACTGCGACGAGGATGAGAATCGCGGTGAAGTGGCGCAGTAGGAATCGCATCAAGGTCTATTTTGTCTGATCAGCGCGGCGAAAGCAGGCTGGCGGCGGCCTTGTCGAGAATCCAGGTGACTTCGCCGCCGGATGGCGCGACGATCTGTGCGGGAAATTTGTCGGGGTCGCGCGGACCTTCGAGCACGTCCTTCACGGCAGCCGCCTTGTCCTGTCCCTTGACCAGGAACATCACGCGCTGCGCATTGTTGATCACCGGCGGCGTGAACGAGAGGCGGTTGCGCGGTTCGGCGTCAACATCGACGGCCACCACCATGCGCTGCGTTTCGTGAATCGCGGGATCGTTCGGAAACAGCGACGCCGTGTGGCGATTGTCGCCAAGCCCCAGCATTATGAGATCGAACTTCGGGAATTCGCCGTCGCCAAGGCCGAACCGCTTGCGCAACTCGTCTTCATAAGCGACAGCCGCCTTGGCGGGCGGGTCCTCGCCGCGCATCCGATGCACCTGATCGGGACGCAGGCCGAGCTTGCTCAGCATCGTGCGATTCGCCATCGCGTAGTTGCTCTCGGCGTTGTCGGGCGGGACGCATCGCTCGTCGCCCCAGAAGAATTGCACTTCCTTCCAGTCCACGCTCAGGCGAAAACGCGTCGCGAGCAAGTCGTAGGTGGCGGCGGGCGTCGATCCGCCCGACAGACAGAAGGTGAACTCGCCGTGCGTGCAGATCGCCTCGCCGGTGATGTGCGCCACTTCTTCGGCGGCGCGGACGTAGAGTTCCTGCGCGTCGTTGAGGATGATCAGTTTCGGTTCAGTCATATCGCTACTCCGCAATCGCCGCGACGATCTCCTGCCGCAGCGCTTCGATCGCGCCGATCG
>JGI12635J15846_10001456_pt1 | contig 20758 bp, 29 predicted proteins | sample BlaSpr_A8_OM2_M2_FD_15846 | JGI IMG/M metagenome (IMG submission 15846) | reverse complement strand
AACTCTCGCGCTCCGCGGGCAGACGCATCCCATCGTCGTGCACGTCCTCAAGACCGATGCGACACATTTCAGCGGCTCGGCCACTGTTCGTCAGACGGCGTTCGGTATCACGCCCATCAAGATTGCGGGCGGCGTCGTGTCCGTAAAGGACGACGTCAACGTCGAGTTCGACATCGCGCTGACCCCGTAGAGGTTTACCCGGCTTCTATTCGCGCTGTGACGACATGCCTCACGCCGATCGCGGCGATCTCGAGCGTCATCGTCGCCTCGAGCTCGTCGCCGGCGGACAGCGTTCGGGCATCGAGTGCGGCGCGAACGGTCTTCTCGATCACGCGCTGCGACGTCACGCCGACCTCTTTGAGAAATTTCCGAATCGACATGTTGAAACGGTCTTCGTCCATCCGGTAGACGTTCAGCGCCGTAAGCTTGTCGCCATGCTAGCCGTCGTCTACAACGGTTCCAGCACCAAGGCCGCGCGCCAGGCCATACCCACCACCGCCCTGAAGGCCGCTCGCCGCGAACTCGCCCAGGTCGTCCCTGCCAGGACGATTGGCCGACTTGACCGTGCCGCCCGCAAACCATCTCGAATTCCACAAGGACGGTGGCCGCTACAACGGCTATCACTCGATCGAGATCAACGATCAGTATCGGGTCCTGTTTCGTTGGACCGACGCCGGCGCGATGGATATCGTCATCAACGATTATCACAACTAATATTCTACTCGCTCCAAACGCCACTACGGAGCCTTCGAGCTACAATGAATCTCCCTGTCCCCACGCATCAGCGCCCGCCGACCCCGGGCGATGTGTTGCTGTACGACTTCCTCGAGCCGCTCGGCGTCTCGCAGGCCGACTTCGCGAAGCGCATCGACGTGACACCGGCGCGCCTGAACGAGATCATCAAGGGCAAGCGCACCGTTACGCCCGACACGGCGCTGCGGTTCGAACGCGCCCTTTGCACGTCGGCAGCGTTTTGGCTGAACTTGCAGCAGATCGTCGACCTCTTTGATGCCATGCACTCGGAGAACGCCAAGGCCATCAAGAAAATCAAGCCACTTACGAAAGCCGCCTAACGGTCGAAGCGATCGCGCACGATCGCGGCCGACACTGCGCTCCCGAAGCTGACCAAGTCGCATATATGCTTCTTTAGATCCGCCAGGGGATCGAGGGTGGCCTCATGTGTCTCCGGAATTGACCGGACATGCCAGTGCAGCGCCGGACCGTGGACCTCAGCGGCTATCCGATCTCGTCGTGGTCTACCTCGGGATGCGCGTGAACGCGCTCGCCGGCCTCAAGACGCTGCTCGGCTTCGGCCCGAAGATCGAGCGCTCGCACAAAGCGATGCCGGATGGCCTGCTGCTCCACGAGAACTACGTCTTCTCGCTGATCCCGCCTCACGTCGGCATGCGTCAGTACTGGCGTGACTTCACCTCGCTCGAAGCCTGGACGCGCTCCGATCCGCACCGCGAGTGGTGGAAGGCGTTTCTGCGCAACTCCGGCGGCACCGGCTTCTGGCATGAGACCTACCGCGCCGCCGGCGGGATCGAAGCAATCTACGACGACATCCGCACGCCGATCGGGATGCTGAAGTTCGCGCCGGCAGTCGACGCGCGCGGCGGGATGTTCTCGGCGCGCAAGCGTCTCGTTGCAGCAGGCGCGCGCGACGCGATCGCTGGCGAAGAACCGGCGGCCGTGATCCCGGAAACCGATTTATCGGCGAACCCTCAGTGAATCGTCGACCCGATCGAAGGAGCTGTGCCGATGAGCCTGATTGACGACTATCTCAACAAGATTGAACCGTCAAAGCGAAAACAACTCCAGCGGATTCGCATGATTGCGAAAGAAATCGAGCCAACGGCGGAAGAGACGGTCTCGTATAACATGCCGACCCTCAAATATGAGGGCAAGGCGTTTCTTGGATTCGACGCGCACGCCGATCATATCGGCATCTATCCGTTCAGCGGCCAGGTAATACCGCAGCTGAAAGACGAGCTTCGCACATACACCGTGTCGAAGGGTGCTATTCGCGTACCACTGGATCGCCCGATCTCCAAGCGGCTTCTGAAGCTGGTGATAACCTGTCGCCTCAAGGCGATTCGAGCGGAGAGCGGCAGCAACGGTTGAACGCCTTACCGTCGATCTTCCGACTTGGCTCGAATGAGACCAATCACTGTCTCGTTCTAGCGGGGTCGGCGTTGAACGACGCGCGGAACTTCGCGGTGCGGCTGCGTGACGAACTTCACGTCATGAGGTCGTTTCCACTCAGGCGACCTTGCGCACCTTCAGCGTTCCGGTGCCGCCATTCTTACGGTGGTGAATCCTGATCTCGATATCCACGCCAAGCCGGCGGAGGACGTCCTGCAGGCGCTCCTGAGAGAAGCTGTCCGTCTTCATTTGTCCGATTCGAGAAACGTCGGCCCGCGTCAGTCCGATGCGCTCCGCAGCCTCCACCTGAGTCCATCCGCGCGAGCGGATTTCTTTCTTGATGGCAATCGCGAGGTCAGCCTTTACGAGCAGTTCGTCTGCATTCTCGAGGCCTAGATCAGCGAAGACGTTTCCGCTGCCGCGCTCAAAGGTCAGCTCATCGGCGTTGCACTGCTTCTTCTTCCGCATATCCGCGCGAGTATATCACTTCTGACATGTGACGCAATACCTCACTGGCGCGGAGCATAATCCCGGTGGCCAGTGACGATCGCCAACTACCGCTGGGTTCGTGTGAAGGCTACCTCTCGGGAGGGGTTGATGCAGATAGATGGCGTTCGATCCAGGCGGCCAAGTCTTCGACGGTCATTCCGTTCGCGATGAAGTTCACAAAGAGGTCCAGCGCTTCTTTGTCTGTCGCGCGCATCGTGTAGCCATGGAGCTGAAGGAATATCTGTCCACAGATCCATGCGATCCGCTTGTTGCCGTCAACGAACGGCTGGTTTTCGGCCAGCGACTGCATGAGCGCAGCAGCTTTGAGCGTTATCGTCGGATAGGCGTCCATTCCAAACGCCGATTGCTGCGGACGTCCAACGGCCGAAGCGAGGCCGTCGGGAGAGCGCACGGCTGGAGTTCCGATCGCCTCGGTATAGAACGAGATAACGTCTTCAACGGTTAGAAATTGCACCTACGCGTCGGCGAGAGCCTTGAGAATCGCAGCATCGTCTTTCACGATCGCGCGAACCATGTCCAGCATATGCTCGCGGGACACCGGGTGCGAGTTTGAATACTCGCGGATGGCTTCACCGACGATCTCGTTAACTGACCGCCGCTCGATGGCGGCCCGAAGCTTCAGTTGCTCGGCTGTCGCCTCATCGATCCGGACGGCGATCTGCTTTACTGCCATAATGATATCACTATACCACGGTACGCTCCTCTAGTCCATGCGATCAGGCTCGCCCCGCGCGAAGCGATGACGCTCTCTTAGGTTAGCGAGGAAAGGAGTCGATTAGACAGAACGCAATCAGGCCGTGCTGCATTGTCCGGCGAAGCATTTTGGAAAGTGTGTCTCAAATTGAAGATCGCATCGGGTGTTTTGGCTCTGCTTCTCGTCGTCGTCCCGGCCAGCGCGCTCGCGCGCGGTCACGGCGGAGGCCACCATCACTCGAGTGGGGGCCACGGCGGCGGCCATCATCCGAGCGGCGGCCATCATTCAAGTGGCGGCCATATCTACGGCTTCCGGACGTCGCCTTGCAAGTCCGCATCATGTTTTCGAAAGCACCCCAACGGCAAATACGTGCATCCACTCACGAAGCGCAAACACCGGTGAGCTAGCAGCGGGGCGCGATCGTTTCCCGCTTGGCATGTCGCAGTGCTCCCGATGAACGCAATGTCGCGAGCGGTTGCAACTGCGTGCATCGCGGCATTGCTCCAGGCGACTGCCATGAGTGCGCCGCGCATTCCGAGCATCGGCTCGCAACCGCATTCACCGGTACGGGTCGAACGTTGCGGCGCTGAGTTGCGCATCGATCGCAACAGCAGGGCGAAGACGATCAGCTATCGGCACGCGATCCGCGTGTTCAACGCGTCCGGCAAGAACGTAAAGCGCATCGATTTCGCGGTGTTCGGACTTGGCGATGAGGCTCGCCCAGTTGTCGCGATGACCGTAACAACACGGTGGAAGAAGCCGTTCAAGAATCGGACGTCGTCCTACGGCACCTACGCCGAATCGAGCAGCATCCCGCTCTACTACCGGATCACGCCCTGGGACCAAGTCCACCGCCTCCAGTGCGCCGTCACGCGCGTATATTACACGGTGGGCGGCCAGTGGAAGGACCCGGACGTCATCCGCCTCGCCGCGGACGCCTCCCCTGACGTGTGCGTGTACGACGTCCCGGACGGCGCGGTCGCTGAGTCGTGCGATGAGCCAAGCCGATTGACTTCGCAGGATATGGCGACGGCCTGGCGCTTGCAGACCGCCCCGCAAGCACCCGCGAAGTCCGCCACTGCAGCAAACAGCAAGTCTGCAAGGCCCTCCGCCGTAATGGCATTGCAATCGAGTCCCCCATCCAATGCGCCTGCGCATAAGGACGTCCTGGCACCGTCAGGCAAGACCTTGTCGCTCGCGGTTGTCATGGCGCGGGCATCATCCGACATCGATGTCACAGAAGTCGGCCATTCCGACACCTACGACGGGGCGTTTATCGTATTCGGCACAGACCAGATACACCGCATCGTTTGCGGGCTGCGGGGAGCCGCTACCGACGTCATCTTTGTCGCCGCCGACGGAACAATTAGCGGGGTGGCGACTATCACGCCGGGAGCCGCAGAGTCGCAGCAGTCACACATCAACGGCTTTGGGTCGTACGTGATAGCGCTTCAAGCTGGCCGGGCGATGCGCGAAGGGTTTCTCGCCGGCGTCCGCCTGAGCGGATTTCCGTAAGTAACGAAGTCATGCGGGGCTATTAACTGGCTCAAGGACGATTAGCATCGCCGCTGCTGGGGCGTGCGTGCGGCCGTGGCGGCACGCACGCTCGTTCGACGCAGTTGTGCTCCCCGCACACGAGTCGGCAAACAGGCATGCCGAGCGCTCTTGCCAGCGCCGGCAAGACCCGCTTGTCGGCGGGTTTGCCGGATTCCAGGCGTTGGATCGTACACGCGAGGACGCCGGCTGCTGTCGCCAGCTCGTAGACGCTGTAGCCGCGTGCAATGCGGAGGCGTACGATGCGCGCCGAGAGTAGTTCGACCGGCGCGTCTCTGCGGTGTCCGTTGCGCTGCTTTGGGCGAGGGGACTGCCAACGTTTCGGCATCATCGCTTCGCCTTGATGCACCAGTACGCGGCCTCGATCGCGTAGCTGATCGACGCGCGTAGGCAGACGCAGGCGAACCGGACGTGCGACGCACGTGTGGGATCGGCGGCCGTGTAACGAAAGCCGCCGGTTGACTCGTCGACTCTCGCGTCGATGCCGTTGGCGCGCAGGAAGCGGACGGCCACGTCGGCGTTGAAGTCGTCGGGCTGCACCAGGCCGGCTATGTTCTGGTGCTCGTCGTTCGTTACGTCCACGATCGTGGCGTGAAACTCGGTGAGCGGCGCCATCACGCGGTCACCGGGCCGGGTTGATAAAACGGACGGATTTCGGCAGCGGAAATGTCGCGCCGAGGGCTCGACGTTGATACGTCGAACGCGCATATTGTCATTCGATGTTGACCCATCGGGTGACGGGCTCGGTCGGTGCGCAAACACCGGCCGGGCCGCTTTGGTGATAAATTGCGAAAGAGTTCGCTACCGAATTATAGCACGAACATGCGTTCGGTTCAACAGTTCGCTTTCCACATTTTCACGGTGACGGATCTTCCATCGCGGCGCGCACATAGTGGTCTAACCGCGGAGCGTCGGCATCTTCTGGGCGTTCACCCAGATCTTCACCTGACCGACGGGAACGCGTTCGTCCGCTTTCTCGGGGAACGGCCCCAATGCATCGTGTAGTGCGGCGATAAACGCACTCGCCTTTGTCGAGCTATTGTAGGTTACGGCGAGCCGCGTGAGCGGCATCGCTCCAAACAAACTTTTCCCCGCTGCCACGTCCATCCCACCCGCATAAAGCGCGGCCCCGATCTCGCCCGCGTACTGGGACGCATCGGCGTCGTGGCCGTTGGCCGTGATGAATACGTTGACATCGCCCTTGCTGTTTGATGCGGCTGCCTGAAGCTTCGATCGTACGTCGTCCGTGAGATGCCGTGGAACACTGGCTCTCGGAATCGTCATGATCTGCTGGAGAACCGCGCCTGTCTCGCTGCGAGTGATCATTCGTTCCTGCGTATTGGCAAACACGATCCATGCCCCGGTCGCCGCCACGATCACGTCCAGCGCTGCTTCTGACCGACGCCTCTTTCGAGCTGCGCGTACCGCGCGGATGATTGCGATTAACGAGACTACTAAACCGCCGAAGCCAACGGGACCAAGGTTGTTCCAGATAAAGCCGATGTTCACGACCCCTCCGCCATCTAACAGGATCATTGTCGGTTTCAGAGGCCGCGGCGGATGATGATGCCGTCGCGGTCCGGGATGCGTACGGCTTCGCGTGCGCGCACGAGGTCTTCCATCGCGGCGCGCCCTTCTTCGCGCGGGCGCCTGCGGTCGCGCCGGCGTGGCGGACGGACGATTCGACGAGCAGCATCGCGGCGTCGAGCGAGAGGACCGGCGCGTCGGCCGGGGTGACCTCGCCGATCAGCGTGCGCACTGCGCGGCGCACGGTCGTCAGCCCGGTCGATCAGGAGGAACTCGGCTCGCTTGAGCGGTAGGGCGAGGCGATAAGTCTCTCTCTCTGGAGCTCTACCCATGAAGGCTACGGAACGGGTTCGCAAGCCCGGAGCGAAGACGCTCTTCGCTTGGCTTTGCGTTGCATTGCTATTCGTCTCGCTGGTTGTGCCCGTGGCCCAAGCGCCTTTCGTCGGTAACATCAATGTCTTTAGTATGCAAGACGGTACGGCGTACTGGTTCCTTGGCTTTGCCGTCATCGCTGCGCTAGCAACATTCGTCAAGTATTACCGGCTTCTCGTCATCCCAGGCGCGGTCGTCATCGGAACGACGTTGCTATACGTCTATCACTTCGACAGGACGAAGGCCGAACTCGCCAACAGCATGCAGGGCAACATCTTCTCCGGCCTTGCTTCGGCTGCATCCGCGTCAATTCAACTTCAATGGGGCATTGCACTGCTTATCATCGCGGGCGTTGGGCTAATCGTCGCTGGCGTTCTGCGACGTGACGCCGAGGCTCTGCCCGAACTTTTCGCAACGAACCGCATGCAGTTTATCGAAGGCGGCATCGGTATTGCGGTCTTGTTCCTCGGGGTCGCCGTACTTCCAAGTGTCATACCCCATTCAGCGGCAAACGCGGTGAGTTCGGCATCGCCGGAGCCCAACCCGTTTGCCGCAAGCGGAGGTGGAACGTCCCCGCACGACATGCCTACGCCTTCACCCGACCTCAAGGTCGAGGCCATGCGCAAGGTCGTGAGCGTCGGGGTACTTGAGAAAGGTTTTCGCAAGGCTAACTACGAGGAGGGAACATACTCCGACAAGTTCTCGGTCAAGTTGCAGTATCACAACCTAACCAACAAAACCATCGTAGGCTTCAAGGGTGTGCTCGAATTCTATGACCAATTCGGCGAACGAGTACAAGGCTTCCGTGTAGAGTCGCAGGAGAACCTAACCGCCGGTGCGGTCCACGTCGGAGACTACCTCTACGACTACAACCAATTCATGCATGAGGACCAGAAACTGCGTGATACACCACTCTCCAAGTTGAAAGTTCTGTGGGAGCCTCTGCGAGTCAACTTTGCGGACCGCTCCTCCCTCTCGTCACGTGACCAGTAGCACGGATGCAACGCTTTCTTCCGATCATTCAGAGTGGAGCACTGGTGTTGGCGACGTTTTTCGCCGTTGACGCTCCCGCGTACGCCAGGCCCGATTGCCAGGCCGTAGCGGCGTCGATCAAGGAGGTAGAATCAAATCTCTCTGACGCCTGGGCAGCGAAGAATGCGGGCGGTCAAGAAGAGCTAGCTCGCACATATGCGTCGGGCGCAATTGCTGCATACAATAACATTGACGGCGACGACGAACGTACATGCTTGAACCCGGATGGCCGAATTCGCTTTGCTGCGCTTGCGTCGAAGGGAAACGCCCTCAACGCCGCGCTTGCCCTCACTACAACAGCCGTCCGAAGAGCAATCAACGCCGAGCGCAACATTCTTAATATGGGAATGCCGTATCGGAACGTGAACCCGATATACTGGCAAGCCATGAACGCGGACATGGCGAAGATGCAACGGCGTTATGCAGACGTTGCGCGTGCCGAAGCTAGCGCCGCTAATGCAAAGCGCCAAGCCATCCTTAGCGTCACGCACGGCCATTCGTCCCGAGCCGAGGCAAGTCGCCTAACGACAATGGACGCGAAGCCAGCCAAGCCCCGGTCTAAGCCGTCGAAGGTCGGAACCGGTGGTACGTCAGCATCGTGCGCCCAGCCCAACGTCGCCGCCACCAGCCTTCATCCCGTCGAACCGGACACGCCTCCGTTGGCGCAACAGCAAGGGATCCAGGGAACAGTCCAGGTCGTGGTCTCGCTCAACGCGCAAAGCGAGGTGGTCGGCACCCGCATACAGACGTCACCTAGCGCAATTCTAAACAGCGCCGCGCTCGCCGCGGCGCGTCAGTCAACGTTTCAGACCGAGATTCGCGACTGCAAGCCGATCGCTGCCGATTACATTTACTCGGTAGACTTTACGAGCCAGTGATACGGCCGGTCCAAGGGATGGCGATGTGCAGTCTCGCGTACCATTCTCGCCTGCGAGCAGAGAGAGACGCTAGAGGCGTTTCAGACGCCGTCGACGGTGCGATGATTCGCCGTGCGGCCCGGCAAGCAATTCCCGAGAGATGGAGGGGTAAAGGCCCCGGGAGGATGATGATGCCGTCGCGGTCCGGGATTCGCACGGCTTCCCTCGCGCGCCCGAGATCTTCCATCGCGGCGCGCACTTCTTTGCGCGCGTCGCGCCGGAACTCGCGCCGGCATGGCTGAGGGCCGATTCGACGGGAGCACTGCGGCGTCGAGCGAGAGGGCCGGCGCATCGGCCGGTGTGACCTCGCCGATCAGCGTGCACTGCGTGTGTTACCTGGTGGACGTGCCTCTCAGTGACTTTGCGTTACGTACGGCGAATCGCACTAACGTTTTCGCTTCGGCTTCGGCGCAGCGATAAGCTCGACATTTGCCTCGATGAGTTGCTTGAAGGTCTCCCAGTTCAGGAATCGCTTTTTCACGCTTGACTTTCCGGCATACCAGTCAATGCCGCCCTTGCTTATGTGTAAGTGGCCAAGTTGCGTCTCATCTGCCCAGACCCAAAAGTCGATGTCCGAGTTTACGATGTCGTGCTCGGGCTCCGTCATGCGGACTGTGTGTTTCGCCATTGCTGCTACTGACCGTTCCTTGTGTCGCGGTCACCCGCCGCGTCAGCTGCCTTGCGGCAGACGTACGCGCCGGATTTTGTGTTGCCGTACCAGCGCATGCCTTTCTCGTGATAGATGCCGCTGTTTGTATTCAGCCAAACGACAACGTCTCGGGGACAATGCGCTTGTGCGGCGCCCTCGCTGCTGAAGAGTTGAAGAGACCCCACTGTGACTGGGGCGCTCGCCGTCGTCTTGTGCCTCGACGCGGATGCAACCGCGGGCGAAACCAAAATCAATGCGCTCGCGAACGCGGCGCAGAGTTGTTTGAGCATCGACATACGCTAGGTCAGCGACGCTTGCGGGGCGTGATCGGATGAACGTACGTCCCGTCCGGGTGTTTCTTGTAACACTTTGCCGACTTGCAGCGGCTAGTTCGGAATTCCGTAGCGCTGCTGTGAGAATGGGTCGCCGTGTGGCTATGCCCGCCGCTACCGCGTGCAAGAGCGCCGGCAGGTAGAGCGACGAGAGCCAAGGCCAGGAGGCCAGGAACGATCTTCACGGTGACACCCTTCTACAAAGCTCCGCCACCCAGGCGGAAGGTGTATTGGTCCTGCGGTTAGTGATGAGGCTTGTCCTGCCAAGCAGTTCGATTAGAAGCAAACGGCCTGTAGCCGGAGCGGAGGCCCGAAGACGCTAGCAGGAGAGAGTCGGGCGCGTCAGCTCGCAGGCTCCTACGACGCGGATGCGGCCGCGTGCTGCTGCAGCGCACGCTGAATGGTCTCTGCGATCTCGCGGCGCCTAACGCCGGCCGTACGCGGGTAGCTAGAGGCTGCGGCGGATGATGATGCCGTCGCGGTCCGGGATGCGTACGGCTTCGCGGGCGCGCACGAGGTCTTCCATCGCGGCGTGCACTTCTTCGCGCGTTGCGCCGGACGTTGCGCCGGCGTGGCGGAGGGCCGATTCGACGAGCAGCATCGCGGCATCGAGCGAGAGGACCGGCGCGTCGGCCGGCGTGACCTCGCCGATCAGCGTGCACTGCGCCGCGTACCCTTCGCGGCGGAGGATCTCGCGCACGACGAGCTCGCGCTTTTCGTTGCCATGGCTGCGGCTCCAAACGAGATCGGCGAGGCGCTCGGTGGCGAAGCCGGGCGCGAAGAGGTCGCGGCATTCGTAGGCGTCGACGTCGTTGCGCAGCGCGGTGATGATGTCGACCACGGTCCACACCGAGATCGCGTGCAGTTGGATCTCTTGCAGGAAGTCTGTGCGGCTGGTGAACTCGCCAATGAGGACGGCGAAGTCGGCTTTGGTCAATGCACGGAACTTCGCGGCTTCTTCGGGGCGCGGCTGGCTGACGAACTTCACGTGCGGCGTACTCTTGCACTCGAGGACCGCCCGATACGCGAGCGGGCCGAGCGGTGCGTCGAGGATGCCGTCGGGCGCGTATAAGCCTCCGACATGCTGCGCGACGAAGCCGAAGAACGCGAACGCGTCGCAGACGGCCTTTTCGAACGCCGTCGAGTCGGCTCCGCTGACGGTGGTTCGCAGCCGTGTACTGATTGCTTCGAGCGCCGCCGGCTCGATGTAGCGCGGGCGCGGCGGGAGCGTGACGGCGGGCCAGTCGTCAACGGGATGGTTGGCGCGGAACTTGCGGGAGATCGGATCCTCCACGACCGCCGGCTTGCGGTTATGGGCGGCTTCTTGCTGGATGTAGAGCAGCAGGTTCTCGTAGATTGTGCGCTTTGTCGTGGACGCCGTGGTGAAGAGACCTTGTTTGCGGCCGTCGTCGAGGATGGTTTGTGAATCGCGCGGTTTGCCGTCGGCGAGCAGCGCGATGATCTGGCCGCGGAACGTGTCCGCCGCGGCGGTGCGCTGAGCTACGTGGGAGCGTGGTCTGGGCATGTTAACAATCAGTCTAGCGGCGGTAGGGCGTGGCCGCTGCTTCGGCAACGTGACGCTACGCTTCCTAGTGGCACGCCGGAGGCACTGCATCCGCAGCCGGCGAGGTCCAACAGCGCCATGCACGTGGCACATTGGGCGTGTACATTTTCGTCATGTCCGAACTAGCGAAGCTCTACGAGGTGTTGAAGTCAGCGACGGTCGCGCAGGTCCTGGCATTCGCCGCTTTGATCGTTCCCGGCCTCGTCGCGCTGCGCGCTTACGAAGCAAAGCGTGGCGGGGAGCCGCGGAAGCGGATTGTGAAGGAGCAGCTCAGCCTCGCGGCCGTTATCACGTTGCGCGACGGACGTCGCGTCGCGGGCAGGTTAGTGGAGCCCGCCTACGTGTCGACCTACCCCGCCCCGGAGCAGATCCTTCTGGGTGAGATGTGGCGAGTCGACCAGACCAGCGGGACATTTATCGAGCGAATGCGGGGATCATGGGGTATGCTCATCGATAAGGCCGACTGTGAAACGATCGAGTTCATCCGATGGTCTGAACTATCGATACCATTGGTCCGAATCACCGCGTGCTAGGACGCGGCCATATTGAAATAGGCTCAGCTGACTTCGCGACGCCCCGGTACGCCATGCCGCTCCCCACCGCGGGCGGCGGATACTTTCAGACGGTGGCAACCCCGCTGCCGCGGCCGCAGTTTTTCGTGCAGCTGAGCTGGCACGGCGTCAACGGAGCCGCGTTCCAGAAGTAGACTGTGTTCGACATAAAGGAGAGCATCATGAGACGACGCCTACTCGCAGTTCTCTCGATTGCCGCGCTTGTGTGCGTGTCGGATGGGGCGCGTGCCGCAGGGCCTATGCCATCTGTCCCCCTGCTCGACGTGCAGATCGCGGGCGCCATGAACGCCGACCGCGACCCGCGCGCCATCTACACGATCGTCGACCTCGCGTTTCTCAAGACGATCGCGACGGCGCTCAAAGAGTACGCTGTCGACCACCAAAACGCGTATCCAAAGACGCTCGACGCACTCACTCCGACCTATCTAAAGATGGTGCCGGTCGTTCCGGGTAGTCCCACCGGCGCACGCTACCGTTACAGCGCTCCTGGTCCCGATCCGCGCATGGGTCACTACCTCATCTCTGACGGAGACGCACAGGTGGATGCGCGCTACTTGGACCCACGGCCGATTCCGCGCGGCGTGGGCGGGCCAGCCTGCTCGCCGGGCGAATGTGTCCACCTCAGTTACGCGCAGGCAATCGGTGTCATCGGTTCGCCATAAGCCAACCACGTTCGAGATTCGTCGCTAGTGGTCAAAGCTCGTGTTTATAGAAGTAGCTATCGATCTGCGCATTTTGAGACGGTCCCGAGCGGCAGATGTGACCGTCTGGGAACTGCACGTACATGAGCCCCTCAGTCCATCCGGCGCATAGCAGCTTAGACACTTTTAAGCGACCGCAGCCGCCAGTTCACGCTCGAAGTCGAAGCTCGTCGCCATGCGAGTTAGTTCGACTGTATCGTGCTCAATGCTGATTAAGGTGTGTACGCCGAGCGCGCCAACGACGCGGTCGAGATCATCGGCGTCAAGGCCGCGGTAGTCGTGCTCTTCCCACTTGTTCACGGCCTGTCGGGTCACACCGACTTGATGCGCTAGGTTCTCCTGGGACCAAGGGTCGGAGCCGCGCCGCGGCGATGGCGCCACCCGTGACCTTTTTGGGCAACCGGCGCCCTTTTTGGGCAGGGGCGAGCTAACGGGCAAAGCCAGAAAAGCCGGGGGCGTCGGGCCGGCCCGGGAAGGGACTGAGCGTGAGCACTTCCCGGGTCGCCGTCGAGCGGGTCGTCCGTTGTCCGTTCTCCGTGGCGCATGACTACGCCGAGGACTTTTTCGCCGACGCGGCCCAGGGCGTCGAGTTGCACGTGCCGCTCCGCGACCTCGCGCCCACCCGCGGCGGACACCTACGCCGGCCCGTGCGGCTGATCGCCGAGCGAATCCCCGACGAGCATGAGCGCGGACGCGCTCACGACGCGCTGGAGATCGACTGGACCGCGGGGACGCGCTTCTTCCCTGATTTTCGGGGCCATCTGCGCTTGCGGATCGACTCGGTCGAGACGACGCGGCTGACGCTGGAGGGCACCTACGAGCCGCCGTTCGGCAGGTTCGGGCTCGCCTTCGACCTTGTGATCGGCCGGCGGATCGCCCGCGCCACGATGCGCGACCTGCTCGCGCGGCTCGGCGACGCGATGGAGCGGCGCGAGGCGGAGTTTCGCGCGGGCGGTCCGGCGAAGCCCTGACGCCGTGGAAACGACCGTGGCGCTGCGCGATCAGCTCAAGGCGGGGCTCGTCGCGGGCCTCGCCGCGGGCGTCCTGTTCGACGTCTTCCTCTTTGCGATGCAGCTGGCGACGGGCACGTCGGCCGACAAGCTCGCTGACAACTTCGTCTTCATCGCCGCGGTGCTGCTCGGGCCCGGCGCGTCCACGAACCCGATCGCGGTCCCGCTGGGGGTCGTGCTGCATTTCTGCGTCGCGATCGGGTGGGCGCTGGGCTACGTCTATCTCGTGCGGTCGCAGCCTCAGCTGGTCGTGCGGCCGTGGATCTCCGGCGCGGCCTACGGCCTCGTCGTCTACGTGTTCATGGAGATCATTCTGATCACCGCGGGGCAGTATCACCGCGTGGCGCCGGGTCTGCTTTTCACGCAGCTCGTCGCGCACGTCGTGTTCTACGGAATCCCCGTCGCGGTGATCGCGTCGCGCATGCTGCGTTCGAGCGTGGCGCACCCTTCGACAAGCTCAGGGTGACAGAAGCGGAGCATGATCGCTGAGATCGCCGTCGATCTCGGCGCGATCGCTCGCAACGCTGCGGCGCTTGCGCAGCTCGTCGCGCCCGCGCGGCTGACGGCGGTCGTCAAATCGAACGCGTACGGGCACGGGCTCGTGCCGGTCGCGCGTGCGGTCGCGCCGCACGCCGCGCGGCTGTGCGTGTACGCGTTGAGCGAAGCGGTGGCGCTGCGCGATGCGGGTGTCGACACGCCGGTCCACGTGCTCGGGCCGGTGCCCGCGGGCGATTTGGACGCCGCGCACGCGGCGAGCGTGCAGCTCACGCTGTGGGATCACGACCTCTATGCGCGCCAAGTCGCGAGCGTCGCGCGGCGCCGGCACGGCAAATTCGCTGTTCAGATAAAGATCGACACCGGCGTCGTGCGCTTGGGCATCCCGGTCGGCGACGCGCCCGCCGCGCTCGAACGTTTCGTTGCAACGCCCGAGCTCGAGCTCGCGGGCGCGTTCACCCACCTCGCGGCCGCCGAAGAGATCGATTCGACGTTCACGCACGAGCAGCTCGCGCGGTTCCACCTCGCGACGCAGACGCTCGACGCGCGCGTCGAACGCCACGCCGCCGCAACCGCCGCCGCGATCCTGTGGCCTGAGGCGCGGCTGGACGCCGTGCGCTGCGGGATCGGGCTGTACGGGATCTGGCCGAGCGAGGAGTCGGAGACGCTCATGCGCGCCCGCGGCCTGGTGCTCGAGCCGGCGCTGAGCTGGCGCACCCGGATCGTCGCGCTGCACGACGTCGATCCCGGCACGACCGTCGGGTACGGCCGCTCGTGGCGCGCCGGCCGGCCGTCGCGGATCGCGACGCTGCCGATCGGCTATGCCGAAGGGCTGCCGCGCAGCGCGGGCAACGCGGCGCACGCGCTGGTGCGCGGAAGGCGCGTCCCCGTCGTCGGACGCATCTGCATGAACATGGCGTTTCTTGACGTCACGGACGTGCCCGGCGTGACGGCCGGCGACAGCGTGACGCTCATCGGCAGCGACGGCGACCTGCGCATCACCGCAGAAGAGCTCGCGGCGGCTTGCGGCACGATCGGCTACGAGATCGTCGCGCGGCTGCCCGCGGACGTTCCGCGGACCTACGACGTTACCGGGCCGTGATCCACGCGCTGACGTTCGCGACCTACGCTATCACCCTCGACGGCAAGCCGGTGCTGCCGCACGCGCGCGCGGCCGTGGTGGGAAACCACGTGCTGCTGCCCGTCCGCGCGCTCGGCAACGCGCTCGGCGCGGACGTCGGCTACGACGGTCGGGCGCACACCATCACCGTGCAGCGCGGCGCGCGGGTCGCGACGATCTCCGCGCGCGGGGCCGTGCGCATCGACAAGGGCAGCGCGTACGCACCGCTGCGCGTCGTCGCGAACGCGTTCGGCATGAGCGTTGCCTACGACGGGCTCGCGCGCACGATCGCGCTCGCGCAGCGCACACCGCCGGCGCAAGCGGCGCCGACGGTGATCGTGGGCGACGCGGTTCGCCCGCCGCTCGTCGTCACCGTGTCGCCCGCCCCCAACGCGCACGTCCACGACGCGTACCCGTCGATCTCCGCGCGGTTCGCAGGTGCGGCCTCGATCGATCCGCGCTCGCTCCAGGTGCGCATCGACGAGCGCGACGTCGCCGCCGACGCGTCGGTGCTCGGCGACCAAGTGCTGATCACGCCGCGCGTCGCGCTGACGCCCGGTACGCACGTCGTCACGATCTCCGGACGCGACATCACCGGCGCCGCCATCGCCCAGCAATGGTCGTTCGTCGACACGTTCGCGTTCTCGACAGCGCCGCCGCCCGCGCGTTTTCCCGTCTCCGCGATTTGGATCGACCGCTGGGTCACGCCCGGGACGAACGCGTTCGACGTGTACGTGCAAGGCGTGCCCGGCATGACGGGCTACGTCGGCGTCGACGGCGTTGGCAGCTATTTTCCGCTGCAGGTCTACAGCGCGAACGCGTACGTCGCGCACGTCTTCGTGCCAAACGGCGTGAACCAGCCGTTCGCGCGCGTCGCCGCGCGCATGACGTTTCCCAACGGCGTGCAGCAAACGATCGTGCTGCCGCAGACCATCAACCTCACGACGCCGCCCATTCAGCCGACGATCGTCACGCCGTCGCCCGTGCCGAAACCGTCGCCGCGCACGGTGCCGACGCGCCGTTCGGTCGACGTTCCCACGGCCAGCCCGTCGCCGCCGCGGCGCAACGTGCTCACCACGACGCCGGGACCGTTGCCGCGCACGCCCGCGCCGCTCAAGGACACGCCGTCACCGGCGCCCACGGCGACGCCGAACGTCGTGCCGGGCGCAACGCCGGCTGCGACGCCGACGCCGGTCCGCACGCGCCGGCCGTTGATCCGGCGGACGCCCTCGCCGAGCCCGACGCCGACCTGATCGTTACGGGCGCAGCGCCGCAAGCGCTTCGCCGAGGTCGATGGTTCCTTCGTAGAGCGCGCGGCCGACGATCGCCGCGTCGAGGTTGGGCGGCGTGCCGTCGCGCAGCGCGAGCAGGTCGTCGAGCGTGCGCGCGCCGCCGCTCGCGGTGACGTGCAGCGGCGCAAGCGACGCGACGTGCGCGAGCGCGTCCACGTCATACCCCGCGCCCATCCCGTCGCGTGCGATCTCCGTGTAGACCACGCGCGTCACACCCCACGCGGCAACAGTACGAACGAGGTCGTCGCGCGAGATCGCGCTTTCGCTGAGCCAGCCGCGCGTCGCGACGACGTCGCCGCGCGCGTCGATCCCCGCCACGATCCGCTCGCCCCATCGCGCTGCGATCGCTTGCGCTTCGGCGGGCTGCTCCACGAGCAGCGTGCCGATCACGACGGCGTGCGCGCCCGCATCGAAGCGCGCTTCGACGTCGCTCGCGCTGCGAATCCCGCCGCCGGTTTGCACCGGGACGCCGGCCGCCGCGCAGATCGCACGCAGCGCGCTTTGGTTTTCGCCGGTACCGAACGCACCGTCCAAGTCGACGACGTGCAGCGCTTGCGCACCCGCCGCGACGAAGGCGCGCGCGCGCGCGACCGGATCGGCGTCGTAACGTGTCTCGCGCCCCGGATCGCCGCGTTCCAAGCGCACGGCGTGCCCGCCGCGCAGGTCGATCGCGGGATAGAGCGTCAGCTCGCGCGTCACGCCGCTGCGATGCGCAGGAAGTTGTCGAGGAGCCGCCCGCCGGCGGTCCGGCTCTTCTCCGGATGGAACTGCGTCGCCATCACGTTGTCGCGCGCGACGATCGCGGCAAAGCGCTCGCCGTACTCACAGGATGCCACGAGCGACTCCGTGGCTTCGACGCGGTACGAGTGCAAGAAATACGCCCACGCGCCGGTAGCGAGCCCGTCGACGAACGGGTGCGTGCGCTCGATCACCAGATCGTTCCAGCCCATGTGCGGGATGCGGGGCGCGGCCGAGAAGCGCCGGACGTCTCCGGGTAGAATGCCCATGCCGACGGCGCCGCCGTACTCGTCGCTGGAGTCGAACAACACTTGCATACCGACGCAGATCCCGAGAAACGGACGCCCTGCGGCGATCACGACCCGCATCGCCTCGTCCAAGCCCCGCTCGCGCAGCGCGTCGATCGTCGCGCCGAACGCGCCGTCGCCCGGCAAAATCGCCGCCTCCGCGCGCTCGACCGTGCCGGGGTCGTCCGTCAGCGCGAAATCGGCGCCGCGCCGCTCGAGCGCGGCAACGAGCGAGCCGACGTTGCCGCCCCCGTAGTCCACCACGGCGATCCTCGGAGCTTTCACGACTGGCTGCGTTCGCTCGCGGGCCTGGCGTTGCTTGCCGCGGCGCTCGCGTCGTGCAGCGTTCCGTCTGCCCGGGCCGCCGAGTCCGCCCCGGGCGTCAAGGTGGCCGCCGGGTTCACCGCCGAGCGCATCGCGACGGTTCCGCGCGCCCGCGAGCTCGCCGTCGCGCCGAACGGCGATTTGTTCGTCGGGACGACCGGCGACACGATCTACGTCGTGCCCGACGCGCAAGGCACGGCCGGTGCGCCGCGCCCGTTCGCGACGTTCGGCGACCGCCCGATGGCGGGCGTGTTCCTCGCCGGCGACACGCTCTATGCCGGCGGACAGTTCGGCGTCTACCGTATTGCGTATCGCAGCGGCGACCGCGAAGCGCGCGAGAAGCCGCAAAAGATCGCGAGCGTGCGCACCGGTGGGGGCAGAGGTCATTCGACGACGACGGTCGTCGAGAGCAAGGGCACGCTCTATGCGAGCGTCGGCTCGTCGTGCAACGCGTGCGACGAGAGCGATCCGACGCGCGCGACGGTTCAGGCGATGTCACCCGACGGCAACAACATGCACGCGCGCGCGGTCGACATCCGCAACGCGATCGCGCTCGCGGTGCAGCCGGCGACCGGCGACGTGTGGGCGGGTGTCGCGGGGCGCGACGATCTCGAGCACGGACACCCGTACGAGATCTTCGACGCGGTCACGGCGCACGCGGGGACGCCCGATTACGGCTGGGTGAAATGCTACGACGACCGCAAACCGGTCGGCGGCGCGAGCTGCGCGAACGTCGTCGTGCCCAAGGTCGTGTTCCCCGCGTACGACACGCCGATCGGCGCGGCGTTCTATCCCGCCGACCAAAAAGGCGCGCACGCGTTTCCGGCCGGCTATCGCGGCGGCGTCTTCGTGACGCTGCACGGCTCGTGGCACCAGCCGCCCGTTCCGCCGCGTGTCGCGTTCGTCGCGTTCCGCGCCAACGATCCCGCGAAGGGCGTGGACTGGTCGAACCCCGACGCGCAGTGGACCGAGTTTCTCGGCGGCTGTCAGAGCGCCGACGGCGCGCGAGCGTGCCGCCCCACCGGCGTCGCCGTCGGCACGGACGGCTCGCTGTTCGTCAGCGACGATGACGCGGGCGCGATCTGGCGGATCAGGCCGGTGCGGGGGTAGCGACGGTCGCTGCGCTCTTCACGGACGCCGCGAAACGCTCGTAGTCGCGCTGGTTCTGATCGGCGTAGGCGAGCGCGAACGCCAGCAGCGCGCGGTCGAGCACGGTGCTCTTGCCGGTGTAACCCGCGATCGCGGCGGCGTCCCCCGAGCGCGCATGGGCGCCCGCTAACGCCCACGCGCAATAGTGCGCGTACTCGCGCAGCTGATACGGGTCCATCGCCTCGAGGTCGGCGGACGTCTTCATGTCGCGGAACTGCCGCAAGTAGAAGGAGCGCGTGCCCGACTTTGCCCAGCCGAGAAACACGTCGCTCGCGGCTTGCATGATGCGTTGGCCCCGCACGACGCGCTCGCCGTGGTTCTCGAACTCGCTCGGCCCGAGGTGCGCGGACAGCACCGACGGCATCGCCTCTTTGATCTGCAGGATGAACGCGTCGTCGTCATCCGCACCGAACAGCGCGACGGCGCAGCGCGTGCCGACGCTTCCGACCCCGACGACCTTGATCGCCGCGTCGAGCAGCGTGTACCGGTCGAGCAGCACCTGCACGTCCGGTGACAGATCCAACGCGTACGTCCCGATGATCTCGGCGACGTCGAAGTCGTCGGCGTCCGTGTCCGTCGAGTGGTACAGCAGCGGCGGGTCGTCGACGAAGCGGCGCGCGCCGTCGACGATGCGCGTGAACTTCGCGACCGCGGCGCGTACGGAGTCGGTCGCGGCCTCATCGCGAATCCGGCCGCGGCGGCGACGCGCGCCCGCACTGCGCGCCGCTTCGAGGATCTTCGCGGCGTCCAGCCGCGCGTACCACACTTCGAGCGCGGACTCCGCCGCGAGCTCTTGCATGCGAACTCGGTACGCCTGCGTTGCAGCTAACGCGGCGATCTTGGCGTTGCGCGCGGAGAACGCGTTGTGTTGTGCGGCGATGACGATGCTCGTCACGAGCCGTTTGAGATCCCACTCCCACGGGCCGGGCATCGTCTCGTCGAAGTCGTTGATGTCGAAGAGCAGGTTGCGCTCGGGCGTCGCGAAGCCGCCGAAGTTCATGCAGTGCGCGTCGCCCGACAGCTGCACGTTCAGCCCGGTGACGGGCGTGTGCGCGAGGTCGGCCGCCATGATCGCCGCGGCGCCGCGGTAGAACCCGAAGGCCGACTCGGCCATGCGCTCCATGCGGATCGGCACGAGCCGCGCGAGCCGGCCGGCGTTCGACGCCTCGACGACTGCGACAGGGTCGGCGCGTCCGGCGGGCACCGTCCAGCCGCCGTGGCTGGAGCGCGCGACGCTCGCGCGCAGCGCTTTTCCGGCGGCGAGCTTCGCCCGTGCGCGGGCACCCGGTACGAGGGGCAACGACGTTGACACGAAGCCGAGTATAGCCCGTTCGGGACGACTTGGTGCTATGATTGGCGTCCAACTCTCGGGAGGCTGTCCGGTGGAAGCCCCGTCGTTCGTCATCACCCTCAAAGGCGAGCTCGATTTGAGCAACGTCGCCGAGATGCGTTCGTCGCTTGCGGGAGCCCAAGGACCGGCCGTCGTCGACCTCTCGGCCGTGACCTATCTCGACTCCACGGCGCTCTACGAGCTGGGCGTCCTGCGCAAACGGGTCGGCAACGTCGTGCTGGTCGGGCCGTCGCCCCAGATCCGCCGCACGCTCGAGATCGTCGGCTTCACCAAGATTTTCGACATCGTCGGCAGCCGGGCCGAGCTCGGCGGTTAAGCCGCGCGGGGCGTACGCCGGTGGACGGGGAGCGCGACGACGACCCGCGTGCCGTCGCGGCCGCCCGCCGAATCGACCACGAACTCGCCCGCAAGCGCGCGCACANC